>Ga0182021_10012563_pt1 | contig 10062 bp, 4 predicted proteins | sample 612E3MmetaG_FD_120493 | JGI IMG/M metagenome (GOLD analysis project Ga0182021, IMG submission 120493) | Permafrost microbial communities from Stordalen Mire, Sweden - 612E3M metaG (Illumina Assembly) | ecosystem: Environmental > Terrestrial > Soil > Wetlands > Permafrost | place: Sweden... | reverse complement strand
GTCACGGAAAGCCATAGGGCGGTCTGCGCCGAGACGATCCCTGGGACCAATAATGCTAGAAACAGCGTGGCGAGCACGGGGGCTGCCGCGCCGCCTCTCAAAGGGAGACCGGCGCCGCAGCCGGCCTGGCTCACCACGTCAGCGTGCACGGAATCTCCTCCCCGGCCGCGCCAACGCCGCGCGCCCAAGCCCGCGTTTTCCCGGAAAGGAAGTCTATGAATTGGGCCGGGGATGCGTCAATACTTTCGGATCATTTGTTCTGAAAACAGAACGGACCATAAAGATCCATGGGCTTAGACCCCCCACACACACATTTGCGGGGATGGGGCGGCTTCTGTTCCGTTTTTGGAACAAACCGGGGGTTTTTCGAGGTCTCGAATGCGGGTATAAAACCGGATTTCGGCGGCGCTGAGTGCGCCCTGCCTATGCCCGCGCCCCGCCCGCCGCCGCCGGATAGTCCTTCGGCATGACGATCCAGGCGCCGACATAGATCAGCACGGCCAGGCCTCCGGTGAAGAACGCGGCCAGGATCCAGAGGATTCGCATCAGCGCGATGTCCATGCCGGCGGCTCGGGCAAACCCGGCGCAGACGCCGGCGAACATCTTCTGATCCATGGGACGGCTGAAGCGCGCCGGAGGGGCCGGCGCAGAGGCGACCCCGGGCCGCGACGGCTTCGCGCACCTGGGGCAGAACAGGTGCGCGTCGTCGAGTTCGAATCCACATTGCGTGCAGAACATATTGCGGGCTCCTACCGGCTATACGCGCGCAGCGCGGTGGATGTTCCCCGGCGTGATGTTTCCCAGCACCACCGCGCGGCGGGCGCCGGTGGCGGCGGGCACGTTGGACGGGCGCCGCCGCCAGGTCAGCGACGCCAGAATGGCGAAGGCGATGGCTTCTTTCGCGTCCACTTCAATCCCGTAGTCGGCCGAGGTGCACACGGCCGTGCCGGGCAGAAACGCCGCCAGGTGTTTCATGATCTCGAGATTGTGCGCGCCGCCGCCCGAAACGATCAGCTCATCGACGGCCATGCGGGGCCGCACGAAGCGCGCGATGCCTTCGGCGACGGCGGCCGCGGTGAGAACGGTGGCGGTCGCGATCAGATCGGGGAGATGGAGCCTGGTGGCAACCAGGCGCTCGACGAAAGCGGAGCCGAACTGCTCGCGGCCGGCCGTTTTGGGCGGCTTGAGGCGGTAGTAGCGGTCGGTGAGCAGTTCCTCCAGCAAGGGGCGGTCGATCTTGGCGCAATGGGCGATCCAGCCGTCCTGGTCGTAGCGGCGCCGGCCTCTGGTGAGCCGTTCCACCAGGGCATCGACGACCATGTTGCCGGGGCCGGTGTCGAAAGCGATCACGTCGCGGGGCTTGGCATCGGCGGGGATAGCGGTGAGGTTGGCGATACCGCCGATATTGAGCGCCACCCTTCCCCGTCGTTTGTGGCGAAAGAGCCGGTAATCGACGATGGGCGCCAGGGGCGCGCCGTGCCCGCCGGCGGCAATGTCGCGGGGCCGAAAATCGGAGACCACCGGGATTCCCGTGCGCTCGGCGATGACGGCGGGTTCGCCGATCTGGAGGGTGCTGGCCACCTTGCGCCGCAGGAAGCTCACCGGCGCGCCCTCGTGGAAGATGGTCTGGCCGTGGCAGCCGATCAAACCAATCGACTCGATCCCGATCCGGCTGCGCTCGCAGGTGGCGATCACGGCGGCCGCGTACAGTTCGCCGAGAACGAAGTTCAGCCGGGCGATGGTGGAGGTATGGGTGTTGGCATTCGACACTCCGAGCAACGCATCGCGCACGCTGGGAGGGTATGGAGTGGAATGGAAGGCCAGCAGCTTTGCCCGGTCGCTGCCCACGATGTCCACGATGGCGACATCGATGCCGTCGAGCGAGGTCCCGCTCATGATGCCGGCGACTCTCATAGGAAGACCTTTCTTTGTGCAGTGCGCTTCAACGTGCCGCCATGGGCTTCAGCCCACGGACGCAGGCGGAACCGCCTGCGCCACGGAGTCATTGACGCCTCAGCTCGTCCTGGAGATCGGCCAGGAGGCGAAGGGCTTCGACGGGACGCAACTCATCCAAATTGAGTTTGCGAATGCGGGCGGCGATTTCGTAGTTGACCGGCTCGAACAGCGAGATCTGCACCGGCTCGGGCCGCGCTCCCGGCGTCAGCTCGCCGGTAACCTCGTGCTCGGTCCTTTCGTGGAGCGCCAGCACCTGGCGGGCCCGTTCGATCACGCTGGCCGGGAGCGCCGCGAGGCGCGCCACTTCGATGCCGTAGCTGCGGTCGGCCGCGCCGGGCTCGACCTTCCTTAGAAAGATGATCCGCTCGCCCGCCTCTTTGACCGAAACGCGGAGGTTGCGGACGCCCTCCAACTGCTCGGCCAGCTCGGTCAGTTCGTGGTAGTGCGTTGCGAAGAGGGTCTTGGCGCGGATGCGGCCGTGGATGTACTCGATGACGGCCCAGGCCAGCGCCAGTCCGTCGTAGGTGGCGGTTCCGCGGCCGATCTCGTCGAGCACGATGAGGCTGCGCGCCGTGGCCGTGTTGAGGATGGCCGCGGTCTCGGTCATTTCGACCATGAAGGTGGAGCGGCCGCGCGAGAGATTGTCGGAGGCGCCGATGCGCGTGAAGACGCGATCGACAAGCGGGAGCAGCGCCTCGTCGGCCGGGACGAACGACCCCATCTGCGCCAGAATGGCGATGAGCGCCACCTGCCGCAGGTAGGTCGATTTGCCGCCCATGTTGGGGCCGGTGATAACCGCGATGAACTCGGAGTCCGAGTTGAGATAGAGGTCGTTGGGAATGAAATGGCCGGCCTCGCGCTCGGTCAGCATTTCGACCACCGGGTGGCGGCCGCCGGCGATCCGCATCTCGCCCGATTCGGAGAAGTGCGGGCGGACGTAGCGGTGACCGACGGCCACTTCGGCCAGCGCAGCCGCTACGTCGAGCTCGGCGATCGATCCCGCACAGGCCCGGATGCGAACGGCGTGCGCGGCGGCGAACGAGCGCACCCCGGCGAAGATGGTCTTTTCGAGATCCAGGATCTTCTCTTCCGCCGCCAGCACCTTGCCCTCGAGTTCCTTGAGTTCCGGCGTGGTGAAGCGCTCCGCGTTTACCAGCGTCTGCTTGCGCTCGTAGTCGGCGGGAGCGAGGTGCTGGTTGGCCTTCGAGATCTCGATGTAGTAGCCGAAGACGTTATTGAACCGCACCTTGAGCGATTGGATGCCGGTGCGGGTGCGCTCACGGGCCTCGATTTCGGCGATGTAGCGGCGGCTGTTGCGGCTGATGTCGCGCAACTCGTCCAGGCTGGCGTCGAAGCCGGAGCGAATCGTTCCGCCATCGGCCAGACTCGCCGGAGGCTCGGCTGAGATGGCGGCGAGGATCTTGTCGCGGACTTCGGCCAGCTCGTCCAGGCTCCCGGCAATGACCCCGGCGCGCGGCGCTTCGGCGGCGAAGATCGTCCGTTTCAGATCGGGGACCTTGGCGAGCGAGCGTCCGAGGGACAGCACTTCGCGCGGCCCCGCCGTCCCCAGCGTCACCTTGGCGAGCAGCCGCTCGAGGTCCTGGATCTCTCCCAGCGTGGTCCGCAACTCGTTGCGAAGGATGGTGGCGCGAGTCAGCTCCTCGACCCCGTCCAGGCGCGTCTCGATCTGCTGGCGGTTGACGGCGGGACTGAGCAGGCGCGCGCGCAGAAGGCGTCCGCCCATGCCGGTGAGGGTCCGGTCGATGACGCCGGCCAGGGTCGCGTCCCGGGCGGCCCCAAGATCGGCTGCGAAGAGAGGCTCGACCAGTTCGAGATTGCGGACCGTCACCGCGTCGAGGATCATCGCGTCCGTGCGCTCGAAGAAGAGCGGCGGGGCGAGGTGGTCGAGCGCGGATTTCTGAGTGTCCTTGAGATAGTGCAGCACCGCACCGGCCGCGCCCACGGCAAGGCGGCGGTGAGTGAGGCCGCAGCCGTCCAGGGCGAGCAGCCTGTAGTGCTCCTTCAAGCTCCTCTCGGCGTAATCGAAGCCGAAGACCCACGCCTCCACTTCGGTGCGGAGGTACGGGCCGCCCGCCAGCGCGCTTTCCGCGGGAGAAAGCACCTCGCGCGCGCCAATCTGTTCGAGCGTGGAGGGGACCTCGGCGGCATCCAGTTCGGTGGCGCGGAACTCGCCGGTCGAAACATCGACGTAGGCCAGGCCGGCGCGTTGACCGCTCTCGAAAACGGCGGCCAGGAAGTTATTCTCGTGGGAGCGCAGCAGAGCCGGCTCGGTGGCGGTCCCCGGCGTGACCACGCGGGTCAGCTCGCGCTTGACCAGCTTCTTGGCGAAGCGGGGATCCTCCACCTGGTCGCAGACGGCCACGCGATAGCCGCGCTGGACCAGGCGCGCGATGTAGGATTCGGCGGCGTGGTAGGGCACGCCGCACATGGGGATGGCTTGCCCCTTCTCCTTACTGCGGGAGGTGAGCGTGATTTCGAGTTCGCGGGCCGCGGTGACGGCGTCTTCGTAAAACAGCTCGTAGAAATCGCCCAGGCGGAACATCAACAGAGCGCCGGGCGCCTGCTGTTTGATGGCGTGATACTGCCGCATGAGCGGCGTGGACGCGTCGGAGCTCACGCCAGGCTGCCTCGGCGCGGTGCGCAGCCGTGTGCGGCAGGCCCTTTGGCCCGCCTCGAGCAGGCGGAACCGCCTGCCCCACGGTCCCTGCCGGCTGGACCCGGCAGCGGCACGCTGAAGCATGCGCCACAGCCACTCATGCGTAGATTCCCCGCAGCTTGATGGCGAAGGCGACACGGTCGAGAGCCAGCATGTAGGCGGCGATGCGGTTGTCGACGCCATGCCGGGCGGCGTAGTCCACCACGCGCCCGAAGTTCTCGACCATGATCTCCTCGAGCCGCTGGTTCACCAGGTCCTCGTTCCAGAAGAATCCCTGGCGATCCTGCACCCACTCGAAATAGGACACGGTGACGCCGCCGGCGTTGGCCAGAATGTCGGGAATGACGAAGACCCCGTTGGCGGCCAGGATCCGGTCGGCGGCGGGAGTGGTGGGGCCGTTGGCGCCCTCGCAGAGGATTCGGGCACGGATGCGCGCGGCGTTTTCGGAGGTGACGACGTTCTCCCGGGCCGCGGGCATGAGCACGTCGCAATCGAGGAACATCGCGGTCGAGGGATCGATGGCTTCGGCCGCCGAGAAGCCCACGACGGAGCCGGTCTGCCGGCGGTGCTCGGCCAGAGCGGCGACATCGAGGCCGTTGGCATTGAAGACCGCACCATCCACCTCGATGATGGAGACGATCTTGTAGCCGGCGCGCGACATGAGCCTGGCGGCCATACCGCCCACGTTGCCGAAGCCCTGGATGACCACGCGCGCGGAAGCCGGCTCGACGCCGAGCATCCTGAGGGCTTCGCGGGCGACGATCATGCAGCCGCGGCCGGTGGCCTCCGGGCGGCCGCGCGAGCCGCCCAGGTCGAGCGGCTTTCCGGTGACCACGGCGGTCACAGTCCGCCCGACGTGCATCGAGTAGGTGTCCATGATCCAGGCCATGGTCTGCTCGTTGGTATTCATGTCGGGCGCGGGCACGTCGCGCTCGGGTCCGATGAGAGGCAGAATCTCGGCCGTGTAGCGGCGGGTGATGCGCTCCAGTTCGAAATCGGAGAGGACTCTGGGATCGCAGACTACCCCGCCTTTGCCGCCGCCGAAGGGAATGTTGACCACCGCGCACTTCCAGGTCATCCAGGCGGCCAGGGCGCGGACCTCGTCGAGCGTCACGTCCGGGGCGTAGCGGACGCCGCCTTTAGCCGGGCCGCGCGCGATCGAGTGCTGGACCCGATACCCGGTGAAGACTTCCAGGCGGCCGTCATCCAACTGGACCGGGATGTGCACGGTAAGCTCTTTGGCGGGTGTGCGGAGCACCTTGGCCAGACCCTCATCGAGGCCCAGCCGGTTGGCGGCCTCATCGAAGCGGGCCTCGGCCGCCAGCCATGGGTTCAACTCCCGTTCGAGCGCATCCGTAATGGGGATGTTGGTGGTCGGCTCCATTCTGGATTCCTCCCGATGGTGGCTCGCCGCCGGGCCGGTTCGCCGGTTGGCTGTCGAGCAAGCGGCGGCTCCGAGAGCCATTATGACACCGGGCGGCGGGACGGGTGGGTTGAGTGGCGGGTTGGGTGGGTCGGGTGGCGGGTGGCGCGGGTTGGGTGGCGGGCGGCGCGGGTTGGGTGGGTTGGCGGAGGGCGGCGGGCGGGTGGGGGACTCCAGACCGGGGCGGGCCGGCGCTCCAGACCACCTCTGGCCGCTCTTGTGCTCCGCACCTTCAAGGAATCGCCCCTGCAAGCCGATACAAGAGAGTGGTGGTGTTGCGCAGAACCACGCTATTGATGATGCTCGCCTGCCCGCTCCTGTGGGGGCTCGATCCGCGCCTCGCCATCACTCAGCTCGGCCACGACGTCTGGACCACGGCCGAGGGTCTGCCTCAGGATTCCATCCGCGCGGTCGCACAGACTGCCGACGGCTACCTCTGGTTTGCGACCACCAACGGCCTGGCCCGGTTCGATGGCGTCAGTTTCACCGTCTTCGACTCCTCGAACGGGTTGGGTACGGGCTGGGTGACCTCTCTGGCGCCCGATCGCGATGGATCGCTGTGGATCGGCTGCGGTGGCTCCTCCCGACTGATGCGCTACCGCCAGGGTAAGTTCGAACGGGTCTCGTCCAGCGCCGATCTTCCTTCCGGGGCGTTTCGCGCCATGCTGGTCGATTCGCGCGGAACGCTCTGGATCGGCGGCGATGGCGGTCTGGCCCGTCTCGATCGCGGCCGGGTGTCCCGGGTTTTTGCGGGATCCTCGGAAGCCAATGTGCACGCGATCCTGGAGCATCCGGCGGGAACCGTCTGGGTGGGCGCGAACAATGGCCTGCACCGCTTCGAAGGCGGCTCCGAGGGGGTCTACACAACCAAGGACGGCCTGTTCGACAACTCCATCTTCGGCCTCGCACCGGCGGGCAGCGGCGGGATCTGGGTGGGCACTCATCGGGGCGGCCTGACCGAGTTGCGCGGCGGCTCGTCCCACACCTACACCGTCCGCGACGGCCTCCCCTCGGGTGGCATCCTCGCGCTCCTGGCCGACCGCGACGGCTCGCTCTGGATTGGAACGGACGGCGGCGGTCTCGGCCGCCTGGCCGGCGGAAAGTTCAATTCCTATCAGACCCGCGATGGCCTTTCCAACCAGGTGGTCCGCTGTATGCTCGAAGACAACGAAGGGGGGGTGTGGCTGGGCACTTCCGGTGGCGGCGTTAACCGCTTCAAAGAATACCGGGTGACGGTCATGTCCATGCGCGAAGGACTTCCCAGCGACAGCATCCGTTCCATTCAACAGGATCGCTGGGGAGATCTATGGCTGGGAACTACTGCCGGGGTCACCCGGCTCCGGGCTTCGGGACAAATCTCCGTCTACGGCGCCAGGGACGGGCTCACGAGCGACCTGTCCTGGCCGGTCATCAATGACCGCTCGGGCAACGTATGGGCCGGCTGCGAAACCGGCGTCCTGCAGCGGTTTCACGGCGAACCCAAGGGCCGCCCGCAGCGGACCTGGAACTTGCGCGGGCCGATCATCTCCCTGTTCGAGCAGCGCGACGGTTCCATCTGGGCCGCTTCGCGCGGGGAGCTCCTGCGTTTCCAAGGGGATAAGGTCTCAGTATTCGGAGCGGCCGAGGGCTTGGCCACCCTTCCCGTGTACGTCATGGAGGAGGGGCCCGATGGCGTCCTGTGGTCCGGGACTGCAGGGGGCATCCAGCAGTTCCGCGACGGCCGTTTCCTTCCCCCGCTGGCCGGGGACGCGAAACCGGGGGGCAACCCCATCTCCGACATGCACGCCGACTCCCAAGGGAGCCTGTGGGCCGCCACCGGCAACGGCCTCGTACGCATCGCCGGCGGCCGTGTCACCGCCTTCAAGAAGGGCCAGGGTCTTCCCGAAGGGCCCATCATTCACGTCCTCGAAGACGACTCGGGCTACCTATGGCTGGCCAGCGTTGCGGGCATCCTGCGGATTTCCCGCGCCGAGTTGAACGCTGCCGCCGAGGGGCGCGTGCCGGCCGTTCATCCGCGGATATTCGGCATCGCCGACGGCATTCGCGGCGGCAGCGACATCATCCTCGACGCCTCGCCCTCGGCCTGGAAGACCGCCTCCGGGAGGCTCTGCTTTGCGACGCGCGGAGGGATGCTCGAAATAGACCCCAATCGTCTCCAGTTCAATGCCCGCGTCCCGCCGGTTCTGATCGAGCGCGTGACCGACGAACGGCGGGGAGCTTTGGAGGCGGACGCCGCCATCCGCGCCGGCGGCAAAATCGAGTTCCATTACACCGCCCTCAGCTATCTGTTCCCTGCCTTTGTGCGCTTTCGCTACCGGCTGGAGGGCTTTGACGCCGATTGGGTGGATGCCGGGACCCGGCGCACGGCCTACTACACCAACCTGCCGCCCGGCTCCTTCCGTTTCCACGTCATCGCCTGCAACAACGATGGACTTTGGAACGAGGCCGGAGCTTCGTTCGACTTCCTGGCCCAGCCGCGTTTCTATCAGACCCTCTGGTTCTACTCTTTGTGCGCCCTGGCTTTAGCCGCCGCCGCGGCCGGCGTCTATCGCCTGCGGGTGCGCGAGATGCAGCGCCGCCAGAGAAGACTGGCCGCTCTCATCGAGGAACGGACCGCCGAGTTGCGTCAGGAAATCGAGGTTCGCAAGGCCGCCGAGCAGGCCGCGGCCGCAGCCAGCCTGGCCAAGAGCCAGTTCCTTGCCAACATGAGCCACGAGATCCGGACTCCCATGAATGGCGTGCTGGGAATGACTGAACTCGCCCTCGACACCGATCTCAGCCCGGAGCAGCGCGAGTGCATCGAAACGGTACGAGCCTCGGCGGACTCTCTGCTGACCGTCATCAACGACATCCTCGACTTCTCGAAGATCGAGGCCGGGAAGATCGAACTCGATCCCATCGAATTCGACTTGCGGGACAGTCTCGACGAGGCCATCCGGAGCATTGCGCTGCGGGCCCATGAGAAGGGCCTCGAGCTGGTCTGCGAGGTGACTCCGAATGTCCCGGAAACCGTGGTGGGCGATCCGTCCCGGCTGCGCCAGATCGTCCTCAACCTCCTCGGCAACGCCGTCAAGTTCACCGCCGCCGGCGAGGTGACGCTCCAGGTGGGCGCGGAGGAAACCGACGGGCGGCAGGTTGTCCTGCATTTCATCGTGGCCGACACCGGCATCGGCATCCCTTCAGAGAAGCTGTCCTCCATCTTCGCCCCGTTCACTCAGGCCGACGCATCCACCACCCGCCGCTATGGCGGCACCGGCCTGGGCCTCACCATCTCCGCCCGCCTGGTGGAGATCATGGCGGGCCGAATCTGGGTGGAAAGCGATCCTGGGCGCGGAAGCCGCTTCCATTTCACCGCCCGGTTCGGAGTGGGCGCGAGTCCGGCGGAACGGTCCCTGCCCGCCGATACTTCCCGGCTGGCCGGGGTCGCCGTGCTGGTGGTGGACGACAACGCCACCAACCGCCGCGTTCTGGACGGCCTGCTGAGGCACTGGGGAATGGAGCCCTTCGCGGTTGAAGGCGCGGCGGAAGCGCGAGACGCCATCGAGCGGGCGCGTGTTCGGGGGACGCCCTTCCCGCTCATGATCTCCGACGTCCATATGCCCGATACCGACGGCTTCTCTCTGGCCGCGCAGGTCCGCCAGAACCCGGACTGGGCGAATCTCTCGATCATCCTGCTCGCCTCCGCCACCCAGTCCGGCGATGCCGCGCGCTGCCGCGAGTTGGGCGTCCAGGCTTATCTCACCAAGCCGGCTCGCCGGGCGGAGCTTCACGCCGCCATACACTCCGCTCTGGGCGGCCGCTCGTCTCCGGATGGCCCCAGGAGTCCCGTCGCCCGCCCGTCTGTCCGGGAAGACCGTCGCGGTCTGCGCGTTCTGGTGGCGGAAGACAACGCGGTCAATCAGCAAGTCGCCCGCCGCTTCCTCGAAAGGCAGGGACACGCCGTAACGCTCGCTGCCAACGGACTGGAGGCAGTCAGCGCTCTGGAAGAGCGGGAGTTCGATCTTGT
>Ga0182021_10012562_pt1 | contig 10063 bp, 8 predicted proteins | sample 612E3MmetaG_FD_120493 | JGI IMG/M metagenome (GOLD analysis project Ga0182021, IMG submission 120493) | Permafrost microbial communities from Stordalen Mire, Sweden - 612E3M metaG (Illumina Assembly) | ecosystem: Environmental > Terrestrial > Soil > Wetlands > Permafrost | place: Sweden... | reverse complement strand
CCCCTCGTCCCTCGCCCCTGCTTGCAGCTCCATCTTCAAGATAATCGTCGTCCCCAGGCAAAGCCCAATCGCCGCCAGCATCTGGTTAGCGATGCCGAACAGCGGCCACAGTGAATAAACGCCCCCCAGGGGATCGCGTACCCCTTGAATCAGGAAATACCCCCAGCCGGCCACCAGCAGCGCGCTGGCGAGCACACTGGCCCCCGTGTTCTTGGTTTCCCCAAGCGGCTTCCACAGGTTGCCCAGCAGGTCCTGGATCAAATAGCGCCCCACCCGCGTCCCGGCGTCAATCGTTGTCAGGATGAACAGCGCCTCGAACATGATCGCAAAGTGATACCACAAATCCACCCACCGGCCCCCCGTCACCTTCGCAAAAATCCCCGCCATCCCCGCCGCCAGCGTCGCCGCGCCGCCCGTCCGGTTAAACAGCGTCCGTTCGTTCACCTCGGCCGCCATGTTATCCATCGCCTCGGCCTGCACGGCAAAATCCGTCCCCGCCGCCTGGAGTTTCTGCGTGATGCTGGCGGCCCTGGCTGCCGAATCCGCGCCGGTGCTCGCCACGTTCATGCCGAAATAAACCCCTGGCTCCATCGTGCACGCCGCGATCAGCGCCATGATCGCCACCAGCGACTCCAGCACCATCGCCCCGTAACCCACCACCCGCGCGTGCGATTCGCGCGTCAGCATCTTCGGCGTCGTGCCGCTCGAAATCAGCGTGTGGAAACCGGAAATCGCGCCGCAGGCGATCGTGATAAAGCAGAACGGAAACACCTTGCCCGCAATGATCAGCCCCGACCCGTCCACAAACCGGCTGATGCCCGGCATCTTCAGACCCGGCAGCACAATGAAGATGCCAAACGTCAGCGCGAAGATCGTCCCCAGCTTCATGAACGTGCTCAGGTATCCACGCGGCGCCAGCAGCAGCCACACCGGCAACACGCTCGCCGCCAGGCCATAGACAATGATCCCCCACGCCAGCGTGATGTCCCGCAACCCGAACAGCCGGCCCAGTTCCGGGTTCTGGTGAATCAGCTTCCCGCCCCAGACCGCCAGCAACAGGCAAATCACCCCGATCACCGACGCTTCCCGCACTTTGCCCACCCGCCCGAACCGCAGGTAGCACCCCATGAACATCGCAATCGGAATCGTCGCCCCCACCGTGAACACCCCCCACGGACTCTCCGCCAGCGCCTTCACCACGATCAGGGCCAGCACCGCCAGCAGAATGATGATAATCGCCAGAATCGCGAACAACGCAATGTAGCCCGCCGTGCTGTTCAATTCCTCCTTCACCATCTGCCCCAGCGACTTGCCGTCCCGCCGCAGCGACGCAAACAACACCACGAAATCCTGCACCGCCCCACCCAGCACCACCCCAATCAAAATCCACAGCGTCCCCGGCAGATACCCGAACTGCGACGCCAGCACCGGCCCTACCAGCGGACCCGGACCCGAGATCGCCGCAAAATGCTGGCCAAAGACAATCCACTTATTCGTCTTCACGAAGTCTTTCCCGTCATCGTGCACCTCGCACGGCGTCGCCCGCCGGTCGTCGAGCACCAGCACCCGCGCCGCCAGCCACTTCGAGTAAAACCGGTAGCCGATCGCGTAAGTGCACAGCGCGGCGACCAGGATATAAACCGAGTTCAGCGTCTCCCCGCGATGGAACGCCAGCGTCGCGTAGGCCCAAGCCCCCGCAACTGCCACCAGCACCCACAATAGGTTAGCCACCGTCTTCTTCATTATGTCCGCGCAACTAAGTACCCGCTCGTCAGCCCATCCGAAAGCAAAGAATGGAATGCCTGCCGCTGCTCACATACGACTTCGTGAATTGAATCGGTCCTGAGCCCGCCTGGCTAGTGGCGGAAGAGCACCTCGAACGAGCTTGCCTCCGCCCGCACCTTCTCTCTACGCTCGCCCTATGGGCACGCTTTACTACGGCGACAACCTCGATATCCTCCGGCGCTATCTCAAGGACGAGACGGTGGATTTCGTCTATCTCGACCCGCCCTTCAACTCCGCCCAGAACTACAACGCTTTCTTCCACGAGAAGGACGGCACCGGCCGGCTGAATTCTGCTCGCCCCCAGAGCAAAACCGAGCTAACAATAAGACCGTAGATGTTTGAGAAAGTACAGATCGCCGATAACTTCGGCCCGCAGCATCGAACCGTTGTATTCGGTGGCGACTGCCTCGACTTCCTCAAATCCGTCCCGAGCGAGACTTTTCAGCTTATCGTCACCTCGCCGCCTTACAACCTGGGAAAGGAGTACGAAAAGCGAATTAACCTGGACGCTTACGTTCAGCAGCAGCGGCAGGTTATACTGGAATGCGTGCGCACCCTGAAGCGCTCGGGAAGCATCTGTTGGGAGGTGGGTAACTACGTGGACGAGGGCACGATTATCCCACTGGACACTGTGCTGTTCCCAGTCTTCAGAGAACTTGGCCTCCAGTGCAGAAATCGAATCGTCTGGCATTTCGAGCACGGCTTACATTGCAGCCGCCGCTTCTCCGGCCGCTACGAGAGCATTCTATGGTTCACCAAGTCACATGAATACGTCTTCGACATGGATGCCGTTCGTGTGCCGCAGAAGTATCCCGGCAAGAAGTATTTCAAGGGGCCGAAGGCGGGGCAGTACTCCTGCAATCCGCTCGGCAAGAATCCAGGGGATGTGTGGGTGATCCCTAACGTGAAGAGCAACCATGTGGAAAAGACCGAGCATCCCTGCCAATTCCCGGTGGAGCTCGTTGAACGGCTCGTGCTCTCGCTTACCCGAAAGGACGATTGGGTCTTTGATCCGTTCCTCGGCACCGGGACCTCTGTGGTCGCGGCCATACGGCACGGGCGGAGGGGTGCTGGTGCGGAGGTTGTGCCGAAGTATGTTAAGATCGCCCACGACCGTATCGAACAGGCGGTTCGAGGCATTTTGCCAGTTCGCCCGATGCATCGCCCTGTGTTCGATCCGCGCGACGCTGGGCGAGCGCTCACGACCGCACCGTGGCTACATCCCGATGATCACAACGGCGTCTTGTTGCTGGGTGAAAAGCGTGTGCGCTACAAAACCAGAGGCAAGAAATGAAGATCGCGAAGATATACTCACACCTGAACGGCCTGGAATTCCTTCTGGTGCACAGGAAAAAACTCTGGGGAGAGGTCCAGACTGTCATCGCTACGGTCGATGCCAAAGCGTGCAAGACCAAGGTCAGCGAGGAGAAAACGATGCGTGGCAAGCTCCTTTTCAGTCCAAAGGACTTGAACAGAGCGTTTGGCTGCCTTCTCCCCCGAAAAGGTTGGGCCGAAAGTCGAGTGAGCTACTGGGTTACAGCGGAGGAGAAACTCATTCGGCACACGCTCCAAATGTCGGCAGAGGAGCAGAAACGGGAGATTGAAGCGGCAGGCCAGACGCCGATCTTCAGCTACAACCAGACGGACTTCGTTAAAGATCGAGTGGCTTTGGAGGTCCAATTCGGCAAGTACTCCTTTGTCGCCTACGATCTCTTCGTCAAGCATCTCGCTTTTTACATCCGCGACAAGATTGACGTGGGGATCGAAGTTCTCCCGATGAAGTCCTTCCAGGCCGAGATGTCATCCGGGCCGGGCTACTACGAGGGCGAGCTTTACAACGTGATTCGCAACGGGCGCGGCGTGCCTGCTGTGCCGCTTGTGCTCGTCGGCGTCTCTGCGTGAGTTTGCGGTCAGCGCGCGGCCCGTCGAGCAGAAGAAAGGGGCCGACCACGGCATTGACGGCAAAATCCGCTTCTTTGACGACCCGCGCGTCACCAAGCCGGAGCAAATCATCAAACAGGGCCATCAGAAGGACCTGGGGCTGTAAAACGGCGGTTCTTGGGGGAAACCTGCGGTTTTGGGCCAGATCGCCACCGGCGCAGCAATTCTGGCATTTCGGCACTCGGCAGTAGGCTTCCAACACCATCTCCAACACCGCCGCCAGCTCGGCGCTTGCTCTGGAAGTGCTTTCCAGGCAACAACTTGTGACGCGCATTAACTCTTGGGGGGGGCATAGCGCGACGCAATCGTTAACGCCAGCCGCCTGCCTCTTGCTTCGACGGCAGTTCGACGGTAGTGCAACGGTAGCACACCGGTAGCACACCGGAACCACTCCCATGTGGAACGCGTTCCACATGGGAGTGGTTCTGGTGTGGTAAGGGTGCACCACGCTTACCACATGGGAGCACTACCGTTGCACTACCGTTGCACTACCGTTGCACCACGCTTGGTACACCGTCGTACTACCGTCAGATCACCGTCGCGCCGCCGCCTGCCGTGGAGAAGACGGGAAGAGAATCCCCCGAAACAGCCTGTTCGGGCATGGATCCCTGGACCGAAGGACGAAAACACCCAACATCCAACAACCAACATCGAACATCCAGTGCCCGCTCTTTCCGCAGTCATGGGATGTTGGGTGTTCGATGTTGGGTGTTGGATGTTTCCAGGGTTCAAGGGGATAGGGATCGTACGGCCCTGTCATCCCCCTCCGTAAACTGTGTCCGGCTGTGATCGCTCATTCCTGTCCGCTTTTGCTCGCACACAAGATTCCAGCTTGGGAATCTGCGCTACCTGGTTGCGGCCCATACGTGAGCGGGCTTGCGAAACAGGGTGCTGAGCCGCGTTGACGGCCAGCCAGGGATGCCACAGCATCGGGCGAGTGAAACGCTTCAAAGCCATTGCCGCCATGTCGCTGAATCGGGTGATTGGCGCCGGGAACCGCATCCCCTGGCACCTACCCGAGGATTTCCGGTGGTTCAAAAAGATGACCACGGGCCACATCATCGTGATGGGCCGCAAGACCTTCGAGTCCATCGGCAAGCCCTTGCCCAACCGCACTACGGTTGTGCTGACGCGTTCGCCGAAACCGATCCTGGGCGTGCAGACGATCTCCGACTTGAGCCAACTGGAGGCGCTCGACTCGGCTTTGGCCGGCCGGGAAGTGTTTATTTGCGGCGGGGCCCAGGTTTATCAGCAGGCATTCCCACTGTGTTCGGACCTCTACCTGACGCTGGTTCAGCGCATCGTCGAGGGCGACACCCTGTTACCGGCCTTCGAGGATCAATTTGAACTGGTCAAAGAAGTCCTGCACCGCCCTGAGTTCAAGATTCTGCATTATCGGTCAAGACTTTAGACTTTGGACTTTGGACTTTGGACTTTAGACTCCAAGTCCGATGTCGCAAATGTTGAAGTCCTCCGGCGCAATGGCCGCCGCGACACTGACCAGCCGGGTGCTGGGGATGGTGCGCGAGATGGTCTATGCGGCGTTCATGGGCAACGGCGCGGTGGCCAGCGCGTTCATCCTCGCCTACCAGGTGCCCAACCTCTTCCGCCGCCTGCTGGGCGAAGGGGCGCTGACGGCGGCCTTCATTCCGATTTTCAAACAGAAGGAGTTCACGCATGGCGAAAAGGAGATGTGGCGTTGCGCCAACGCGGTGATTTCCGGCCTGGTCACCGCCGCGGCGGGGGTGACGGTGCTGGCCGTGCTGGGCATTTCAGTCGCCCTGGTTGCTGGCCAGGGACGGTTTGATGCCGAGACCGCTTTGATGCTCCGGCTCCTGCGCCTCATGTTTCCTTATATGCTGCTCGTGTGCCTGGCGGCCGTGTTCATCGGCATGGCCAACTCGCGGGGCCACTTTTTCGTGCCGGCACTGGGCGCGGTCGTTCTCAACGTGGTGATGATTGCCAGCGTGCTGTTCCTGGCGCCGCGCATGGGGCCGACCCTCGAGCAACAAATCTTCGGCCTCGCGATCGGTGTGTTGGTGGCCGGACTGGCCCAGGCCTTCTTCCAGTTGCCGACCTTGTCGCGCGAAGGTTACCGCTACCAATGGGTGTCGCCCTGGCGCGATCCGACCGTGCGCGAGGTCGTCCGGAAAATGTTGCCTGGCTCGATCGGCGTCGCCGCCTTCCAGATCAACGTGCTCGTGACCTACTGCTTCTCATTCTGGTTCGGGAAATCCATTGTCGCGACGTTCAACTACTCCGTGCGCTTGATGGAGTTGCCGCAGGGCATGTTCGGCATTTCCCTGGCCACTTATATGTTGCCGACGCTCGCGGGTCTGGCGGCGGCGAAAAAGCACGCCGAATTCCGCCAAACTTTGAGCCAGGGCTTGAGCTACCTGGCCTTTGCGAACCTGATTGCGTCGGCGATCGCCCTGGCGCTGGCGGTGCCGATCGTGCGGCTCCTTTTCGAGCACGGCAAATTCGGCCCCGACGCCACCCAGCGCGTGGCCCTCTCGCTGGCCTGCCTGGCGCCGGGACTCCTGATGTTCTCGATGAACAACATTTTCGCGCGGGCATTCTATGCGCTCAACGACATCCAGACGCCGATGAAGATCAGCATCCTGTGCTTATTTCTGAACCTCGGGTTTTCCTTGTGGCTGGTGCAGCCTTACCAGGAAGCCGGCTTGGGCGTGGCCAACACGCTGAGCGCTTCCTTGAACCTCGCACTGCTGGTGTATGCCTTGCGCCGCAAACTCTCGCGCCTGGATATGAAGGACGTGGTCCAAGTGCTGCTCGTGCTGGTGCCCGCTGCGGCTCTGGCGGGAGCTATTGCGGCGGTGCTGGCGTGGCTGTGGGAGAAAAAGTTCGGCCATGCGACCCTCCTGCCCAGGCTGGGGGCGGTTTTCGTGCCGGGAGGCATCGCCGTGCTGGCCTACTGGCTGGGGGCGCTTTGGGCCCGGGTGCCCGCCGCTCACGACGTGGCGGAGTTGTTTCTGAGGAAGGTTCGCCGACCTTGACACCCTTGGTCCTGCTGGTATCCTTTCGCGGTACGTCAACGGAGTGTTGCCTGGCGCGACATCGTCTGGTCTCAGACTCCCGGGACACGAACTGAACTGATTTATGAAGCGACAATATCAACCGTCGAAGATTCGCCGCAAGCGGCAGCATGGATTTCTGAGCCGGAATGCGAGCAAGAGCGGACGCGGCATTCTGCGCAATCGCCGCCGCGTTGGCCGCAAGCGGCTGACCCCGGTCTGAAGCGCTCGTGCTGGAAACGCCGAGTGACCCCGGTGAGCTCTTGTCCATGGCTGTCGCAACGCCACACCCTCTGCAGTTTTGCCGCGCCGTGCGCCTCAAACAGGGCCGGGACTTTGCTCGCGTGCGGCGGGACGGACAGCGGCTGGTGACCGGTTGCCTGATTGCGAACTGGCGCTCACTGCCGGCTGATGCTTTTTCGCGCCTGGGGGTGATCACCGCGGGCCGCATCGGGAGCGCCGTGGTTCGCAACCGCGCGCGCCGACTCCTGCGCGAGGCCTTCCGTTTGCACCAGTACGACCTGGCGGCGCCAGTGGAGCTGGTACTGGTGGCGCGCCAATCCATCGCCGGCAAAGGATTCGCCGCCGTGGAGAAGGATTTTTTGACGACGCTGCGGAGAGCAAGATTATTGAAGCCCATGGCCGGGCGAGCCGAGTGAACGCGGTCCAACATATTTTGATGCTGGGCGTGCGCCTGTATCGCTGGGTGATTTCCCCGGCAAAAACGCTGCTGTTCGGGCCGCTGGGCCGTTGCCGGTTCACCCCGAGTTGCTCGGAATACGCGCTGGACGCCATCCGAACGCACGGCGCGCTGCGAGGGAGCTGGTTGGCCGTGCGGCGGATTTGCCGATGCCATCCCTGGGGCGGCTGCGGCGATGACCCCATCCCTCCCTGGAAGTCCGAAGTCCGAAAGCCGAATCCGTCGGTCGCCATCGGAGCCAGGACATTTCGGACTTCGGACTTCGGACTTCGGACTTCGAGTGTCGGAAGCACGGCCCATTCGCAAGGGCGTTAACCCGCATGGATCGCAAGTCCTTCATCGTTATCGGCTCCTGCCTGTTCCTGATTGTGCTCTGGAACTTCGTGATCGTACCGAAGCTCAATCCGACCAGACCCCGGCCGTTCCAATCCACCAACGCCCCACTGGCCGCACCCGCCGCCACCAACACGGTCGCGGTTGCGCCGGTGCCCCAGCTTGCTCCGGAAGAGCCGGTGAGAGCCCCCAAACCCCTGGTGACTGCCAACGTCCCGGAAGAGCTGCTGACGGTGACGAATGCCAACGCGCGGTACACTTTCACTTCGCATGGCGGCGGCCTCAAGCTGGTCGAACTGGTCCACTATCCCGAAACGGTGTCCGCCCGCCGCGGGAAACAGCCACCGACCAATAACCTCGCCACCCTGAATACGTTCGCCCCCGCGCCCGCTCTGGCGCTGCGCGACGGCGAAGGGGTACAGGGCGACGGCGTGTTCACGCTGACCCGGACCGACAACGGGGTGCGCGCGGAGAAGACACTCACCAACGGGCTCAGCATCGTGAAGGAGTTCCACCTCAGCACGAATTACCTCGTGGCCGCGACCGTGCGGCTGGAGAACCATGCAAGCCAGCCGCTGACACTGCCGGCGCAGGAATGGGTGGCCGGCACCGCCACCCCCATGGGGCCGGGCGACAATGGCCTGGCGGTGGGTGTGCTGTGGTACAATGGCGCCCGGACCGAAAACGTGGGCGCCAGCTACTTCTCCTCGCGGGGGTTCGCCTGCATGCCGCGCATACCCCCGGCCGAGTATCGTGGGGGCGCCAGCAATGTGGTGTGGCTGGCGGTTCAGAACCAGTTCTTCACACTCGCGGCGATGCCCACCAATGAACCAGCGCAGCCACCGGCGAAGGAAGTTGTCGTCCGCAAGATCGAATTGCCACGGCCCAGCGACCCGGACTCGCAGTTGGTTGCCGCCAACCGACCACCGCCCGAAGGCTACGAAGCGGCCCTGATCTATCCTGCGCAGACACTTGCGCCGGGGCAGAGTCTGGAGCGGCAGATCCACCTCTTCGCGGGGCCGAAGGAGTATCAGACCCTGGCTCGAATCGGCGACCGCTTTAACAACAACATTGACCTGGTGATGGGCTACGGCGGGTTCTTCGGCTTCTTCGCCAAGGCGCTTTTGCTGGCGATGAACACGCTACATAGCGCGCTGGGCTTTTCTTACGGGTGGGCCATCATCGCCATCACCATCATCATCAAGGTCGTCTTCTGGCCGCTGACTCAGGCGAGCACGCGCTCGATGAAGCGGATGCAGGCCCTGCAACCCCAGATGAACGCCATCAAGGAGAAATACAAGGACGACCCGGTCAAAATGAACAAGAAGACCATGGAGTTCATGAAGGAGAACAAGGTCAGCCCGCTGGGCGGCTGTCTGCCGATGCTCCTGCAGATTCCAGTCTTCTTTGGTTTCTACCGCATGATCCAGAGCGCCATCGAGCTACGCGGGGAACCCTTCCTGTGGGTCAGGGATTTGTCCAAACCGGACACACTTTTCCTCATCCCCGGGACTGGCTTTCCGTTCAATCTCCTGCCGCTGATTATGGGCGTGACGATGCTGTGGCAGGCGCACCTGTCTCCGCCCTCGCCGGGCATGGACCCGATGCAGGCCAAGATGATGCGCTACATGCCACTCATGTTCCTGGTGTTTCTCTATAATTTCTCCGCCGGGCTGGCCCTTTACTGGACGGTGCAGAACCTGTTGACCATCGCCCAGACCAAACTAACGAAAATGGCCCCGGAGACTGCGACGCCGGCCAAAGGTCCGGTCTTGACCCTGCCGCTGAAAAAGAGAAAATAGGAGCACATTAGAACCGGCCACTTACGGCCATCAACTGTCGTCTATCAACGATCAAATGATTTATGCCCGCTGAACCTCAAGCCACGCTGCAAAGAATCCTGGATCTGCTCGGCTTTACCGCCACGGTCGAAGAACATCGCCTGGAAGACGGCCTGCTGCTCGACGTGAAAACGGAGGATTCAGGCCGCCTCATTGGCCGTCAGGGCCAGACCCTCGCCGACCTCCAATACGTCACCAACCGCCTGCTTTTCCAGCAGGACCCATCGGTGCCCAAAGTGACAGTGGACGTGAGCGGCTACCGCGCGCAGGCCCGCGAGGCGCTGGTCAAAAAGGCTAAAGAAGCCGCGGAAAAAGTCCGGCGCTGGGGTGACGTGGTCGAGTTGGAACCGATGAGCGCCTTCGACCGGCGCATCATTCATCAGGCCCTTAAAGACGATCCCGGCGTCGAAACCCACAGCGTCGAGGTT
>Ga0182021_10012561_pt1 | contig 10063 bp, 8 predicted proteins | sample 612E3MmetaG_FD_120493 | JGI IMG/M metagenome (GOLD analysis project Ga0182021, IMG submission 120493) | Permafrost microbial communities from Stordalen Mire, Sweden - 612E3M metaG (Illumina Assembly) | ecosystem: Environmental > Terrestrial > Soil > Wetlands > Permafrost | place: Sweden... | reverse complement strand
GTTTTCACAAGGAAAAAACCAAGGGGCGAAACGGCGTTTGCGTGGGTGATAATGGTGACGGTAAAGTCGCGGGAAAGGTTCGATGCAATGGAATGCACCCATTGCTCGACGCCGCCGATGGCGGGCCGGTAGGAATCGGCAATGAGGCAAATATTTTTTAACGGGTTTCGGCGCTCACGGTGCATACTTTATATTTTGAAGCATTAGTCGTTAAAAGTCAATATTCTCAACAAAAACGGAAGAAATGCGCAACCGTTCATTTCTTCCGTTTTAAAAGATATTGAAGGAGGGTTTTCCGTTACTTTTTGGTTTTTACTCCAATATTCGCCTGACCGGACCAGGTAGCTCCCGTATTTTTTTCCTGGAGCTTAAATCGGGCGAGATACGTTCCTCCTCCAACCCTTGTACCTTTTTTATTGCATAAATTCCAAATGATATACAGCTTTTTTCCGGTAGGATCATTCTTCGTATCAGGTCGTATCGAGGATGAACTGAAGAGCACATTACCTACCGCGTCAAAAACAGTGACCGAACCGGTCGTTCCCGGATTTGATGTTGTGCCGGTGAAACGATTTGCAAGAATGGTCTCCAGCCGCACACCGTAGTCGGGGTCGCCCGGATTCTTTAGAGTAGCGGGGATTTTATTTTCACCGAGTATGATCGGGTTGGGAAGGACCCTGAGTTCTTTAACAAATGGTACTGGGTGACAATAATTCGCGGCGAATACGCGCGAGTTAGGGGCTATGGGCAAGCGAAGCGTCATGCTGTCCGAAAACGCCACGAAGGTTCCCGATGGAAAAACAAAAATGATTTCATCGGAAACCCTGGTCGGGGTTCCCGCCTTTAGGTCGCTGAAGGAAGTCAGGGTTCCAGGGCCTGGACGTTTACGAAACAACGTAGTCGGCCCGATCGATGACGAGGCCCAATTGACGGGGCCGTTGAAATAAATAAAAACGCTATCCTCTTTTTCCGAAGGCATCATGCATACGGACCGTATCTCCGTTTCCTGCCGCTTCAGAATGACTCTAACGGTATCGGGAGTAAACGCTCCTTGCGTCGCGATAACATAGGTAGTATCCGAATCTCTCGTCTGGCGCCCAATCACTCCGGCGTAATTCTTCCCCTGAATCGGCGCAACGGTTGCCACGGTTGGATCCTTGCTCGACCATGCCGCGCTCGTTGCCAGTCCGTACCTGTTGCCGTATTTATCGTAAAGGATGGCATAAACCGTATCGGCGTTTATAATCGAATCCAGGGTAATTGAGCCGACCGGGTCGATAACCCTCGGGTTTGCCGCCGATGTATCCGATTCTATCACCACCCGGGTAGGCGGTCCGGCTTTTACCCAAACGCTGTCGGTGGATCGGAAAACTTTTGCGGGGTTATTCGGATCCGTAAAAGTCGCCGTGATATAATAGCGGGTATACGCCGTTATCGCCACAAACGTATCGCCTGGCCCTGCCGCATTGGTCAACGAACTCTGGGTTCCTTGCGGACGCAGCGTCCAGTTGATCAGCGCCGCGAAATCCGGCCGCACTGCTCCTGTATCGTCAACAATAGTTCCGGAATAAAAAATGCTGTCGCCCGCGGGTAGGGTATCGACCTGCGGATGGGAATACAAATTCAATCCGACGGGTTGGGGGGTAATAATATTCGTGGTTATTTGGATGCTGGAACCGGTAACATGGCGTTCGCAATAAAAAAAATCCAGCATATACGATTGACCGTTGGTCAAACCGGAAATGTTGTCGAGGATCACGGAGTCCGTTGTGGCATTGTGGATGCCGCCGATGTCCATCCGCAATGTGTTGTCGATAAAGGCCCAAACGTCGTCGTCGCCGGTAAATATAAAACTCATGTTCGGCACTTTTTTAAATTGCCTGTGCATTTCCATGGTAAAGGAATAATTATGCGTCCTCGCGGCGCCCGCGGCGACTTCGTTGCCGAAACCCTTTCCGTCCAACGGAAAAAAATTCTGATCGATAAACTGGTACGTGCCCGCCGAACCCGGTACCAAGGTGAATACAAGAAAAGTATCGATGACGATATTTTTAAAGGCGGTATCGTAGGCTACGGTGCTGTCCGGATTGCCGCAGGTAGTAATGGCCGGATTCGTGTAATTGGGAATCTTAAAATCACCCGCCGCCCAGGGTTTGAACCACTTGTCGATCTTGCAGTTATAATAGGGGGTAGGTCCAAGGACCGGTTTGCTTTGAGCGTTAAGATTGGCGGCAACCATGCCCGTATGCCTCCCCGCTCCCGAACCTGGATTGACCTCGAACTCGGGATTGCTGCCGTCGGGATGAAAATCGTAAAAAGTAACGGCCACGTGGATGGTGTCCTTCGGCGGTTGCGCTTGGGCATTGGGCGCCATGAGTAACAATCCAAGACTCACGGCGACAATTGAAGACCTTACTATGGTTTTTATCAGCATGATGGTAATGCTCCTCCCCCTTTTAATAAATACAAAATATGGAACCCCCGATTATTCATGTAGATATCTGAAATTTTGACGCTCTTATAATAAACCGGACTCGTTCCTTAGAAAAAACCTGCTGCATTGCCAAAACATCAGAGTCTTTACAACGTTACAGTATAATATAATAAAAATAAAGATAAATAGAATCGGAATTTCACAAATTATCGGTAAAAAGGGAGTTTTTAAATTTTAAGGAAGAGATATGGCTTTAAAAGCCACTCATGTTTAGCACGATACGGTTTGAGTTGAACGCTGGTGTGACGTATTTTGACCTCCAACAAGCAATTGGTTGTAGCGAGGAAGGCAGTTGGAATATTTAGGGGTAACGCTCGATCCGTTTCAGGAACAGGCCGTGGCCGCCATCGACCAGGGGACTTCGCTTATTGTCGCGGCCCCTACGGGGTGCGGCAAGACGCTGGTTGCCGAATATGCGATCGATGTTTCAATAAAAAAAGGCAAACGAGTCGTCTACACCGCGCCGATCAAGGCGCTCTCGAATCAGAAGTATCGCGATTTCCGGCGGCGTTTCGGCGAAGCCATGGTGGGTATCCATACCGGCGACGTGACCATCAATCCGGAAGCCGAGGTGCTCATTATGACAACGGAGATTTTCCGGAATTTAATCCTTGAAAACTCCCCGCGACTCGGCGATGTTTACTATACGGTGTTCGACGAGATTCATTATATTGACGATCCGGAACGAGGGACGGTGTGGGAGGAGAGCATCATCCTGGCCCCCAAGGATATCCGTTTCATGTGCCTGTCGGCCACGGTCCCCAATATCCGCGAGCTGGCGCAATGGATGGAGCAGGTGCGCTCCACGCGGGTCGCGGTGATTGAGGAAACGCACCGGCCCGTGCCGCTCAAACATTTTTTATATAGTCCCAAATTCGGCGCCATGACGGTCAAGGACGTCCGCAGGAAATATCTGAAAAAACCCGCGCTGCGCAAGGAATTCCTCAAGAAAAAGCCTTCCTCGAAAAGGATCGTCAAATATGTTTTGGACAAGGGACATTTCCCCATTCTCTACTTTTGCTTCAACCGCAGGATATGCGAACGTAACGCCTTTCTCCATGCGTACGTGAACCTTTTAACCGATCACGAGCGCCGGCTTATTCGGGAAATGATCGACGATCTGGTAGGCCAATACCGTTTGGGCGGCTACGACCGGCTTTTTTCGATGCGCGGCCTTTGGGAGTCGGGATGCGCTTATCATCATGCGGGAATTTTGCCCGCCGCAAAGGAAATCGTCGAGCGGCTTTTTGCCGCGGGGCTAATCAAGCTCCTTTTTTGCACGGAAACCTTTGCGCTGGGTGTCAATATGCCCGCAAGCACCGTCATTTTCGACGAGCTTGAAAAATTCGACGGAGTCGATTTTAATTATCTCATGGTGCGACAATACAACCAAATGGCCGGCCGCGCCGGACGGCGCGGAATGGACCAGGTGGGGTATGTGTATTCACAGATTATTCCCGAGGCAACCGACCCAAGGGAAATTGAACGGCTTTTCTCGGGTAAAAACGAAATCATATCGAGCAGGTTTTGCGCATCGTACTCCACGATCCTCAATTTATACAGCCGGCACGGCAACGGGGCCTTCGACCTTTTTCGAAAAAGCCTTCGCAATTTCCGAAAAGGCAAATTCGTGCTTACCGCTTCTTATAGTCTGGAAGAAACGCAAATCAACAACCGGATAGCGTTCCTTCAGGCCGCGGGATTTCTGGAAAAGACCGAGCTTACGGAGAAGGGGAGACTTGCCGCGGCGGTAAACGGGTATGAAATACAGGCCGCGGAGCTGTATTACACGCGATGTTTCGAGGAATGTTCGGCGGCTCAATTGACTGTGGTTATCGCCGCCATCATCACCGAAGAGCGGCGCAACCGGGCTCGTCAAAACGCCTCCGAGGCGCGTATGCGCTTCCACGGCGAAACCGTGCTCCGTAAATTACGGCACAAGGAAATCAGTTTCGGCGTCGACGCGCCGATACGGGAACTCGATTTTTCCCTTGCCGCGCCCGTTTCCGCCTGGGCAAACGGGTGCGATCTCAAGCAGTTGGAGTCATACGGGGTCCCGGAAGGGGACTTGATACGGCTTCTTCGCATGACCGTGCAACTTTTAAGAACGCTTCGCGATAAAATTCCCGATCCTTTCATCGCCGACCTGATGCATGAAGCATTCCTCTTGATCAACAGGGACGTTGTGGATGCGCAGGCGGAATTGGAAGTCCGGTAAAAGGCGGGCGTTTATCGCGAACCCCCGCGCTGTAGGGAAAAATCACTTGTTTCTTTTTTCCTTTGCGTTGACTTCGATTCTTTAGGTATAATACTATGATATGCCACCCTCTTCCCACATCGCCGCCGTTTTACTGGTAGGAATCAATCGCCCAAGTCTTGAAAGCCAATTGCTACGCCATGGGTACACGCCCGTTTCGGCGTCCGACATGGCCTCGATAGCGGCGGTGGAAGAGCCCTACGCGCTGATGCTGATCAATGAGGATCTTTTTAACGGGAACTCCGTTGATTTCGAACGGATGTACTTTCTCAACGGCGCCGCCCCCGCGGCCGTTCTTATCGCCGATTCATCGAAGATCGGTCCCTCGCTCATGAAATTGTTGACAGAAGGCACGCTTGACTGGATTCATGCGTCCGATATCGACGCGGGGCTTATAAGCTCCCGTATCGACAGGATGGTTGTTTGTTCGCGCCTTAATTCTCATTTCCGGGGCCTTCAGCAGGACCTCAGGGAAAAGGCCCATCTGCAAGAGGAGATAGATCTTCGCGACCACATCCTGGATCATGAGCGCGGTCTCAACGCGAACATCGCCGGGTCCATCACTTCGGGTTTATTGATTATTGATCTCAACGGATGCGTGATCATGCTGAACGATAATGTTCGCGCGCTTCTCAAGCTTTCAGCGGGCGAATACATCGGGTCTTCATATTCGAAAGCGCTTCGCGGCAAAATGCGCGCCATCGTCGAGGATTTTTTGAAACGCGTGCGCCACGGGCCGATGCATCATGAAATAAAAAAGATCAGCGTCGATCGGATGGTCATCGAAATAGCCTTGTATAAAATGCGCGATTACCATCAGAACGTCAACGGCGTCTTGATGCTGATAAACGACATTACGGAGCAGGAGAATACGACGCAGCAGCTCTATCGCGCTGAAAAACTGGCAACCATGGGTACCATGCTTTCGGGCATCGCGCACGAATTGCGAAACCCGCTGGCCATTATAAGCGCCCGCGCCCAAATGGCGTTGGTCAAGGAATCGTGGGACCGGGACTGGATGGTCAAGAATTATCAATCTATTGAGGCGCAGACATACCGCTGCGCGACCATCATCAATAATCTGCTCGATTTCACCCGGTATCGCGCCACCCAAATGGCTTTACACAACCTTGACGGCATTCTCGATGAAACATTAACCTATGTAGAATACCAGAATTCCTTCGATTCCATAACCATTGAAAAACAGTACCAGCCCGACCTGGTGATTTATGGCGACCGGTCGCGGTTCGTCCAAATGTTCCTCAACATCATTTCCAACGCGTCCGACGCGATGAACGGGAAGGGAAACCTGACGCTTCGGACCCGTTCAGAGGGCAAGGGAGAGGTAATCGTCGAAATCAACGACAGCGGTTCGGGAATCGACCCTTCGATAAAAAACAACGTTTTTGATCCGTTTTTTACCACAAAGGAACCCGGAAAAGGCACGGGATTGGGGCTTGCCGTGGTGTATAAGATAATCCATGAGTCGGGTGGCGAGGTGTGGTTCACTTCCGAGCCCGGCAATACCACCTTTTTCATCAAACTTCCAACGGGGATGAATCGCGTATGAATGAGAAAATTCTTCTCGTGGACGATGAAGCGGATTTCCTTGACGTGCTCGGTGAATTTCTTTCCGATGAAGGCTACTGTACGAGCCGCGCTCACAACGCTCAAGAGGCCTTGGCGGCGATGGAACAAGAATCCTTTCATCTGTTGTTGTCGGACATCAACATGCCCGGAATGAAAGGATTCGAATTGATTAAGGAGGCCAGGCGGAGGTATCCTTTTTTGAAAAGCGCGCTGATTACCGCGTATGACGTGCGCGATTATATCAACATGGCAAAAGACTTTGATATCGGCAATATCATCACGAAAACAACTCCGTTTAATTTTGAGGAAGTGCGGCTTCTGGTCCGCAATATAATAACCGAGGAAATTTTCGGGCTTGATCATTACGTAAAAAGCGTCATCCGTTCCGTAGCCGTCTCATCGAGCTCGGCGATTGAAACAATAATCCAGGATGTCGTGGGATCCATGCCCACGCTGCGACATCAACGAAAATTCCGGCAGGCGCTCAACGAAATCATCATTAATGCGGTTTACTATGGCGCCAAACAGGAGCGGGGCGACAGGAAGGATGCCTGGCCCATTGATGTGGAGCTGGCTTCGGATGAAATAGTAACGGTATCTTGGGGCGCTGATGATGAAAAAATCGGCGTTTCCGTCATGGACCAAAAGGGACTTTTAAAGAAAAAGGACGTTTTGTTTTGGCTGGAACGAAATACCACAAAGGGTGATGACGGATTATCCAAGGGTCTTCTTGACGATCATGGAAAAGGCATGTTCATTACCCGGGAATCGATCGACCGTTTTATCGTCAACATCAAACCGGGTAATAAAACCGAGATTGTAATGCTCAATTACAAGGAAGGGCTTTACGATGGATACCGGCCATTATGGATTCAGGAAATTTAACAAAATACCGCAAATTTAGCAAAATACCACCCTGAAGTCTAAGCAACATTTTTCCTCCCTTTTTTTCAAAAATGCATCGAGTGACCCGAATGTGCTGTTTAATAGTAAAATGATTGTTGGGAGGCATAAAACAGTTTAATTTTTATTACCGCATGATTTAGTCTAACTTATTTAATAATAAGATGATATGATAAAAAATACAGGATTTTGAGAGTATCTTATTGCTACGTTGAAGGAAGGCTGATGCTTTAAAAAAGGCTTCGTCCACCCCTTTAAAAATAGCCGACCTGTTTACAAGGTAGTAGTGAGCTGATTGCCTGCTCTCCCACTATTTACGGGCGTAAGAGGCCATTTATAGTTTTGGCCAAAAAAGTCCTTTTTTTTTGTTCGTGACAACAAGTATACTAGTAAATCACGCCCAAACACGTAAAGCGGCATTACTTTTTACTCCTCTCTTCCTGAAAGTAATGACCACCTCTCCTGTTGCACGGGCAACAGGAGAGAGCTTTACTATAACTTCTTAAAATTAAACAAGTTACAACTTCTTCTTTTTCTTAACGCTCGTAGTGTCTTGAGGTTTCTTTGCGCAATCGGCAATACTCAATAAACCGCTTTTATTGATGAGGATGGAAATTGAAACATCCCATCCGGTTCCTTTTTTAAAGTCTTCCTTTTTATCGACGCTTTTTTCACCGTTTTTAACGCAATCCGCTACTTTAAGAGGATCGATTTTGAATTTTTTTAGAGCTGTCTTGGTTTTTGCCGTGGCTTCCTGCAGGGCTTGTTTCTGGGCCGCGCTTGTAGCGTTATTAAGATCGGCATTAACTGAATGCCCCTTGGCAAAAACCGAATCAGCCCCTAAAATGTCGGATTCATAAACAATTTCTTTATCCACGAATCCCCACTTTTGGTTGGATGAAATGAGTATAATACGGCCTCCGCCAATGGGAACGGTAAAATCCTTCTCGATATCCGCATGCTTTCCATCTTTGAACTGCCAGGTACTGTCGGGATTAAGTAGAATGCGAACCCCGTCAGGAGTTTTAAGTTCCATCGCTTGTGTTTCGGTGAGGACCCCTTTTTCGGCAAATAATGCGCTACTTGAAAAAAGTATAAAAAAAATCGTGGCATTAAAAAGAAAGGCTTTCATGCGAACTCCTCTATTAAACGGTTAAATTATTTATATTATTCCAACAAATTAATCATAGATAGAGATTAGTGGAAAGAAAAGTCAAATTTGTTTAAAAAGAAAACAGAGTGAAAAATAAATTGAGATCAACCTTGGAAATCCCCCGACAATTTCCTCCATGCAATGGCCGTAGTAGTTTATAAAAGGAAAAGGAAGTAAAATGATCGATTTTTTTACTATGTGGGGAGTGATGATTATGGCGAGCATTGGGATGTCTCCATTGATGAGTCGGGCTCAATCCGATACGGCCGTTTTCGCGGGCGGGTGTTTCTGGTGCATGCAGCCGCCGTTCGAGCAAATTGACGGAGTAATAAAGGTAACCGCCGGATATACTGGCGGTCACACGGCTAATCCGACCTATGAGGAAGTATGTTCGGGAACCACCGGTCACTATGAAGCGGTGGAAGTCGTTTTTAATCCCTCGGTAGTAAGTTATGAAAAGTTATTGGAAGTGTTTTGGCGAAACATCGACCCTACCGACCCGCAAGGACAATTTTCCGACAAAGGGTTGCAATACCACACCGCCATTTTCCATCATGGCGATCATCAACGTCAACTAGCCGAATCATCGAAAGAGGCTCTGCGAAAATCCGGCAAGTTTTCGAATCCGATTGTGACGAAAATCGCGCCCGCGGGAGTTTTTTATAAGGCCGAAGACTACCATCAGGAGTATTACCGTACTTCACCTTTACGTTATAAAATGTACAAAACAGGGTCGGGCCGCGATCAGTTCATTCATAAAACATGGAATAATGGCGCGCAAGAGGCGGATCAACCCGGCGCGGACAAGCGCGCAAAGCGCGTCTATCAAAAGCCGTCAAAGAGCGAACTGGGAAAAATATTGACAAAGGAACAGTATGCCGTGACGCAGGAAAACGCCACCGAACCCGCCTTTCATAACGAATATTGGAACAATCATCAAGAGGGGCTGTACGTAGACAGGGTATCGGGCGAGCCGCTCTTCAGCTCGCGCGATAAGTTCGACTCCGAGTGCGGATGGCCGAGCTTTTCAAAATCGATTGACACGGCGAATGTGACCGAGAAGATTGACCGCGGATTTCTCATGACGCGCACTGAAGTTCGCAGTAAGGCGGCCGATTCCCATCTCGGTCACGTGTTTACCGATGGCCCAAAACCCACCGGATTACGCTACTGCATTAATTCCGCGGCCATCAGATTCATACCTAAGGAAGACCTGGCCAAGGAAGGCTATGCGGCCTACGAACGGCTCTTCAAGTGATTGGCGGATCAGCGACCGCCAAGGGCGAGAGCCGTTAACTTTTTTTGCTTTCATCCCCTAATGTATATTTTTTAATGAGGTGACGTTTTCCACTAGGAGAAATTCGTGAAACGGAAAAAACGGGTAATGATGTATGCGCTGAGTACATGCGTGTGGTGCAAACGGGCCAAACGGCTGCTTAATGACCTTGGCGTGGTCTATGATTGTATCGATGTGGACCTGCTTCCCGAAGACGAGGAACGGGAAGCCCGCGACACCGTTGAACGTCTCAATCCGGAAGGGAGTTTCCCCGTTATCATTGTTGATAATAAGGACGTCATCCGCGGATTTGACGAGGATCGCATTCGAAGGGTCCTTGGAAGAGACGGGAGGGATGAGTAGTGGAACAATCACCGAATAGCCCACCCC
>Ga0182021_10012560_pt1 | contig 10063 bp, 10 predicted proteins | sample 612E3MmetaG_FD_120493 | JGI IMG/M metagenome (GOLD analysis project Ga0182021, IMG submission 120493) | Permafrost microbial communities from Stordalen Mire, Sweden - 612E3M metaG (Illumina Assembly) | ecosystem: Environmental > Terrestrial > Soil > Wetlands > Permafrost | place: Sweden... | reverse complement strand
CTGCGTCTTCCACGCCGCCCGGCTGTAAACCGCGTGCTTGGCTACCGCCGGCCATGCCCCGCCGCCGCACACCCGCCGCCGCCGCCCCTCCCTTCGCCGGCAGTTTGTAACCCATTAGGTTACACTTTTGATAATCTCCATTGGCCGTTTCTTGGCGGTTTTCTCCTCTGGTGAGCCAACGAATGAAGCGAAAGTGTAACCCATAAGGTTACAAAAGGCACGTCGAGCAGCTGCGTCCGATTCGACTGATCCGGCCCAGCCCTAGCCCACGCGCCTCAACCCACGCCCACCCAGTGGAGGCCGAAGGCGAGCCACAGCGGGATGAGGAACAAGCCGAGTGCCGTCGTGGCGACGATGATCTGCGCGGCGGTGAGCGGCTGGCCGCCGTAGTGGCGCGCGATCACCAGCGGCAGCATCCCGGCCGGCATCGCCGCCTGGATCACGAGCACGCGTTTGAGCTCCAGCGTGAGCGGCACAAACCGCGCGAACATCAGAAACGCCAGCGGCAACACCCCAAGGCGCAACAGGCACGCCCCGGTCGTGACCCGCGCGTCCACGAGATCGAGCGGTTTTTTCAAAAAGGGGTCCACCGCTGCGCCCGCTGCGAGCAGGCCGAGCGGAATCGCGCACGCCGCCAGCAAATCGACGACCGTGAGCACGACGCCCGGCAGTTCCACGCGCAGGGTGTTGAGCGCGACGCCGACCACGAGCGTGAGAACCACCGGATTGGCAATCTTCTTCCAGCCGGCACGCGGCGGCAGGCCGGCGAGCAACAGGAGGCCGACGGTCCACAATGCCAGTTCGATGCCGACATTGTAGACGAGCAACACGCCCACGTGCTCCGTGCCCCAGAGCGACTGCACCAACGGGATCGGGATGTAGCCGTAGTTGTAGATGCCGACGGCGAAGGCGAAGGTCCGCAGGCCGTGCCCGACGGAGAGTCCGAGCGCGCGACCTACATAGTATCCGACGGCCATGCCCACGAGAATCGTGCCGAAGCCGAGCAACGGCGCCACCATCAGGCTGGCGGGATCGCGCAGCGCGGCGTTGCCGAGCACCGATTTCAGGATGAGGCAGGGATAAAGGAGGTTGACGATCAGTTTCAGCAGGCTCGTCTCGGCCGCCTCGGTGAGCCACTGCGCGCGGCGCACCGCCACGCCGAGCGCAAAGAGCGCGAACACCGGCAGCGTAATGGCGAGGAGTTGCGTGTAGGAAGTCATGCCGTTTCCAAATTGGATCCGCCCTGTAGCCACGAGCGTGAGCGAGTGGAGGCCCGGCGTTCCAGTCGCTCACGCTCGCGGCCACGGGAAGTATCGGAGCCGACTTGCGTTGGTCTCATAACTTGAGGCGGAGCGCAGAGGACCGAAGGGCTGGCGGCGAGTCAATCGTCGCGTGCCTACGATAATCTGCCACATCATCAAGGCGCCGCCATCGCCTGCCCCGCCAGCCAGCCGGTCGTCCACGCGGCCTGGAAATTGTAACCGCCGGTGAGGCCGTCGATATCGAGCAGCTCGCCGGCAAAATAAAGGCCCGGGCAACGCTTGCTCTCCATTGTTTTGAAATCGATCTCGCTCAGCCGCACGCCACCGCAGGTGACAAACTCCTCCTTGTTCGTGCTCTTGCCGGCGACGGCGAACTCCGCCTCCGCCACCTGCGCGGCGAGCGCGCCGAGGGCGTCGTTCGATAGACCCGCCCATTGGGCGGTCGGCACGAGTCGCGCCGCTTCCACGAGGCGTTCCCACAGGCGCAACGGCAGGGCGACCGGGCAGAAGGTCGTCACCTGTTTGCGCGGATGCCGCGTCCGCGTCGCCGTCAGCTCGCGCAGGACCGACTCCCGTGTGTGCGGCGGAGTCCAATTGACCTTCAGCCCAAACCGGTAGGCGCAGGCCGCCAGTTCGCGTGCGCCCCAGGCCGAGAGTTTCAGGATCGCCGGACCGCTCAGCCCCCAATGCGTGACGAGCAGCGGGCCTTCCTCGCGCAACTTCGTGCCGACCACGCGCACGGCCGCCCGTTCGACCGCAAGGCCGGCCAGACCGGTCAGCCGCGGGTCGTCGAGCTGAAACGTGAACAGCGATGGTACGGGCGGCTCGATCGTGTGCCCGAGCCGCCGTGCGATGGCGAGGCCGGCGGAGGCCGGATTGCCGCCGGTGGCGAGCAGCAACCGGTCGCACGCGACCGTCCCGCCGGACGTGAGCACGACCTCGTATCCGCCCGCCGCCAGCGGTCGCGCGTCGGCCACGCCGTGGTGCGTGACCACCTGCACGCCGGCGGCGGTGGCGGTGCGTTGGAGACAGTCGATGATCGTCTGCGAATCGTCGGTGACGGGAAACACCCGACCGTCGGCCTCCGCCTTGGTGGCGACACCGCGCGCCGCGAACCAGTCGATCGTCTCCCGCGACCCCCACCGGTGCAGCGGCCCGAGCAGTTCGCGGCCACCCCGCGGATAAAACCGCACGAGGATGCGCGGATCGACGCAGGCGTTGGTGACGTTGCACCGCCCGCCGCCGGAGATGCGCACCTTGGCCAGCGGGTACGGCGTGGCTTCGTAAACCACGACCGACGCGGCCGCGCGGCGCGCGGCGAGATTTTCCGCGCCGGCGATGGCCGCGAAATATCCCGCGGCCCCGCCGCCCGCGATGATGATGCGCCTGGGGGACTGCTCCATGCCGCGAAAGTGAACCCGCGAGCGCGCCGAGTCGAAAAATTAAACGCCGCGCTCCCAAATATGGGTCGCGCGGCGGTTCATCGGACGGGGAAATGATTGAAGCTAGGTCAAAGACCGGGTGGGCGTAGGTGGAGCGGCTTGACCTCAAGACGCTTTGAAGCGCGTTGGGTTACCCTTGTCTCCGGCCTAAACAAGGGACAACACGCTCCGCCTCGGTCAGTCTGAGATCCGACCCTCATTTGGCGGTCCGTACACTCCGGGTGATTTACAGAGCGGAGGCGCTGTCGGCCTTGTCCTCGGCCTTGTCGTCAGCCTTGTCCCCGGCCTTGACCTTGCCTTTGCCCTTGCCGTGCTTGCCGAACTTGGCGGCCTGCTCGGGCGTGAGCACCGCGCGGATCTTCTCCATCGTGGATTGACGGAGTTCCTGTTTCTCGGTCTGGCGTTCTTCTTTGGCGATTCCCTTGTCCTTCCGGAGTGCGGCCGCGGATTTCTCCTCGTCCTGGATGATCGCATCGACCTTGGCCTTCTGATCGTCGGTCAGGTTTAGCGGCAAGAGCTGGGCCTGCAGCCGCTCGATCGCTTTGTTGGCTTTGGCAACCGTCGGCTCGGTGGGGGCTGGCGCGGTAGTATCGGCGCCGCGGACGACCGGGACGGTCGTGTAAACCGCGAGCGCAATCAAGGTGAGGAGAGTTTTCAGCGAGGTATTCATAAACGATAGGTTAATTATTGTTTGTTTCAGTACAAAGTAAATGACTCAGAAACGCGGGGCGATTGCAAGCTAAATTTTTTTCTCCCGCCGGAAGCCGGCGGCGCGCAAGATGCCCCGGCCGGCCGCCGCGCCCTCTTGATACCACATGCCCGGCGCCTGCCTGTTCGCCGATGACTCTCGAAAAACTCACCGCCCTCGCCGCCGACACCGTTGCCGCCACCCAGCGCCGCCTGCCGCCCGAAATCCGGGAGGTCGCCGGCCGCGTACCGGTCCACTACGAGGCGGTGCCCGACGCCGACGTGCTGGCGGACGGTTTCGAACCGGACATCCTCGGCCTTTTCACCGGCGATTCCCACGGCGCGGAGTTCGCCCAGGACAATCCCGCGCCGCCGCAAATCCTGCTCTACCTGGAAAACCTCTGGGACTATGCCGGGGGCGAGGTGCGCGATTTCCGCGCAGAAGTGCGGCTCACCTATCTGCACGAGCTCGGCCATTATTTGGGCTGGGACGAGGACGAACTGACCGCCCGCGGTCTGGATTGACGCCGCCCCACCGTCGTCGCACCGCAGGAACTACTCCGAATCCGCGCTTTCCAAAACGGCTTGAGCCTGCTTAGGCTCCCCTCCAACGAAAATCCTCCTGGCATGAAGAAGCTTGTTATCACCCTCCTGATCGCGCTGACCGCAACGCTCGCCCCCAGCCGGGCCGCCGACCAAACGACCAAGCGCGACGACCTCATCTCGCACGTCGAATCGTGCGAAGCGATCCTGCAAGAATTCATGGGGCGGCCGGACACGGCGATTCCCTCGTCCGTGCTGGCCCGCGCCCGCGCTATCGTGATCACCAACCAATTCAAAGCCGGCTTCCTCTTTGGCGTCCAGAGCGGTTACGGCGTGGTTCTCGTGAAGAAAGCCAATGGCCGCTGGAGCGTGCCCGTGCTCGTCAAGGCGGGCGCCGCCAGCCTCGGTTTCCAATTGGGCGCGACGTCGGTGGAAACCGTTTTCGTGATCACCGATGACCAGACGCCGCGACTCCTGTTCAACAACCGTTTCAACGTCGGCGTCGACGCCAAGGCCGTCGCCGGCCCCCATGCCAGCGAGAAGGAAGACGACAACCGTCCGATCATCGACGCGCCGGTGCTCGTTTACACGAGAAACACCGGCCTTTACGCCGGCGCCACGGTGCAGGCCGGTTATCTCTCCCGCAACGACGACGCCAACCGTCTGCTCTACAACACGAGCTATGCGATGCCCGAGCTGCTGTACAGCGATTGGGTGTCACCCATTCCCGAAGTGCAGCCGCTGATGAACTTCGTGAAGCGGATCGCGCCGTAGGGCCGTTCCCATCAAGGCGAGTCGCTGAGTACTGAGCCTCGCAAAATTGGGTGACGCGATCCGACGGTAGGTCGGGGTTTATCCCCGACAGGTTTTCCCGGGATGTCGGGCATAAAGGGCCATAAAACCGGACCGACAAAGCCGACGGCCAACGTCACTGTAGTTCGCGAGGCTCAGTAAGCGCACCGGAAAAACCCGCGCCGTAAGCGGCGCGGCTACCGGGGCTACCGGACCCGATTCGAGCATGGTATCAGGCTCCTCGTACCTGCTTTAGATACCGCACCAGCGCGCCGAGTGCCGCCACGGCCACCGCGTCCTGCGCGGCGGTACGGCTGGCGCCGGGACATTCGACCAGGCCGCTTTGCACCGCCACCCGGCCGCCCCCGAGCTCATGGGCGATCGCCCACCAAGCGCGGGGACACGAAATCTTCCACTCCGGCGGCGGCTCGGCATAACCCGTCGTGGCGAGCCCGAGCTGGGCGCCGAAGAGCGCGCATACGCCGCGGGCCATTTGCTCCGCCACGGCGGCCGAGACTGCGTTGACCGGCGCGGCGGCGGCGCGGTCGACGCCGAGATGCTGCACTTTCTGATCGAGTGAATAGGCCGTGATACCGCCCGGGAAAAACTCCGACGCGCCCGAGATCGCGCCGATGCGGGCCTGCACCCGGCCGCAGGTGACGCTCTCGGCCACGGCGAGCGTGAGGCGGGGCGGGCGCAGCAGGAGTTCCTTGAGTTCAAGCATGGTTTTCCGCGAGCCCCCCAACAACGCCCCATCCGGCCAAAACCGCCAATCCAAAATCGGGAACGGCCCTGATGTTCGCTGCTCTCGCCGAGAACCACCCGTCGGCCCTGGGGGCTCTCCGCACGTGGAATAATTCCAGAACTTTCCAGTTCTCGAACCGCGTTCCATCATGGATAATGCGCGCCCGGTTGTGCACCGCCCTTCACCGGACCGGTCCCAACCCGCCTTCAAGTAGATCCACCATGAAATTCGAATCCATCCTCCTCCCATGAAAACAGCCAAACTCGAAAGTAAGATGAAAAAGAAACTCGCCAACGTCGGGATCGAAATCACGCCCGACAGCCCGGCCGCTCGAAGATTGACCGACGTGGCGAAGATCGGTGCCGAGGTCGTGAACACGAGCAACCGTGCCCTGCGCGTCACGCAAAAGGCCATCCGCAACGCGGCCGAATCCGCGCGCGAGACAATTCATGAAGCAACCAAGCCGCCCAAGAAATAACGCGGTCGCACGACTTGTTGGCTCACACCCCAGACAATCCAGTTACTCAACTCCATTCATATCATGCTCACACAAAACCCCGGTCGGACGCTTCTGACCGGAAAAAGACATCCGGCTCCGCTGGAAAATTCCATTGCGCCGGCCGTCAAGTTGAGGAAAGTTCCGACCGCGCAAACACCAGCCGCGCTTCGGCACCGCCTTCAGCAAAGACCAGGTCAGCCTCTCCTATCGAAAATGAACAGGTATCATTGGGTCGCCATTCTGGCCGCTTTACTCGTCCAGGGGCCGATTGTCAGCCGGGCCCTCGCCGGCGAGGAAGATGGGGTGGCGGTGGCGATTGTTTACGACTCGTCCGGCAGCATGAGCGAGCGGGTCGCTGACGGCACCGGGAGACCTACGCCCAAATCCGTCATCGCCGAGCGGGCGCTCGCGGCGGTCGTAAAACGGCTGCAGGCTTTCGCCCTGAGTCCTTCCACTGCCGGCGAACCGCGGCGGATGAAGGTCGGCCTCTACTGTTTCAGCCGAGACGGCGCGAGGGAGCTCGTAAGATTCGGCCCGTTCGACCCGAAGCAGGCGGACGCGTTCACTCGTAATCTTCCCTCCCCCAACGGCGGCACGCCACTCGGCAACGCCCTCGCAACGGCCAGCCAGGCGGTGCTGAAGTCCGGACTTTCGCGCAAACATGTGCTCGTGATCACCGATGGTATGAACACCGTCGGCCCCGATCCCGCCAAGGTTTTGCCGGGTTTGAAGGACCAGGCGGTCAAACAGCAGGCCGGCCTGTCGGTGCATTTCGTGGCGTTTGACGTGGACGCGAAGCTGTTCGATCCGCTCAAGAAACTCGGCGCCACCGTGGTCGGCGCGGCGGACGAGACTCAGCTCAACACCCAGCTCAGCTTCATCCTGGAAAAGAAGATTTTGCTCGAAGAGGAAGAACCCGCCCAAAACCCGAAAACCAAATAACCCCGGAGCCCACTATGTTTCGTGCCTTCAAACGACTCTTCATCTGGTTCGGCCTCATCGCCGAGCAAGCCACTGAAACCGACGCCATCAACGAAGCGGTCGTCGAGCGCGGCATCCGCGACGCCAAAGCCAAGGCCGACAAGGCGCATTACGCCAATGGTCAGCTGGCCGGTCAGATCGCCCTCCTGAAAGACCAGGTCAAACGCCAGGAGCGCCAGCGCGACGACCTGCAAGGCATGCTGCAGGCCGCCGCCGCCGCCAACGATGAGGCCAACGGCGCGCATTACGCCGAAGAGCTCGCCGCGGTCGAACAGGACTTGAAGGACAACCAGGCCCAGCGCGACAGCCTCGAGCAACTTTACCAGCAGAACACCGAGATCATCGCCCAGAGCTTGCGCGAGATTCAGAAATTCCAGCGCGAGTTTGAAGCGACCAAGGCGAAGGTCGCCATCGGCCGTTCCCTGGAAAACCTCGCCGGCATGATGAAGGGCTCCATCACCGAGTTGCAGGGCATGATGGGCGGCGAACTGGGCCAGTCCATGCAGCAGCTCCGCCAGACCGCCGCCTCCGGCGAAGGCCAGATGCGCGCCACGCTCGACCTCGCCAAGGAGATGGGCTCCGGCATCGCCCGCCAGCAGGAGATGCGCAAAGCCAGGGGCGCGATGCTCTTTCAGGAGTACAAGAAGAAGATGGGCATGGTGCAGCCGGAAGTCGCCGCCCCGAGCCCGGCCGCGCCGGAAAAAACCGAGCGGCAAAAGATCGCTGAGAATTAAACCGCGAACCTCTCCCCGCCGTCCCTTTCCCGACAGTCTAACCTGAATTTCAACCCAAAATTCCTATGACAGCACGAGGCAAAATCGTTCTCACCATCCTCCTCCTCGCCGTGGTCGGCTTTGGCGTTTATCGCTGGTGGGATAAAATCGCGCCCGCCGGCAACACGCAGCAGGTGTCGATCAATCCCCAGGAGATGAAGAAGACCCTGGATGCCAACAAAGCCGCCGCCGCCGCCGCGGCGGTCGCGAACAAACTTCTGGCCGGCGACAAGGCCGTGTCCCTCGTGGACGGCTCGGCGATCCCGCCCGTCACCGGCGTGAGCGACTACGACAAGCCGATGAAGGACGGCAAACTGATCGTGCAGTTCCCCATCAACGTCTGGCCCGGCTGGGCGCCGATCATCGTCGCCAACAATGGACTCGAGCCCAACGAAGGCAGCGTCTTCTTCCAGAAATACGGCTTCTACGTGAAGCTCTCGATCGTCGACGATCCGGTGAAAGCCCGCGATCTGTTCGCCAGCGGTCACAGCCATGTCCTCTGGGGTACGCTCGACATGATGGCGCTGTTTGCCCCGGAGTTGGTCAAGGATTCGCGCACCGTGCCGGTGATCTGCCAGCAGGTTGACTGGTCGGGCGGCGGCGACGGCATCGTGGCGCGCGGCGATATCCGCAACATCAACGATTTTCGGATGAAGGATGGCCACCGCCGCAAGGTGGTCCTCGCGCAAAATTCCCCCAGCCACTACCTCATCATGACGCTGCTGATCGACGCCGGCATCGATCCCGCGCAGGTCGATTTCAAGTGGGCCGCCGACGCGCCCGCCGCGGCAAAAATCTTCGTGCAGGACCAGAGCTTCGAAGCCTTCGTCGGCTGGTCGCCGGATATTTACACGGTGACGGACAAAGTCCCCGGCACGCGGCTGGTCGTGACGACCGGCAGCGCCAACCACCTCCTCGCCGACGTGTGGGCCGTGCGCAACGACTTCTACCGCGATCACCCCGACATCGTCGCCAACCTCATGCGCGGCATTTTCGATGGCGTGGACCTGGTGCGGAAAAACATCCCGGGCGCGGCCCAGACGCTTTCCAAAGCCTACAACATTCCGGTCGAAGACTGTCAGGCCATGATCGGCAAGGACGGGGGAGTCGCCGAAGGCGACGCGCATCTCACGAACTATCGCGAGAACGTGAATTTCTTCCTCGATCCGATGAACCCGTCGAACTTCGAAACCGTCTGGAACCGCGCTTCGACGATCTACAAATCGCTCGGCGTGATCGACGCGCCGGTGCCGTCGGCCAAGGTCAAGGCGGCGTCGATCCTCGCCAAGATGTCCGAAGAGTACCGCGAGGTGCGTGATCTCTCGCAGCCGTCCTTCAAGCCGGGCGCATTGTTCAAGACCGCCGAGGCCGACTCGAACGAAATTCTCACGAAATCGGTCATCATCTCCTTCGAGCCGAACCGGACTGTGCTCAATCTCGATTATGACGCCAACATCCCGATGGTGATGGAGGAAATCGGCAAACTGGCCGGCACGTTCGGCAACGCCTACATCGTGATCGAGGGCAACACCGATGCGAGCCGCAAGGGCGTGGTGCCGGCCGATCTCGTGCGCCAGCTCTCGTACGATCGTGCCGACTCGGTGCGCAAGGCGATCCTCGGCAAATACAAGTTCGATCCGAACAAGTTCAAGGTGGTCGGCAACGGCTGGGAGAACCCCGTGCCCGGTTGTACGGACGCCAGCAATCCCGAGCACAACAAAAAGAACCGTCGCGTCGAGGTGAAGGTCTTCCCGCTGGAGAAAGAATAGTGACCGGCTTCCTTTTAACTGCGCTGGCTTTCGTCGCGCTGCTGACGGGAGTTGTCCGCTTTGCGGGCCTCGGGGTCCGGAAAGAGATCGGCCGCGAGCAGGCGCTGGCGTTGACGATCGGCTTTGTCGGGCTCGTGCTCGTCGCCTGGTGGGCGATCACGCGCGGCGACTTCAACCAGCGCCTGGTCAACAGCACGATCCTGCCCAGCCCCCTCGAAGTCATCCGGGCGTTTGGTCCGCTGCATTTCGAGCAGGCGCTCGTCCGCAACGCCCTGACGTCGGTGGAGCGCATCACCATCGCGTTCCTCATCGCCGTGGCGGTCGCGGTGCCGCTCGGGACGTACATGGGGACGTTCCGCGCGATCGCGGCGTTTTTCCATCCCGTCACGCTCGTCGGTACCTATGTGCCCACCGTGGTGTTCCTCCCGCTGAGCATCGGCTGGTTCGGCGCGACCGAGATTCAGAAGATCTGGTTCCTGTCGGTCGTCTATTTCATCGCCGTGCTGCCGCTGGTGATCAAAACGATCGGCGACGTGCCCGACGCGTACCTCGACGTCGCCGTCACCAAGG
>Ga0182021_10012559_pt1 | contig 10064 bp, 11 predicted proteins | sample 612E3MmetaG_FD_120493 | JGI IMG/M metagenome (GOLD analysis project Ga0182021, IMG submission 120493) | Permafrost microbial communities from Stordalen Mire, Sweden - 612E3M metaG (Illumina Assembly) | ecosystem: Environmental > Terrestrial > Soil > Wetlands > Permafrost | place: Sweden... | reverse complement strand
GGCGTTACCGCATCGTTCAGTCCGAACCCCATGGCCGCCACCAGCGTGCTCACGCTGACCGCCAGCGGCTCGGTTACGGCGGGCTCGTACAACCCGGCCGTCACGGGCACCTCCGGCGCCGCGAGCGTGACCACGGATTTTTATCTCTACGTCGTTCCCTCGGGAACTAACGGCTTCGACATCAGCGCGCCCCTCGGCGTGGCTCTAACCCCAGGCGCGTCCACCTCGACCACCATCGGGATCAACGATCTGGGATCGTTTAACGGCAAGGTGAACCTATCCGTGACCGGCCTGCCCAACGGTGTCACGGCAACGTTCACTCCCAACCCCGCAACCACAAGCAGCGTCCTCAAACTGACCGCGCCCAGTTCGGTAAGCGACGCGGACTTGATCCCGTACTACGACGTAGTCATCGCCGGATCCTCCGGCACTTTGAGCGCGGAATCGCATGTTAACGTGTCGTACAATGCGCCGTGCTTCCAGTGGGTATCGTTGCGGGGGCCTGGGTTCGCCGTCGTCCCAGGCAGTTCCGGCAGCACCGCGTTCGGGGTGGAGGGCTATCGCGGATTCAACGGAAGCCTGACGTACTCCGCCTCCGGCCTGCCCAACGGTGTCACCGCATCGTTCAGCCCCAATCCCACAATGGGAATCACCATGCTCACGCTGACCGCAAGCAGCTACGCTGACGTGGCTTCCGACACCATCACCATCACCGCCACCTCCGGCACTTTGGTCTACAGTGCACCCTTCAGTTTCGATGTCACCATGCCGCCCGCGACGTTCACGATGAACGCCTCGTCCGGCAACCTGACGGTGGCCCGAGGCAAGAGCGGAACCATCGCGTTCACCATCGCCAGCCAGAACGGTTTCACCCCCGCGACCACGCTCAGCGCGGCTGGCCTGCCCGCGGGAGTAACGGCGGCGTTCGCGCCCATCACCGTAACTCCGGCGGCAGGCGGCAGCGCCACGTCGACTCTTACGCTCGCCGTTTCCTCCGCGGCGGCCACCGGAGCCGCTACAATCACCGTGACCGGAGAATCCGGTCCATACAGCCGGAGCTTGCCCGTCGTGTTGACCGTGAGGTAGTACGGGCATCCGAAACGGGCCGCGATGTGGCCCAGTGAGGCATTCGAGCCGGTCCCATCCGGGGCCGGCTCGCCTGGTGCCCTGACCGTGTGGTTCGGTGCCATTGGGGGCAACCACTCCAGGCCCAAGGGCACCCCGTCGTGGCTCCGAACAGAGCCGCGCGCGTTAGCAAGCGGCCTCGCAATAGCACCGGAACTCGCGGCCACGGCACCAGGTCTCTGACCGCGTGATTCGGTGCCATTGCCGGCAACCACCCCCCCGCGGTCGTGGCTCCGAACAGAGCCGCGCGCGTTAGCAAGCGGTTTCGCGATAGCACCGAACCTTACAGTCACGGCACCAGGCCGCTTCATGACGGCCGTTGGCCAATCGAGGCGGCGCAACCCTGGCCGGCGAGATTCCCGGTCCAAGGGTGCCGGGTACGGCTGCCCCCCACCCAACCTCGCGGCGGACGCGGTAAGGTAGAGACCATGGCCGATGCCGCGGAACCGAACCCGTTCAAACTGGCCGCCGCCGAAGCCGCCGCGGCGCTGGTCGAGGACGGCATGACGGTGGGGCTGGGCAGTGGGTCCACGGCGTCGCTGGCGGTGCGTGCGCTGGCGCGGCGCGTCTCCCAAGGGCTGCGCATTTCCGGCATTCCCACTTCCGAGAAGACCGCCGCGCTGGCCCGCGAGCTCGGAATTCCGCTGTCCACGCTGGCGGAGCGCGGCCGCGTCGCGCTCACCATCGACGGCGCCGACGAGGTGGAACTGGGAACGCTCGATCTCATCAAGGGCTTGGGCGGAGCGCTGCTGCGCGAGAAACTGGTGGCCGCCGCCACCACCCGGCTGGCGATCGTGGTGGACGAAAGCAAGTTGGTGGACCGGCTGGCGGCGGACTTCCGGCCGCTGCCCGTCGAGGTGGTGGCCTTCGCCTGGCAGACCACTGCCCGGCGCCTGGAATCCCTGGGCGCCGAGGTTACCCTGCGCCTGGGCGCGGACGGGCAACCGTTCGTAACCGATCAAGGCAATTTGACGCTGGATTGCCGCTTCGGCGCGGCGCCGCCCGCGCGCCAGTTGCAGCCCCGCCTGGACGCAACCGTGGGTGTCGTCGAGCACGGCTTGTTTCTGGGGATGACGTCGCTAGTAATCGTGGGCGGCGCCGGTCGAGTGCGCGTCCTCGAGGGGCGGCCATGACCATGCGCGCCGCCGTGCTTCGCTCGCCCGCACCGGTCTCGCGGCATCCCTTGCGCCTGGAAGACCTGCCCGTTCCCGAGCCCGGCGCGGACCGGGTGCTGCTGCGCGTGAAGGCCTGCGGCGTGTGCCGCACGGATCTTCACGTGGTGGAGGGCGAACTGCCGCCGCGCGGCGAATGGGTGATTCCGGGACACCAGATCGTGGGCGAGTTGGCGGACGGCGGCCGCGTGGGGGTGTCGTGGATCGGCGGCACCGACGGCGCCTGCTGGTACTGCCGGCACGATTTCGAGAACCTGTGCGACGCTCCCACCTTCACCGGCTACACGGTGAACGGCGGCTACGCCGAGTACGCGGTGGCGCGGCGGGATTTCGTCTTTCCCCTGCCGCCCGCGCTCGACGACATTCAGGCCGCGCCGCTGCTGTGCGCCGGCATCATCGGCTTCCGCAGTCTGCGCGTGGCCGGCGTGGAACCGGGCGAGCGCGTGGGCCTGTTCGGGTTCGGCGCTTCGGCGCACCTGGCCATCGCCATCCTGCGCGCCTGGAAGTGCGAAGTGTACGTTTCCACGCGCGGGGAGTCGCACCGGCGGTTGGCGGAGTCGCTGGGCGCCCGGTGGGTGGGCAGCGAAACCGAGAAGCCGCCCACGCAGCTCGACCGCGCCATCACGTTCGCGCCCTCGGGCGACGTGGTGATCGCCGCGCTCTCCAGCCTTCGCAAGGGCGGCGTGGTGGCCATCAACGCCATTCATCTGGACCGCATTCCGCAGTTCGACTACGACAAGCTACTGTGGGGCGAGCGCCAGATTCGCAGCGTCGCCAACATGACGCGCCAGGATGCCCGCGATTTCCTCGACACGGCCGCCCGCATCGGGCTGCGGCCCAAAGTAACCGTGTTTCCGCTGGCGCAGGCCAACCAGGCGCTCGAAGCCGTGAAGGCCGACGCCATCGACGGCGCCGCGGTGATCGTGCCCTGACAAGCAAGAAGGAGGAGACGATGCCCGCGAATGCCTTCATCGGCAGCCCCAAGCCGCCCACGCACGACGCCCTGCCGCGGCGCTGGGCGGCCGCGCGCCAGGCGGGACCGCGGCAGTGCCCGCCTTCGCTGCACCGGCGTACGCAAACTAACAGCCACTCCCCGGAGGCCTGGGCAGAAAGGGGGCATTTCTACTTTGCCGCGGCACGGAATCCGGGCGGAATTCCGGGGGAATTCCGGGGGTTTGCCGCCGGGGCCAGAAAGTGCTATAGTTAATCCGCGTTTGATAGCTTCCGCGAATCCGGCTGAGCGTAGTGCCGCTTACAACTCCCTCCCGATGAGCTCGCTTTCAAATTGTTGGAGAATAACTCAGTGAAAAACATCTTCGTCGGCAATCTGGACTTCAATGCAAGCGAGGAGGCCGTGCGCGGTCTCTTCGAGCAGTACGGACAAGTGAACAGCGCCAGGATCATGACGGACCGCGATACGGGCCGGTCACGTGGATTCGCGTTTGTGGAAATGGAAAACGAGGCTGAAGCGGATCGGGCGATCCAGGCTCTCAACGGGTACACGTTGGACGGCCGGGCGCTCAATGTCAACGAAGCTCGTCCCAAGCCCGATCGCGGGTTCGGCGGCGGCGGACGGCCGGGCGGCGGGTTCGGCGGCGGCGGCGGCGGCGGACGGCCGGGCGGCGGCGGCGGTGGTGGTGGACGCCGGCCGGGCGGTGGTGGTGGCGGCGGCGGCGGACGGCGCGAGCCGCGCTGGTAGCTCTTTCGAAACGTTGGGGTGGGGCGGGCGCATGGATCGCCTGCCCCGCCGCCGGCTACACTCCGCGGGTTCCGTTCTCCAGGAATGCCCGTAGCCGGTGGCTGCGGCTGGGGTGACGCAGTTTGCGCAACGCCTTGGCTTCAATCTGGCGGATGCGCTCGCGCGTCACCGCGAAGTTCTGTCCCACCTCTTCGAGGGTGTGCTCGCTGCCGTCCTCGAGCCCGAACCGCATCTTGATGATCTTCTCCTCGCGCGGCGTCAGCGTCTTGAGGACCTGCGCGGTCTGCTCCCGCAAATTCAGGTTGATCACCGCATCCGACGGCGAGATGCCGTTCTGATCCACGATGAAATCGCCCAGGTGCGACTCGTCCTCCTCGCCGATGGGCGTCTCGAGCGAGATGGGCTCCTGCGCCACCCGCAGCACCTTACGCACCTTCGAGACCGGCAACTGCAGCCGTTTGGCCAGTTCCTCGTTGGTGGGTTCGCGGCCGAGTTCCTGAACCATCTGCCGCGAGGTGCGGATCAGCTTGTTGATGGTCTCGATCATGTGGACCGGGATGCGAATCGTGCGGGCCTGGTCGGCGATGGCGCGGGTGATGGCCTGCCGCACCCACCAGGTCGCGTAGGTGGAGAATTTGTATCCGCGGCGGTATTCAAACTTGTCCACGGCCTTCATCAGGCCGATATTGCCTTCCTGGATCAGGTCCAGGAATTGCAGGCCGCGGTTGGTATAGCGCTTGGCGATGCTGACCACCAGGCGAAGGTTGGCCTCGATCAGTTCCTTCTTGGCGGCCTCGGCCTCGGCGTGCGCCTTGGTGATGATCTCGAGGGTGCGGCGCAACTCCGCCGCCGACGCGCCGAAGCGCTCTTCCATCTCCTGCAGGCGCAGCGCGCAACTGCGCTGCTCGCGGCGGAGTTCCTTGATGCCTTCGGCGCGCGCTCCCGGCCAGGTTTCGATCTTGCGCTGCACCCGCGACACGTCCCGTTCGATGGGTTTGAGCTGCTCGACCGCGGCGCGGACTTTCTCGATGAGATGGCGGATGACCGGGCTCTGGAAGCGGACCCGGCGCACCAGGCGCGAAGTCCTCACTACCAGGCGGCCCAGTTCCCACAACTGGCGGCGGTAGAGTTTGGGCTTCATCCCCCGCGGAATGGCCATCAACTTCTGGCGGCACTGCAGGATTCTCTTGTAGTGGCGGGAAATATCGTCGACCGCCTGGAAGAACTCCTGCCGCTTCTCCTCCACCAGTTCGTCGGTGAGAACCGGGTCGGAGATCTGCACCACGTCGCGCGCCGAAAGCAGGTCGTGGGACATCTGGTCGGCCACGGCGAGGATTTCCTGAATCACCAGGGGGGCGCGGGTCAGCGACCGCAGCACGGCATTCTGGCCGCGTTCGATGCGGCGGGCGATTTCCACCTCGCCCTCGCGCGTAAGCAGCGGCACGGTGCCCATCTCGCGCAGGTACATGCGCACCGGGTCGTTGATCTTCTCGGCCCCCAGGACGGCGGGCAGATCGAGGTCGAGGAGTTCCTCGCTTTCCTCGAGCTTTTTCTCGAAATCCTTGGGCTCCTCGAGAATCTCGATGCCGGCGACGTCCAACCCCGCCAGAACGTCGTCGAGTTCGGCGCCGCCGCTGATATCGCCGGGCAGTATTTCGCTGACCTCGTCGTACAGGACGTAGCCCTTCTCCTTGCCCATCTGTACGAGCCTGTCAAGCCCCCCGAATTTGTCGTCAAGCGCCACTGAAGCCCCGCACTCCCGGCGTGGAATAATCGAGATCATTGTACACCACGGCGAGGACGCAAATAGAGCCGGTATAAATCATGGCGTGCCTCTCGCCTGGCGTTCCAGTTTCTGCAATTCGGCGGTCAGGCGGAGAGCCTCCTCCCATTTCCCGCCGCGTTCCAATTCCATGATGCGCAGCTTGACCTGTTTGCGCCGGCCCTCCGTCTCGGCGCGCCGCAGGCTGGCCACGGCCGCCATGGCCTCCTCCGGCGAAGCGGGGGAATCCTCCCGCAGCACGGCCTCGGCCAGCAACTGCCGGTCGGCGTCTTCGAGACGCGCGTTGACCTCCTCGAAACCGGCGCCGCCCCCGTCCGCCGCGGAAGCGAAAATCGCCTGAAAAATGCGCCGCGAAGGCAGGCTGCCCAGCGACTCGATGGACTTCAGCTCCGCAATCGTCCCCGCGGCGCTCTCGGGGTCCAGGAACAGCGTGCGGAGCACCATGCGTTCGTCGGGACGCAGCACCACCTTGGGACGCTCCAGCGGCTTGTCTTCGCGCGCGGCCACCGTCTTGCGGAAGCTGTCCAACACCAGCCCGCGCGCCACCCCGATGTAGCCCGCCACATCGCCCGCCATGGCATCCCGCTCCAGCGGATCGGCGATCTGCTGAAGCGCCGGCAGCAAAGCCTGCAGCACGCCCACGATTCCCTCCTGCGTGTGGACGTCGTACTTGTTCCTGGCACGGTCCGCCAACCAGTAAAAGTACCCTTTGGCGCCGTCGATCCTGGCCTGATACGCCGCGGCGCCGCGCTCGCGGCAGTACTCGTCGGGATCCAACTCGCCGTCCAGTTCCACCATGCGGGCCTGCATGCCTTCCGCCAGCAGCGTATTGATGGAGCGCTCGGCCGCGTTGGCTCCGGGGGCGTCCGGATCGAAATTCACGAAGATCCGGGAAGTGTGGCGCTTCAGTGCCTGCACGTGTTGCGCCGTCAACGCCGTGCCGCAACTCGCCACCACCCAGGCGAAGCCCGCCGCGGAGACGCCAATAGCGTCCATGTAGCCTTCCACCAGAATGACCCGGTCCTCCTTGCGAATCGCATCCTTGGCGCGATGCAGATTGTAGAGCACGTGGCTCTTCTTATATATCGGCGTTTCCGGTGAATTTAAATACTTGGGCTGGTCGTCATCGGCCAGCGCGCGCCCTCCGAAACCGATGATTTTGCCCGATTCGTTGTGGATGGGAAACATTAAACGGTTGCGGAAACGGTCGTAGAGGCTGCCGTCCTGGCGGCGGCCGGCCAACCCCGACTCTTCCATCTGCGAGGGACTGAAATCCCGAGACTCGAACATCCGCAGCAGCGCGCGCCCCGAGCGGTCGGAGTAGCCCAGGCCGAAGCGCTCGATGGTCTCCCCAGACAAGCCCCGCCGCACCAGGTAGTTGCGTGCCGTTTCGCCGGCCGGGCCCCGCAGGTTGGCGCGGAAGTTCTCAGCCGCCAGTTCGTGCAATTGAAACAGCCCGCCGCGCTTGCGCGCATCCTCGTCGGCGTACTGCGAGCGCTTGGGCATGGGGATGCCGTAGCGGTCCGCCAGCAGCTTGAGGGCTTCGAAAAAACTGACCCCCTGCGTTTTCATGACGAACGAAAAAACGTCTCCGCCCTCGCCGCAGGAAAAGCACTTGTAGATTTGCAGCGTCGAGTGAACCGTGAAGGAAGGCGATTTCTCGCTGTGAAACGGGCACAGCCCCATGAAACGGTAGGAGCCGCTCTTGCGCAGGCGCACCACTTCGCCCACCACGTCCTCGATGCGCACCGTCGACTTGACCTGCTCGGCAAAGTCCATGAGACCCCGTGTGAATATTATCCCGCACGCGCGCCGCCGGAAAACGCCGGTGAGAGGTGAGTAAACGTACCGGCGGCCCTGGGCACCCGGAACATGCCGGACGCGGGATAGCCGTTCGATGACTTTCGTCAACGCCCATCGGTAACGCCCATAACATATCCGATGACATATTGATTCGCCTGCCCGAGCCGACGCTACACTCGGGGAGTGAACCCATGGACCATACTGATGGAACTAGGTCCGATTTCCCGGGTTACGACTGCCATGGCGCCGTTCGTTGCCGCTAGCGCTTTGCGCATGATGTTCGGCAAAAACCGGAAGACGCGCCTGCTGCTCTCCGTCAGCGTAATGTGGTTCGCCATGAACGTCCTGATTGCGCCGTATTCCGCGGAGGTGCAGCAGGACCTCTCCAGGCTCGGGAACATGCTCCACTGAGGGTGAAAGCGCGCGACACCCTGAATCCGCTACAATAGCCTTGATGAAGGAGGCCTTATGCAGCCGGTGCTGACAGCCGGTCCTCTGAACCTGGGCTTTCCCGAGATTGCCGTGATCGCCGCCGTGGCCGTGCTTCTGTTCGGCGGCAAGAAGATCGGCGATCTCGGCAAGGGTCTGGGCGAAGGGATCCGCAACTTCAAGAGTGCCATGAAGGAAGAAAACAAGGACGGCAAGTCCAGCAAGGAAGACGAGAAGGTCGAAACGAAGAAGGAATAAGGCTTCCGGACCGGCCCGCAAGTTGGGTCGAGTTCATTCGGCTTCCGAACCGAAAAAACCCCGCGAACCGTCCGAGGTTCGCGGGGTTTTCGTTTGAAAAACCGGAATTCGTTGGCGGGCTACTTGGCCTTCTTCGGCGGAACGATCGCATCCTTGGCGGCCTTCGCCACCCGGAACTTCACCACTTTTTTGGCCGGGATCTTGATGCTTTCGCCGGTCGCCGGGTTGCGCCCCGTGCGAGCCTTGCGATCCTGCCGGACCAGCCGGCCAATGCCGGGCAGTACGAACACGCCGTTTTTCTTCACTTCGGTGATTGCCAGGGCGGCCAACTCATCCAGGAACGAGCGCGCCGTCTTGTTGTTGACTTCCAACTTCTCCGCCAGTGAGCGGACCAGTTGGGTCTGGGTCATTCTCTGATTCGCCATAATTCTCCTTTTGACTCTCCCGTACACTCCATCGAACGCTACGAAAGGCCCGGACGATCTCACAATCGGGGGCCTTGATCGCTTTCAATCATACGGGAACGTTGTGGGGATGTAAAGAGAATTACGCGAAAAATAAGGGGTTTTCGAGGTTTTTTCGAAAGGAGAGCTCCAGAAGGGCCGTTTTACGGGGTATTGGCGAACCCCAGCGCGTCTCCGCGGCGCAGCGCCCCTTCCCGGAACGCCGCCGCAGCCTTGTTTTTCAAGGTGCGGAAGCGCACCGTGCGCCCACCAACGGGCTCCAGCAGGAGACGCACGGCGGCGTATAACTTGAGCGAAGGCCCCCCGGCGCTGGTCTCCATCCCGCGCGCCCGCGGGTCCATGCGGCTGCGCGTCTGGTTGAGCAACAGTACGGCGGCGCCGCTTCTCGCCACGGCGCGGGCCAGCAACTTCAGCCCGGAAGCCAAAACCCGGCTCTGCAGCCCGGCGCCGCCGGTCACCCCGGAGTCCAGTTCGACCTGCGGCGCCAGGGCGGCGGCGGAGTCGATGACCACGACATCCACGGCGCCGGACAACGCCAGGCGGCCGGCCATCTCCAGGGCCTGCTCGGCGGATTCCGGACGCGCCAGCGGAACGCTCTCGATCCCCACCCCCAGAGCGGCGGCGTACGCCGGGTCGAAGGTATGATCGGCATCGATCCAGGCGGCCGTCAGCCCGGACGCCTGCAGATGGGCCACCCATTGGAGCGCGAGCGTCGTCTTGCCGCTGGATGGCGGACCGAACAGCTCGCTCATGGCGCTGCGCGGGAAGCCGCCGCCGAGAGCCTGGTCGAGCGCGGGAAACCCCGTGGGGATGGCCGGAGCCACGCGCCTCGGGGCGCCGGCCAGACGGATGAGTTTGGCGCCGATCGTGCGCCGGCGGTGGTCTTCGGCCTGCTGTCTGGCGTCGCTCATGGCATACCTCACGCTCGCCGGAGGCACCGGAGAGCGTGCCCCGGCAACCACTTCTCCCCCGTCCGCAGCCGGCCCCCTGGCCGGCTTCCCGCCATTGGCGAACACCGGGACGAGGGCGTCCCGCGCGGACCTGGGGGCCCGCCCTACTAACTACCTACCGCTTGGCGGCCACGGGCTTGGCTGGAGGCGTTTCGGGAGACGGGGCGGGGGCGGCGGCGGATGCCGCGCCCGACCCAGCCGGACTTTCGATTTTCACGGCGGTGCAGCAGCTTGGACTGAAGCTGGAGCCCCGAAAGACGCCGATCGACTTGGTGGTGATCGATCACTTGGAGAAGAACCCTACGGAAAACTAACTGGGCAAGCTAAAGCATGCCCTACCAAGGGTGCTATTCTCCCTGTTAAGTGACTCCCAGGCTTCCT
>Ga0182021_10012557_pt1 | contig 10064 bp, 10 predicted proteins | sample 612E3MmetaG_FD_120493 | JGI IMG/M metagenome (GOLD analysis project Ga0182021, IMG submission 120493) | Permafrost microbial communities from Stordalen Mire, Sweden - 612E3M metaG (Illumina Assembly) | ecosystem: Environmental > Terrestrial > Soil > Wetlands > Permafrost | place: Sweden... | reverse complement strand
CTCTCTCAGGATTATTACTTTTTGTTGCGGTGATAAATGTTTTCTTTTTGACATTGGATTTCTCCTTTTGTTTCTACAAAATTACGAAATTCCTTTGTCCATTTCCATCTGAAGCATTACATTATCATTATCGTTTTTTATTCGATATAAATATTCGTTCTATAAAAGATTCTATAAATGGTGATATTTCTTTATAGATACCTCTTTTTTTTTCTGGTACATCTTTTTCATCTAAAGACAAAAAGAACATGATAGGTATAGGAATATCTAATCCATCACTAATTTTTACAAGCGTGGAATAGGTGGGAAATTTTTTATCGTTTTCGATTAAAGATAAATAAGTTTGAGATATTGCAATTTTTTTTGCAAAATCCTTTTGTTGAATTCCATTTTGTTTCCTGAGGTGGGTTATTGCTTTTCCAAACTGCATAATTAATTTATATTAAAAAATTGAAAAGGGGTTCGGTTGATTTTTCTTATTCTTTATCATCATTCTTTACATAAAAAACTTAATAAAACTTAGAATTACCTCAACAGCATATTTAAAATATTCTGAATTATTACTGTTCGTGTCTAAGTTCATCATTCTTTTCAAGTCTAATGCACATTTCTCTAAATCTTCAACATCTTTAACCGAGAGCAAATCCCGGTTCTTTGAAATAACAACTTCGATTTTATCGATTAGTTGTTCAAAACTAAATTTTTTCATAATTTATTATTTTGATTAAGTCGGCAAAATGCCTTCTTCTCAATGGTAATATTTGCCGTGCGGCGGAATTTGCTTATTGCCCCTTTTCTTTTCTTCTCAATAAAAAATATATATTAAGAAATTGTTATTATGAATTAATAATTTATCAGCAATAATAGTAATCATGTCATATTCATGTCATAATTATATCATAATTATATTATAATAATCTGGAGATGTTAGCTACTTCCCCAAAATTATGGCTAAGCCATTATGTAACTTAATACACTTCAAATATCAGCAAAAAATTACCTATGAAAAAACTTATCTCAAAGAACTTATATAAAAATACAATATATTAACGATTATGTCAAGTAAAATGTAAATATATTAACCAGGGGTTAAATAGTTGCTATAAATTATTTTACCTGAAATATATAAATAATAATTCATTTTTAAAAAATCAAGGAATTGAACTCAAAAAACTAATAATTTATAAATTGTATTTGGCGATTTAAAATTTCTTTCAATATGCGTTTTATAAATTTATTATTTTATATATATTTTAATGTTAAATACCGAAATGAAGCAACTTGATAAATTTTAAAATATAAAGTTAGCAAACATTCTGATAAAAGAGTCATTATTTTGTTTTCTATTTTTTGTAAATGTTCCGAATGATTACAAAAAGAATTTTAAATTTTAACTTAATGATATATAATGCCAGAAAATAAATTAATATTAAAAGTATTTTTATCATCACCTTCCGATCTTAAAAAAGAAAGAGATAATTTCCAAGATTTAATTGTTGACGTAAATCGTTATCTTGATAAAACTTCCAATCTAAATTTAATCTCTATTACATGGGAAACAAATACTTATCCGGGCGTAGATAAGGATTCTCAAGAAGTTATCAATAAACAATTACCCGAATACGATGTATTTGTGGGTATAATGGGAGAACGTATAGGCACTAAGACTTCAAATGCAGAATCTGGAACAATAGAAGAATTTAATATTGTTTATAAAAAATATTTAGAAAACCCAAAATCAAAAAAAATATTATTTTATTTTAAAAACATAAAAAACCCAATATTTGATACTGATTTATTTGAAATACAAAAAGTAAAAGATTTTATGACTAAGTTAGGCGAAGAAGGTGTTTATTATTGGAAATATTCAAACTTCCCGGAATTTAGAAGATATTTACATTTCATTTATTCCTTTGTGCACTCGATTATCAATTAGATCAAAATAAAAATTCGCCGATTAAAGATATTGAATACATCAATGAATGCCTAAAAGAAGGAGTAAGAAAAAGTAATTTAGTAAATATATGTGTAAAATTATTGACAGATTATGTTAATAATGAGCGCAAGAAACTAGAAAAAATTTCAAAGGGTTTTCAATTCTCATTAAAAAACAAAAAACCCGAATTATCTAAAAGAATGATTGATAAATATATCGTTGAAGTTCGAGAAATGAATATAAAAATTGATTTTTATTTGGAGATGTTTCTTTTGTTATTTGATTTTGCATTAAATAATTTTATAAAAGGCATTATAGGATTAAAAATTAAAAGTGATTTTGATAGTATTCTTTCTTCAGCCATATTTCTTAAAGGAAAATTAATGGATTCCGAAAAATTATTTAAAGATTTTAGTTTAGAAATTAGCGAATTTAAATCTTTTGATAAATTATTTAAAACAACAATTATTGATGAAACCAAAGAATATTATATAAAATTTTATGAAATATTTGCTAAAAGTATACGTATGTTAGATGATTATATTTTAGTAGTTGAAAAGGTAAAAAACAATTAAATAAGGTTTTCAAAACTAATAATTATTAATTTTCTGATGTTTAAAACGGTTTTTCCTAAAACGCATAAACAATAATATCAAGTTTATAATATGGATATATTGATATGTTTTTCTTCGTTCAATGCTATCAAAAATATGTGTTTATAATAATTTATAATTCAAAAATTTTTAATTTATATAAAATTATGACTGCCGAAATAGCTATACTTAATCAAACAGCAATTGCTTTAGCCGCAGACAGTGCGGTGACAGTAAGAGGATCAAAAGGAGAAAAAATATTTAACACTGCAAACAAATTGTTTAATTTAAGTAAATATCACCCAGTAGGTTTAATGATATTTAACGATGCGAATTTTATGAATATACCCTGGGAAACGATAATTAAAACTTACCGCAGTTCAATTAAAAATAAATTAAAAAACACAATTGAAGAACAAGTACAGGATTTTATTGGTTATATAAAGAGAAATAAGGATTCATTCACAAACAATAAAATAATCAAATATTTTGTACAATTCGAAATAAGAAATATTTTTTCGGTAATAAAAAGTAATATTGAAAATAAAATTGATAGTTTGGCAAAGGATAGTAAAACCATAAATCTTAGTCAATTAATTAATGAGCAATTGGATTTTCAAAAGAAGTGGTTTTCAAATTATGAATATTATAATGACTTTGAGTTAAATGGGTATATTGATTTTTTTAAGATGTATAAATGGGATATTTGTAGAATAAAATATGAAATATACCAAAAAATCCCATTAACAAAAGAAAATAATATTGATTTAATAAAAATTATTTATGATTTTATCCATAGAAATCATTCTTTTCGGCAAAATAAAACAGGTATAGTTATAACGGGCTTTGGTATTGAAGAATATTTACCTTCTCTTGTCGATTTTGAAATCAAATATTTCATTGGTGATAAATTATTATACAAAATCATTAATAAGAGAATAAATGTTTCACAATATTCAATAAATCCTTATGGTCAGCCCGAAATGGTTTATGCATTTAGAAATGGAATAAATCCCAAAATATCAGAATTTTCTTTTACTGCTTTATCAGAGATGATTAATAAGATTGCCGAGGATTTAAATAATATCCCTCAATTAAATATTTTAGATCCGATAAATAAAAATAATTTAATTGAAAACATTAAAAAATTACATCAAGATAATTTGAAAGAATTTGAAAAAAAATTTAACGAGTTAATCATAAAGAATTATTTAGAACCAGTTACTAATTCTGTAGAATCTTTGCCCAAAGAAGAATTAGCAGCGGTTGCTGAATCTTTAGTATATTTAGCTTTTTTACGTAAAAGAATTTCAGATGAACCCGAAACGGTGGGCGGGGATATAGATGTTGCAGTAATTTCTAAAGGTGATGGATTTATTTGGATAAAAAGAAAACATTATTTTAAACCAGAATTAAATCCGCACTTTTTTAAGAATTATTTTAAATAAATTATCGTTATATTAATAAAATTTTTAGATTATGATAAAGAGAACAAAACAACCCAAACAAAAAACTATAATAGTAAAAAGTTTGAAAGAATTTAAAGAAATATATTTACCCCAAAAGGATAATTCTGAGTTTTATAACATGAGCGACCCCAAAAAACTTGGAATTGTTATTGCAAATGATATTTACGAAAAAAATAAACATATCTTATTCGAATCAAATTAATTTATTAATCTGCGAATATTTTTATATTTGAGCCTGTAAATAATTTTGTGTTTTTGTAGCTGTAATTAAAAATATTTCTAAAAAGAAAAAGAACATCTAAGATTTTAATAGCTGAAATAGTATGCGCAATTTGTTCAAATATTGGTTTGAATAATCAATTATTTTTAAATAAAAATGTTTTAATTATCATATTCATCTGTATCTTGTTTAATCTTCGTAAATGTTGTATTTAATAATATTTCTTGACATTTTTCAAGAAAAGATTGTATGTTTTCATTTTTAAGGTTTATATGTTGAATCAAGGAGCTATTTATTAATTCCATTTTATTATTAAAAGGGAATTGTAATTCTTCTACCAAAATTTTATCGTCGATTGAGTTTTTGGATAGGTAGTCAATAAATGTAGATAAACTTCTAATTCCATAATTAAAATTTATTGAAATTATAAGTTTTAATAATGACCAGGGTATATATTTTATTTCGTCACCAAATCTTTTCTTAATAAAAGATATTGCAACGCATATTTTATCCGCAGTTCTATTTATTCCGTCTATATCGTTCTCAAGATATGGTATTTTAAATGTACCACCATTAATTCTAGAAAGTAAATCAACAATTTTTTTATCTTTATCATTAATATTTGAATAATCAATATTAAGATCTTTTATATCTTTTAATAATTTTTCTATTAATGGCGAACTTCCAGCGAGCACAATAATTACTTTTCCCAATTTTAACATTCGATTATTAATATATATTTCGCCATCCCCCAACAAGGGTAATAGCTTAGAGTAATTTGTTGGGTTGCTATCAAATTCGTCAATAAACAATATTGGTAGTTTATCTGAAACTTTTAAATTTCTTACTTCTTCAACAGGGTGTAGAAAATCATTCATATTTTCAAGATTAGCCATGTTTAATGTTACCGGTACTACATCGTAATAATCTAAGCTTTTTGACAAACATCTTATAAAATGCGATTTTCCGGAACCAGGATGAGCGATCATAATAACGTTGAGAGGCCTTTTTTTTGTATAATCTTGAGAATAGAGTTTAATATTTTTTGTTAATTTTCTTATATCTAATCTATGATCGTAATCTAATGTAGTATAATCAACTAATGTTTTTTGGCTAATAGTAAATTCATGAATGATACTTATTTCGTCTACACTAGGAATCGATTCAAAATATTCGGCGATATTATTTTTAGCATTTTCAAACTGTCTTCTCATTGTTAATAATTTCATACATTTTTAATTTGATTCTAATAATTTTACTTTTTATTGTAATTAATATAATACTTTATTACCAACTAAAAAAGCTTTTAATCATTAAATAATTAATAAGCTAATTAATTAATAATAATAAAATTTATTTTTATAAGAAATATATTAATTAGAGAATAATTTTATATAAACGATTATCATTTAGCAATTAAACATAATTAAAAAATTATAATAATTTGTTATTAATATAAATATAATAAATAAATTTATAATTAATTGAAAATTATGTTTTAATATTTTATCAAAATATTGTAGAAAATACTAAAATAATTGATTGTGATTTTCTGCTCTAAAATTGTTATTACAGTAATTTAATTCAAAAAATATTTAGACAAAGAAGTACATTTATACAAGTTTTACCCTCAAAATGCATTTTACAAAATATTAGTCTCAGCTCCTATACAGTCTACATTACGGTCCCTATTATTTCAATAACGAACTCTCAAATATAGGGGGGAGCAAAAAGATTAAATTCGCCGAAACCCACGCCCCTACTGACTTACTTAATAAATTATCAATATAAACTTTTTTATTTTTCGAAATCCCTACTTTTGTAATAGAAATTATTGAAATTTTTTATTTTGAAATTAAAATAGATTAATATATTATGCTTTTGTTTTTTAATATTCGAGTAGTTATATCAGATTTTATCATAAATAATCTGCGTAAATCTGCATCATATTTTTTTAATCGGAGTAATCAGCATAACCATTTAATCAGTGATGAATGGTGCAATTTTTCAAAAATTAAAAATTTTCAATTTTGACTAAAAATCTTCACATATTATCCAAAATATTTAAAATATTCAGCTCTTTCGCTCTTAATTTAACATTTAACATTGAAAATTTAACATTGGAGGAATTGCACTTTCATTGCACCACCATTGCACCATCATTTTTTATAAACATATTGTATTTCAATATACTTAGAAAAATGATTGCACTTTGCACCGGCAGTTTTTCAATTTATTCTTTAATCAGCAAAATCAATTTCATCGGCGATTCAGTTTTAATTCAGTTTCGTTACAGAATATTTTCAGTATTACTTCTGAATTCTTTCAGTGTTTCTTCATCGTTTTTTCAGTTTTGCTTCAGTATTTTTCGCCCTGAAAGATTGATTTTACAGCAATTTATTTTTTTATTTTCAGTAAAACCGATAAAAAATATTATAACGAAAATTTTCCACAACATAAATGTTGCTTTACGTAGGAACTATTGCTCTTTTTTTACAAATTTTACAAATTATATGCTCTTAATATTAAAAATATATCAGCGTTATCAGTGGTCAAAATCAGCGTTATCAGTGGTTAAAACCGGTACAATACAAAAAAAATATTTTTTTTGTAACAGATATGAAAATTATAAATTTTACAAATTTTACAAATTTTACGAATCTTATGAATTTTACGAATCTTATAAATATTTAAATCAGAGTAATCAGCGATTCTGACTTGAATTAATTTAATTTTAAATTTTAATTGTTAAATTACGGGAACAAATTTTAAAAGAAAATTATTATGGAAATAAATTATAATGGATTTAAATTAAGCGTTAAAGACGTTCTGAATTTTGTTTCGCAGGCGGAAATTTTATCTGCTCAAAACGAAATTCAAAACGCCGAAGAACTTTTGAAAAATAAGTCAGGAAAAGGAAGTGATTATCTCGGCTGGCTCGAACTTCCTTCCAATATATCGGATGAGGAAATCAAGAAAATTGAAAAATCCGCAAAGGTGCTTTCAGGTATTTCCGATATTATAGTCGTAATCGGAATTGGCGGCTCTTACCTTGGGGCGAGAGCAGTTATAGACGCGCTTTCGCATAATTTTAAATTCCTGCAAAGAAAAAAATTAAGATACCCGCTCGTTTTGTACGCCGGAAATAATATCGGTGAAGATTATTTATCCGACTTGCTGGAAATTCTTAATAAAAAAGATTATTCCCTGATTGTAATTTCCAAATCGGGCACAACCACTGAACCCGCAATAGCATTTCGCATTCTTAAAAATCATCTTGAAAAAAAATACGGGAAGAAGCAATCGAGGAAAAGAATAATTGCAATCACGGATAAATCGAAGGGTGCGCTTAAAAAACTTGCCGATACGGAAAAATATAAATCATTTGTTATTCCTGATGATGTCGGCGGAAGGTATTCGGTCCTTACACCTGTCGGTCTTCTTCCGATAGCTTCATCAGGTTTTAACATAAAAGAATTGTTGCGCGGTGCAAAGGAAATGTCAGAATTTCTGAATACCGAAACTTCTGTAGAAAAAAACGCTGCAAATCTTTACGCTGCTGTTAGAAATATTTTGCACAGGAAAGGCAAAGCAACAGAAATTCTCGTAAGCTATACACCTTCAATGAATTTTTTCATCGAGTGGTGGAAACAACTTTACGGTGAAAGCGAAGGCAAGGAAGGGAAAGGAATATTTCCTGCGGGAGTAAATTTCACAACTGATTTACATTCAATGGGACAATGGATTCAGGAAGGAACAAGAAATATTTTTGAAACAGTTGTCTGGATTGAAAACACAAAACAAAATCTTACCGTACCGGAAGATGAACAAAATCTCGACGAACTTAATTATCTTGACGGAAAGAATCTGAACGAGATAAACGAGAAAGCAATGCTCGGAACCGCTATGGCGCACGTAGACGGCGGAGTACCGAATATTTTGATTTCAATTCCCGAACTCGAGGAGTATTATCTCGGAATGCTGATTTATTTTTTTGAAAAAGCCTGCGGAGTAAGCGGCTATATGCTTGGCGTAAACCCATTCAACCAGCCCGGTGTGGAAATGTATAAAAAAAATATGTTTAAACTGCTCGGTAAAAAATAAATCAAAAAATTTAATTTACAGATTTAAAGGAAAAAGATTTCGAAGTAGTAAAGGAAATTTATAATTACTATGTAGTCAACACAACTGTTACTTTTCATACGGATAAATTAACCGCCGACGAATTGAAGAAAGAAATTTTAACCGGGCATCCGAAATATAAATCTTTCCTGATTAAATGTGATAATTCTGCGTGCGGGTATTGTTATCTTTCTCAGCATAACAAAAGAAGCGCCTATGACAGAACAGCCGAATTGTCCCTTTACTTAAAACCGGAATACTCCGGAAAAGGTAGCGGAAAAATTACGATTGAAAAGATTGAAAAAATTGCGAGAGCGAACGGCATTAAAAATCTGATTGGAATTATTGCAGAAGAAAATATTCAAAGCGTTAATTTGATGAACAAGTGCGGATTCGTAAAATGTGCTCATTTTAAAAAGATGGGTGAAAAGTTCGGCAGGATACTGGACGTAGTTGCATATCAGAAAATTTTAGAGTAATAAAAATTAACTGTTCACAAAATATTATAATTTACGGATGAAAAAACATTTATTGTTTATCCCGTTATATAGAATCCCGATATATAGATCATCGAGATGCAAAAAACGTACATCGGGATACCGGGAGCGCATTTTTTATTTTTTATTTTTTATTTTTTATTTTCTTTTTTTTGCAAACCTTTACTCTCAGGAATATTCTGCAGATGAAAAGAAAATACTGACCTATCAGGACACAAGAAACTTAGGACCAAACAGAGAACTTCTGAATTATTTGAAATCTTCCGACGAAAAAATTGTAACACTTGCATTAAACGCACTTGCAAATATTTCTGATTCTACAACAGTCGATTCAATCGGGAAAATTCTACTAAACGACAAGAGAACAGAAATAAGAAAATTTTCTGCATTTGCTCTCGGACAGATTCCATGCGGGAAATCCATATTCTATCTTGATAGTTCGCGATATAATGAAGAAACACCCGATGTAATAAAATTTATTTTCGACGCACTTGGAAAAGTCGGCGACAAAACTTCACTTGAATTTATTTTATCCTCTCAACACTCTGATCCCGGAGTCAACGAATATGTTGCATTATCAATTGCCCGTTTTGCTATTCGCGGAATAAAAAGCAATGACGCAATTAAATATTTAAAAGAATTAATATCCGGTAACCCGGGTAAAGAGCTCGAAGAAAAAATCGCGTATGCACTTTTTCGAATGAGGTCAAAAGAATTATTAACTCCGATTCACGAAGAAATATTAAAACTTTGCACGTCAAAAAATGAGTTCTCCCGAATGTGGGCATTTACTGCATTGGGATACATTGCAGATGCCAAAGATATTGATTTTGTACTCGACAAATATTCTTCCGAATCCAGCTGGATGGTAAAAACGAATATTTTAAATTCATTTAATAATTATAAAAAAGCGGACGAGTCTGTTTTAAATCAAAAACTAATTGAATGCCTTTTTTCTTCTTTCGATGACATGAATCCTAATGTGAGAATAACCGGATTTACTGTTACAGGATTACTTTTCTCAAAACTGAATTCAGAAAATAAATTTATACAGGAAATTAAAAACAAACTTGAATGGTATTTGAAACCTGACATAGCAGTTGACTGGAGAGATATAGGCGAAGCAATTAATTCGTATGGTATGATTTTTAAAGATTCAACAAAAGACGTTTTGCTTCGGAAATATTCCGAAACGCCGGGATACGATTTGAAACCTTATATTGTTGG
>Ga0182021_10012556_pt1 | contig 10065 bp, 8 predicted proteins | sample 612E3MmetaG_FD_120493 | JGI IMG/M metagenome (GOLD analysis project Ga0182021, IMG submission 120493) | Permafrost microbial communities from Stordalen Mire, Sweden - 612E3M metaG (Illumina Assembly) | ecosystem: Environmental > Terrestrial > Soil > Wetlands > Permafrost | place: Sweden... | reverse complement strand
GTTCCGGGTGTTAAAATGGAAAAACCCACCGAAGAAAAGTGAAGTCATTAAGTCTGTTGCGGAAAGCGAAGAGGTTAAGTGACCAGAATTTGCAGCGTCTGTTTGCAAAAGACACCAATACCTTATGAGTCTAGCTAAATTTTCCAAATTTTCCACTATATTTATGATACCACCTCAGGGCATTAGTTTTGATATAATTTCTTTGTGGATATAGCGCAAACTATTATTCTATCTGCAGTCGAAGGAATAACGGAGTTTCTTCCTATCTCTTCAACAGGACACCTTATCCTTGTTTCTCAAATTTTAGGAGTAAACCAAACGGAATTTGTAAAAAGTTTTGAGATAATAATCCAATTCGGAGCGATTCTCGCAGTTGTTGCTCTTTATTGGAAAAGGTTTTTAGACACAAAAATCTGGCCGCAAATTATATCTGCATTTATACCTACCGCTGTGATAGGATTTCTTTTCTTCAAGATAATTAAAAATTATCTTATTGGGAATAGTACGATAACTGTTATTGCTCTCGTTCTGGGAGGCGTTGCTTTTATAGTATTTGAGTTGTGGAATAGGAAAAGAGATTTTAAGATTCATTCGATTGAAGAACTAGATATTAAGAAGTCTTTCGCAATAGGTCTCGTTCAGTCTATCTCAATAATTCCGGGAGTTTCGCGAGCCGGTGCGACGATTCTGGGTTCGATGATTTTAGGAGTTGACAGGAAAACTGCAACGCAGTTCTCTTTCTTCTTGGCAGTTCCCACGATGCTAGCCGCAACGGGATTTGACGTAATAAAAACTCAACTATCCTTTTCGACACAACAATTAACAATGCTTGCGATTGGATTTTTGGGATCCTTTGTTTTTGCCCTATTCGCAGTAAAGCTTCTCATAAAATATGTCTCGAACCACGATTTTATTCCTTTTGGGGTCTATCGAATTTTAGTTGGCGTTGCCTTCTATGTAATATTTCTAAGATGATCCGTTCGATCCTGCTCAGGATAATAGTGAGTGAATGGAATGAATCGAATCTATGAACACTTTTGATTTGGTCTATAAACAAGTTAAACGAATTCCAAAAGGAAAAGTTACCACTTACGGCGCCATTGCCAAAAAAGTTGGCATTTCTAATCCAAGAGTAGTCGGCTATGCTCTCCATGTAAATAAGGATCCCGACAATATCCCTTGCCACCGAGTAGTAAATAGATTCGGCGAAGTCGCCAAGGGTTATGCATTCGGTGGAACGGGTATACAAAAACAATTACTCGAAAAAGAAGGAGTAATTTTCGATCACGGAAAAGTTGTTTTGGAAAAATACTTTTATCAAGTTTAAAAAAACCGCTTTGCCTGATTTGCTATAATTTAGCAAGTGATTCCTGTTCGCTTGAACAACTTTCTCAACAGGTACGGAATATATTTCCTATCTTTAATTTTCTTCATTCTTTATGCAACTTTAGGCATTGTCAGGCACAATCATTTTCTGTCGGCTTGGGATTTATCGGTGGTCGACCAGATCACCTGGAAATATAGTCAGTTTCTCACACCAATCACGACTGTTCACGCTTATTCAGGAACTCTTATTTTTACAGACCACGTTGAGTTTATTTACGTTCTACTCTCCCCGCTTTATTGGATCTGGAACGACGCAAGAGCGTTAATTACTGCCCAGGCATTTTTTATTTCTTTCTCTGCTGTCCCAATTTATCTACTTGCTGTCAAATATAAAATTAAACCTCTTCTCGCGCTAACAATTTCCCCAACTTATCTTCTCTTTTACGGAGTACAAACTGCGCTCTGGAACGACGTTCATAGCATCGTTTTCGGAGCATCGTTTATCGCCTGGTTCATCTACTTATTAGACAGTAAGAAAATCAAACTCACCTTCTTGGCTTTCCTGTTAGCAATTGCCTGCAAAGAGGACGTTGCTTTCCTGACCCTGGCAATAAGCTTTGCTTATTTCATCAAGAGAAAAGATAGGCAAACTTTAATTTTAATTACTATCTCAATTATTTATCTCTTTGCAGTTTTTTTTATTTATTATCCGCACTTCACTTCGGGCTACAGGTTCGAAGATCAATCGGGTTATTTTAAGGGGTTTGATGTAGGAAACTATTTCAATACTGCGGACAAACAACAATCAATATTCTTCTCTCTTGCAGGCTTTGGGTTTATTCCACTCCTTGCTCCCCTGTTTTTGATTCCGGCTTTTGCTGACATCTCGCACTATTTTATTTTGGGATCAACCGTGACGACCGCACAGGGAATTTTTCTTCATTACCGCGTTACACTTGCTCCCCTTCTGGCTCTTCCTACTATAATAGCTATCTCAAAATACAAAAAGTTAAACAGGTCGTATACAGGCATTTATTTAATTATTTGCTCCTTAGCAATTCTTTATTATCTGCATTTGCCGCTAACTTATTTAACTAAGCAATGGTTTTGGACAACACCACCTAGCGTTAGCTCAATAAATTTGCTAATCAAACAAATTCCTTCAAATGCATCTTTGGTATCAGAAGTAAATATTATTCCTCACGTTGATCATAGAAATGAAATTTACACACTTTGGGCGGAGGAAAAAACATTCAAGTCAAACAGTCCTTGCGGCCAACGGACGTGTCCATGGTTCCGTTGGAACGGGAACCCACAATATCTAATAGTAAACACCGCTCCAAATTGGGATATCAGACAACTTTTCCAAAATAATCCGGATTTCAATTCCGCGATAAACTCAATTGAAAAAGAAGGCGTTGTAAAGCTGTACAAACAAGAAGGAACTACAGAATTATATAAGATCCTCAAAAATCCAAAAGTGCTACAATAATGCTCGTTGTGGAGAAAAGGTTAATAATTAACGCCGACGATTTCGGCATGAACGACGAAGTAAATGTGGGGACCAAGGAAGGCGTGAGAGAAGGCATCATAACGAGCGTTTCGGTAATGACCAACATGCCTTACTTTGATGACGCCATAAAATTCTTAAAGAGAAATAAAAAAATTTCGGTGGGCCTACATTTCAATATCACAGAGGGTGGTTCCGTTTTACCGCCCAAAGAAGTCTCTTCCCTGATTAGAGAGGATGATAAGTTTTTTTATTGGCCACAATTAATTACTAGGTCCTTACTAAATAATCTTGACTTAAAACAAGTTGAAAAAGAGCTTAAAGCTCAATATGACAAACTAGCATCTGCAGGACTTGAAATCACACATATCGACAGCCATCATCACATCCATCTTTATCCCCCAATTTTTAAGATCGTGAGTAGCTTCGCGGACAAACATAAAATTAACTCATTAAGAGGAAATTATTTTAATAGTTGGAATATAACGTTAGGAGTCAGAAAAAAACCTATTCCGACGCAATTCGTTGTTAACGCTCTATTGATGTTTATAAACCTACGAGGCGGTAAGCGTAACCATTTATATGAGATCAATAGATTTTATGATATCAACTGGGGTAAAAAATTTGAGGGAAGTGATTTCGTCAAGATCTTAGAAAACCTGCCATCCGGGACCACTGAATTTATCTGTCATTTAGCAGTTCCCAGCGAACTTGGAAATCCAAAGTTTTTAAATCCCCGGTTTAAAGCGTTGAAATTGCTCGAAAGGACAGAAGTAAAAAAACATTTGGTAGAAAACGGAATAATTTTAGTTCCCCACAGAAGATACTTAAAAATTCAAACAGCTAATTAGGATAATGACACTTTTTGTCCTTCGACCTCGCTCAGGATTACTCTTATTTTAATTTGGGTAATGACAGCGCTTGTACTTTTTTCCGCTTCCGCACCAGCAGGGATCGTTTCTTCCCGGTTTTTGCTTCGGAGAAACACTGGTCGCTGCGCTTGAGATCCCGGTGTTTGCGATTCTTTCCATGCCTACCGGCGTATGGGCTTGTGAAGTTTTTTTGTTGGAAGAAACCTCGTCCGCACCAATTTCTTCTCCCGCTGCTCTTTCAGTCACGTGAATGTGCTGTTGCTCAGGCGCTGCTACCTGAATTTTAAAAACCCTATGAACTATTTCATCATCAATCCCCGAAATTAGAGTTTCAAACATTCTAAATGCTTCATTCTTGTATTCCACTAACGGATCTTTCTGTCCATAAGCGCGCAGGCCTATTCCTTCGCGGAGATTCTCAACAACATCAAGGTGATCCATCCATAAATTATCCATAACGGAAAGTGTTACGAAATTCTCTATCTGACGCATTACGTCGACACCGACTTGCTTTTCCCTTTCTTCGTATGTTTTGGATACAATGTCCGAAAGAAATTCTATTCTCGCATTTTGCTCAGGAATCGTTTCAATCTGTTTTGCGAGCTGTTTTTGTGACGCTTCATCAAAAGGAATTATTGTGGCAAAATCCGAAACTATCTTTTCTGCGGGAGAAACATCCGATGATACCAAATCGGCCGAGGCAACCATTAAGGAAATTGAATTCCTCATTTTGTTCAACGTGTCTTCCTTAAGGCTTTCTTTGTTTTCGGCTGTTCCTTCGAGAATCTCTCGCCGCTTAAGGTAAATTATTTCTCTTTGCTTATTTAAAACGTCGTCGTATTCGACGAGCTGCTTTCGCCTGTCAAAATTAAACCCTTCCACCTTTACTTGAGCCTGCTCAATCGCTCGGCTGACCAATGGATGCTCAAGAGGCACGTCTTCAGGCATATTAAATCTCGTCATAAGTCCAGCAATATTGTCTCCGCCGAAAAGCCGCATAATCTCATCGTCAAGCGCTACGAAGAAACGCGATTTTCCCGGATCCCCCTGTCTACCGGATCTTCCCCTTAGCTGATTATCAATCCTTCTGCTTTCGTGTCTTTCTGTTCCGATAACGTAAAGTCCTCCGAGAGAAAGAACCTCATCATGATTTTTCTGCCAAGCGCTCCATTCCTTTGTGTCTTTCTCGTCCGTTCCGTCTTCACTCTTCGGTGTCTCACCGCCAAGAATAATATCGACTCCGCGTCCTGCCATGTTTGTCGCAACAGTTACCGCTCCCTTTTCCCCCGCCTTTGAGATAATTTCAGCTTCCCGTTCATGATTTTTAGCGTTAAGAAGCTCATGTTTTATGCCTTTCCTTCGAAGAAGTTCGGATAGGATTTCGTTTTTATCAATCGACGTTGTTCCGACCAAAACGGGCTGACCTGTTTTATGGGCTTTTTCAATTTCCGAAACCACTGCGGAAAACTTAGCACGTCCCGTTTTATAAATTGCGTCGGTCACGTCCTCCCTGGTAACCGGCTTATTTGTGGGAATTACTATAACGTCTAACCCATAGATTTTGTGGAATTCTTGTGCTTCCGTAACAGCCGTTCCTGTCATTCCCGCTAGCTTTTCATACATTCTGAAAAAGTTTTGAAGTGAAACGGTTGCCAAAGTTTTACTTTCCCGCTGAATTGCTACGCCTTCTTTCGCCTCAATAGCCTGATGCAAACCTTCAGATAATCGACGCCCAACCATCAGACGTCCTGTGAATTCATCTACCAAAATTACTTCACCGTCTTTTACGATGTAATCCTTTTCCCGGTGAAATAAGGTTTTTGCTTTAAGAGCGGCTTCGATATGGTATACAGTGTCAAAATCATTTTCGTAGATATTTGCAATCCCAAATAATTTTTCAATTTTTGCCAAACCATGGTCTGTCAAGTGAGCTGTGTGAAGTTTTTCGTCAATTATGTAATCTGTTTCAGAGCCTAGTTTATCTACCAGTTTTGCATAATCGTAATATTTGTTGTTCGGGGTTTCGTCCGGCGCTGAAATAATATGGGGAGTTCTTGCCTCATCAATTAATACGGAATCAACTTCATCAACTACCGCAAAATAATAACCCCGCTGGACTACGCCATCTAGGTTTTGGGCCATATTATCCCGAAGATAATCGAATCCAAATTCCGAATTGATTCCATAAACCACATCTGCCTGGTACGCTTCTTTTCTTGTTACCTGTCTAAGATGATTTAGACGTAAATCGCGCGCTTCGGAATTAACGAAATTCGGATCATAAATAAAGGATTGTTCCGAAATAATAGATGAAACGCTCATCCCGAGAAGATTAAAAACCGGGCCCATCCATCCCGCGTCTCGACGAGCCAAGTAATCGTTAACCGTAACTAAATGCACTGCTTTTCCGGTTAATGCATGAAGATAAAGTGCGGGAACAGCCGATAATGTTTTTCCTTCTCCTGTCTTTTGCTCTGCAATTTTCCCCTGAGCTAGGGTAGCAGCGGCAATCAACTGTACATCATAGTGGCGCTGTCCTATCGTTCTTCTCGCGGCTTCACGAACCAGCGCAAATGCCTCAGGAAGAATTAGATTTAGATCTTCACCTTTTGCGACTCTTTCTCGTAGTTCTGATGTTTTTTTTGCGAAATCGGAGTCTTTTATTTTTTTGATTTTTTCTTCGAGGGAAATAACTTCTTCTACAAGAGGTGCATATTTTTTAACTTCTTTTTCGTTGGAATCGAAAAGCTTTCCAAGGGCGCCTAACATTTTGTTGATTATAGCAGACTTGAGGCTAGTTTGCTAGCTTTTACGGGATATTTTAGTAAGACCTCGCATGTATTTTTGAAGAACTTGGGGAATTTTGATTGACCCGTCGGCCTCTTGATAATTTTCCAAAATTGCAATTATAGGGCGCGTCATTGAAAATGCGGTACCATTCAAAATGTTAACAAACTCAGATCCATTTGCGGTTCTGTATTTTGCGCTTAGGCGTCTACTTTGAAAATCTGTGACCGTAGAAACTGATGTGACTTCTCTATATTTGTTTTGTCCAGGCATCCAAGCTTCTATATCATATTTTCTAGCGGCAGGAAAACCTAAATCTCCTGTGCACATTTTTACTACTTGATATGGAATCCCCAAGCCTTGAAATAGTTTTTCCTCAAGAGACAGCAAGAAATCGTGTTCACGATCATCTTCACCTTTTTTAACAAATGAGACCATTTCTACTTTATCGAATTGATGAACTCGAAGAATGCCCCTTGTGTCTTTTCCATAAGATCCCGCTTCTCTTCTAAAAGATGGTGAAAAGCCAACATAACGCCTCGGCAAATCTTTTTCGTTGAAAGTCTCGTCTATATGCATTGACACAAGGGAATGTTCCGCTGTTCCGATTAGGGTTAAACCGTCTTTTTCGAGATGAAACATATCCTCCGCTCCACCGTTTTCCATGTATCCAAGTTTTTTCATCGTCTCGGTTTTGATAAGAGCCGGCGGGATTACCGGGATAAAATCTTCTGGCAACAATGTGTCCAGCGCAAATTGAATAAGTGCAAATTCCAAAAGCGCTCCTTCATTTTTCAAGTAATAAAATCTTGCTCCGGATGCTTTTGAAGCTCGCTGCACATCAATAATATCTAATGCTTCTCCTAGATCTAGATGATCCTTAGGTGCAAAATCAAATTTAGTTGGCTCTCCGACTTTTTTGATGATTTCATTCTCGGACTCATTTTTTCCAACCTTTACGTCATCTTTTGGTAAATTTGGAATTTGTAAAAGTAACTCTTCAAGCTTGGCAGAAAACGGTCCAAATTCATCTTCGAGCTCTTCCAGCTCAACTTTGATCTTCTTCCCTTTTTCTATATCCTTCTCTTTAGCGGCAATATTGCGTTCTTCCTGAAGTTTTTGGCGCGCAGTGAGCAAAACAGAAACTTCTTTATCAATTTGGATAATCTCATCGACATTTACGCTAATACCTTTATTCTTGGCGCCTTCTTTAACTTTTTCCGGATTTTCCCTAATAAATTTAATATCTAACATTGGATAGTATTATAACTCGTAATTAGCTTTGAGGAAATCACTCAATTTTTTCAGAGCTTGGCCGCGGTGAGAAATCTTATCTTTCTCCGAAGGATCCATCTGAGCAAATGTTATGTCCCATCCGTCAGGAATAAAAACTGGGTCCCAACCAAATCCGTTTTCTCCACTTATTTCCGTTGAAACAGTACCTGACACTTCGCCAATAAAAACCCTAGCCGTTTTACCGTCATGAAAACCTACTGCCAGCTTCGCAGTAACCCGGCGATCCTCTACCCCTTCTAGCATCTTTAGCATTACCGTTGCATTGTCTCCACCGGAAGCTTTGAGCAACCATTTGATTAAAGGCCCCGGAAAACCATTCCAAGCTTTCACCTCAAAAGAAACATCATCAACGATTACAGGGTCCTTAACGATTTCATAGGCCTGGATAAGTTTGTGCATAGCAACTTTTTCCAAATCTAATTCTTGAATTTCGTCTAAGTCGATTTTTTGGGTTTCTAGTTTTATTTCAAGTATTCTTTCTACTTCGCGGGCTTTTGCAGGATTTCCACTCACCAGAGTTAATTTATCAATTTTCATTTTGAGGCCTCTTCAAGTCTTTGCTTGGCAAACTCCTGATCGGAGAGAATTAAATCAGCAGCTCTTGGACCATATTTCTTACCTAAAAGCGGTAGGTAAATTGCTGAAAATGCTTCTTGACTGGTTAATCCATTCTCCTTCCCAGTCTCGTATATAAAGGTTTGAAATTGTTCTGGCTTTGGCAATCTTCCGATATCTTTCACTATTTGTTTAAGAAAGTTTTTCTGTCCTTCCGACAAATCTTTTGCGTTTTCTGGAAATTCTTCTTGCAGCGAAAATTTTTCATCTTCCGGAGCAAATCTTTCGACCCAAACTTTTGCATATTTAGCCCACTGCCCAAATCCTTGTTTTTCTATAGTGCCTTTCATGTCTGGCTGCTGAACAGAATGAGTTAGTACTGAGAATTTGATTTCAGGCGGAATTGCTACTTTTCCAACTTGGGATAACTCAAATGCTCTACCTAAATCACTTTTTGGATCTTTTTGGTATTCTTCATAAGCTTTCCTATAATCATCAAAAAGACCGGGAATAGCTTGAGGGTCATTAGGATCAAAATTTGTCTGAGATTTTATTCCGTTTCTGGCGTAGAGGAAACGTCCGACGGCAGGCGGCATGATTTCAGTCAAATCGTGGGCCTTTAATCCGATTCCTTTCGATGATGACATTTTCCTTCCACCGATCAGAACGAATTCATAAGGTAATTTGAATGGACCAGGATATTTGAAAACATCTTTTGAAATTGCTATAGCGATGTCGTAAGAGCCACCCTTGCTCGCATGATCTTTACCGGCTCCCTCAACCGTAACTCCAATCACTTTCCAATGCGCTGCCCAATCAACTTTCCAGGGAAGTTTTCCCGTTCCTCCATATGGAGAAATTTTACCTTTATTTCCGCAGCCTTCTGCCCATTTGACCAAATTTTCTTCGCAAACGTATGAAACCTCTTTCCCGTCCCAACCGTTTACTCTTGTGGTTCCGATTTTCCCGCAATTCTCACAAATAACTTGGAATGGATACCAATCTTTTTGCTTTTGACTACCTGAAATTTCATGGTATATTTCCTGAATTTTCGAAGCATTGTCCAACGCTTCTTTTATTACTCCATCAAATTTTCCTTCGTGGTACATTTCCCAGGAAGATAGAATTTCTGCCTCAACGCCAAGGCTTTTGATCGTATTAATGAAATCCGTGGCAAACAAATCCGCCATACTATCAAATTTCGGATCTGGAGATTTTGCGAGCTTGAGCGGCTTTCCAAGCTCCGACTCAAATTTTCCTTTTATTTCCGGGAGCAAATCGTCGGCCGGATCGAAATCGTTAATTACAAAAGTAAAATTCGTTTCTTGACCGGAATCTTTTAAAGCTCTGAAGATCATGCTGTGAATCACGGGTCCCATGAGTGACCCAACATGAGCATAACCGGATGGAGTTTTCATATCATCCACCCAATAAGGTTTATATTTGCCTGATTCGGTTATTTCCGAGGCTACTTTATCTGCCCAAAACATACTGATATTTTAGCTGATTGTGGGAGTTTACGAAAGCTCAAACTTATTTACCAAGTCTCTTGTTTCTTTTTTCTTTTCTTCCGTAACCTCAATTTCAACCAATCCGATATTTGGCTGTCCGTAGTAAATCCTAAAACCAAGCGGAGCAATTGTAATCGCCGGCAAAACAGCCAAATCCTCTTCTCCGTTTACCAGAATTACGCTTCGATCTGATTCAAGTAACGCTTTT
>Ga0182021_10012554_pt1 | contig 10065 bp, 10 predicted proteins | sample 612E3MmetaG_FD_120493 | JGI IMG/M metagenome (GOLD analysis project Ga0182021, IMG submission 120493) | Permafrost microbial communities from Stordalen Mire, Sweden - 612E3M metaG (Illumina Assembly) | ecosystem: Environmental > Terrestrial > Soil > Wetlands > Permafrost | place: Sweden... | reverse complement strand
CTGGCGCACATGGTCTACGGCGACGGCGACACCGAGTTTCTTCACCTCGAATACGCCAACGAAACCTCGCTCTACGTCCCGGTCGCGCAACTGCACTTGATATCGCGCTACAGCGGCATCGATCCTGAAGCGGTGCAACTGCATACGCTGGGTTCCGGCCAGTGGGAAAAGGCGAAGAAGAAGGCCGCCGAGCAAGTGCACGACACTGCTGCCGAACTGCTCAATCTTTACGCCCAGCGGGCGGCGCGCCACGGCCATCAATTCGCTTTCAAGCAGCACGACCTGGAGGCATTCGCCGACGGTTTCGGCTTCGAGGAAACGCCGGATCAGCAGGCGGCAATCACGGCCGTGCTCGACGACATGCAATCGGGCAAGCCCATGGACCGTCTGGTCTGCGGCGACGTCGGCTTCGGCAAGACGGAAGTGGCGCTGCGCGCCGCCTTCGTCGCCGTAGCCGGCGGCAAACAAGTGGCGGTGCTGTGCCCGACCACACTGCTCGCCGAGCAACACTACCAGACCTTCGCCGACCGTTTCGCGCTCATTGAAAACACCTGGCCGGTCAAAGTGGCGGAACTGTCGCGTTTTCGCTCGGCCGCCGAGCAGTCGGAGGCGATCAAGGCGCTCGCCGACGGCAAGATCGATATCCTCGTCGGCACCCATCGCCTGTTGCAAAAGGATGTTGCCTTCTCACGCCTGGGGCTGGTGGTCATCGATGAGGAACACCGCTTCGGTGTGCGCCAGAAGGAAGCGTTGAAAGCCTTGCGCGCCGAGGTGGACGTGCTAACGCTCACCGCCACGCCGATTCCGCGCACGCTCGGCCTATCCCTCGAGGGCCTGCGCGACTTCTCGGTCATCGCCACCGCACCGTCGAAGCGGTTGGCGATCAAGACCTTCGTCTCGCGCTGGTCCACTGGCTTGATCCGCGAAGCCTGCCTGCGCGAATTCAAGCGCGGCGGCCAGGTCTATTTCCTCCACAACGAGGTCGAAACGATCGACAACATGCGCGACCGGTTGGTAAAGCTATTGCCCGAGGCGCGCATCGTCATCGGCCATGGCCAGCTGCCCGAGCGTGAACTCGAGCGCGTGATGCGTGAATTCACCCAGCAAAAGCACAACCTGCTGCTCTGCTCGACCATCATCGAGACCGGCATCGACAATCCACATGCCAACACTATTGTCATCAATCGCGCCGACAAGTTCGGCTTGGCGCAGCTGCACCAATTGCGCGGCCGCGTCGGCCGCTCGCACCACCAGGCCTACGCCTACCTGTTGACGCACGAGGAGGCCAAGCCGACCACGCAGGCACAGCGCCGTCTCGAAGCCATCCAGGCGATGGAGGAACTCGGTTCCGGATTCTTCCTGGCCATGCATGACCTGGAGATCCGCGGTGCCGGCGAGGTGCTGGGCGAAAGCCAGAGCGGCGAGATTCACGAGATCGGCTTTGCCCTCTACACCAGCATGCTCAACGCCGCAGTGGCGGCACTAAAGAGCGGCAGCAAGATACCCGATCTGACGGCACCACTGTCGGTGACATCCGAAATCGACCTGCGGACGCCGGCACTGCTACCCAACGACTACTGCCCCGATGTGCACCAACGCCTGACGCTCTACAAGCGCCTGGCCAACTGCGATGCCGAAGATGACCTGCGAGCGATGCAGGAAGAACTGATCGATCGCTTCGGCGACCTGCCGGGGCAGACCCAGGCGTTGATCGAGACCCATCGCTTGCGCCTGCTCGGCCGTGCCATCGGCGTGGCCAAGCTCGACGCCGGCCCGACGACGATCCAGTTGCAACTGGTTGCCAACCCACCCATCGATCCAGCACGCATCGTCCGCCTGATCCAGACCGATCGCAACTTCAAGCTCGGCGGTCCGGACAAACTCGTCTGGAAGAAATCGACAGCGACGCTGAAGGACCGGGTCGTTGCCGTGAAGGAATTGTTCCGGCTACTAGGGGGCTAGGGGCGGAAATCGACCAGCCAGGTCCCTGGCGTTTCGCCTGGCCTCACCCAACGCCCGCCGACGCTCGGCAAGTGCTCGAGAAACGCCGGATCACCGCTGACGGTGGCGGAGAATTCGGCCAGCGATTGCGGCTGCCAACGGCCAGAACCCTCGATGCGAATGTCGCCACGTAGCGTCGTCCAGCCGAGCCGCACATCGCTCTGGCGGCCATCGGCTTGAAGCCGGTAGTCGCCGAACTGGCGTCCGGGGAAGAGATCGCTGGCGGCACCCATCCAGGTCAGCTCTGAATGGCCGCCGCAGTGCCACGACCAATCGCAATGCCAATCGGCCACCACAAGACTCATGTCGCCCTTCCAGCCAGCGCGCCCCAGCGCATCGGGAATACGTGCCAGAATCAGTCCGGCTGGGCTGGTCAACGCAAGCCCGCTGGTGTGGATCTCGCGCCAGGAAAGATCGACACTCGCCTCGGGCCGGCCGTCGATGGCCAGCCGGATGCCGAGGACGCCGCGCCACAGTGAGCCGGCGTCGACATGCCAGGCAACGGCCAGCCACGGTTGCCAGCGTCGTTCGACGGCATCGAAGACGACGAGATCCCCGCTTCCCGCCCAGACACTGCCTTGCGCCAACGCCAGGCGAACCTCGTTGTGAGAAATTCTCGCCAGCTCCTGGTCGAGTAGACCGGCCGGCAAGCGCCAAAGTAGCGCCAGCGAAACGGCCAGGAGCAGCAGCAACAGACGGATCACGAATCGCTGCGGCCGAGTAGCGCGTCGATGCGCACGCCGACACCGTCGCGACTGGCAGCGAGTGTCACCAGCCGCAAGTGATAGTCGCGATGCAGCGCCGCCAGCACAGTCACGGCATGATCGAAATCGACCGTACCCTGAACGCGCAGGCGATCGACTCCCTCGCGCTTGACGGCCATCGCCAGTCCAGCGCTGCGAAAGGCGGCGCGCACGGTTTCTTCGCCGGCCGGCTCCGGTGGCGCCACGGCTTCCCGGTGCAGCCGTTCGATTTCGGACACCGTCGCCTGCAAGCTCTCAAACCGCGCGTCCGCCTCGGCAATGCGCCTCGCCAGCCGTTCATGCTCGGCAGAAAACCAGTAGAGCAGCGCCGGCAGTGCCAGGACAATTGCCAGCACCATGACGATCGACAGTCCACGCCTGGCTTTCGCCGACAACGCCAGCCATTCGCGGCGCAACCGTTCAAGCATCGTCTTCATCGCCGTACTCCCCGCCGCAAGACCAGCCGGACACCACCATTCGCAAGTGGTTGTCGGGTGACGGCGATGTCCCGCTGTTCCAGGCCCTGGTCGAGGGTAGCCGACGACACCTGCAGACCGCCGGCCGGCGGTACCAGGCTCACCTCGAGATGCCCGTCCTCGTACTGCGCGGCGCGCAGCGACTGCGCAGCATCGGCGCCCAGCGCATCCGACAAGTCGGCCATCAACGCCAGGGCATCGTCGCTGCGCAATTGGCCGACCGCCGCGCGTGCCAGGTCGAGTTGCTTGCGCGCCTGTGCCGATGGATCGACCACCGGCATCTTGGGGAACGCGCTGGTGAACAGCCGCGCGATATCGTCATTGCGGGCGGACAAAACATGCCGCTGCCAGGCCCACTGCGCCGTGGCCACGACGGCATCGGCGGCAAGCAGAAGCAAAGCCGCCACCAGCGCCGGTCGTAGTCTCACCAGCCACGGGTAGCCGCGACGACGCGGTGCAAACTCGCCGTGCAGCAAGTCGACGCCGTCGCTACCGATCTCATGCCAGCGATGATCGGCACCGGCAGTCACCTCAACGCCGAGTTGCGCTGTCCACACCTGCGTATCCGGTCGTTGCTGCGCTTGCGCATGGACGATCAGTCGCCGCGTGGCCGTCTGATCACCGCCAAGGCGCTCCAGCAAGGCGGCCAGCATCGGCGGCGGCACGGACGCAGCCGGATCGCGATCGAGGGCAATCGCCAATGCATCGCCCGAGCGCAATACGGCGCCGTCTCGACTGAGTGTCAGGTGCAGACCCTCGCCGCCGGGCGCCGTCTGCAACTCACAGTAGGCGCGCGAGACCACCCGGCCGGCGGCCTCGAGTCCGGCCAGCACCTGCTTCAGGCGCTCACGCGCGACTGCCAGCACAGCGACGTCGCCCACCGGCTGACCCAGCACGGTCAGGTGCTGGCTGTCGGGTTCCCGCACCAGGCGATCTTCCAGGGCATAGGCCAAAGCTCGTGCCCGCTCGGCGCGCGCAACACGCGGCAGCGTAGTGCGCAGCCAAGTTGCCTGCGGAGCGGCGAGAATGATTTCGCACTCGTCGGCCGGCGGCCACTGTCCGGGCACACCGCTGTCTTCGCGCAGCACGCCGCCGCGCTCATCCAACAGTACCCAGGCCGTGCCAGCCACCTGCGGCCAGTGCTCGTCGATACGTATGCGCAAGGTTGTCATAGTAGTTTCTGCCAGACAATTTCGGGCCAGACCTTCTGCCGATCGAGCATCACTTGCATCTGGACCAGCGAGTCGCCGTAGTGGGCACGAACCGTGGCCAGGAAATAGCGGCTGGCCGTGGCAAGCACTGCCGTCTGCGTCCGCAGTTCCACATGGCCGGTACGGAGAACGAAATCCTCGACATCCTTGAACGGCTTCTGCTGCCGTTCGCCGACGATGACGCGCGCCTGGGCGATGCCGAGCGTCGGCATCAGTGCTGCGAGTACCTCTGCCGGTGCCGTATTGACGTTGACCGGTGCCGTGGCCGGCGTCGCCACCAGGAAAGGCCGCAGCCTGGCCAGGCGGCCAGCATCATAGCCACGGAAGAGCGCCAATTCGTCGACATCGGCCAGCGGGCCGTTGGCCATCGCCGCCGTCATGGTCGCGGCATCGGCATCGCCAATGCCGACGAACGACAACAAACGCCGGTAGGCAGCCGCCTGTCCGGCATCGAGGGCAGTCTTGCCGACCAGGCTGTTGATATCGAAGCGTCCCGACAGGTCTTCGATCTCGCCGCTGATCTCGCCCTCCTCGGCCGGCGTCGGCGGCACCCGCACGCTCCAGGCCTCGCCGACGTAGTCGATGCTGCTGGTGCGAGCATCGTCGGCCAGAATGTTGCGGGCCCAATCCACCGCCGCCCGCGCCAGCAAGCGCGCCTGGCTCTGATCGTGGCGCCCGGTCAGGCTGGCAGTCGCGGCGCCCCAGTCGGCGATCACCGCCGCGGCAATGCCGGCGACCAGCGCCAGAGTCAGCATGGCCAGAATGATGGCGGCGCCGCGTTGGTGTTCAGCGGATGGCGACAAGGCGGTGAATCCTTCCGGCATCGGTCAATTCCAGTTCAACATCGACGGCTGCCGGCAACTCGGTGGCGGTCATGGCATCCGGCGGCCAAGCTGTGACGACATGGCCATCGGCAAGAAAGAAACGCAAGTTCAAGTTTGTCACATCGCCGAGCAAGGCGTCGACACGCGGCGTTTCGGCAATGTTGGTACCCGGCCAGCGCAGCAGGTCGATCCGGCCATTCTCGAAGCGATAGCCATAGCGACGCAGTTGGCCGAGAGCAGCATCGCCGCGAAGAAAACTGAACTCGAGCCGCTCGCCGGCAACACCGGTCAGGCGCGTCAGGCGGGCGTCGCCACCGACCACGCCGCTCCGGCCCTGCATCTGCAACAGGTCGCTGTCGATCCGGCGGACCAAGCGGACGATGTCCTGCCAACGCTCGTTGCTCTGCGCCAGATGCTGCTGCGTATCGGCCGCCGCCGCGACGGCCCGAAACGACAGCACGCCGATGATGGACACCACGGCCAGCGCGACCATGACTTCGATCAAGGTGAAAGCCCGTTGCGATGTCATTTCAGCGGCCGCACAGCAAAGCCGGTCAGGCGAGACAAGGTACCGCCACCCTCGCTATCGACCCGAACATCGACCCGCCGGAACAGCGCGTTCGGCGTCTGGCTGACGTCGCTGCGCCAGTGGAAGCGCTGGCCCGCCAGCGTCTCGTTGCCGTCACTGCTACCGACGGCGGGAAACTGCCCGAGCACGCGCATTTCGGCCAACCGATTTTCTGCCACCCAGCCGGCCAGCTGGCGCTGGCGAAGATCGCCGGCAGCACCGCTGGCCAGCATCAGGCTGCGCATGCTGGCAGAAAGGCCGATGGCCAATATCGCCAGCGCCACCAGCGCTTCGAGCAACGTGAAGCCGCGGCTCAAGGTGTCGCCTCCGCCGCAGCGAGCAAGACAACGCTGCCGTTCGGCCGCCCAACCAGTTTGACCTCCGCCGTGGTGGTGGCGACGCGCAGAACAAAATCCGGCATCTGGCCGGCAAAGACCAGCCGCAGTGGCACGGCCACGCCGCCCACTTCCAGGCCGCGCCAGTGCAAGTCAGGCTCGAGACGGGGCTCGACAAGCGCCGACTCGCCGGTCGGCGGCAACCATTGGCCGCGCGTATCCAGACGAAGGAAGCGATAGCCACCCGGTTCGAAATCGACTGCGATCGCCGCGCCGCCGATCTCTGCGCGTTCCGCGGCAAGTGCCAGGAGTTGGCGCAGCCGCAACAGCGACCGGTCGCCGTCGTCGCGGGCAAACCCCCGCACCGCCAGCGACGTCATGGCGATGGCGGCGATGGCGATCACCACCATCAGCTCGATCAGGGTCAGGCCGGCGGTGCGTTTCACGTTCGCGTCTATAGCATCCAGGAACCGATGTCGGCGTCCACGCCCTCGCCGCCTGCCTTGCCGTCGGCGCCCCAACTCATGACATCGATTTCGCTATTGATACCCGGATTGAGATACTGGTAGGGGTTGCCCCACGGATCGACCGGCATCTTGTCGAGATACGATTTCCAGTTATCCGGGATCGGCGCCACGCCCGGCTTCTTCACCAACGCATCGAGTCCCTGCTCTGCGGTGGGGTAGCGACGATTGTCCAGGCGATACAGCTTCAGCGCCGACATGATGGCGCCAATGTCCTGCTTGGCAGCAACCACGCGCGCCTCGTCGGGTCGGCCCATCACTTTGGGCACGATCATCGCCGCCAGGACGGCCAGGATGACGATGACCACCATGACCTCGATCAGGGTGAAACCGGATGATTTTCGCAATTTGTTGGCCATGACTCTCTCTATCGCAACAGATGATTGATCTCGATGATCGGCTGCATCACCGCCAGCACGATGACCAGCACGATGCCGCCCATGGCCAGCAGCAGCAGGGGCTCCAGCAATGTGGTGATGACCGCCGTGCGATTTTCGGCATCGGCTTGCTGCAGGCGTGCCGCCCGTTCGAGCAGCTGGTCGAGGCGACCGGTGGCTTCGCCGTTGGCGATCATGTGCACCAGCAACGCTGGAAACTGCCGCGTTCGACCAAGCGCCGCCGCCAACGACTGGCCCTCGCGCACACCATCGGCTGCCTTGGCCACCGCGTCAGATAACGGCAGGCGCGCCAGCACCTGTCGCCCGGCATCGAGGGCCGAAAGCAAGGGCACGCCACTGCCGACCAGAATCGCCAGAGTACCGGCAAAACGCGTGGTTTCCAGCGTCCGCAACTGTCTGCCGATCAGCGGCAAACCAAGCAACCAGGCGTCCCAGCGGCGGCGCAGATCTTCGCGACGCAAGGCGATACGCGCCGCAACTAGGAGGCCGACCAGGACAAGCAGCACGGCCAGGCCCCATTGGCGAATGAATGCCGACAGCGCGATCAGTGCCCGGGTCAGGAACGGCAAGGCCTGTTTGCTCTGCTGGAACACCGCCACCACCTGAGGTACGACGTAGGTCATCAAGCCGATGATCACCAGCAGTGCCACGATCGTGACGATGGCCGGATAGAGCATTGCCTGCAAGGTCTTCTGACGCAGAGCGTGCCGACGTTCGAGATAGTCAGCCAACTGGGTCATCACCGTCGCCAGTTCGCCCGATTTTTCGCCAGCCGCCACGGTGGCGCGATAAATCGTCGGAAAGATCGTCGGATGGCTGTCGAGCGCCGCGCGCAACGAGTAACCACCGACGATTTCGCTACGCACGCTCTCAAGCACGAGCCGCGCCGCGGCCGACTCGGCCTGTTCGCTCAACGCCGAGAGCGCCTGTTCCATGGTCAGGCCGGAAGCCAACAGCATCGCCCATTGCCGGGTCAACAGGCAAAGGTCGCTTTCGCGCAAGCGCGGTGCCAGCCAGCGACGACCCGCCGAGTTGGCGCTCGCCGCCTGGTCGGCAATATCGATCGGGAACAGGGCACGACCGCGCAGGACGCCGCGCGCCGAGCGCGCCGAATCGGCTTCCACGGTACCGCTGCTCTGCCGGCCGGCGGCGTCGACCGCCTTGTAGCTGAACACCGCCATCGTCAGGCCTCGGTAACGACGCGCAGCAATTCGTCGACCGATGTCGTGCCGTCGGCGAGCAGGCGCAGGCCGTCTTCGAAGAGGTTGCGGCCGCCGGCCCGCTGCTGGTGGTCCCGCAACGTCGCTTCGGCCGCGCCATCGTGGATCAGGCGCTGCAATTCATCGTCGGCAAAAAGCAGTTCGTAAATACCGCTGCGGTCAAGGTAGCCGGTACCGTTGCAATTGGCACAACCGACCGCAGTCCACAAGGAGGCCAGGTCGGCGCCGCCGAGGCGCTGCCGATCGGCTTCGTCGGCGGCCACCGCTCGCCGGCAGTCTGGACACAGGCGGCGCACCAGGCGCTGCGCCAGCACGCCGCGCAGGCAGGAGGCGAGCAGAAAGCTCTCGACACCCATATCCACCAGCCGGGTCACCGCCGAAACGGCATCGTTGGTATGCAGGGTCGCCAGCACCAGGTGACCCGTCAAGCTGGCCTGGACCGCTATCCGCGCGGTCTCCAGATCACGGATTTCCCCGATCATGATGACGTCGGGATCCTGCCGCAGGATGGCGCGCAAGGCCTTGGCGAAGCCAAGCTCGACGCGCGGATTGACCTGGATCTGGCCAATGCCGGCCAGCTCGTATTCAACGGGATCTTCCACGGTAACAATGTTGCGGCTGGCGCGATCGAGCGTTTGTAGGGCGGCGTAGAGGGTCGTACTCTTGCCCGAACCGGTCGGACCGGTGACCAGGACGATGCCATGCTGGTTGGCCAGCAACTGGGCAAACTGGGCGCGCGTGTCCGCCGCCATGCCCAGGGCGTCAAGACGCATGCGTGCCGCCTCCTTGTCGAGCAGGCGCAGCACCAGGCGTTCGCCGTGGCCGGTCGGTACCGTCGAAACGCGCACGTCAACCGCGCGCTGGCCGATGCGCAGGGCAATGCGGCCATCCTGGGGCAAGCGCTTCTCGGCAATATCGAGGCTGGCCATGATCTTGATCCGCGAGACGAGGGCGGCATGCAAGGCCCGCGGCGGTCGGGCGATTTCACGCAGCATGCCATCGCGCCGAAAGCGCACGATGGACGACAGTTCGTACGGTTCGATATGAATGTCGGAAGCGCGTTCGTGCACCGCCTGGGTGAATAGCGCATTCATCAGGCGGATGATCGGCGCGTCGTCCTCGGCATCGAGCAGATCCTCGACCGCCGGCAGCTCTTGCATCAGGCGCGACAAGTCGACGTCGTGGCCAAGGTCTTGCATCACCTCGGCGGCACGGGTCTCGGCCTTGGCATAGGTTTGCGACAGCCTGGCATCGAACTGCACCTGGGGCATGGTACCGGCCAGACGCAACGGCTTGCCGAAATATCGGCGGACCTCGCCGAGCACGGCAAGATCCGCGTCGTCGCGCAACAGCACGACTGCCTCGCGATCGTCCTCGGCCTCAAGCAAAATGCCATTCTGCTTGGCGAAGCCGTAGGGCAGCACGGCGGCCATCAGCGCTCCAGGATTACTGAAGTGCCGGGAGTTTCCATGGCCGGCACCAAAGCCGGCAACTGCGGTGGCACCTGCTCGCCCGGCATCATACGATCGCCGCCCGGACGTCGCTGTTCGCCAAGCACTTGCTGATAGCGATCGACGGTCAGCGACTGATAGCTCTCGGCATCGCGCAGGATCTTCGGCCGCAGGAAGACGACCAGATTGGTCTTGGTGCGTTGCCGGGTGTCGTAGCGGAACAAGTGGCCGAGCACGGGCACATCGCCCAGCAGCGGCACCTTCTCGGTCGTCGATGCGTAGCTGTCCTCGACCAGACCACCCAAGGCGATGAT
>Ga0182021_10012553_pt1 | contig 10065 bp, 1 predicted proteins | sample 612E3MmetaG_FD_120493 | JGI IMG/M metagenome (GOLD analysis project Ga0182021, IMG submission 120493) | Permafrost microbial communities from Stordalen Mire, Sweden - 612E3M metaG (Illumina Assembly) | ecosystem: Environmental > Terrestrial > Soil > Wetlands > Permafrost | place: Sweden... | reverse complement strand
GTTCTTGCCGCCGGTGAACGACTTGTCGATGGTCGTCGCGCCGTTGGTGCCCGAGAAGTCGAGGTCCTTGTCCGTGTTGCGGACGTTCGAGGAGAGGATCTGGTTGGGGCCTGCGCCCGAGCCGTAGAGCATCGCGCCGTACGAGTTCTGGTCGTCCGACACGTGGTCGATGATGAACTTGTCGACCGCGTCGAAGTGCAACCCGCAGTGAGAGCCGGTGATGGTCGTGTATTCGACCTTCACGAGCGCGCCCGCGCGCGACACGACGTAGTCGCCGCCGCCGACGCCGGTGAGCGTCGAGTCGGAGATGGTCATCGAGCCCACCGCGTCGTTCAGCTCGAGGCCTTCGGAAGAGCCCTTGTCGTACGCCATGTACGAAGCGGCGAACGTGCCGGCGATCTGGCTGGCGCCCGTCGACTTGACGACCTTCGACTTCGTGAAGGTGAGCTTGCTGCCCGCCTCCATCTTGAAAGGAACCGCGGCGCTCGTGATCGACGAGTCGAGCATGGTCGCCTCGAGGTTGCCGGTCTGCGTCCACATGCCGTTCGCGGCGTTCTCGATGTCGAGGCCGTCGACGTTGAGCGTGCCGCCGCTCGCGACGACGATGCCCTGCCAGTTCGCGCCGGTGAGCTTGGCGTGGAGCGCTGCAGCCTTCACGCTGAGCGTTCCCTTGACCGTGATGGAGACGCCGCTCGCGGCGGTGACGGTCGCGCCCGGCGTGATGTCGACCGTGGCGCCGGCCATGATGGTCACGCTCGCGGGGAGCATCTTGCCGTCCGCCCAGGTCTGGCTGCCGATCTCGGAGCCGGCGACGGGAGCGGGGGTCGGCGTCGGCGCCGGCGGCAGATCGGACATCGGGTTCTGCGTGGGCGTTCCGGTCGCCGTGGTCCCCGGTGTAGGGGTCCGGTGGGCGAGCGGCGTCGGGTCGGGGGACGAGCATCCGATGACGACGACGGGCGCAACCGCGAGGAGAACTGCAGCGAGCGAGGCGAGGGAAGTCTGGCGCATGGCCCCTCCTCTGCAGTCACCATGCCTTCGTTACAGCGATGTGAACGTGGTGGATCGCGCGTTATTTCCGCCGCAACCGTTGCGCTCTTCGCGTTCGATGGGGAACCCGTTGTCCATCGAGGCTCAGGTGGGAGAAAGTCGTTGTGCGGCCTTGGAGAAGCAGCAGTGTGAGGGGATTTCCCCGCGCTGCCGAATGTTTTGCCCAGGCTCACCCGACACGCAAGAGCTGTAGAATGGGCGAGTGTCCGCGCTTGCCGCACTGCTCTCGACGCTGAAGGAGGCGCGGGCCGAGCGAGTGTTCTTCGCGCCGGGCGAGGTCGGCCAAGCGCTGGACGGCAACGTGAGTCGTCCCATCGACGGCGGGCCGATGGCGCCGAGCGTGCTCCTCCGGGCAGCGTCGGAGCTCCTGTCGCAAGACGAGGTGCAGTCGCTGCCCACGAGCCGGCCACGCATCGTGCGTCACGAGCACGACGGAGACGACTACGTCATCGAGGTCGCGCGCCAGCCCGCCGGCGTCGCGATCGGTGTGCGCCTCGCGAAGTCGACGCTACGAAGGGATCCCGAGCCCACTCGTGAGCCGCGCATCGGCTCCGTACGCCAGTCCCCGCCCGAGCCTCTTCCACTGACGCCGGCCGAGCCTCTGCCTCTGATGACCCCGATGGAGATGCCTGCCGTGACGCCGGAGGCAATCGACGAGGCGCCGCCGCGGCGCGGAAGCCGGCGCTTCCGTGCGATGCGCGAGAAGCACACCATTCGCGTCGAGCTCGACGACGAGGGTAACCCCATCGACTCGACGGCGATCGACCTGGACGCGAAGGCGCCGGGCGAGCCGGCAAAGGCGCCGGCCGAGCCGCCGAAGCCGACGCGTCGACTCTCGAAGCCCTTCAAGCGCGCCTCCTCCATGCACATGCAGGCGGGAGGACGCGTGTACGAGACGCGGATGATCCCGCGCGCCGGTCAGATCGCCACCAACACCGAGATCGCGGGCAGCCCCCACGGCGCCTACGTGACGTTCCTCTTCGCGCCGAGCGGCTTCTCGCTCGTCCTCGAGGGCGAGGGCGCGGTCGTCATCGCCAAGACGGACGACGCGGCGATCCGTGGCGAGCTCTACGTGGGACCGACCATGAAGCTGCGCGTCGTGCAGGGGCCGAAGGAGTCGCTCGTGACGTTCTATCGCCTCCAGCCGGCGAAGTAGCGTCGAGCGCTCGCTCAGCCCTCGGCTTGGAGTGCGTCGAGAAGGATGCGCGCGCTCTGCAGCGACGGGTCGTCGTCGATCGCGCGCTTGAGGAGCATCATGGCGCGCTTCACGTCGCCCTGCTGCTTCGCGATCTCGCCGAGGTGCTGGTACGCGAGCGCCTTCGGCAGCGGAGCGGCGACCTTGAGCATGGTGATGGCGCGGAGCGCCCGCTGCGCGACGTCGAGGTTCTGCAGCTCCATCGCGAGGTACGCGAGCTCGGATGCGACGACGCCGTTCTGCGCGTCCATGTCGAGGGCGGTGGTGAGGTGCTGCAGCTCGACGTTGCGGTCGCCGAGGATCTCCGCGACGCGCGCCAGCCGGTGGTAGAGCGCAGAGAGCTCACGCGCCCGGCGGCCCTTGAAGGTGCCGATGGTGCGCTGCAGCAATTCCTGCGCCTCTTCGAAGCGGCCAGCGCCCACGTAGGCGTCGGACAGGAGCGCCGCGCAGTCGAGATCGGTGGGACGGAGCGCGTGCGCCTCTTCGAGCGGAGCGATGGCGTTCGCGACGCCGACCTCCTGCGTTTGCGCCGGATCCTGCGCGTGCTCGAGGAATAGCTGACCGGCGCGCATGAGGCCTTCGAAGCGCGGCGCCACGTCGCCGGCGGCGCGCGCTTCTTCGAGCACGAGCTCCGCGAGCTCCTTCACGGCGCCGAGCTGCTCGTAGAGCCAGGCCAGCCGTTGTCGCAGTGCAACATCGTCGGGCTTGGCCATGCGCGCGCGCTCGAGACCGCCGCGCGCGTCGGCCAGGCGTCCGGCCTTCTCGCAGGTCTCGGCGAGCTTGAGGGCCGCCGACACGATGCCGGTCTCGTCCTCGAGGCCGACGAGTCGACGATAGGTGGCGCTCGCCGCGTCCCAGCGCTCCTCGAGCTCGTCGACGTGAGCGATGGCGCGGAGCGTCCCCTTGTCCTTGCTGTCGGTCTTGAGCAGCTCGGTGAGGACGTTGCGCGCGTCCTCGATGTCGCCCATGTCGAGACGCATCTGCGCGATGCGCAGGCGGTACTGGCGCCACAGGTTCGAATCTCCGCGACCCGCCGCCTGCATGGCGAGCTTGCCGAGGTGCTCGGCGAGCGGCCCGCGCAGATCGGTCAGGCCGAGCGCGATCGCCTCCTCGAAGTCGGCATGAGCGGCCTCGCCCTCGCCGAGTCGCGCGCGGAGGACCGCCCGGCGCCCCACGAGCTGCGTCCGCGCCGGTCCTTCTTCGAGGACCTCGATGGAGTTGGTGAGCTCGTCGACGGCGACCTTGAGCTCGCCGGACGCGGTGAGCATGTCGACCAGCTCGCCGAGGAGCTCCGCGTTGCCCGGGTCCGCCTCGCGCGCCTCGCGGAGCACCTTCGCGCCCTGCTCGGGGTCGGAGAGCTCCTCGCGATACAGCTTCGCCGCCTCGCGGAGCCGCGTCGCCTTCGAATGACCGTCGTGCCGGCCTCGCGCGTCGGTGACGTAGAGCTCGGCGAGCTTGTCGTATTCGAGCTGCTCGCGATAGACGGCCTCGAGGCGCTCGCGGAGATCGCGGCTCTGCGGCGAGGCCTTGAAGCCGACCTCGAGCGCACGCAGCGCGGCCTCGCCGTCGCCCATTCCGCGCCGCAGCTCGGCGAGCACCAGCGCGAGCTTCTCGGCTGCCTCGCCCTGCTCCATGGCGAGGCGGCGCTCCATGATGTCGGCCTTCTGCTCGGCCTCGCCGGCCTGCTCGTGCAGCGTCTCGAGCGCGGAGAGGATCTCCTTGGCGCGCGGATCCCAGTCGAGCGCGCCGTAGTAGATCGCCTGCGCCTGCGTGCGATCCTTCGGCTCGAGGAGCTGGCCGAGCCTGCGCGAGAGCGAGCTCACCGCGTCGGCGTCCTGGCGATCCTTGGCGGCGTCGAGCTGCTTGCCGAGGAGCTCGACGAGGTCCTCCTCGCGCCCGCTGCGCTCGAGGATGGTGCCGAGCAGAATGGCGCCGTCGACCTGTGCCGGATCCTCGTCGACGATCTCGCGCAGCTCGTTCGCCGCGTCCTCGTCGGTGAGGCGCAGCTTGTCCATGCTGACCTTCACGCGCTCGAGGCGAAGCTTGGAGCGCTCCGAGCGATCCTCGACGTAGCCGACGATCTCCTGGATGAGCGCCACGAGCTTGTCGAAGTCGCTGGTGCGCCGGTAGATGTCGAGGAGCAGCTCCCATGCGTCGCGATCCACCGGATCGCGCTCGTGGAGCTCCTCGTAGATCGTCCCGGCGAGCCGCAGATCGCCGAGCGGACCCGAGGCGAGGCCGGCCACCTCGTAGAGGAAGCGCCGCGCGTCGTCGGGCTCGGCGAGCTCCGCGGCCTCGCGCTTGAGGAGCACGGCCTCGCGCACGTTGCCGGTCTCCTCGCTGATCCACGCGAGCTTGGCGAGGGCCCAGACGCGGCCTTCCTTGTCTTCGCGGGTACTGGCCTGGCCGCCCTCGAGATAGCGGCGGAGGAGCGACTCGGAGAGATCGCGATCCTCGAGCTTGTCGGCGATCTCCACCGCTTCGCGCATCGGCGCGGTCGTGCTGTTGGGGAGCGACCAGCGCTTCACCAGCGCATCGACGAGGACGCGCTCGCGGCCGGGAGCGCGTGCCAGTCTCTCGTAGAGATCGACCACGCGCTCGCTCGAGGGGTGCGCCGCGGCTGCGCTCTCGAGCAGCTTCTCGGCGCGCTCGGCGTCGGGATCGCCGGCAAAAGCCTGCTCGAATGCCTCGCAGGCGGCGTCGACGTCGTTCGACTTGAAGCGCAGCTGGGCGAGCCGGTAGAGCGCGTCGCTCGAGGCGCCGCCCTCTTCGGCATCCAGCGCGACGCGCATGCCGAGCACGCGGGCCTGGCCGGCGTCGTCACCGAGGCGCTCGTAGACGCGATCGAGCGCCGAGTAGAGATCGCGATCGCGCTCGCGCACGGCGACCGCGCGCTCGTAGAGCGCGGCGGCCTCGCGATCGTCTTGACGCTCGGTCTCGGCGAGCCTCGCGAGCCGCACGAAGAGCGCGCCGGCGAGCGCGGCGTCCTGCGGGGACCCAGAAACACCAGGAAGGCTCCGCCGCGCGCCGCTCGCGCTGCCGCTCTGTGCGCCCTCGGCGAGCGCACGAACGCGCTCCTCGTAGGTCGCCATCTTGCCGAGGGTGGTGGCGAGGCGCTGCGCGGCCTCGTGGATCGCGTCGGCGCCCGGGTCGATGTCGAGGGCGCGGAGACGCATCTCGAAGGCGTCCTCGACGCGACCGAGATGCGTTTCATAGAGGCGACCGAGCTCGCCGTAGATGTTCGCGGCGTCGGCGGGCGTGCCGCTGCGCGTGATTCGCGCCTCGAGCGCGCGCACGAGGTTGCCGTGGTCGTCGGCAGCGCGGAGGGCCGCCTCGAGACGTCGGGCCTCGACGACGCTCTCGGTCGAGAGCTCGAACGCCGACTCGAGGATCTCCTTGGCGCGATCCGGCTCGCCCTGGCGACCGGCGATCTTGCTCAGCTCGAACATGACCTCGGAGCGCGAGATGGGCGCGTCCTCGGCGATGTCCTCCTGGCGGCGCAGCACGGTGAGAAGCGCGCGATACGAGCGCTCCGCGCGATCGAGCTGTCCGTCGTCACGGGCGAGCTCGGCGAGCGTGCGCAGGATCTCCGGGTTGGCCGGATCGATGCGCGTCGCAGCGTCGAGCTCGACGAGGGCGCGTGCGCGATCGCCGACCGCGAGATCGAGACGGGCGAGGTGATAGTGGACGGGCGCGCGCTCCTTGGGGCGGCGGCCGCCGAAGGCCTCGACCAGCGTTCGGAGGTTGGTGCGCGCCTCTTCGAAGCGACCCGCCGCGCCGAGCGCGTCCGCGAGCGCGAGCTTCACCGCGTTGTCGTCGGGCGAGAGGTCCGAGGCCTGCTCCAGCAGCGGAATCGCGCGCTCCGGCTCTCCGGTGCGGCTGCGATGGAGCTCCGCGGCCTCGCGGAGGCGACCGAGCCGCGTCGCCTTGTCGGGCGCGTGCGTGGCGCCTTCGGTGAGCAGCTCGGCGAGCGAGCGCCACGCCTGCGCTGCGCGGTACATCTCCGCGAGGCGCATGCGGACGTGATCGGACTCGGGATCGAGCGCGACCTCGCTCTCGAGCCGCTCCTGCGCGACCGGAGTCTTGCCGGCGGCGACGAGCGCGTCGGCGAGACGAAGCGTCACGGCCGAGCGCGCAGGGCCCTCGGCCATCTCGCGCAGGCGATCGAGGTAGCCCGCGGCGCCCTCGTGATCGCGCGCCGTGGTCGAGAGACGCGCGAGCGCGTCGAGCGCCGGCGCGCGCGGCTCGAGGTCGACGACGCGTCGCAGATGCTTGATCGCGCTCGGCACGTCGCCGAGCTTGGTCTCCGCGACCTCCGCAGCGCGCGCATGGAGGTCGGCGGCGAGCTTGGCCTCGCCGTCCTTTTCCGCGAGCTCGGCCTGGTTCGAGAACAGCGTCTCGAGCTCGCCGTGCTTGCCGTCGCGGGCGAACAGCGTGGAGAGCATCTTCACGGTCGCCTCGTGGCGCGGCGACTCGCCGAGGTTCTCCTGGAGCGCCCCGATCGCCTTGCCGACGTCGCCGAGGTCGTCTTCCAGCGCGGCCATCTCGAGGCGGAGCGCGAGGCGTGCCTCCTGCGTCTGCGCGGTGCCGACGAGGCGTCGCTTGAGCTCGAGGAGGTCGGTCTTACGACCCGCGCCGACGTAGATCTTCACGAGGCGCTCGACGGCGTCGGCGTCCTGCGGATCCTCCTCGATGAGCTGGAGGTAGATCCCGATCGCGCGGTCGGCGGGCGCATCCGTCTGGAGCTTCTCGACGGCGATGCGCGCCGCGTCGTGGCGGAGCGCGCGCGACTTCTCGCGCGTCCACGGGAGCGCGGACGTCTCGACGAGCAGCGCGACGACCTTGTCGTGATCGCCGTCGCCCTCGTAGATCTTCACGAGCTCGGTGGTGGCGCGATCGACGTACGTCTCGGGAGCGGCGGGTGTGCCGGACGTGACGCTGTCGCCCTCGCCCCCGGTCACAGCCGCGATCTCCTCGGTGGGCGCGTGCGTCCAGCGCTCGATGGCGAGGCGGAGCAGGCGATCGAGGATCGACTTGGAGAGCGCGCGATCGCCGACGCTCGAGATGGCGGCGTCGGCCGCCTCGGTGAGCAGATCGAGATCGCCGCCCGTCGCCTGCGAGAGCCGGAGCAGGCTGTCGACGAGCGGACGGCCCTTGGCGCGGCGCTGCAGCTTGGTGAGCTCGGCGAGCATGCCGGCGTTCGCCGCGTCGTGCGCGAGGGCTCGTGCGTAGGCGGCCTCGGCGGCGTCGGGATCGCCCCGGCGATCGCGATGCCACACGGCAATCGCAGCCTCGACGTCGCGCGCGAGGTTCGGCGGAAGGTCGCCGCCACCCTGCACGAGCGACGCGAGCGCGAACGTCACGGCATCCCAGCCGCTCGATGCGCCAGCCGCTTCTTCGACGGCCTGCAGCAGCGCCGGCTCGAGCGTCTCGCGAGCGCGCGTGGTCTCGACGATGGCGCGCGCCGCTGCGTCCCAGCGCATGGTGCGGCCGGCGACGCGGATGACGGCGCGGGTCGCGTCGAGGTCGGTCGGGTCCTCGTGTGCAACATGCACGTAAGCGTCGAGGGCGCTGCGCAGCTCGTCGAGGCGCGTCTCGAGGACCTCGCCCATGCGGAAGCGGAGGCTGCGCGCCCAGGCCGTCTTTGCTGCGTCCGGGGTCTCGATTCCCTCGCGCAGGGCGTCGGCGAGCGAGCGGAAGCTGCGCGTCAGCTCGGCGAGGCGGAACAGCTCCTCGAGCGTGGTCTTCGACGCGTCGGCCGGATCGAGGAGCAGCGCGCGACGCACCAGCGCGAAGGCCGCCTCGGGATCGCTGGCGCGCGTCTCGGAGATCTTCGCGGCCTCCATGAGGATCGCGATCTGCGCCGCGATCTCCTTCGCGGTGTTGAGGCGATGCTCGGTGAGATCGAGCACCAGGCGCCAGTCGTCGGCGGCGTTGTACGCGACGAGGAGCACGCGAACGACGTCGGCTCGATGCTCGGCGCGCTTGAGGAGCGCGCGCAGACCGACCCGCGAGCCCTCGCTGCGGGGATCGTGACCGAGCGCGGCTTCGTAGCTGGCGATGGCCTCGGGAATCGCGTCGAGCTGCTCGCGCTGCACGTCGCCGAGCTCGCGGAGGATCTCCGACTTCTCGGCGACGTTCTCGGTGCGCTCGGCCGCGCCGGCCAGGAGCTCGGCGAGCTCCTTCCACATGCGCGTGCTGCGGTAGAGCGCCGAGAGCGCGCGCGTGCCGTCGTCGGAGTCGCCGAACGTCTTCTCGACGTCGCGCCACGTCTCGATGGCCTCCTCGGTGGCCTCGAGCTTCTCGCTCAAGATGGTCGCGACGCGCACGCGGTCCGCGCGCTGTTGGTCCTGGGCACGATCGAGCTTGCCGCGCTTGGCGAGGACCTCGATCAGCGGACGCCAGCGCTCGGCCTTCTCGAAGAGCACGACGAGGCCGTCGAGCGCCTCCGGATCGTTCGGTGCCGTCTCGAGGCGACCCTCCCACGCCCAGATGGCGCGGTCGTCCTCCTGGAGCTCGGTGGCGAGACGCGCGGCCTCGCCGAGGACGCGCCAGCGGACCTCGTGCTCCTCTTCGAGGATCGCGAGGCGCTCGAGGACGTCGAGACGATCGGTCTTGCGACCGGCCTGCTCGAGGAGCGGCTCGACGTGGCGACAGGCGGCGAGGAGGGCCTCGTCGGAGATCGGCGAGATCGCCAGGATGCGGAAAAACAGCCCGATCGCACGGGAAATGTCGCCGATCTTCTCGGCGGTCACGACGCCCGCGTGCATGAGCAGCTCGACCTTGAGCGCGTCGTCGTTGCCGTCGTCGGCCGCGGAGACGAGCACGTCGGCAAGACGCTCGAAGCGCCCGACGCGCGCTGCGAGCTGGGCGAGCTCGGTGCGATGCGCGGCGACCTCCGGCTCGAGGAGCACCAGCTGGACGAAGTGCTCCATCCCGTGCTCGTCGTCGCCGAGCTGCGCGTAGATCGCGGCGATCTGCTGGTGGCGGCGAATGCGTTCCTTGACGCTCTTGACCGCCTCGAGCTCGACCTCGAGCACGCGCGCGAGATCGGCCTCGCGACCGGGCACCGAGTAGCGCTCCTTGAGGAGGGCGGCGGCGCGCTGGCGGACGAGCCCGCGCTTCGGCGCCGTCGGCAGGTACGAGTCGCGCCGACCCTCGGGCGGCGGCGGCAGTGACTCGCGGACCTCGGCGGTCTTCGGAGCCGCCGCGAGCACACGCTCGAGCAGATCGGTGACGTCGATGGCGGGCGGAGGCGGCGGCGGGATCGATCCGGTCTGCGCGCGTGCGGGAAGGGGAGGCGGATCGCCCTCGCCCTCGGCGGGCATGTTCGCGATCAGGTCCTCGATGACGATGATCGCGCTCGATGCGTCGCCGAGCTCGGTGAGCCAGAGACCTGCCATGCGCGCGCGCTCGCGCTGCGCGTCCTCGGGAGCGAGCTGCGGAAGGCGATTGCCGAGGAGCCCGATGAGCTCGCGATGGCAGCCGTGCCGCTCGTAGAGGCGCTCGAGCGCCGCCGAGAGACGCGTGTTGCCCGGCTTCAGCTCGAGCAGCTGCTCGAGGTAGCCGATGGCGCGCTTCGAGTGGTTCGCGAAGTCCTTGGCGATCTGCGCGGCCTCTTCGAGCAGCTCGAGGCGGCGCTCCTTGTCGGCGCTCGCGGCGGCGCGATCGTAGAGCGCGAAGAGGTCGTCCCAGCGCTCCTGCGCATCGAAGATCAGCTTGAGGCGGTCGAAGGCCCACGTGTCGTCGGGCTCGATCTCGAGGAGGCGCTCGAGGATGCCGACGACGCGAACGCCGTCCTCGAACCACTCCTCGTAGAAGGC
>Ga0182021_10012552_pt1 | contig 10065 bp, 9 predicted proteins | sample 612E3MmetaG_FD_120493 | JGI IMG/M metagenome (GOLD analysis project Ga0182021, IMG submission 120493) | Permafrost microbial communities from Stordalen Mire, Sweden - 612E3M metaG (Illumina Assembly) | ecosystem: Environmental > Terrestrial > Soil > Wetlands > Permafrost | place: Sweden... | reverse complement strand
CAATTATCCATTTCAAACCTGAATGGTCAAGAACTCATCACCCGCCAAATCACCCAGCCCAAGACACAACTGGACATATCCAGCCTGCCAAACGGGGTTTATTTTGTGCGCCTGACCAGCGACAAGACGGTGGCGACGGGAAAAATCATTAAACAGTAAACCTTATACTAAACCATAATCGTATTACACTATGAAAAAATTGTTCATTTTATTTTGTTTCTCGTTTATTTCAGTATTTGCTTATTCGCAATGGGAATGGCAAAATCCTTTACCCCAGGGTAATACTTTAAGTTCCGTCTGGTTTACAGATGCGAATACTGGTTATGCAGTGGGTGGTGATTACGGAATAGGTGGTACAATTTTAAAAACCCTTGACGGAGGTATAACGTGGAGTACCTTATCAATCGGTACGACAAACCAGTTACATTCTGTTACGTTTGCTGATGCCAATAATGGGTTTGCGGTTGGTGAGAATGGAACAATCTTAAAAACCATTGATGCAGGCGCAACTTGGGCTATTGAATCGAGTGGAACAACGTCTGCGTTATATTCAGTTTTTTTCCCAAATCCCAATACTGGTTACACGGTAGGTAAAACTGGAACCATATTAAAAACCACGAATGCTGGCGCAACGTGGTCGACATTATGGTACCCAGGTAACGATTTGACTTCTGTTTACTTCGTCGATGTTAGTACAGGATATGCAGTCGGTGACCAGGGAACAATTTTGAAGACGACCGATGGTGGAACCCATTGGATATTATTATGGTATGGTAATCCTTATTGGTATAGTTCAGTCTATTTCATAGATTCCAATACGGGTTATGCGGTAGGTACCTATGGCACTATAGTAAAAACAAGCGATGGTGGCGTAAACTGGACAGAGTTACAAAGTGGAACGACATCAGACTTATATTCCGTTTCCTTTTTAGATGCAAACGTTGGTTTGGTGACAGGAAATAGTGGGAAAATACTAAAAACAAACGACGAGGGTGCCACTTGGGTTGCCATATCAAGCGGCACAAATTGTCAATTATATTCACTTTCATTTCCTACCTCGACCATAGGCTATTCTGTTGGTTTCAGAGGATGCATATTAAAAACAATCGATGGAGGTACAAACTGGGTTGCTGAATCAGGCAACGTGACAAGCAATTCATTAAATTCTGTAAATTTCACCGATGCCAACACAGGTTATGCAGCTGGTTGGGCAGGAACAATCTTGAAAACAACTAATGGCGGGGCAACCTGGATTTCAGTATCGAGCGGAACAACTAATGCGCTTAACTCCATAAACTTCCCAAATTCCACTACAGGGTACGTTGTTGGTTACGGTGGAACCATCCTGAAAACTATTGATGCTGGTACAAGCTGGAACACCCTTTCAAGTGGAACAACATCGGTACTGAATTCAGTCTTTTTCACTGATGGCAATAGTGGATATGCTGTCGGTTATGCTGCGACGGTTCTGAAAACTATAAATGGCGGAGCCACGTGGACGGCAAATTCAATTGGATACCTCTGCGCTTTATCTTCTGTTCACTTTCCTGAACCAGATATCGGGTATGCCGTTGGTTCTAGTCCATACGGTGCATCAATTTTAAAAACAATTGACGGTGGCGCAACGTGGGATTCATTACCACCCCCTACTGCAAGTTGGTTGAATTCCGTTTACTTTATCGATAAAAATACAGGCTATGTAGCAGGCGATAATGGAACCATACTAAAAACCATAAATGGCGGTTCAGGTTGGATTACTTTGTCAAGCGGCAAATCATTTGGGTTGAGTTCAATTTTCTTTGCCAATCAGAATACGGGGTTTGCCGTGGGAAGTGAAGGAACCATCTTAAAAACCACAAATAGTGGTGCAACTTGGGCAACATTACCAAGCGGAACGACAAATAATTTATATTCAGTGTGCTTTGCTGACACCAATATTGGGTATATGGTGGGTGATAATGGAACTATTTTAAAAACTACGAATAGCGGAGGTTTTCCTGTAGGCTTGACTGATTTTTTCACAGAATCAAACATCTTAAAAATGTATCCCAATCCAACGACTACTTGTCTTACAATCGAAACATCAGCAATCCCAATTAAAAACCAATTATCAATTTCAAACCTCCGTGGTCAGCAACTCATAATCCGCCAAATCACCCAGCCCAAGACTCAACTGGACATTTCCAGCTTGCCCAGCGGGGTCTATTTTGTTCGGCTGACCAGCGACAAGACCGTGGCAACGGGGAAATTCATAAAGCAATAAATATCTGCCGAATCAATTATTCTTGCATAGTTAAAGTTTCGGGTGCGTGCCCCGGATTCTTTATCTGCTGGCTGCCATTGAGAGAATAAAAAAAATTCTTATTTCCCGCAAAAAATCTTGATTTACAAGGTTGATTTTGCAATTTTTACTAATTCATCCTCATAAAATAAGCTAATCATTATCACTGGGAAAAGAACAAACTTTCAAAGGGGAACTTCCACAAACATCAATTAAACGAAACAGAATCGCAATTGAGTACATTCAGTTCTTCCAGAGAAGATGTACGAAACTCAACTGAAGCTGAAATCACAAAAATCAAACCTGCTTCAATATCCCCTAATGAAAATTTAATCGCCTCAACCTCAAATGAACCCACCCTCATTGCTGTGAGAAAAAACCAGATGGTTTCGGTAAATGACCTGATTTTATCGCTTAAAAAGCATTACGGGTTTAACATTGGCAACTCTTTTTCTGATACCATTAAAAGTAAGGTGCCAAAAAAAGAATCCATCAACACTGGCACATACTTTCAGGTAATAAAATTTAAAAACGGACACGAACAAGCAGTGAAGATAATTCAGCAGTCTCACGACACCCTTAAATATCATTTAATTTATGACCCTGAGGTTTTACGTTCTGCCATGATGGAGCAGGTTGATACAATCTTTCAGGTGGAATCATATTCACACAAGGAAAAGGTTGTTGATACAAGGAAAACTGAACCATTGGGAGTTGTCGGATTTATATGCTCTATTTTAGGCTTTGTTCCGGTTTATGGAATACCTTTTGCACTTTTAGCCATTATATTTGGAGAAGTCAGCATACGGAGAATCTATCGAAATCAGGAGCGATTTAAAGGAGGCAATCTTGCCTATTACGGTCTGATTATTGGGAGTATGATAATTGAATGGACTATTATTCATTATTGTCTGCCTATATGACTTCTCTTTGCCCGAATGACGATATCTTTTGCTTCCAGTACTTTCTTTTCTTATCCAGAATTACAGGGCTTTATTGGTATTTATGAGCACGATGATGGAAAAGGAGCTTAGCGGGTCACGCGATACTGACGTAACCGAGCGAATCAACCGGTTAGGAAGCCTTATTGACAAGGTTTTCAAGTTTATGAGCCCCGATTGCGATATCCCATCGATGAATTAGCTACTGTGCAAGTTGAACCAGTTATGATTCCTGTGTGCCCATTGGACAACCTTACGTTGTATAATAAAGGCATACAATTTGTTTTTGACGACAAAATAATCTATATTTGTTAATGCATTTAAGAGGGGCTGACTGGAGAACGAAGGCTGGTTGAATTTGACTCTGGGCAATCCCTAAAAATTATGATTATCAACCGCCTTACGGAAACAATAAAACGTTAATGCCAAGCTCAGAACCGATATCCAAAATTCTACAAATATGAAAACGATTAATTTTTTTCTAATTCTGATATTTCTATTAGCAAATACAGAATGTCAAAAAAGTGATTTGAACCAGGATCATTCATTGTTAATGGGTGTATGGACTTTTACTGCCATACAAAATGTAAAGACTTTTCAAATTACAAATTACCCTGATAGTATTCCAAAAAAAGAGTCAATTACCATTACTGATAGCTCTTCGAAAATTGAATTTGGCGGTGTTTGCAATAAAGGTTGGTGCACTTATTCAATAAATGGCTGTAAAATCAGTATTTCATTAATAATGACAACCAAGTTTCTTTGCAAGGACATTATATGGGAAGAATATTTACAAAATAATTTAGAAAGCGCTTTTATGTATACTATTTATGCCGACCAATTAATTATCCGATCCTGTGGAACATTTAACCTGATTTTCAAGAAAAAACAATAACTATTATTGAAAGCGACAACGATGAAAACAAAAACTTACATCCTGGTTGTGATGATAATCTTTGTTTTCTCCTGTAAAAAGGACAAAACCATTGGTTCCACAGACAACGCTGGTAATTTAATTGCCAATTCAAGTTTTGAAACAGCTACTCACCAACCCGACTATAACGGTTGGACGGGAACAGCTCATCTCGTTGACAGTTTAGGAAACCAGAGTATCCCTCTTGTTCAAGACGCGCCAAATGGTGGTGGACTTTGGTGTGTTCAGATAGAACCACTATGGATGCCAACAGAAGGATATACTGAAATCAGTGTCACGGGACAGACGGGAACATACATCTATAAGGTAACAGCTTGGATTAAGACACTTAATTGGATTGGTTTGGTTTCACTTGAACAATGGAGAAACTGTAAACGGATTTACAACAAACAAATAACCGATACATCAAGCGTTTGGAAACAGATATATTTGCTGGACACTTTAACGGTATTATCAACGGACATTTTAAAAGTTCATCTTTCCGCTGGTTCTACTGAAGCAGCATCTGGAAAGGTTCGGTTTGACAATGTAAAACTGGAAAACACAAATCCATAGCAACTGCCACTAATCGAGTAAACCGCTCCCCCAGCCGAAACTGACGGAATTCACCTCATACACCACCGTAAATACACATCATGAATACGGCGGTTTACTCATCATCAACGGATTTTAGGATAGCATTCAGAGAACAAAAGATAGCCCCACCCCCGACAGCAATAAATGCCCCCCGCTATTCGGGGGTGAAATAAAGCCCCTGAGCTAACGTAATCGCGTGGCAGCTTGCACAAGCAGGCTGCAAACATTATCTACAGAAAATTCGAAAGTGTATGATGACATTATGATTTACTATGAACAACCCAGAAGCTTGAATCCTGACGCACTATCTCGTCAATTTAACATACTTTTGTCGGCTGATAGGAACTATAAAAACAACCTATGCTGACTAAAGTAATAGACCTTACCCAGCTCCTCAACGAGAAAATGACGGTCTACCCTGACACCACCCCACCAACCTTCGTCGTTACCAACACCGTGGAGAAGAACGGCTACCGTGAACATCAAATCTCAATGCTCTCCCATACGGGAACCCACATCGATGCGCCCTGCCATATCTTACTGGACGGAAAATCACTTGATCAATTTTCGATGAACAAGTTCATTGGCAGGGCAATGGTAATCGATTGTAAGGGAAGGCATGAAATCAGCTTCGATTACTTGCAAACATTTGAATCCAAAATAGCTGAGGTTGATTTTATTCTGTTTTATACGGGCTGGCAGAACAAGTGGAATACGAGCGGCTATTTCGAGGACTGCCCCATCCCGACGAAGGAAGCTGCGCATTACCTGACTGGATTCAAGCTTAAAGGCGTCGGCCTGGATGCTTTCTCACTGGATAAAATCAATTCGGCATTTGCGGTCAACGAGGAGAACCTGCCAAACCATCATATCCTGCTGAAGAAAGAAATTATTTTGATCGAGAACCTGACCAATCTGGATAAGCTGCCAGAATTTGGCTTCACGTTTCAAGGTTTTCCTCTAAAGGTTGAGAATGCGGATGGTTCGCCTGTCAGGGCAGTTGCAGTAATTGACGAGTATCACAATCAAAACAGCCATTAACATAAACGACTAAAAATAATAATATGCAAACAATTTTAGGAGCAGGCGGAGCAATAGGCATAGAACTTGCAAAGGTATTACCGATTTATACAAATGACATTCGACTTGTAAACCGCAACCCCAAAAAGGTAAATCCAACGGACAATTTATTTCCAGCCGACTTATCAAATAAAGACCAAGTATTTAAAGCAGTAGAGGGAAGCGAAATAGTTTACTTAGTGGTTGGGTTAGCCTATAACACTAAAATTTGGCAACAAAGGTGGACGCCGCTCATTAAAAATATTATTGACGCTTGTTTGCTGCACAAGACTAAACTTGTATTCTTCGATAATGTCTACGCCATTGGTGGCAACAATGTAAATCATATTACCGAAACATCACTTATTAGCCCGACAAGTAAAAAAGGAGAAGTAAGAGCCGAAGTAGACAGATTAATAATAAACGGTATTGAGAAAAGAAATCTAGATGCAATCATTGCACGTTCGGCTGACTTTTTCAGTAGCGTAAAAGGCAACAGTGTTTTAATGAACTTGGTTTACGACAATCTTGCAAAAGGGAAAAAAGCCCAATGGTTCTGTAATGCTAAAGTCGTTCATAGCAATAGTTACACCCCTGACCTTGCTAAAGGAACAGCTATGCTTGGAAATACAAAAGACGCTTTTAATCAAACCTGGAACTTGCCGACAGACGCTCAAAAAATAACGGGTGAACAATGGATTGATATATTTGCCAAGGAAATGAACGCAAGTAATAAGTATAAAGTTTTACCAAGCTGGGGAATGCAAGCACTTGGACTTTTTGTTCCAATTATGAAAGAGCTTTATGAAATGCGTTATCAGTATGACAAGGATTACTTTTTCGACAGTTCTAAGTTTAACAAGCATTTTAATTTTACACCAACGACTAACGAAATGGCAGTAAAACAGACAATAAAAGAATTAAAAAATAAGAAATAATGCCAACTGGTAACATCACGTTTGCAATGGAGGGGATTTCGTCTTCCGCAGACAATTTTTTAAGTTAATGGCAGCTCTAATAAGTATCGAGCGGAGTATTTGCAATCAGGCTCATTTGGGGTTGGACTATCTTGCAAATATTGAGTCAATTATTTACTCAGTTAAAATTGCTGATGGCTGAAAGGCTTGTACCCAGTATCAGGACATTAAGAATATATTACGCTGTGTGCCCCTGAGCGTGACCTTTGTGTCTGCCGTGTATTTTGGCGGGGATGGCTGGTGGAGAAAGGATAGAAAGGGGTTGGTGAAAACTAAGTGATATAACAGCATAATATAAGCTGCATAACCGCAGCCATCATCCCCCATCCCTTCCTCATCCACGCCATCCATTCCCTTTTTCATCCCCCGCCAAAATGCACACGGCAGCCAACAAGGGTCAGATTATGGGGCGCACAATCGCAGGGTCAAGGACGGAAGAATACTTGATTCGGCAAGTACCCTACTGTTTGATGATTTTCCCCGTTGCCACGCTCTTGTCGCTGGTCAGGCGCACGAAATAGACGCGGCTGGGAAGGCTGGATATGTCCAGTTGAGTTTTGGGCTGGGTGAGTTGGCGTGTGATGAGTTGCTGACCTTCAATATTCAGAAAGACCAAATTGCTTTCTCTTGTTGCTCCTGATGTTTCAATTGTTATTATATCAGTTGCAGGATTTGGATAGATTGATAACCTTGCTTGTTGTGGCACTTTGATTCCATTGAAAGCCGAATCATATTTCATTACTGATACTTTCTTGAAATTTCCATAATCTGGAAAAGCCACGTAAGGTTGACCACCTGATGGAGGGAAAGCAAGACTTATATAAGAACCAAGCGTTCTGGCGAAATCCGCCGTGCCCACCCCGACCCAGTTTGTTCCGTTAAATTTCATTACCGTTAGGTTGTTATCTTCTGATAGATTAACTCCATAAGCAAATGCCATATACGGAAAACCATCAGTTGAGTTGAAAGCAAGACTTGGTGCATAAATCGTCTTTTCAGAGCATCCTCTATTTCCTACATAAGACCAACTGGTTCCGTCAAATTTCATTACCGTTGCCTTGCTGGAATCCTCAACATCTGTGAATGCCACATAGGGTTGACCATCAAATGGATTGAAAACAAGATTTGTTAATGAGGAATTTTCTCCAGAGAAACCTGCATTTCCAACATTTAACCAACTGCTTCCGTCAAATTTCATTACAGTTACCTTTCTGGAATTCGCATAATCCACGTATGCCACATATGGTTCACCAGATGGGCTGAAAGCGAGGCTTGTACACACAGCTGTGTCTGCTGAAAAACCAGCATTTCCAACATTCACCCAATTTGTTCCATCAAATCTCATTACCGTTGCTTTTACATTATCTACAACATCTATATAAGCCACATATGGTTCACCAGATGGGCTGAAGGCGAGGCTTATATCATCTGCTTCTCCTATTGAAAAACCTGCATTTCCAACATTCACCCAATTACTTCCGTCAAATGTCATTACCGTTGCTTTCGCTGGTTGCCCCCAATCCTGATAAGCTACATAAGGTTGACCATCAGATGGCCTGAATGCAAGGCTTATAAAATAAGCACTTGCTGCTGAGAATCCCGCATTCCCAACTAATTCCCAATTGAATCCATTAAATTTCATTACGGTGGCTCTTAGTGAATCAGCATAATCCTGATATGCTACATAAGGATTACCATCAATTGGGTTGAAAGCAAGGCTTGTATAATAAACCTGTCCTGCTGAAATTCCAGCATCTCCAACATACTTCCACGCATAGTCCAAGGGGGAGGATTGAGCCAAGACTTGCTGGGTGCAAACAATGATAGGAAATGCAATCATTAAAATGTAGAACATCTTTTTCATAATGCGGCACGATTACGTGGTGACAGATTTTACTCCTTGATGAGTTTCCCCATTGTTATGGTCTTGTCGTTTGTCAGGCGCACGAAGTAGATGCCTTGGGGCAGGCTGGAAATGTCCAATTGCGTTTTTTGCTCGGTTATTTGACGGGTAATCACTTCTTGACCGCTAAGATTTGAAATGGACAATTGGCTTGTATTCGTAATTGCAGATGTCTCGATGGTTATATAATCTGATACTGGATTTGGATAAATGGATAATCTTGATTTCTGTTGCTTACTGATTCCAAAATAAACGGAATCATATTTCATTACGGTAGCTTTATAAGAATTTCCTATATCCACAAAAGCCACATATGGTTCTCCAGATGGACTGACAACAAGACTTGGATAGGACACTTCTCCTGCTGAGAATCCACTATTTCCTATCTTGACCCAGTTTGTTCCATCAAATGACATTACAGTTGCCTTGTTTGAATCTGCGCCATCAATATATGCAACACAAGGACAACCAGATGGACTGAAGGCAAGACTTATATTCAAAGCATTTCCAGCCGAGAAACCCGCTATTCCCACATTGACCCAGTTACTACCGTCAAATTTCATTACGGTGGCTTTACCGAAATTCCCACCATCCCCATACACTACATAAGGTTGACCAGTTGGGTTGAAAGCAAGGCTTATATTATCAGCTATAGTTGAGGAGAACCCCGCATTTCCAACATTTATCCAGTTCGTATTATCAAATTTCATTACGGTTATTTTATTTGAATTTCTTGAATCTTGATAAGCTACATAAGGTTGACCTGAAGAGCTGAAGGCGAGACTTGTATAAGCAACTGATCCTGCTGAGAAACCCGCATTTCCAACATACTTCCACGCATAGTTCATTGGCGTGGATTGAGCCCATCCTTGCTGGGCACAAACGACAACTGGAACCAGCAGTAATAAAATGTAGAATAGCTTTTTCATAATGCCGTACGATTATGTGATGACAGATTTACTCCTTGATGAACTTTCCAACTGATACCGCCCTGTCATCGGTTACCCGCACAAAATACACGCCGCGGGGCAGGTCACTTATGTCCAGTTGCGTTTTGGGCTCCGTGATTTGGTGCGTAATCAATGCTTGCCCGCTTATGCTTGAAATGGTTAATTGGCTTTTGGTTGGTTCTGATGATGCTTCTATGGTTATTATATCTGTAGCGGGGTTAGGATATAGTGACAGCCTTGTTTCCTGTTGCTCATTGATACCAACCATAACGGAATCGTATTTCATAACGGTAGTCTTACCGCCATAATGAAAATCTCCATATGTCACGTAAGGTTTTCCAGATGGACTGAAGGCGAGGCTTGTATAATCAGTTTCTCCCGCTGAGAAACCCGCATTTCCCACATTTACCCAGTTTGTTCCGTCAAATTTCATTACGGTTTCTT
>Ga0182021_10012550_pt1 | contig 10067 bp, 8 predicted proteins | sample 612E3MmetaG_FD_120493 | JGI IMG/M metagenome (GOLD analysis project Ga0182021, IMG submission 120493) | Permafrost microbial communities from Stordalen Mire, Sweden - 612E3M metaG (Illumina Assembly) | ecosystem: Environmental > Terrestrial > Soil > Wetlands > Permafrost | place: Sweden... | reverse complement strand
TCTTACGGCCGATTTGGATACTTCAAGCTGAAGTTTAGTCGTCTGCAGATCGATTACGGCATTCTTTACGTCGCTCTTGATCTGCCGGTCGAGGGCGGCAAGGTCTTCATTTACATTCTTCAGTGCGATCTGTGCGGTCTGTATCAAATAATCCGTATTCCAATGCGAGAAGATTGGGAAATTTAAAGAAAGGCCGAGTGAATATATTCTTCTCGTAAACAACTCCGACGGCGAAGTGGCATTGGTAGAGAAACCGTAATTCCCGGTGAGACTGGGATAGAGCCCGCCTCTGGCGATCGTAAGTGAATACTCGGCGCTTATTATCTTTGCGCGCTGGCTCTGATAATCGCTCCGGTTGTTCAATGCAGTCTGATATATTATATCCATGTTATCCAGATATTTCACAGCCCCGGGGAGATAAGTGGAATCCATCTGGAAAGAATAATCTTTGAGAACATCCATCGAAAGATAATTGAGGAGGCTGATCTTCGCCTTGTCAAAATTACTCTTTGCCTGAAGATAAGCGAACTGGGAATTTGAAGTCTGATAATCCTGCGAATAAAGATCGGAATTTGTTACCATCTTCAAGTCGTACATCTCTTTTATTTTATTCGTCAGATCCTGGTTGTATTTCAGATCTTCCTGCTGAAAATTGAGCAATTTTTCATCGTTCACAATTGTGACGAAAAGATTAACGGTCTGGAGAATTATATCCTGTCTCATTTTTTCAAGATCATACTTCGCCGATTGAAGGTTCATCCTTGTCATTTCAATATTCGCCGGAGTTGCAAGGCCGTCGAATAGTGTAACGTTGCCTCCGAGCGACATTCCGAAGTTTCGGGTATCTGTTTCCGAGGCGCCGAGATTCTGCGTTTCTCCGAAGTAATTAATAACCGATGTTGAAGCGCTGCTGCTTGTCCTCTGCCAGCCAAAGCTGCTGCTGAAATTAAGCGATGGTATGAGGTTCCCGTACGCGTTCTTTATTGCCGCCTCGGTAGTCACAAGATTATTTACGCTTTTTATAAGCGAGGTGTTCTGGTGCAGCGCGGAGGAAATCGCTTCGTTAAGTGTTATACTTGTCTGCCCGCTGATTTGAATCGCCGCAGCGGTAAAAACCAGAATGAAGAATATGGATTTGTATTTCATCAGATCATCCCAAATGTTAAGAAATAAGATTGACCGGCCGGTCATCTTTTATTTGTTCAATCGAGACCGGATTATTCATATCGCAACGCGTCGATCGGGTTGAGTGCGGCCGCCTTTTTAGCCGGGTAAAACCCGAAGAATATTCCTATCGCACCGGCGAATCCGAAAGCAATCATTATTATCTGCGGTTTTATATATGCCGATTGATCGGTGTAATGATTTAATATATACGCCACAAAAAAAGAAAAAGCGACCCCTATAACCCCGCCCGACAAACTGAGCACAATGGCTTCGGTCAGGAACTGAATCAGGATATCGGCAGCCCTCGCTCCTATTGAAAGGCGTATTCCGATTTCGCGGGTCCTCTCGGTAACGGAAACAAGCATTATATTCATAATGCCGATACCCCCTACGATAAGAGAAACGCCCGCTACAGATGCCAGGAGAATAGTCAAAACCCGGGAAGTTTGTGTCGCCGCTTCCGTAAGATCCGATTGATCCCTGATAGTGAAGTCATCTTCTTCCCCTGTTACAAGTTTATGCGATTCACGCATGATGCTTCGAAGTTCCTTCTGGGCGTCTTCGCTGCGGCTGCTTGATACGGCGCTGACCTGAATCGAACTTATGAAACGGCCTCCCGAAAGACGATCAAGTACCGTTCTCGACGGAGCCAGAATCACATCGTCATTGCTGGTACCGACCGAAGTCTGACCTTTCTCCGAGAGGACCCCGACAACCTTGAACGGAACGCTTCTTATCCGGATTTGCTGACCGATCGGGTCGTCATTCGGGAAAAGGTTTTTGACTATTTCCGTACCTATAACGCATACTTTCGATCTCGCCATAACATCACGGTCGGTGAAGAATTCCCCGCTCTTCAGCGGCCATGCCCGGATTTCAAGATAATCCGGAGATACACCCTGTATTTGAGTGAACCAGTTTCCAATACCTCCGATAACCTGGCCCCTGGCGCTGACTACCGGTGAACATGCCTTAATCAACGTTGCTTCGTTCGTAATTTTGTCGACATCGTCGAACGTAAAACGGTTGAATGTGCCGGCTCCGCCCCGAACACCCGAGGTGTTGGAAGCGCCCGGAGTAATTATGATCAGGTTCGAGCCAAGAGATGCGATCTGCTCTTCCACTTTCAATTGGGCGCCGTCGCCTATAGCCACCATCACGACAACAGCCGCAACGCCGATGATAATCCCGAGTGCCGTTAGCAGGCTCCGTAAACGCGATTTCATTATACTCTTTGTCGCTACTTTAAGAATTACTTTTGCGCGCATTTTTAATTCCTTCTATTTTTCTATTTCGGCTTCGGCATTAATCTTTTTAAACTCCTCTTCAGCATTCAGACGGTCTTTAATCTGATAATCCTTAGTTACCCTGCCGTCACGCATCTCAACGATTCTCTTGGCAAAGGCCGCAAAGTCCCGTTCGTGTGTAACCATAACAACCGTTATTCCTTCATCGTTGAGCTGTTGAAAAAGATGGAATACTTCGACGGATGTTTTACTATCAAGGTTCCCCGTCGGTTCATCGGCCAGGATCATGGCTGGTTCGTTTACGAGAGCCCGGGCAATAGCAACTCTTTGCTGCTGTCCGCCCGATAACTGACTCGGTATATGATGCATTCTATCTTCCAGACCAACCCGTTTGAGGGCTTCAGCCGCTTGTTTCTCCGGATTCTTTATTTTTCCTACCCTGTCGTACATCAGCGGTAGCTCAACATTTTCCAAAGCGGTAGTACGCGACAGGAGGTTGAATCCCTGGAACACAAAACCGATCTTCTGATTCCTGATATCCGCGTACTGGTTTTTAGACATCTTGCTCGTATTGAAACCGTCGAGGAAATATTCGCCGGATGTAGGCATGTCGAGGCATCCCAATAAATTCATTAATGTCGATTTCCCCGAACCCGAAGCTCCCATGATCGCTACGAACTCGCCTTTTTCTATGCTCAGATTGACATGTTTCAGTGCCGGAACATCTATATCGCCGACTTTATACGTCTTTGTAAGTTCGACTGTTTTTATTATGATATTTTCCAAGATTTGAGTCTCCCTATTAAAATCCTCTTCCCGGACCGCCGCCCGGGCCTCTGTTACCGCCCTGCTGTGCCGGATTAAAGACGTTGGTTCCGCTTGTCGACGAGGTAGTCGAATTGTCAACCATACCTGAAATAACTTTCATTCCATCCTGTATATTCCTGCCCCTGATGATTTCCGAGTTCTTGCCGTCGGTAATTCCGATTGAAACAGGACTCATCTTCAGCCGGCCGCTATTGTCAAGATACCATAAACGGTTCATACCACGGCGTCTCGAACTGTTGCCGGAATTTCCGGCTCCGGCCGGAGTTGGAACCTGCTGGCTTCCCACACTTTGAGAGGCCTGAGCCTGTCCGCTGCCTCCCATGAATTGCTGATATCTCTTCTTTAAGCTGTCGGGCATATTGGCGATCTCTTTTTCCATATCTTTCCGGTATTGTACCATCATATCGTCCGTCGGCTGGAAGCGGAGAGCTACATTCGGTACAATAAGCACATCCTGCCTGTTGTCGACATAAAAATCAACCGTCGCGGTCATCCCGGGTAATAGAAGTTTCTCCTTATTGTCCGCTTTTACAACCACTGTATAATTGACAACATTGGAAACAACATTCGGATTGAGACGGATCTGAAGTACTTCTCCATCGAAGATTTTATTTGGGTAGGCCTGAACCGTGAATTTCGATTTCTGTCCTAATTTTATCTGTCCGATATCGCTTTCGTCGACGCTTGTCAGGATCCACATCGATGAGAGATCCTCGGCAATAGTGAATATTGTAGGCGCGGATAGGCTTGCTGCCACCGTTTGTCCCTGTTCAACTGCCCTGTTGATGACTGTTCCCGATATCGGGGCCAAGATAAACGCGTAATTCAGATTCAGTTTGGCCCTTTCGAGAGCGGTTATTGCCGACTTATATGTCGCGAGTAATGTGGCTACGTTTGTTTTTGACGCGATAAAATCGACTTCATTCATAAATTTCTTTTCAAACAACTGTTTGTTTCTCTCGTGAAGTGCGACACCCTGGTCGTACTGGGCCTGTGCCTTATCCAGACTTGCCTTAGCGTCGCGTACCGAGGAAGCAAGTACGACTGTATCGAGAACCGCGAGAAGTTGTCCTTTTTTGACCTGTGAATTGAAGTCGACGAGCAATCGGGCTATGATACCGGATACCTGTGTTCCCACATCGACGGTTTTAACGGCTTGAAGTGTGCCTGTGCTTGTGATCCGGACGGTAAGATCCCCCTTAATAACCTGGACGAATGAGAATTTGGTATTCTGAGGATCACCCTTGAAGAATAAAAAATACGATGCGGCCGCCAAAACTATAACAATACCTGAGATAATAATTATCTTTTTTTTCATAACTTTTCTCTAATGAATAAGTGTATTCGAATTAATTGATCCAAAAGTGAGGCTTATTGATTTGGCCTTTGACCCTGCATCCTGTTTTTTCTCTCTTCGATCATCTTTTTCAATTCGGTTTTCTGATCGGTTGTGAGTATCTTTTCAATCTGCGCGTTCGATTCGTCCATCATCTTCATCATCTGCGCACGGCGTTCGGTTCTGTCTTCGGTAGTAATTGCCTGCATCTTCTTTTCCGACCGGGTCAGAATGGTATCAACTTTTTTGATCTGATCATCGGTTAGTTTTAATCTTTCGGTATATTGTTTTACTCTGTCTTCATGCGACATTCTCATTTGTGCGTTCATTACCTGCGAACATACAAAAAGAATCAAGGCGATTAATAATGTTGTTTTGCGCATCTTGTGCTCCTTCTTATGTTTGTTTTTTGTTGAATTATCTTTTTACCCGTGAGTTAGACCCATCCTTAAACATTAGGGTTTAAATAAAAATTCCACTAAATTAATTCGAATTCAACATAATAAAACAAAAAATTAAATTCACCTTATCCCTTAGATCTTAAATAGCCGTCTTTTATTCCCTGACCGGCTAAAATAATTCCCGGTATTAAGCCATATTCGATTATTTTGTATATTTGCTCCGCATTTATCAAAAATTTTAACTGTTTTTTACATTCTTGTCGAAACTTTATATTACCAAGCTTTGTAGAAATCATTCGAATTAAAATATAGTGAGGACACAATTGGATATTACTACACTTAATGAGAAAATCAGGAAAGAAAGCGAATTCATCGATATTCTCTTTAATGAGATCGGGAAGACTATCGTCGGCCAGAAAGCAATGCTCGAACGTCTCGTTGTCGGTCTCCTGGCGAGCGGACATGTTCTTCTTGAAGGGGTACCAGGCCTGGCTAAAACACTAGCTATTAAATCTCTCGCCGCCTCAATGAAAGCCAAATTCCAGAGAATTCAGTTTACTCCCGATCTTCTCCCGGCCGATCTGGTTGGAACGCTTATTTATAATCAGAGGGACGGGAATTTCGCGATTAAAAAAGGTCCCGTATTCGCTAATTTCATACTCGCCGATGAAATCAACCGCGCCCCCGCAAAAGTCCAAAGTGCTCTCCTGGAAGCTATGCAGGAACGCCAGGTCACTATCGGAGATACTACTTTCAAACTTGATGAACCTTTTCTTGTTCTCGCTACTCAGAACCCGATTGAGCAGGAGGGAACATATCCGCTTCCGGAGGCACAGGTCGACCGCTTTATGTTGAAAGTAAAAATTACTTATCCCTCCCGTGAAGAGGAACAAAAAATTATTAAACTCAATACATCCGGCGATTCTATACCGATTAACGCTGTTATTTCTACAGAAGATATTATTAGAGCGCGTAAACTGGTTAATGAGGTATATGTTGATGACAAAATTGAAAGATATATCCTGGATATAGTGTTTGCTTCGCGTAATCCGAAAGATTACGGACTCGATGAACTGACCGGGCTGATCAGTTACGGCGGTTCACCCAGAGCCTCAATTAACCTCGCTATGGGGGCACGGGCCATGGCTTTCATAAGAAGAAGAGGTTACGTTATTCCCGAGGACGTCCGTTCCATTTGCATGGATGTGATGCGGCACCGCATTGCCGTTACCTATGAGGCCGAAGCCGAGGATATAACTTCGGAATCAATTATATCGAAAATTCTCAATAAAATTGAAGTACCTTGATAAACTGGTTATATGCTGACAAAAGAACTATTAAAACAGGTAAAACAAATTGAAATCCGCACCCGCGGAATTGTCAACGAGGTGTTCTCGGGTGAATATCATTCCGTATTTAAAGGCCGGGGAATGGAATTCGCCGAGGTGCGCGAGTATAATGTGGGTGACGACATCAGAAGCATCGATTGGAACGTCACCGCACGGTTCGGACATCCTTTTGTCAAAATTTTCGAAGAGGAACGGGAGCTCACCGTTATGCTTTTAGTTGATATGAGCGGTTCGCTGGTATTCGGATCCGTCGAAAAGACCAAACAGCGAATCGCGGCGGAATTAAGCGCTGTGCTTGCGTTCTCGGCTTTAAAAAATAATGATAAGGTTGGACTCATCCTCTTCACCGACCGGATTGAAAAATTCGTGCCGCCCAGGAAAGGCAAAAGCCATTCACTGAGAATCGTACGCGAAGTTCTCTCCTTTGAACCGCAGGGAAATCAAACCAACCTGAAGCAGGCGCTCGAGTATTTTAATCATACTATTAAAAAGAAAGCCATAGTGTTCCTGATTTCCGATTATATTGATTCCGGCTATGATAAGATACTCCGCATTGTCGGCAGAAAACATGACCTGATAGGCGTAGTTCTGCGCGATCCGCGTGAAAAGGAACTGATAGATGCCGGCCTCATTAAATTTCGCGACGCCGAAACCGGGGAAATCAGGTACGTCGATACCGGCAACAAAGCCGTGAGACAGGCGGTCATAGCTGAAAATCAAAGGTGGGTTGATTACAGACGCCAGCTTTTCGTCTCCAGCAGGCTCGACTCAATCGATATCGAAACTTCCGGCTCCTATGTTAAACCTCTCGTCGATTTCTTTAAACTCAGGGAAAAAAGATGGTGAAATATTTACGTTATTCACTCTGCTTTTTCATGCTCGCGGTACCAGTCATTGCCCAGAATATCTCCGTCGGCGCTTCTACCGATACGAGCAAGTATAATATCGGCGATTATATAAAATACACGATTGAACTCCGCTACGACAAAGAGATTAAAGTGGAACTGCCGCCGGTAAAAGACAGTGTGAAAGTTCTGGAGTTTATTAAAGCTATGCCGGTCGATAGTACCACGTCGGGCAATAAAATAATTGAAAAATACGGATACATTTTCTCAAAATACGATTCGGCCAGGGTTACAATACCGTCGTTGAAAGTATATTATACATCCGTAAATGATACTACACGCAAGTTTCTGGCAACAAATCCCGTAACCATTCTTGTCACGACCCTTCAGGTTGATACTCAGCTCGATATAAGGGATATTAAAAATCCTTTGAAATTGCCTCTTAACTGGCTGCTGATCATTCTTATCGTTATCGGGGCAATCGCTCTCATTACCGGCGCCATCTTCGGCTACCGCTATTACAGGAAAAAGAAACTCGCTAAAGGAAGCATTCTGCCCGAAATAGTTATTCCACCGCATGAAACGGCACTGAATGAGCTTTTGGAGCTCGAAGAGAAAAAACTCTGGCAGCAGGGCAAAGTTAAGGAATACCACTCCGAAATAACCGAGATAGTACGCCGTTACTTTGAAAAACGGTTCAACTTCCGGGCTCTGGAAATGACCTCCGCCGAAATTCTCGCGGTTCTCAGTTTTATCGAGGAAGGGAAAAAGATTGTTGCTCTGTCGGACAGTTTTTTCTCAAACGCCGACCTGGTAAAGTTCGCTAAATTCCAGCCGATGCCCGATATCAATAATGAGATGATGAATCAGGCACGCGAAATCGTCACGCAGACAATTCCGGTACTTCACGTTCCGGAAACCGATTCACCTTCGCCAATTCTCCAAGAGGATCCCGATGCCCGGTGACATAACATTCGCTTATCCCTGGCTCCTTTGGCTTCTCCTTGCGGTACCGGCCATCGCTTATTGGTTTTGGAAAAAAAAGGATAAGGTTACTACCAGTTTTACTTTCTCTTCACTTGCACTAATGGGGGGCGCGGCTCGAACCATCAAAGAAAAACTTGCCGACCTTCCTATCTGGCTCCGGCTCGCTGCTCTAACTTTATTCATAATCGCCGCCGCGAGGCCGCAAAGCTTCTCAAGCTCGGAAAATATTTATACCGAGGGGATTGATATCGCCATGGTTCTTGATATATCCGGCTCTATGCTCTCCGAGGATTTTAAACCGAACCGTGTTGAAGCCGCGAAAAAAGTAATGGACGATTTTATAGAGGGAAGAACCAATGACCGGATCGGTCTCGTTATCTTCTCGCGCGAAAGTTTTACGCAGTGCCCTCTTACGATAGATTATAACGTTCTCCGTTCACTTCTGAAGGAAGTTAAAACCGGTATGATTGAGGACGGCACCGCAATCGGCAACGCAATCGCCAACGGGGTGAACCGCCTGAAAGACTCCAAATCGAAAAGCAAGGTAATGATTCTTCTTACCGACGGTGTGAATAATGCCGGTGAAATCGATCCGCTTACCGCCGCTCAAATCGCCCAGAAATTCGGTGTTAGAATTTATGCCGTGGGCGTCGGAACAATGGGCGAGGCCCCTTATCCGTTCCAAACTCCTTTCGGAATTCGTTACCAGAATATGCCGGTGGAAATAGATGAAAAGCTTCTGCAACAAATTGCCGCCACGACCGGGGGAAAATATTTCCGTGCTACCAATAACAATAAACTTCAGGAAATTTACAACGAGATCGATCACCTTGAAAAAACCCGCGTTGAAGTAACTTCCTACAGAAATGCCAGGGAACTCTTTTATGGCTGGGCATTTACAGGTATGCTTCTCCTTTTTGCGGAAATTGGTTTATCAAGAACATATTTGAGAAAATTACCATGATCCGATTTGCAAATAGCGAATACCTTTATCTGCTCTGGCTTATACCGGCTTTTGCTTTTCTTTTCTGGTATACTCAGAACCGGCAGAATAAACTGCTTGAAAAGTTTGCCGGAACAAAATTGCACGAAGTTCTCTTTCCGCTCCGAAGCAAATTAAAATCACCGCTTAAATTCGGACTCACTCTATTTGCCGCGGCTCTTGTCATTTTGGCTGTAGCTAATCCCCAGATCGGAACCAAGATAGAGGATGTTAAACAAATCGGGATCGATGTTTATATTCTCCTCGATGTCTCGAAAAGCATGGCTGCCGAGGATATCAAACCGAGCCGCCTGGAGAAAGCAAAATTTGAAATTTCCCGGCTTATCATGAAACTGCAAGGCGACAGGATCGGACTCGTTGTTTTCGCCGGTGAGGCGTTTATTCAGTTTCCCCTTACCTCGGATTACTCCGCGGCGAACCTGTTCCTCAATGCAGTCGATTTTAACACTGTTCCCCAGCAGGGGACGGCTATCGGTCCCGCTCTCGAAATGGCAATTAAATCTTTTCCGGAAAAAGACGAAACTAAGAAAGTAATTGTGTTGATAACCGACGGCGAGGATCACGAAGGAAATATTGACGCGGCTGTCGACGCCGCAAGGTCGAAAGACATTGCGGTTTATGCAATCGGCCTGGGATCACCCGGCGGAGTTCCGATTCCTGTTAAGGACGAATCCGGCAACCCCAGGGGTTATAAGAAGGATAATCAGGGCAATATTGTTCTTACGAAACTCGATGAAGAAATATTAAAATCTATTGTTGCGAAAGGAAATGGGAAATATTACCGTGGAAGCAATACTGAAGACGAGCTCGACCTGATCTATAAAGACCTTGCGAAAATTCAGCAGACCGAATATGGCTCTAAAAGAGTAACGGATTATGAGGACCGCTACTACTATTTCCTCAT
>Ga0182021_10012549_pt1 | contig 10068 bp, 8 predicted proteins | sample 612E3MmetaG_FD_120493 | JGI IMG/M metagenome (GOLD analysis project Ga0182021, IMG submission 120493) | Permafrost microbial communities from Stordalen Mire, Sweden - 612E3M metaG (Illumina Assembly) | ecosystem: Environmental > Terrestrial > Soil > Wetlands > Permafrost | place: Sweden... | reverse complement strand
GTTGTAGAACTGGAACACCATGCCGATGCGATCCCGGCGCAGGTCCGCCAGGCAATCGTCGGAAAGCCCGTGCAGGTCGATGCCGTCGATCTTCACCGCGCCGCGTGAGGGGAGGTCAATGGCCCCGATAACGTTCAGCAGAGTTGTCTTGCCGCAGCCCGACGGCCCCATGAGCGCCACGAATTCGCCGCGCCGCACCGTCAGATCCACGCCACGGAGCGCGCCGACCGCCGTGGCGCCGAGGAGGTAGCTCTTGTGTATGTTCGTGGCTTCCACGGTGATGTCACTCATGCGTTCCTCCGGGTGTTCGTGGGATATCCAAGAGCAGAAATTCAGAACTACTCAGTGAAGAGTGCGCGCGATTGAAGACTGGGCGGCGTTGTTCATTCCTTAGCTGTCTCCGCAGCCACATACTTATCCAGCCACTCAGCCCAACGGCGATAGACGTCGCGCGAGCGGATCGGGTCGCGTGGGAAGTGGCCGGACACAGGATAAGCGACCATGGACACGGGCACACCCTGATCTTTGAGCGCATGATAGAGCCGGTAGGACTGTGTGGGTGGCACACGTGCGTCGCCTGTGGTGCATAGGATGAGCGTGGGGGTCCTCGCATTGGTCGCATAAGTAATAGGCGACTGCTCTCGATAGAGTTTTTCGCCCTCTGGCGTCCAGGGCGTGGCAGCCCGGGGAAAACCGAAGCGCCATTGGATGTTGCCGTCTGAAAAGCAGAATTCGTCAGTCAAGTCGGTTACGGCGGCACCCGCTACGGCCGCCCTCCAGATGGAGTGGTGGCCGATCAGCCAGCTTGTCATGTAGCCGCCGTAGGACCAACCGGTGACAGCGATCCGGTTTTCGTCCACGATCCCTTTGGCCTTCAACGTTTCCAAGCCCGCCATCACATCGCGATCGGGGCCGGCACCCGCATCGTTGAAAATCGCATGTTGATAGGCATTCCCGAGATTGTCGCTGCCGCGGTAGTTGGGCGAAAAGACCAGGTATCCGCGAGCGGCCAGCAGTTGGGCGAACGCAGAGAAGCTGGTCGTAGAAGCCGCTTGCGGCCCTCCGTGTATCAACAGCACCAGCGGCAGCTTCTTGCCAGGCTGGTAACCGGGAGGATATACCAGAATGCCATCCTCGCGGAAGCCGTCCGGTCCCGACCACTGAAGCGCCTCGACCTGACCAAGTTCGAGCGCCGCGATTTCGTGATTGAAGTCCGTCAGGCGTCGAACCGGCGCGCTTGGACTCGGCGCATAGTAAAGCTCCGCCGGATGGTTCGGTTCGCTGCCCGTGAAGGTCAGACTGCCATCCCTGCCTGCGTTGACATCAACCCAATACGACCAAGCTGGGTTTACGGACCCCAGATCGAGCCGCTGAGACCCACCGTCCAACCGTACCAGCCACAACGCTACCCGAGTTCCATCATGTCCTCCCGTGAGCACCGAATTGCCGTCCGGCATCCAGAGGCATTGAAAGAAGCACCGATCCAGGGACTGCGTGAGATTTGTCCCCGCACCGCCCGACACGGGGGCGATAAACAGGTCATTCACATTGAACGGGTCGCGGTCCCGGTTGCACCAATAAGCGACCTTGGTTCCGTCGGGTGAGAAGCAGGGAAAGCTCTCGAACTGCGTCTGGCCGGTGAGCGGTTGGATGGTACCCGTGGAAACATCGATGATCTGCACTGCGCTCTTGTCGGTATCCCCCGTATGGGCCGTTTCTTGTCGGACAAACGCAATGCGTTTGCCATCGGGCGACCAGGAAAGGGGCGATGCAGGTGAGCTCGGCGGCAGAACCACCGGCAGAGTCCAGGTTCCGGAGGTCAAACGCTTCGCCTCGCCTCCGGCGGCGGGTATCAGCCAGATGTGGACCGGCATGGGGGCGGCCTTGGTGAATAAATCGTCATTGCCCACCTCGAACGCGTCGTCACCTTTTTCCAGTTCTTTCTTATTAGCCGGTTGGTCGGCCGCCGCGAAGGCGATCTCTTTGCCGTCCGGACGCCAGGCGAAATGTTGAACGTCCGTAGGTGATTTAGTGATCGGCCGAGCTTCGCCACCATTCATGGGAAGCGTGAAAATCTGCGTCGCGGCCTCTTTGCCGGAACCGTGAGGAGCAAGAAACGCCAACCGATCCCCTGACGGAGACCAACGCGGGTGCTCTACAGACTTCCGCCCGGATGTCAAAGGGCGATGCTCACCGGTCGCAACATCCACCAAGACCAACTCGCTGGCCCAACGGTTGGTGTCGGTTTCGGCCTTCCCCACAATCAAAGCGATGGATTTACCATCCGGCGCAATTTGCGGATCGGAGAGACGAACGATTTGGTTGAGGTGGTCGAGAGTAAATCGTTTCGCGCGAATCGAGGCGGCTTTGACCAGCTCCTCGCCCAGCGCGGTTGGACGACACAGGACAGGAGCCAAGAATGACAAAAGCAGCCAAGGCGTCAGCAATCGACAGGACCTAGTTGTCATAGATGGGCGCCAAGTTAGCACACTGGAATCGAACTGTCTAAGAATGTTGGTTTACATGTTCAGGAGGCTCAGGAAGCTCAGGAAATGGCTAAAAACGGCTAAAAAGCGTAATAACCGGCCTCCACGTCTGCACCGATGATCACATTTAGCATCGACCGGTAGCGGCAAGGAGGTCGTGCTCATGGAAGCGGCCAAAGAGCTGCTCTACCGAAACGCCATCGCCCAGACCGCCGCATTCGTCTCGATCATCCCTTCCTCGGAAACGTGAGCGTTGAGCCAAAGTGCGGCAGATGGGGAGAGAGCAGGTTGACCACGACCGCAACTGCGGCCGAGGCCAGGAGGCAGCCCACGATCGCCCCCGGGTAGTGATACCAGCGTGGAGATCGAGCATCATTGTCCTGGCACAAGCTGTACGCGGGCAGAAATATCATCAGGCCATAGATAAAGATCCAGAAAGGCGCCATCAGGAGAGCTGGGCCCCCAATGAGCCATTCGGCCAGGACCCCATTTGTCCCAAACAGGAGAAACACGGAACTTGGACTGAAATGGTACCTGGATAGCAACCGGGCCCAAACCACGAACATGGGCGCAATGACAATCACACTATGCCAGAAAACCACCTCCAGATAGTTGCGCGATGCCGTAATGAATGCTTGGGAACTGCCAAACGTCGGAGCCAGATTCGTCAAAGTCGTCGTCACCGCTTCCTCCAGCAAAGCAAGCGCCGTGGCAAACAAGACAAAAGTTACGCTCCGGCTGAGGGGCGATTTCCTGACCAGTTCGCGGGCATAATTGCGAAGCAGGTACATCATCGTGCCGCCGATCACGTTCCAAACCAGTGCCAGTGTGGCGGCCATCAGCAAAATGGCTCCGTCGAATGAGGGGTATCGTTTACGGCCCTCCGCCGCGCTGCCGACTAACTCAAGCAGCATGAGCGGGATGAGCAGGCGTATAATGAGCACGCCCGGAGAAGACATCATGGAGGAGAAGGGCCTGCGCCACTCCATACCCGCGAACTTGATTGTCGAGTGCATTCCCGCGGCAGCTTGAATACAATCCCTTGCCCGGTCAAGTCGTGCTTAAGAATGGCAGCGATCGGTCTTATTAGCTTCTAGCTTTCGCAAGTCCTCGGAGTCCCACTTCTGCCCCTGAAACACGTCGCCAAGCGTCGTAATCCGGACGCTCACAAATCTGGTCCGAGATTTTCAGCGTCTGGCTGTTCGCCCAGCCCATCCCCAGTAAGCAAGAAGGCGCAATCCCCAGGAAGAGCATTGCGTTTTCTGAAAACTGAGAACCTTACAGCCCCGACTTGCCCGCGCGCTTCGCTTTAGCCCATCTCGACTTAATCGAGAACCAACTGAAATTGGACTGGAGTTGAAATACAGACACGATTTGGCTTCTGAGAACGGAAAGGCAAAGAGAGGTTGGAAGGGATTGGGACTCGTTGGACGGATTGATGTGGGGGACCCTGAAAATGAGTCCAGGAAGTCCGCCGACGGTTATGCTTCCCGACCAGCGGCCTTCCATATCTCAATGAGAAGAAGCCCGCTGTCTGTTAGGACTCGTTTCAAGCGTTCTGCTGGACTTTTGATCGGTTTACGTCCATAAACGCCTACCAGTCGGGCGCCACGTTGGCGAGTTGAATATCGTTCTTCACTGAATTATGCCGGTCCAAGAATCATTTAGTCCGGGAGCTCTACCTGCCCTCTACATTTGTTTCGCCCTTCTGGGGTCGGAAGTATTTAGCGCAGCCGCGAGCGAGACGCGCCCGTTGATGCGTGATTTCATCGGCATCAATGGACACACGGTGGTGTTCAAGCCAGAACTTTACCGGCCAGTGTGCGGATTGGTAAGGGATTATCATCCGGTTGAATGGGATTTGGGCAAGGATTCGGCAGAACTGCCGGGGTTCCCGCTCGCCAAAAACGGCGTGGATTGGAACCAAGTTTATGGCTCATGGCGGACGAACGGCTGGAACACGGATGTCTGTCTGCAGTTTGAATTAGTTAAGCAGGCAGACTGGGAAAACATCGAGGCCGACGCCTGGTCTTATGGCAAGGCGTTCGCACATGGATTCGGCCCCTCGGGCAAACGCAAGCTGGTGGATTCGGTGGAGATCGGCAACGAGCCGGGCAAGTGGAGTGACGCGGATTACACACGCATGTTCAAAGCCATGGCGGCAGGCGTCCGCGCCGGCGATCCGAAACTGAAGATTGCGACGTGCAATCTCACGACAGGCAAAAGCGGCAACTACGAAAAGACTGTTGACTGTCTGGCGGGCTGTCCGGAGTTGTATGATGTGCTTAACGTGCATAGTTACGCCCAGATCGAAGGCTGGCCGACGTGGCGCCGGAGTTTTCCGGAAGACCCGAAGCTGCCTCATTATCTTCAAGATGTGGCAGCGCTCTGCCAATGGCGCGACGCCCACGCGCCGGGCAAGCCGGTCTGGCTCACGGAATTTGGTTATGACAGCAGCACGAAATCACCGAAGCCGACCGGTGATTTTGCCAAATGGATCGGCGTGAAAGATACGCAGCAGGCGCAATGGCTAGTGCGTTCACTGCTGGTGTTTTCGGCGATGCCGGTCGAACGCGCCTATATTTTCTTCTTCAATGACGACGACCAACCGAGTGTCCACGCGAGCGCGGGTATCACCCGGCGTTTTCAGCCAAAACCTTCCTACTATGCGCTCACCCACTTGCAGCGCGTGCTGGGTGAGTATCGTTTTCAAAACATCATGACCAATGAACCCGGGCGCTTGCGGGTGCAGGAATATCGGAATGACTCAAAGAGAATCATCTGGGCGGTGTGGTCGCCGACCGGCGACGGAAGAGCTTTCACCACCCTGCTCGACAACATTCCCGGCCAACTGGTGAACGCGCAGCGTATGCCGCTCACCGCCAATCCTTCCGCCCCGCCCGCCGCGCCGCAAGCGGGGGCGCGACAGGTCAAGGTTCAGGTTGACGAAAGTCCGCTCTATCTGGTTTTCGAGAATCCGTAGGTCATAAGTTGTGTTCTACCTTGCGTTTGACCCGACGGTGTGTCGTCTCCTTCGCTTCGGCGTTGGCCGAGTTCTTTTTGCAGCGATTGGATCTTCTCCTGGAGGTCGGCTGCTTTATGGAGTTGTGACCGTGATAGGTTTGTGATTGCGTTCATGAAGACCGATGTGGAGGAGGCGAAAGGGGAGTCAATCCCCATCTTCCCATATCCAAACCGGAAGTTGGTGCGGCAATTCTTTCGCCCTATGAATTCCATTTGTCCCAACAACTCCGTGTGTGCTCGACGGATCCGTAAACTGCATCAGGCCATACGTGTTGGTGAAGATTGCGAGGGGCCCTCAATCAATCAGGTGGATCGAATCGTCACTCCGGAAATGCGCGCCGGTTTCTCGGACAAAGGCGAAACGAAAGTCGTCCGCTGCTGCACCATCCAGAGGATCGTTCGGAACCACCTGGCAACTATGCTCGTCCTGCAGCGGGTCAGCTTCGGATGCCGCCGGATGAGCTTGACCCAAACGAGCATCCAGACGCAGACTCTCGCGCATGAGCCCGAACCAAAACTCGGTTTGTTCAATCGCCCCACCCGCCGCAAAACAATTCTCCATCAACCAGGTAATGATTGCCGGATGGAGCTTGGGTTTCTGTCTGGTTTTGGTGGGCTGCCTGAGTCCTACGGCCGTCGTCAATGTGCCGAAGGACTATAAAGGCAAACCCTTTCAAGACAGCGTTTATCGTGGCGGACCGCAGAAGATTCCCGGAATGGTTTACTGCGCCTATTATGACCTGGGCGGCGAAGGGGTCGCCTATCACGATAACACTGCAACCAACCAGGGCAGCGGCGCGCTCAATCCGGCCAATGGCACTTATTTGAATGAATTCCGAATGCAGGAGGGTGTGGACGTCTCGTACGTGAAATTGCACGATGACATCGACGATAACCCGTATAATGTGGTGCCGCCGCCGGACAAGCTGCTTTATGTCGGATGGACGGAGCCGGGCGAGTGGTTTAACCTGACCGTCGGTGTGGAGGCAGCCGGAGTTTACACTTTTGACCTGCTCTACACCTCCCATCAGGGCGGGACAATCTCTTTAGACCTCAACGGAATGAGGCTGTCCGGGGCGCTGAAGATCGGCTCGACATTCAACACCGCCGAACCGCTGGCTTGGCGGCAATGGCATCACTGGAACCTAATGAAGAACGTAGCCCGGGTGAAACTTCCAAAGGGCGTGAGCGTGCTGACCGTGCGCATCCTGACCGAAGGCAACATGAACCTGGCTTATCTGAATTTCAGGCGCAGGTAGTTGCGGCAACTCGAATCCCATTAGCGACCATGCTGACTTTCGGGACAGGCAGGTACGCGCTGGCCTGTGCGGGCGGCGCATGCTGTGGGGGAACCTGCTGCTTGGGTCGGATTCGCCTGCTGCCTTCGTCCGATCCCGTTTGGTGAAGAAGAAAGATGTGGAATTGGGAGTAGTTGACCTGTATGCGCACTATCATCCGAAACCGCTTGCCGTCCGCGTAACCTGTGCATTATCGTTATAGCCCTGTCATGCCGCAGCGCATCTCTTATGTCAAAGGGGTATTCACGATGAAACCACAAGCGCAACTCCGCTCCGGTCGGGGCCGTATTGGTCGGCTGTTGACCCGGGCCTGCATGTCCCTGGCGGCATTGGTTGGACTGCCTCTGGCGGCCACGAGCGCCGCCCCGCCTGCCGCCGTCCCCACCACCCAATTCCTCAACAGCATCGGGGTGGATACCACCTTCCCTGATCGCGGTCAGCCGCTCGATAAGACCGTCGAGATGGTCAAGTACGGCGGCTTTCGTTGGATCAGGGGCGGCATCGAGGGCCTGAGCGACAACGGCCCCACCACCGTCCAGACCTACCTCGAACTGCACCAGAAAACCGGCGTCCGCTTCAACTGGGGACTCGTCAGCGGCGGCAGCAACCTCAAGAAACTCATCGAATCCGCCAGGGTGATCGCCGAGGCTGATGCCCTCATCGCTTTGGAGGGCAATAACGAACCGAATAACTGGGGTGTCACTTACCAGGGCGAAAAAGGCGGTGGCCAGGCGCCGTCATGGATGGCGGTCGCCAAGTTGCAGCGGGACCTGTATCAAGCCGTCAAGAGCGATCCGGTACTCAAGAAATATCCTGTCTGGTCCATCTCCGAGAACGGCGCCCAGAGAGACAACGTCGGCTTGCAGTTCCTCACCATCCCGAACGGCGCCAAGACTTTGATGCCCGAGGGCACCAAGTACGCCGACTTTGCCAATGTCCACAACTACATCTATCACCCCGGATCCCCCGGTCTAATGGACAACAAGACCTGGAATGCCGCCGATCCTACGGACGCCTGCAAAGTGGACGGCCTTTATGGCAACTATGGCCGTACCTGGGGCCGTAAGTTCCCCGGCTACACCGTAACCGAACTTCAAACCTTGCCCCGGGTGACCACAGAAACCGGCTGCACCGTTGAGGGGCAGGTCACGGAGGAGATTCACGCCTTGAATCTCCTGAGCATGTACCTCGATCAGTTCAAACGCGGCTGGAGCTACACCTCGGTCTATCTCCTCCGCGACCGCACCGATGAAGGCGGCAACCAGAGCTTCGGCTTCTTCAAGCCCGACTACACGCCCCGAAAGGCCGCCGTTTATCTGCACAATCTCACGACGATCCTGGGCGACACCGGCATCCTGGCCAAGCCTGGCCAGCTTGACTACTCGATCCCCGAAGAACCGGTTACCGTCCACGACATGCTTCTCCAGAACAGCGATGGCACCTTCCAACTGTTGGTATGGGGCGAGCAGCTCAAGGGCGCCGATCGCGTGACCGCCCGTCTCGGCGGCACCCACGCCTCGGTCAAGGTCTACGATCCGACCGTCGGCACAGAACCCGTCCAGACTCTCAGCGGCATTGATTCGCTCGACTTAACCTTGAGTGATCACCCCCTGATCATTGCGATTCCCCGAAAGTAATCGTTCCTCTCCCGCGGCGGCATGAGGATCGGCGATGGGGTGGAAACGGCGGGACCGGTGGTGATCCGGGGCAGCAACGGCGCGGCGCGAGCGGGACGTCCATGATGCCTTACGGGATTTGGAGCAGGAGTCTATTGTTTTGACAGGGAATTGAGAACGGTGCGGGAGTCCAATCTGTCATGCTGGTCCGGTAACGCAGTCTGAGGATCTGGAATCGTGCGTTTTGGTGTGAAAGCGATAGTGGAGAGGCGGAGGTATGCGCAAAACAGCAGTTGAACCCGCAGATTCTGACTTCCGGGACTAGTAACTTTGTGACGTTACCAGATCAAATTGGTCGCGGTCATCGCCGTGTGAAACTCCGTGTGGCCATCCACGAGCATCACGTACCCGGCCGGTTTCGTTCCGTGCCAGCCGGTCGGATTACTCGGGAAAACCACCACGTTGTCAGCGAAAAGAGCAAACCTGGACGGGAATCGAACGCTAGCGGTTTTCTGTCCATCCAGTCCCCCGGCCCCGCTGGGATAGCCGACGGCGTTGAACATGTAAGAGTTCCCGACCCATTCGAAGAGAGTGTGGGGCTGCGTGTCGGCGCGGCCTTGATCACGTGGACAAGTCACAACCGCCGGAGTCAGTCCGTAATGGTTGAGGGGCCGGTCAATCCGATTGAAGATGCCACCCTGGCCGGTGTACAGGTTGTTATTGGTTCGCCCCGCCCAAACAAACCATTCCATCCCCTCGGTGTCCAGGTTGGTCGAAGCCCAGAAGAACTTCTCATCGTAATCTGGCAGGTACAGGTTCATGGCCACGCTGCATTGGTGGAGTTGGGAGATACACCTGGCATTTTGAGCCCGGAGCTTGGCCGTGGCGAGCGCGGGCAGCAGCATCGCCGCCAAAATCGCGATGATGGCAATAACCACCAGGAGTTCAATCAACGTGAATGCGCGCCTCGAGTTCACGATCTTCTTAGACGCAGCAGAAGAGAATAGATTCAACTTGGTCTTGGGGCAGCATCGTGATGGTGCGATCCAAGAACACGAGGCGCAACACGCCTGAAGAGCGTTGCGCCTTAATCCAAGCCAAAAAATTGGAAGACCCTTAAATCCGGCAAAGGCGGGTCCCGTCTATTCCGGCACCTCAACATAATTCATGCCCCAGTCGCAGGCCAGCGGTCCGGTCACCAGTTCCAACGGGCGGTCAATGACGAAGGCCGCCCGTGGACAGGCTCGGATGAGGTCCAACTTCTGCCGGGTTTTGGAGACAGCCTCCAGAAGGGGAGCCGGTCTCGGGAGCACAGGCGAGTGCGGTGGCGTGGATGCAACGTCGAAGCATGAGCATCCCACGGGGCTGGACAAAGTGGAGAGCAAAGCCTTGTAGAATATGGGGGTTGAGCGATTGTGCTGACGTTCTTGCCGACAGTCTGGTGGACTGGGGGCATGTCGGTTCATCTTTTTGATGGTGCTCTGGCTGGGCTACCCGCCGAAGGGCCTCTGCTGGCAGCGGTGACCTTACGGCTGATCGAGGAGTCTGAGCGGGAGCGTTTCGATGAAGAATTAGCGACTATACATTACCTGAAAAGCGCCACTGCGGTCGGGCGAGTGCTGCGGTATGTGGCCGAATATCGGG
>Ga0182021_10012548_pt1 | contig 10069 bp, 2 predicted proteins | sample 612E3MmetaG_FD_120493 | JGI IMG/M metagenome (GOLD analysis project Ga0182021, IMG submission 120493) | Permafrost microbial communities from Stordalen Mire, Sweden - 612E3M metaG (Illumina Assembly) | ecosystem: Environmental > Terrestrial > Soil > Wetlands > Permafrost | place: Sweden... | reverse complement strand
GTGAATGGCCAGGTGCGCGCGGCGACCGGAGATCTATCCAGTTCTCCGGTCCAAAGCGAGTACTCGGCCGGATCCAGCTTGAGGAGTTGACGGTGAAGCGATCGGCCGCCGCATTCAGATTGGCATTCCTGGTTTCGATGGTGCTCGGGGGGGTCATGCCAATCTCAGCGCTATCCCCGGCGCCCGTCTTTGCAGCCAGCCCCGCGACCGACTGGCCGACGTATCTCCATGACACGTCGAGAACCGCTGCGAGCACCGAGACGATTCTCACCACCGCCGCGGCCCCTAACCTGCGGCCGCTCTGGACCTACAAGACTGGCGCCATGATCGCCGCTTCCGCGACGGTGGTTGGCGGCATCGCCTACGTCGGGTCGTGGGACGGATACGAGTACGCGCTCAACGCCGCCACCGGCACTCTCATCTGGAAGACCTATCTCGGGCTCACGGTTGTGCCGGCGTGCTCGCCGCCGCAACTGGGAGTTTCGTCGGTGCCGGCCGTGGTCAACGGCGTGGTCTACGTGGGTGGCGGCGACTCGAACTGGTACGCGCTCGATGCCGCGACGGGAGCCGTTCTTTGGAGCGTCCCTACAGGTGACAACAGCCCCACCGGCGGCCATTACAACTGGTCGAGCCCGCTCATCGTCGGCAACTCGGCGTACATCGGCATTGCCAGTGTCGGTGACTGCCCGCTCGTCGCCGGCCAGATGCTCAGGGTCGACTTGACGACCCACGCGGTCGTCGCAAGCGTCAGCTTCGTGCCGATAGGCCAGGTCGGAGGAGGACTCTGGAGCTCGCCTTCGTACGATGCGGCGACGAACACCGTGTACGCCACGCTCGGCAACCGCAACAACCTGACCCAGACGATTGCGGAGTCGATGATCGCGCTCGACGGAACGACCCTTGCGATCAAGTCCAACTGGCAGATCCCGGTCAGTGCCGCCAGCTCCGACTCCGACTGGGGCGACTCGGCGATCCTCTTTACAGACGGCAACAATCGGGCGATGGTCGCCGGCACCGACAAGAACGGCTTTCTCTACGCGTTCGATCGCAGCAACCTGGCCCTCGGGCCGATCTGGTCGGAGCAGGTCGCGGTCGGTGGGATCTGCCCGGAATGTGGCGACGGCAGCGTGTCGTCGATGGCCTTCGCGAACGGATTGCTCTATGTCGGCGGGGGAAACACGACCATCAACGGCATTGGCTATCAAGGTTCGGTCCGGGCGCTCAACCCGACGACCGGGGCGGTTGTCTGGGCCCGCGGTCTCGCGAGCCCGGTCATTCCCGGACTCGCTTACGACAACGGGATGATATTTGCGGCCTCCGGCTCGCGCCTCGAAGTCCTCGATGCGTCCAGCGGCGCTCGACTGTTCAGCTATGACACGGGCACCGTCATCTACTCGCCGCCATCGATCTCGGGTGGGATCGTGTACATCGGCTCGGGCAATGGCAATGAGTTTGCCTTTGCGCCGGTGACGCCGCCCACTCCGGCGCCCGACGCCAACTGCCCGACGGGCCTGGTCTGCCAGGACATCGGTTCGCCGACACCCTCCGGTAGCGAGACGGTGACGTCAGGTTCCTGGGCGATCTCCGCTGGTGGCTCGGGCGTGGGCGGCAGCTCCGACGGGCTGCGCCTGATGAGCCAGACTTGGACCGGCGACGTTCAGGTTCAAGCCCGCGTCGTCGCCCAGTCGGTCGTGGGCACCGGCACCGAGTCGGGCCTCATGGCGCGCCAGGCGGCCGATCCGAACTCGCCGTTCTACGCTGTCAGCGTAGCCGGCGGCAATTCCCTCGCGGTCCAGTACCGGACCGCATTCGGCGGTGCCGTCACGACGGTCAAGCGCGCCTCCGGAGCCCCGCCGAGCCATCTGGAGATCGTTCGCAGCGGCGATAGTTTCAGGGCCGCGAGTTCGCCCGACGGAGTCACCTACACGCTCATTCCCGGCACTTCCGTCACCGACGTGATGCCGGACGCGGTCCTGGTTGGGTTGTTCGCAACGTCCGGGACGAACGGAACGGCTGGCGCCTCCACTATTGACTCGGTCGTCCTCGGCGCTTTGGGCGCTCCGCCTTCGCTGCCTTCGACTCCGTCGGCGTGCCCGTCCGGCTGGTCCTGCAACGATGTCGGCAACCCGGTGTCCGTCGGCGATCAGTCGGTTAGCGCCGGTACCTGGACGATCAAGGGCGCCGGCGTGGCGAGCGGCAACAACGCCTACACCGATCAGTTCCATCTCGTCTGGCAGGCCATCGCCGGCGACGCGACGCTGTCGGCTCGAGTTGCCACGCAGGCGACCACTTCGGCGAGCGCACAGGCTGGCCTGGTCTTCCGGGCTGACGGATTGAGCGCAGGAGCGGTTTCCTACGGCGCCTTCTTGACGCCGACAAACGGGATCGAGGTCGTCAACCGGACCTCGTCGGGCCTGCGCACGCTCCTCGTTACTACCGCGGCCGGCGCCGCCCCGGCATATTTGGAGATCACTCGGTACGGCAACACATACACGACGTTCACGTCGCCCGATGGAGTCACCTGGACCGCGATTATCGGCTCCAGTGTGACCTTTGGGGCCGGCGGCCCGATGGTGGCCGGAATAGCGGTCAACTCCAACTCGGGTGCCGCTCTCGCCACTGACACATTCGACACGGTTTCGCTAACCGGCTCGGCGACGCCGCCGCCCAGCTTGTGCCCAACCGGCTGGACCTGCCAGGACGTCGGCTATCCACAGCCGGGCGCCGGCTCCCAGTACGTTGCCGGATCGACACTGAGCGTCGATGCGGGAGGAGGCGACATCTGGGGTGTTTACGACAGCTTCCGCTTGCTGAGCCAGCCGCTCGCTGCCGATGGAACCGTCAGCGTCCACGTCGACTCACAAACGAACACTTCGACCTGGGCCAAAGCTGGCGTGATGATCCGGGCCACAAACGATCCGGCCTCGCCATACTTCGCGGCTTTCATAACACCCGGTAACGGCGTCGCGGTCCAGTGGCGTGGGGCGCAGGGTGGCAACTCTTCTCAGGTCGCTGTCGCCGGCGTCGCGCCGACCTGGCTGCAGGTTACGCGCTCAGGAAACACCTTCACCGCGTACACCTCGGTCGACGGGGTGGCCTGGACCGCGATACCAGGAGCGAGCGTCGGTCTGACAATGACCGGGTCCCTGTTGGCCGGCCTGGCCGTGACCTCACACAACGCGAGTCAAATGGGTGCGGCCACTTTCGACTCCATCGTCCTCACAAACGTTTCCACGCCGCCGCCGGGCGCATGCCCGACCGGCTGGACTTGCGCCGACATCGGCAACGTCGGCGTGGCCGGAGGCCAGGCACTGACTACCGGAACCTGGACGGTCCAGGGTGCCGGTGGTGATATCTGGGGTGTAGCCGACAGCTTCCACTACGTGTGGCAGTCGCTGGCCACTGACGGCGGCGTTAGCGCGCGGGCCATCTCGCAGACCAACACCTCGGCTTGGGCCAAAGCCGGAGTAATGCTCCGAGCGACTACAGATCCGGGTTCGCCCTACTACGCCGCATTCCTGACGCCGGGCAACGGGGTGGCCGTGCAATGGCGGTCCGCCCAGGCCGGAGCCAGCTCGCAGGCTCTGGTTGCGGGGACGCCACCGCTCTATCTGAAAGTCGCACGCGCCGGCGGTTCGTACTCCGCCTACACGTCTCCTGACGGGACGACCTGGACGCTAGTCGCGGGCTCGACGGTCAACCTCGGGCTGACCGGGACGGTCCTCGCCGGAATGGCAGTCACATCGCACACCTGGGCCGTGCTCAGCACTGCGACGTTCGACACCGTGGTGTTCGCACAGCTTCCTCCGCCCTGGTTGGATACCGACATCGGAGCTCCCGCGATGGCTGGCTCGGCCGGTTCCAACGCGGGTGTATTCAGCATCAACGCCGGTGGCTCGGACGTCTACGGAACCGCCGACCAGCTGAACCTGGCCTACCAGCCCACCTCAGGCGACACAACCCTGTCCGCTCGAGTGGCCACGCAGACTAATACCAGCTCCTGGGCCAGGGCCGGAGTGATGCTCCGCGCCACGACCGACCCGGGCTCGCCTTACTACGCGGCATTCGTCACGCCCGGAAACGGCGTAGCCGTGCAATGGCGCAAGACTCAGGCCGCGTCAACATCCCAGCTCAAGACGACAGGCACAGTGCCGATCTACCTGAAGGTGGCGCGGTCCGGCAACACCTTCACCGCCTACACCTCGGCGGATGGAGTCACATGGACTGCGGTGCCGAGTTCGAGCGTAACCTTCACAATGCCCGGCTCGCTGATGGCGGGCCTGGCGGCATCCTCGCACAGCAGCTCGAAGCTCGGCGCGGCCACTTTCGATACGGTCTCGGTCGGCGCGGCCGCCCCGCCTCCGCCCAACGACTTCTCGATCGCGGCGACGCCGGCGAGTCTGTCGGTCGTGGTCGGTAATGCGGGCACCAGTTCCGTCGGCACGACTCTGGTGTCGGGCAGCGCCGAGACGATCGCGCTGTCGGCGGCGGGTCTGCCTACGGGTGTGACCGCGGGATTCAGCCCGACATCGGTCACCACGGCCGGGTCCGCCACGCTGACGCTGACCGTCGGCACGAGCGCCAAGCCGGGAACATACCCGATCACCATTACCGGAACGGCCCCGTCGGCGACCCATGCCACGACCCTGACCCTGACCGTGGCGGCTTCGCCGCCGCCGCTGCCCTCGCCGTGGGCGGACACGGACGTCGGATCGCCGCCGATCGCCGGCTCGGCCTCCTACTCGGGCGGCGTCTTCACGGTCAACGGCTCCGGCGCGGACATCTTCGGCACGAGTGACCAGTTCAACTACGTCTACCAGCCGACCACGGGCAACGGAACGATCATCGCGCGTGTCACGTCCCTTACGAACACGAGTTCCAACGCCAAAGCCGGCGTGATATGGAAGGCATCCACGACGACTGGCTCGCCATACATCCTCATCGCCGCTGCTCCATCCGGGCTGGTCAAGGTCCAGTACAACTTCAATGGCTCGATCGCCGAGGCGACATACACGTATCCGAACTTGTGGATGAAGCTGGTCCGCTCGGGCACGAACTTCAGCGCATATCTCAGCCCGGACGGAGTGACGTGGACGCCGGCCCTGGTAAACAAGTCCTTGCCGACAATCACGACGTCGGCAACCGTCGGCATATTCGAGTGTTCACACAGCACGAGCAAGCTGGGAACCGCCACCTTTGACAACGTCAGCTTCACGCCGGGTCCGTGACGGCCGGGCGCGCCCACACAAGGCCCGCCTCGGACTCGTAGCCTTAACGGCAGTTCTCGTATGGGCTTGTAGTGGGAACGCATCTAGCGGCGCGCCTTCCTTGGGCCCATCTGCCGTTGCGATTCCTGTTCAGACGCCCACGTCGACGGCTCCCGCCTCGCCGGACGCCTCGCCTCCGCGTGTGCCCTTGCCCACGATCGCGCCCACGCCGGCGCCGACCGGCGTGCCGGCGGCGGTCGCCGCCGCGCCATGTCTTGCCGGAACGGCCGTTGGTTCGCGGCTGCAGACCAACGGCACGAGCCTCATGTGCGAAGGCGTGCCGCTGGCGCTTACCGGCTTCACGTTCTATCCGGCATTGATCGGCGGTTCGCGGGCCTGGCACAGTTCGAACTTCCCCTCATACATCGACCACGTGCTGGACATGGGCGCCGCGTCGGGTCAGAACGTGATCCGCGCCACTGATGAGTGGGATCGGCATACGCCGGGGCAGCGCGTCGACGATCCGGTTGTCTGGGCCAACATGGACTACCTGATGACGGCGGCCCGCGCGCGCGGAGTGTTCGTGGTCCTGGATCTCACCGCCTTCCGCTGGCTCCTGCTGAGCCAGGGCCGGGATGGGATGGACCTTGGCGCATGGCGCTCGTTCATCGATATGGTCACGACCCGCTACAAGGATTCGCCCGCACTTGCGTTCTACTCGATCGCCGGCGAGCCCACGCCGCCGACGACTACCGCCCAGTTCCAGACGATGCTCGCGTTCTACACGGCCACCAGCCAGGAGATCAGGAAGAACGACCCGGACCACCTGATCAGCACCGGAGGGCTGAACCATATGCAGGATCACCCGGAGCTGAGCTGGTGGCAGACGATCGATGCGTTGCCCACCTTCGATCTCGTTACTGTCGAGACATACTCCCAGCACGACCTGAATCTGATGCCTGCGATCGCCGAATACGGCAAGTCGGTCGGCAAGCCTGTCTTCGAAGAGGAGTTCGGTATGCCGCAGGGCAACGGCGACGGCGCCTTTGCCGGTGGGGCGGCGTACAACGGTCTTTCGACCGGACGCGGTCCGTTCTTCGAGTCGGTCTACCAGGCGGGACGGTCCTTGGGCTACGCCGGTTTCATATTCTGGAACATGGGTTGCCAGATGGGTTCGGGAAGTTACGAAGTGAGTCCAAAGACGCCGGCCGTGTGGAGTGTTGTTTCTAGGAATGGCGCCGTTGCGGTGGCTGCAGCTCCTCCTGCGGGTAGGTCCATTTGTTGATTGGTCAGCCACGGGCTCGAAACTGCTCTGCCCAGGAATAGGTACGCGAAGTGTGGGTCTGGACCACACGAACGGGCAGTCTCATCTAGTGCAGCTACACGAGCAGGTGGGCGGTCAACTGCCTGACGCAACAAGCAGATTTCCGTGTCGCCCCGCAGGTGCCACCCGTTGACAGGCGATCTGGCGTCCCGAATATTGGTATTCGCCTGACGAGAATCACTTGTCAAGGGCAGTTGACGATAAGTTCTCGCAGTCGAATTGCCACCCAGCCGCCCCGGCGACCCGCTCAGGGTCTCCACTCCCAGCCTTAGCCACAGCCGCATTCATTTGCCCATTCGGAATCATCTCAGGGCGGGCTGTTCCTCAGGGTTGAGGCTCCTGCTCGTCTGACCCATTTTCAAAGACTGCTTGTCGGGCGCCCGCTGACATCGGCCGTTCGACCAAAGGGGTTCAAATTGCGTCCCAATGCCGCGGCTCCGGCCGCTCACCCGTGGATTGCTGCGCTTGGAATAGGACCTCGCTCGTGGGCGGCGGGTGGGTCTGTTGCGCGCCGCCTGATGCTGCTCGCCTCCGCCGTCGCTATCGCCGCCGCGACGTTCGTGGCCGGTCCCGTGCCCGGTGCCACCGCCAATTCTGCGTTCCCGGATCTGCCGAACGGTTTCGCCAAGGTCCAGCTCGCCAGTGGCCTCGCCAACCCCACGGCCATCGCTTTTGGCCCCAACGGGGACATCTACATCGCTCAGCAGCGCGGCGCGATCCGGCTCTTCCGTAACGGCGCCCTCGTCGCCACGCCTGTGATGACCGTCGCCACGGACACACTGGTCGAGACCGGCGTTCTCGGGATGGCGCTGGACCCGAACTTCGCGACGAACGGCTACATGTACATCGCCTACACGACACCCGACGAGCATGCCCAGCTGTCGCGTTTCACGATCACCGGCGGTGGCGCCACGGGCAGCCTGGCAAGTGAAGTCGTGTACATGCGGGGCGACGAGTTCCAGTCCGCGCATCACAGCGTCAACGATGTCCATATCGGGCCCGACGGCAAGCTGTGGGTCAGCATGGGCGACAACGACCCGGCTATCACCAACGGCGAGACCCTCACCAACGTCTACGGCAAGATCCTGCGCTTCAACCTGGACGGCACCATTCCGGCGGACAACCCATTCGTCAACGTGCCTCGCGCAGTCCCGTCCATCTACGCCTATGGCCTGCGGAACCCATTCCGATTCACGTTCCTGCCGAACGGCAAGGCCATGACCGAGGACACAGGTTCGAGCTACTGGGAAGAGCTGAACACGATCCAGCGTGGCGGCAACTTCGGCTGGGACTTCTATGAGGGCAACTGCTTCAGTTGCGGCTACTTGAACCCGACATACGCCTACGGGCACCTGCCGACCGATAGCGCCGCCTCGGCCATTGCCGCATACAACGGCAACGTCTTCCCTAACCAGTACGCCCACACGGTCTTCTTCGGCGACTACAACCGACTCGATATCGAGGCGGTCCAGTTCGACCCGACCTACCAGACCGAGATCTCCGACACCGTCTTCGACAGCAGTGTCGGCACGATAGCCGACCTCCAGGAGGGCCCCGACGGCGACCTGTACTACGTCTCGATCTTCGAGGGCCAGTTCTGGAAGATCTACCCGACGGGCTCGATCGCGCCGACCGCCACCGCAGCCGCGAGCCCCAATGCCGGGACGAGCCCGTTGACCGTCCAGTTCTCTTCTGTCGGCTCCAGCGACGCCTACGGCCTGCCGCTGACCTACAGATGGGACTTCGGCGACGGATCCCCGATTTCGACCAGCGCGAACCCGAGCCACCTCTACGCGGCCAACGGCACCTATACGGCGACGCTCACGGTCAACAACAGCACTCTCACCGGCCAGGCGACAACCCAGGTCGTTGTGGGTAAATCGCCGCCGAACGCGACGCTGCTCACACCGACCAGCGGAGCCACCTACAACGGCGGCCAGACGATCTCGTTAAGCGGCTCTGCCAGCGACGCGACCGATGGCACCGAGCCGGGAAGCGCCTTCTCCTGGCAGGTGGATTTCATCAGCAACGGCGTCGCCCAGCCCTTCTACAACCTCGAGGTGCCGGGCCCGTTCTACACGGTCGGCGGCGTCTCGAGCGGCTCATTCCAGATCCCCTCGGACGTGTCGCAGACGCCCACGTCGTTCTACCGAATCACGATGACGGTGACCGACTCACTCGGCCTCAAGACTGTCACGACCCGCGATATCCACCCGAACCTGACCAGCTGGACTGTAAACGCGAACGTCCCCAATACGATGTTCTTCGTGGACGGGTCGCTCAAGACCGGCTCGTTCTCGACGACCGATGTCGTGGGCATCCAGCACGTCCTGATCGGCATTCCGGCCCAAGTGATCGGCGGTCTCAAGTACCGCCATAACGGCTGGGCCGACGGCAGCGCCCTCTCGGACTCGTTCACCAGCGGCGCCTCGCCGGCGACCTACACCGACAACCTCGACCCGGTGTCGGGCAGTTTGCCCGCGGGCTGGGCGAGCACCGATGTGGGCGCCCCGTTGATGGCCGGCACCACCGACTACTCGGCGGCAACCGGTGCGTTCTACGCCGACGGCTCGGGGACGGATGTCTACAGCACCAACGACCAGTTCCACTACACGTACATGACCCTGGTCGGCGACGGCACGATCGTCGCCCGCGTGCGCTATCAGTCCAACACCAACCCGTCGGCCAAGGCCGGAGTGATGTTCAAGGAGACGCCGACGGCGGGCGCTACCTACGCGGCGGCGCTGGTCTATCCGGACGTCAGCCTGAGCACGCCCAACTTCAACGGAGTTGGCTGCAATGCCAACGGTTGCGCTGCCCCTCTGCCGCCGGTCATCCCCACCTACGGTAAGGGCGTCCGGCTCCAGTACAGCACCACCGGCAGCGTCAGCCCGACGTCGCCGTTGTCCAACTACCTGAACCCCAACAAGTGGCTGAAGCTCCAGCGCGCCGGCAGCACCTTCACGGCCTGGGAGTCCCTAGACGGGGTCACGTGGAACAAGGTCGGTGCCAAGACGCTGACGATGGCCACCACCGCTACTGTCGGCTTGTTCGTGACGTCGCACAACATCGGCCAGCTGAGCAGTGTTGGCTTCGACAACGTCTCGGTGACCGGCGCCGTCCAGCTGCCCCTGAATGACTTCTCGATTTCGGCCAGCCCGACCACCGTGCCCGTTGCGGCCGGATCCTCGGGGACGACTTCGATCTCCACGGCGCTCGTCTCGGGCGTCGGCGAGAACATCGCACTTTCTGCCAGCGGCCTGCCCAGCGGTGTGAGCGCCGGCTTCACCCCGACGTCGGTGACCACCGGTGGATCCTCGAGCCTCAAGCTCACCGTCGGCGCGAGCGTCGCGTCCGGCACGTACCCGATCACCGTGACCGGGACCGCGGCCTCGGCAACACACTCGACGACGGTCACACTCTCCGTTCCGCCGCCGGCTTCAAACGACTTCTCCATCTCCGCCAACCCGACAGGAGTCGGCGTCGTGGCCGGTAACAGCGGCACCACCTCGATCAACACGGCCATCGTGTCCGGCAG
>Ga0182021_10012547_pt1 | contig 10069 bp, 8 predicted proteins | sample 612E3MmetaG_FD_120493 | JGI IMG/M metagenome (GOLD analysis project Ga0182021, IMG submission 120493) | Permafrost microbial communities from Stordalen Mire, Sweden - 612E3M metaG (Illumina Assembly) | ecosystem: Environmental > Terrestrial > Soil > Wetlands > Permafrost | place: Sweden... | reverse complement strand
TATGCGTTCATACCATAGATATTTGTTTCTTTGCGGCATTCCGATTCTACATATCTTTGTATCTCTCTAACCATATCCATGAAAAAACCTAAATAAGAAATGATTTATTAATTTTACCTAAACGATTCTTAGACCAAGATAAATTAAAAAAAATAGATATTAATATAAAATATACTCCATGTATTTCATTCAACTTATTTTCTTTTATAGAAGAATACACATATATGGATTGCTAGATACATCACAAAACCATATATGCAAGTTGGAACCCCTAAAGAATATACGCATCCTCCTGGACATTTTATGACGAATAATTCCTGATAGACGTAATACAATGAGAATAATATTCCAAGTATTGATACAGAACATAAAGTATTCAAGGCTAGTTTATCCTCTTTGAATTTAAGTAAAGTTATTGAAGCAAACATCAATGCAAAGAACATAATAAATCCATAGACGCACACAGGATATCCCCATAGAAATGGACAACTCTCTCTTAATGGACAATATCCCAAAACGAACTTTGTGAAAGTCAAGTATCCTGAGAAAAGTACACCCATTATAGAGAATACCAAAGATGTTATGAGAATACTTTTCTTCTTCATAATATGGTCATAGAACACATGTTAATAAATTTTACTAAGATATAATGGAAACAAATAATCAATAATCTATATTATCGTGTTATAATTATAGGAAACTATTGTCGCTAACCACATGGAATGAAACAGTTGCTGACACTAACAAAATAGTTCAGGATAATATCACTTAAAACTTGACGTATCTCCTGTGGCATTAAGAATTAGCTGTTTCTTGACTTTATCTAAATAATTCTCGTATTGTATTTGATTCTGTGATAGTATAGTGTTTCCAACTTCATCAAAATCTCCCGAATTATTGATGGCTGCATAGGATAGCGTTTCTTTCCCGTTTTTTATAATTACTGAATCCAAGCGTTTGTCTTTGAATATATCTACATATCGCATAATCTTTCCATCAGATTTCACTACTGTCATAACTAGATCAGTAGCTACATATGTAGAATCTTCTGGATGACCAAATAATCCAGAATTTAGCCATTTAGGTTTTTTGTGGACATATGTTCTATAATCTACAGCTATACTATCATTCCCTATTCTTCCATGATATGCATACTGAGAAAGTTCAGTTTTAGGAGCGCAACTAGAAGTATATAAAAGTCCTGAAACGATAATCGTTACTAATCCTTTTCGTAAAACCATATTCAAACAAAACACAAGAGATATAAATAGTTTTTCATTACAACATAGAAAAGTCATGTTACTACGCAAAAATTTATAAATAGGTAATAACATACAAATAGTATTCGTCATGTGAGGGTGTGATTATGAGTTCGCGTGGTATTAAGAAATTTTTCAATAACGTTTTTCACGGTTTAAAGGGAAGTGCGATATTTTTCATGATTTCAGTGATGCTATTTGCATTCTTGAAGATAGTATACATGATAATATCAAAAGATTTACTTCTGTCCAAATACACTATAGCTGCTGCATTGGCTGCATTCATTGTCATCGGATTCATTTATGGAGTACGCGCATACAAGAAGAAGAATCATCATTACAAGATGTATACCATGACTGGAAAGAATTTCTTGATAAATCTCGTCCTTACATTGATATTCACAGGATATTTTTGGTATGTCTTAAGGAATAGAATAATACCGTCAAACACTATCTATATATTCTTTTTTGTAGCATTCATACTGTTCTATGCATTCAGCGCATTGATAAGTAACATCCATCATCACGTTACGAAAAAACAGCACAAAAGGATTAAGAAGAGCACTATAGCTTTTGCAATAATATTCAATCCTATCTTTGTTCTTATATATCTATGGCTATTCAGTATGGTTGTCTATAATTCAGTATACGTTCCATGCGGTGTGAGTGTGATTGGCGTGGACAAAAATGCGTATACAGGAAACACGAGAAACCTGGGTATAGCTTCAGATGATAGAATAATAGCAATAGATGATATCAAAGTAATATCGCTGCAGGATGTCAGAGAATATATGAATAGCCTGCAAGCGACAAAAGAAGTCAAGGTAGATACTGTAAATAACACATACTATGTCAAGACATATTCTCTTGATGGCAAAAGATACATGGGCTTATTATTGAAAGAAGAAGCCTGTCCTAGACAGTACTGATACTGGTGGATATTATGCCGGAAACGAACAAACTAACAATGCCAGAACCATTACAAAATATCAAATCTGGAGAATTCTTTACAATCAATGATGGTTTCTGCTATTCTGGGTTTGCATATCAAAAGTCAGATAATGAAACCGTAATAGTTTATAGAGATGGCAGAACACTTACTGCACTCACTAGCAATATCATATATTTAGAACCACCTATGGGCAGCACGCCTGATGACTATTCTGTCACACATTTGACCATCGAGAAAGTACTTAAGGAACTTAACAATTTTCATAAAGAAATCAGTGATAAAGCTCACAGCACAATATTTCCTCTATCAAGCATCGCTAAGTATGCTAAAAAATTATCCGTCCTGGAACAGAGAATCGCCTTATTTGAAAAATCTCCAGAATCCATCGCAGACGAAATACCTGACATTCGTTCCAAATATTTCGCAATCAATCCACACAAACATATTAAAGAATTATACTTATCTTCAGATAAGTCGCATACAGAATCTGAAATAAGGAATATTCTTGTCGGAATGAATATCCATTATATGAACAATTCCAAAATTATCGCGATTCCAGAAAATCAGAAGTATGGGTCTCAAGTTATTGAAAGATGCAAAAAAGGTCGTGGAGGACCAGGGCAACAAGTCGCTTTCATCCCTCTGGAAGAGATGAATAATAGTTTTCTAAAATATATCATCTGAGTATCATCATGACGATGTATGAAAAAGTATTTAAATGACTGTGATTAGATTATCTTCATGAGCGGTGAGTTTAATTTTTCTACATCAGATGACAGGGTTCATCATATAGACATTAAGATACAAAAGATAAACCAGTTATTCAATTCGTTCGATCCTAGCCCTTTTTTGGAGAAGGATCTGGATGATGATGCATTCGAATATATAGTCAGTTCGGTTTCTGAACACCCGATAAAACTTAAACAAAAAATAATAATCTACATTCCTAAGAATCAGCGTTCAAAGATGTCCGAAGTAGAGATACGACGTGCTGTACACAATTTTTTTGAGTACAAAAAGATATTGGCGGAAAGAAGCATAAAGTTAAAACTAAAGGAAGGACAATTAAGTTTTATCGTAGGGATTACGTTCTTAGTATTATGTCTTGTTATAGGAGAATACATCAGAGGCCTTGCAAATAACGCGTTCACATCCATTGCATACGAAGGATTATTGATTGGCGGATGGGTTGCTATGTGGAAACCTATAAGCGACATATTATATGAATGGTGGCCGATATGGAAAGAGAAAAAGATATACAAAAAGATTTCTGAGATGGACATAGAGTTCAGGTATATCTGATAAGATTAATAATATCAAAAAGAGAAAATAAAATCTGTTTTATGCCTTCTTATATCTTCCCAACCAAATCCAATCCTGGCTTCAACGTCTTTGCGCCTGGTTTCCAACTTGCAGGACATACTTCGCCGCCATGCTTCTCCACGAATTGCGCTGCTTCAAGTTTTCTGATTAATTCGACAACGCTTCTTCCTATACTATTATCGTGGAATTCGAATGCTTTTACCACACCTTTTGGATCTATTATGAATGTCGCTCTCAATGACAGGCCTTCTTCATCTATCAAAGTGCCATAGCTATTGCAGATTTTTCTCGTCGGATCTGCAATCATAGGATAATTTATCTCTTTAATGGTTTCGGATTGGTCGTGCCATGCCTTATGTACAAACGCTGTATCGACACTTACACTCAATATTTCAGTATTAAGTTCTTGGAATTTGCTATAATGCCTTGCCAATTCTCCAAGTTCAGTCGGACATACAAATGTAAAGTCTGCAGGATAAAAAAATAACACAACCCATTTGCCCTTATAATCTTTCAACGAGATAGTATCTATCTGTTCGTTATGAAATACTTCTGTTGTGAATTCTGGCGCCTTTTCGTTTATTTTTACCATTTTTACCTCCAACAATTCTTTTTAGAATTACCTCTCATTTAACCAATAGGACATTAACAGGAAAGTAATTGGAATTATTTATTAACCTGATGAAACTCAAATCTAACAAATACACAATCATTTCAATGTCGACACATAATCATATGCTCCGAGTGCCGCCGTTGCTCCATCGGATGCTGATATCACTAATTGCTTGTACGCGTTGAACACTACGTCTCCTGCGGCAAACAATCCTGGAAGAGAAGTCATATTCTTTTTATCTACTTCTAGATAACCAAACTCATTTATAGATATAATATCTTTTAGTGGATCAGTTATAGGGATATAACCCACGTTTATTATCACACCGTCTAATTCGACATGCTGGCCGTTCTCGAGCGTTATTGATGTGACTTTCTTGTCACCGCTTATAGTCTTAACTTTTGCATTGAGAACTATCTCCACATTAAGCATGGATTTCAACTTATCTAGCATTATGGGATCTCCACGAATCTTTTCGCTGCGATTCAATAGATATACTTTTTTGGCAATGTTTGCCATGTATATAGCAGATGTCAATCCGGCATTTCCGCAGCCGACTACTGCTACAACTTTATTCTTATATAGAGGACCGTCGCATATAGAACAATAAGTCACTCCTCTGCCTCTGAACTCGCCTTCTCCTTGAGCACCTAATTCTTTATATCTCGATCCTGTCGCCCAGATTAAAGTTTTGGATTCATACACTCCACCATACGTCGTCACTACGAACTTTCCTTCATATTTTACCTCAGTTACAGCATCTTCAATTATTTCTACACCGAATGATTTCATGTGTTCGACATAAGAATCTGCTAAGTCTCTGCCAGAGATGGATTTTGTACCAGGCCAATTCTCTACAAACGTAGTATTCATTATTTCTCCACCGAACTCTGGAGATATGATTGCAAAATTCATTTCCTTTCTTGCAGCATATATCGCGGAAGTTATTCCAGCAACTCCTCCGCCCACAATCAATAAATCATACACTTTGTTCACCATTTGTATCACCGTCATAATAAGTATAAAAAGTTAGTGTTAATGCGCCAGTGTTAGCACCAAGCGAGTCATAGAGTCATATATCGGCGCCAAATAACTCGGAAACCAATCAACTTCACAATCTATGCGAGCGTGCTAATGCAATATACTCGATAAATGCATGAGAGTTAGCACGTCGAACTAACCATTAATATATATTCAACATATACTCAGTAGTGCTATAGAACGCACATGTATTTATATATCTATGGGTGAAGTGAATAAATTCTAGGAAAGAAAGCACACAGTCAAAAACAACTAATCATTTTACTAAGTCAACCATCTTCAATTATCTATATTCATATGCGCCAATAGAAGGCGCGCTATGCAGAAAACATTCATCGATTATATGCGGGAAGAATTGAGGAATATCCAGGATTCTGGAAAAGAGTTTGACAGGGAATTGCTATATTTTCCTGACTTGACAAACAGCATATGGAGAAAGATGAGTGATGCCAATCTAGGCAATATAATATATCTATGCACGTATAAGAGCGAGAGGTTCTTGGATGAGAAAAACTTGAAAGAGAAATTATTACGGTTCTACGGATTAGCTGATTGAGTCGTTTATAATTCTATGATTCAATATAGTCATGGTTTGCGCAAGAATTTTACATCAGGGCCACAGTACAAACTTCGCGTGCCAGTCACAGTGCTTCTCCAATCATATTGTCCGCAAAATTTCCACCAACCAGCGACCGCATCTTCGCCGGGAAAACCTATGTCCATATCTGTGATGTCAACATATTTTGTGCCGTTGACCCACATCTTGAAATAAGCGCCCTCGGAAGCATAACCGAATTTCAATTCCATAACAACATCGAATCGTGAGTATGATTGAACTGTAAATATATTGTAAGTACGGAATATATCGGAGTCAAAAATGCTGAGCTTTAGTAGTCCATCGTTCATATCAAATTCCAAAGGCGGTGATGAGACATCGCCATTTCGGTGCATCTGCCATCCGACAATTGTATCGCCTGGAGTCTGAAGGTTGCCAGACATATACATCGGAATTTCTACTCTCCATTCGCTATCAAAAGGTATTTCACTAGTGGTCTCGTCGCTGTAAAACTCTGTGCGAGGGTATGTTGCTGAATTGTGCATCATATCGCCTTGCTCAATCCACGCTCGCAATACACGTCCTGAGCCAACTGCATTCGGTACGAGTTCTGTTCGTGTAGCGCCAGCATTAGGCCCATAACCTGGTGATTCAACCCATAATACGCCATTCTTCCAGCGACAATAACCGCCACCCCAGTTACAACCTTGATCCCACGAATCAAAATCCTGCCATGTGCCATCATTCGCTCTATATTGACCATTGGTACCTCTTGAGAAGTCCATTTCAAGAGCAGTATAAGTGAATAGTTCTGGATTACCGACGGTAGAAGTTGGCGGCGGAACAGATGTTGTTGTACAGACATTACTTATGCAAGTCTCTCCTGAAGAGCAGGAGTCAGCACATGATGCACAATTCAATATTGTCCCTAATTGCGTCTCACAACCATTAGCTAAACTTCCGTCACAATCGTCGTAATTTGATAAACAAACTGGTTGACATATCCCTGAAGAAGAACATGATGTTGTTCCATGAGAATTTGAACATGATGGATTGCAATTAATAAGCGCATTTACATTAAATATTCTCTGATTTGAACTAGCTAAATTTCCATCGCCATCAATTGCGTAAACAGAATATGTGTGTTGACCATTTGCTAAATTAGAAAATGTTGCATTGAACTTATTGACCTGGGAATTGTATAATGTTTTTACTTCTGATACAGATAATGCTCTATTAAAAATTATCACTTCATCTATTGAACCACTGAAAAAATAATTATTGATACCTTTATAGGCGCCTATTAATAAGGAGTTGCTGCTTGCAGTTATACTCCCTCCAAAATTTTTGGAAATAATACTTGTCCCATCGAGGTATATAGTTACAACGTTTGATTGATTTTTTGTTACAACAACATGATGCCATACACCCGAACTTACTGAACCATAATATCCAAAATTAGCAAAACTCCAGTCGCTGCTATCAGCATAAGTTAATTCGCAGACTGAACTAAAATTAATAACAGCAAAAGAGTACTGCAAATATTTATGTATAAATGCATTTGCAGTCGAACAATTCCTCAAGTTAATCCAAGCACTTAACGTTAAATCAGTACTTGGAAGATTCAAACTAGCCACATTTCCTATTTCAATATAATCGTCAATACCATCAAAACTTAATCCTTTTCCTCTGACGCCTGTTATAATATTATTCGCCGATAATCCACCAGCAAATGTTCCAAAATTTTTATAAGAAGAATTATCAAAAATACCAGCATTGCTATAATAATCCATAGACCAATAACCAACCAAACTCTTATCAAAATCAATCCAGGAAGAAATTGAATTCGAATCATCTGCGACAGTTGCAACGATTTGCTGACTGGAAGTGTTTATAGTCGAGCCGCTTGCTGGAGTAGGAGGAGTAACGAAAGTAATTGTAGGAGAAATCGAACTCACAGTATTCAATTTCGCATCGAACTTTATTATCTGCCACCCATCGTGGCAACTCCAATTATGAATAGTAGTATTCTTTGAACAAGTATAGATTATAATATAGGTGTTGTTTGAAGATGTTCTAACAGTGTTAAGATTTAGTTTTATTGGAGTAAAAGAAAGACTTGCTGTACCTCGATTATAAATCCATTCACCACTAATACTTCCAATACCACTAGGCGTAAGATTGAAAGAAGACCAAGAAGAACCATCAAAACTAACATAAGCCTTCCGATAGATAATATCATCAGAAACATCAAGAGACTTCTGGACCATATCTGCAACATTTGCAAAATTCAAATTATTATCGACAACCACGCCATTGATTGGAATGGCGTAACCAGAATAAACAGAACTTATAGCAAAACCAGTGATAGGATTATATGTTATACTATTCGGAGTAATGCTGAAAGCCAAAATCAACAGAAGTACAGCAACAGACACTATGATAGCATCACTTTTTAGACTCAAAACAACTCACCAAACAAATTTTAGAGAATAGAGTTTAAAAAGATAATGAAAAAAAGAACATTATCCATAATCAATCATCTATATTCGTATGCTCCAATATCAGGCGCAGAACCATAAGGCACAGAATTACCATCATAATCTGATGTCGAGCCTACGTTTATTCCTTTATCTATTGCTGGACTTCCAGGATTTAGGTGGAAGTTTGTTGAAGAAACAAATGACGGATTAACTCCTTCCTGATTATTTTGATACACGTAAGGACTGGCTGTTATTCCACTGAATAATGGCTGGTTATTGTTTCCATTATTGTAAAAAATATTATTTGTTATTACTACATTCTTGAGAGTTTCGCCTGAGCTACCAGAAGCGTAAACAGGTTCCTTGTCAAATCCTTGAACTATATTATTTTTGATATTGACATTTGATGTAGCTCCAACCATAGGGATTTCAATACCTTGCATAGTCGTTAGTGCAGTATCACGAGCGATAAATATATTATTATTGATATTTATATTATCACAAGTATAACCACCGGGGTTTCCAATCAACATTCCACGTGTTTGCCAGTTAGGTCCGGCCAAGTCTTCAATTATATTATATTGTATATAAACATTTTTCAGGGTACTTCCAGCATATCCTAAAGGCATATAAATCCCTGTAGCAACACTTTTTATATGGTTCCTTTCTATAATTACATCTTCTGCACTCTGTTCAATCAATATACCTCGGATGCCTTCAAAACTTTCAGAATTTGTCTGATGTATATAATTATCATGAATATATACACCGTATGTATATGATCCTGTTTTCTGAGTGGATGCTGTCAATTCTCCGCCTGAGCCAGAAATATCGACCGAACCCGTTATATCATTATTATATATCTCCACTCCGCCTCTACAAAGCCAAAGCTCTATTGCAAAATCCCATGTAGTTCCGTCATATGGAGCTTTTACAATTGTATTATTAAATATTTTAAGACCTTTGTTCATGCCGGCTACTCCCTTTATTAAATAACCATTATTACCGGGTGCCCTCGATGTTTGAGTTAATATATTATTATAAATAAGCATGCCTTCCTGTCCATTAACGGTGATAGCACCTTTGCCTTCACCATTGACTTGTTCATTTGGAGGATAGTATGCAGAACAATCGTCAATAATACAATCATGAACCTTATTACCTGTTGGATAAGTAACTGGAGGCACAAAATATCCTCCACTCTTGCTGTTACCTCCATCAAATCCTAATGCATAATAAAAGAAATGAACAATCATACAATGAGATATCTCTACATTGCTTCTCTTCTCAACATAGATAGCACCATACGCAGTGAGAGCATCACCATCCATCTTCAGATTTGAAATATGCTGATGACCGTTCGTTGTAGATGAACTGACAAGCATTATCGTAAACATGTCACTATATACCGAGCCCGTCACATGAGAATCGATTATAGAACTTGTCCCTTCGCCTTCAATGCTTACGCCTACAGCAAGATTACATTGAGAATATTCAGGAAACGTTCCCTGATTCACATGAATTATATCGCCAGCATTTTTGACAACTGAACATGCGTATGCGAGTGTTTTCCATGGTTTGTTTGATGTTCCGTCTCCTGATGAATCGCTTCCGACTGTTGATATATAGTACGTGGTTCCTGTCGATATCTGACATGCACTGCATGGCCCACCACAATCTATATCGGTCTCTCCTTGATTCTGGATTCCATCATAACAAGACGGTGTTGATATGATAGTACAGATTCCTGCACCGCTACATGTACCTAAATTTGGACAAGTAATATAAGAACTCAACTCATTACAACCATCACCATTCGTATCAGAACAAGTTTGATATGTG
>Ga0182021_10012546_pt1 | contig 10069 bp, 7 predicted proteins | sample 612E3MmetaG_FD_120493 | JGI IMG/M metagenome (GOLD analysis project Ga0182021, IMG submission 120493) | Permafrost microbial communities from Stordalen Mire, Sweden - 612E3M metaG (Illumina Assembly) | ecosystem: Environmental > Terrestrial > Soil > Wetlands > Permafrost | place: Sweden... | reverse complement strand
TGAATGCTTCAGTTGGGGCTGCTTGGGAGGTGACTACGCCTTTGTCTGAAACTACTTCCGCTTTGCCTTTGGTCTCTGCCAGTTTTACTTCCATTATGTCGGTTTCTGCTAGTAGGCCGACGGCTTCACTGGTGGCGCCTATGGCTTTGCAGTGTTTGAAGGCTTCATTGATAAAGTTGATGACGTACCATTGCTGCTTCATAGTGTCGATGCTTTGTTGTCCGCCGGGGATGTAGACGGCGTCGTACATGACTGAGGAGGCGCTTACGTAGTGTTTGTCTACCTCAATTTCTTGTCCGTCTTGACTTTTAATTGGACTTAGGAATTGTGATATGACTTCTATTTTGGCGCCTTGTTTTTCTAAGGCGGCTTTTACGCTGGAGAACTCTTTGCCGTTGAACCCGTCCATGGCGAGGACAGCGATTTTCCGGGTTTTTATGGTATTTTTGATTGTATTTTCCATGCTTAGCGCCTTGGACGCTTGGAGTTTTGGTGCTTTATTTGGCGGCTGTGGCTTTTGTGTCGGCGGGCTGGTTCCCACTGCTTTGGCTATCTGCACTGCTAGTTCGTGGTCTACGTTGTTGAACATGTCGACGACTTTTTGCCTGGTTTCCTTGTTATTGAGTTTGCCGATTTCAAACTGGAACGCTTTAATGATGTGCTGCTTCTCTGGGTCGGACATACTGTTCCAGAACAGGGTTGCTTGGCTATAATGGTCTTTGAAGCTTTCGCTTCGTTCTCTAACTATTTTGCCGCTGACTGCTTCGGCATAGTGAACGTAGCCTTCTTTTTCGTCCATACCCGGCTTAGGATAGTCGTTGTTGAGGCTGTTGGGGTTGTAGGCGGTTTTGCCTTTGTTTATGGTCATGCGGTGGGGGCCGTCTCGCTGATTGTTCGTTACGAGCGACAGGGTCCTGTTTATGGGGATTTCCGTGAAGTTTGGTCCGCCCAGCCTGAGAAGTTGCGTGTCTAAGTAGGAGAACAACCGGCCCTGTAACAACGGGTCGTTGCTAAAGTCTATGCCGGGCACAACATTGCTGGGGCAGAAGGCGACTTGTTCGGTTTCTGCAAAAAAGTTATCGGGATTACGGTTAAGCACCAGTTTGCCTATGCGCTGTACCGGCACCAGTTCTTCAGGCCAGAGTTTCGTGGGGTCGAGAACGTCGAAGTCGAATTTGAATTCGTCTTCTTGGCTGATGATTTGAATACCGAATTCCCATTCGGGGCAGTCACCAGCTTCGATGGCTTCCCACAGGTCACGGCGGTTATAGTCAGGGTCTTTGCCGGCTATCTGCTGCACCTCATCCCACACCAACGAATGCACACCCAACAGCGGCTTCCAGTGGAACTTGACGAAAAACGCCTTGTCCTCCTCGTTGACGAGGCGGTAAGTGTTGACGCCAAAACCCTCCATCATGCGAAAGCTGCGTGGCAACGCCCTATCAGACATTACCCACATTATCATGTGGGCAATTTCAGGGGTGTTGACGACGAAGTCCCAGAAGGTGTCGTGGGCAGAGGCGGCTTGGGGAATCTCGTTGTCTGGCTCTGGCTTCACCGCATGAATGAGGTCAGGAAACTTTATAGCATCCTGTATGAAAAACACGGGGATGTTGTTGCCTACGAGGTCGTAGATGCCTTCTTCCGTGTAGAACTTGGTCGCGAAGCCGCGGGCGTCTCGGACGGTGTCTGCGGAGCCTCGGGAACCCGCTACCGTGGAGAACCTGACGAAGACGGGCGTTTTCTTGCTGGGGTCTTGGAGGAACCTGGCTTTCGTGTACTGCCGCATTGACTTGTAGACTTGGAAGTAGCCGTGGGCTCCGGAGCCTCGGGCGTGGACGACTCTTTCGGATATGCGTTCATGGTCAAAATGCGTAATTTTTTCCCGGAAATGAAAATCCTCCAACAACGTGGGACCACGAGAACCAGCCCGCAATGAGTTGTCGGTGTCGTTGATTTTTAGGCCCAAGTCCGTGGTAAGTTGCTTACCCACAGAATCCACACGAAACGACTCCACATTTTTCTCCACCAGAGGCTCGGCTCGTTGAGGGTTCTTTTGGGCTCCTGACTCTGACACTTCTTTCTTCTTCAATCATCATCCACTCGCAAACAGTAAATCCATTTTGAAATCCTTAAACCAATGTGACTGCCAGAACACAGCAACAACCTCCAAAAACCAAAGTAAACAACATATCTTCTTAGCTAACATCAAAATATGAACAAGTTACATTTTCGGTTCCGTAGCGATGATTCGTTGCAGAAATCTGCATCGATTAATCTTGAGAAGCCTTTTCGCTCTCCAGCTTCTTTAAGAGATTTTCAAGAAGCAAAGAAAGACGCGCATTTTTATAACGAGCAAGGGAAAATCAAGTTTGACCCCTTATCAAAAATCAGTTGCATAATGCAGTTCACCGCTATGCAAATTGAAGATTCACCACTGTCAAAGAGACATTTTCAATTCCTTGAGGGTGACGAGTGGGATACCTCGGGGAAAAAAACCATTGGCGGCAAAAAAGACGACTATCTCCAAGAGCATGAACTCAAAATATTCGTTGAAAATATCAACGAAATCGACACCCTTGTCCTTCATCGCTTAGGCTTAGAAGGCGGCGGAAGAATAAGCAGCCAAATACTGATGGAAACAAAAATACAAAATGGCTATCTTTGCCAACCCTTTTGGGATTTAAACTGCTTGAGCATGTTTGAACCAAAAGTTGAAGAAAGCAAGACAGGCGGCAAAGTAAAACGATATTTTGCCCCCGAAACAATGTCTTTCTTCCAACGCTACATCAAAGATTTCAACATTACAGGCGCATGGGTCAGGCGTTACTCTTCGGAAGAACACAACTCTGCAAGCTATAACAGCAGTATAAAATTAGCGGGCTATCGTGCAGGACTTTGGCGCTTCAAGAAAGCTCAAAAAGGACAAGACCTTGCGGAAGGAGAAAAATTAGCCCCTAACGGACAAGTCTATAGATTGAAAGCTGTAAGCAACAATCAAAAAGGTACACAGCACGCTCACAAAGAATGGCTAACCGAAGGCAAAATGACAACAAGTTACACAGTAATGAAACACACTTTCGTAAGTCTCGCAGGACTTCATGGCTTAAGCTTAGACGACTGTGCAGAGCAATGCGGCACAGACCCAACAACAATTAGAGACTTCTATCAGGGCACTTTAGGCGACAAACTTCGCTCGGTAATTTTAGGAGAAAAAACCTTCGAACCGTGGAAAGACTGGATAGAACGCTTCGTTGACCCCCTCTATACAAAGCGCTATAATGAACTGATGCATCAAGGCAAAAAAACCGTTGATATTCAAATAGCAACCAAAGAAGCGGCGGTAATAGTAGAGGTTGAATAAACTACAAAACCCTTTTTTCTTTTTTTAAACTAATTGAAGGTATGTTGGAATGGATGAAAAGGAAACAATTAAACCCGTAAAATTCAATTCGGACATTTACCAAAATGAAACTCAGCGTCCTCAACCACTGGCTCATAACGTCTAAACAAAGTATCATGTATCCACTCAGAACCGCACTCAGGACACACATAACGGTACTCATTAAAAACTTTTGTTTGACCAGGTTCCTGAATTTCTTTAGGATAGCCGTGACTTCTAATTTCCAGCATAGTTACTTGCAAATGACGATAATCTTCACAGTCAGGGCATTTAATCGGTTTTGCTCTTGTCATCCTAATCTTTCCTTTATTATCTTTTGAAGATTTTTCAAGGTTATGTCATCCTCTTGGGCATGTATGGAACTGTCTGTTTGGTCTTTTCCCTTTGAGCCTTCAAGGAATGCAAAGTTTAAAAGAAGTTGGCCTAGTCTCTGATCCGGATACTTTTTCCAAATTTTTTTCAAAGCGTCAAGTACCTCGGGGATTCGTTTCGGGTCTCTAGGTTTTAGTCCCTTATTCATCTTTTTAATGGTTGAAAGAATTTCAGGTGAGAGTTTAGTTTTTCTCATTTTTCGTCACCTCTACTTGATTTTTCCTTCATCTTTAAGACGTGGAATAAGCTCTGGGTCATCAATGTGAACAAGTTTACGGTTCTTCACCAATTCGAGAGTATCCATAATCTCGTCATAACGACCAAGAACTAGTTTCAACTTCTCAAGTTCCTCTGGTGAAAATCCAGCTACAGAACCCGAAACTCTATTCAAATCATTCAAACAAAGTAAAGGATAGACTTTTTTCATAGCATCAATCAAATGCGAAACTAGTTTGTTATGGCCTCCATACTCTTGCTCAATTCCTGAACTGTGAGCCATCAAAGCCTCCTTAACCTTATGATAAATTTCAGCATCAACTAAAGCATCCTCAAAAGCATCACGCAAAGAAGTCGGTTTAACCCCTGAAATTGCCTTCAATTCAGGAACAGAACTAATTAACCCATGAACAACCTGACTAACGCCTCCAGCATCCAAAACCCCTTCTCGGCTAACAAACAAAGGATCAGTCGCCTTATAGTTCCCTCGCACATTCAAGTAAGCCTTTAAGCATTCGCAGACATCAGGCATACTTACGCTGTGCCAAACCTCACCCGTTTTGGTTCTATACCGTTCAAAATAAACCCAAGGTTCAACCGGATAATCTCCACAACATAGCACACTCACATCAATAGGAGTAGGCCCATTCTGATACATTAAAGCAACAATCAACTTATCCCGAGCGCAATCAGCCTTATTAAATAATAATCTGACTTCCTCGTTGCTAGGTGAATATTTACGGCGTTTTCTGCCTTTCGGAATCTTAAGATGTCCCATGTTCAAACGAAGCTTCCGAGCGTTATTCTTGTAAAACCCTTGAATCCTGCCTAAATGAGTGGAAACCGTACGACCAGCCAAACCCTGAGCCAACATGCCTTTCAAGTAAGCAGCGGTCCTACGCTCATATTGCTCATTATCGGTAACATTCTCAGATAGTAAATCACGCTTTCGGCATTCAATAACCTGGTCTGGAGTTTGGTCAAGAAACAAAAAATAACAAGGTAAAACGCGCCTACATGAAGAATAATTTAGCTTCGAGTAGCCTTCCGTCGATCTTTTGAAGCTGTCAAACTCTTCAATCGGTTTCCCAAAATGCTTAATAAATTGGTCACGGATTGACCCCTCACTGACCCCGCGTGGTTTCCGTTTACCCAAATAACTCAACTCCAAATCCTAATAATTGAACAATAAATATAAACTTAATCATTACTAAGTAAATGAGAATAGAAATATACACTTAATCGGGGAAGAAAAATGATCATTGAAATATGCAAAAAAGCAAAAGCAGCCTCAGTTAAAATGGCGCAGCTAACAGCGGATGCAAAAAACACGGCGCTCTGCAGAATGGCAAATGCCCTTGAAGCCAACGCTGAAAAGATTTTGATGGCAAACAAGGCGGATGTGGAGGCTGCAAAATCTAAAGGGGTAAAGGCTGCAATGCTTGATCGTTTAGCTTTGGACCAAAAGAAGATTCAAGGCATGGCTAAGGATATGAGGGAAGTTTCCACCTTAGCTGACCCAATTGGCACAATCATAGGTACCTGGACAAGACCCAACGGCTTGATCATCAGTCAAGTTCGCGTACCACTGGGCGTTGTAGGTGTAATTTACGAGTCACGACCTAATGTAACGTCTGATTCTGCAGGAATCTGCATCAAATCAGGCAACGCTGTTATTCTGAGAGGAGGCTCTGACGCGTTACAATCAAACGTTGCCATCGGCGAAGTCCTAAGGGACGCTTTGGCTGGGACAGCCGTACCCGTTGACGCTGTTCAAGTCGTTAATTCACCTGACCGTAAGGTTGCAGAAGAACTAATGCGCATGCGGCAGTACATTGATGTGCTAATTCCCCGCGGAGGCGCAGATTTGATCAAAACGGTTGTTGAGACTTCCAGAATTCCAGTTATCGAAACAGGCACGGGCAACTGCCATATCTACGTTGAAGAAAACGCAGATTTAGATAAAGCAACGCCGATTGTGATCAACTCTAAATGCCAAAGACCCGGAACATGCAACGCCGCCGAAAAACTCTTAGTTCACAACAAAATTGCCGAATCCTATTTGCCCATTGTGATTGCTGCTCTAAGAAAAGAAGGTGTTGAAGTTAGAGGTGACGAAGAAGCCCGAAAGATAATTCCTGATGTAAAAGCAGCAACTGAACAAGACTGGTATGCTGAATATCTGGACCTAATAATGGGTATCAAAGTTGTAAAAAACATAGATGAAGCCATAGCCCACATCAACAAATACGGCACCAAACATTCAGAATCAATCCTTACAGCCGACTTCGACAAAGCCATGAAGTTCATACGCGAAATCGATTCGGCTGCAGTTTACTGGAACGCATCCACACGGTTCACCGACGGCAACCAATTCGGGTTAGGAGCAGAAATAGGCATAAGCACCCAAAAACTCCATGCACGAGGACCCATGAGCGTACAGCATCTAACAACAACAAAATACGTTATTTTAGGCAGTGGACAAATTCGAAAATAAAGAAAAGAAGAATCTTTTGGTGACTCAGTCATTAAAATTAATTTTCTTTTCTTGAAAAATCAGTAGTCAATAAATCTTGATTTTCAATCTTTCAGCTATCTATTAAGAAGAGGGTTTAAATGCAAAACCGCCCGGATTTACGTGGCTTTCAGTTTAAAAGAGCGCTCAATCGCTTAATTATTTAGATTGAAAATTAAAAAGTAGGTTGTTCTGAGTTCAGGTTTTAACTTATTATTTCAAACAATTTTTTATATTGTCTTTCCTAAGGTGAAGATAGACTCAAAAATTAGGAGAAATTAACTTGGTTAACCGTTTCATCAATAGATGGAAAAGCAAAGAACCTGAGCCATCAATAACAACAAAAATTAAGAGCATTGGCAAACCTGCCGAAAATGTAAAAGATCAAATAAATATGGTTATTCAACGATTAGACGTTCAAACTAAATCATTGGATGCCGCGGTTCAACGTTTTCAAAACCGTGACGCAACCATCTTTCAATGTGTTGTAAAAGCCATCGCAAACAGAGATCAGGCACGAGCAAACATTCTTGCAAATGAACTCCATGAAATACGCAAAATAGAGAAAATGCTTATCCAAGAGTCCCTTGCTTTGGAAAGCGTATCTATGCGGCTTAAAACTGTTTCAGAAGTAGGTGACTTAGTTACAATTTTAGGTCCGGCTGCAAGTGTGCTAAACACCGTTCGTTCAGGGATGACAGATATTATGCCACAAGCAAGTCAGGAACTTGAAAACATCGGAAGCCTGCTCGGAGAAATCGTAACCTCAAATAGCCAATCTTCAGAAACACCGGTAAATATTGGAACATCAGCAAACGCGGACGCACTAGCTATTTTGGAGGAAGCAGAGGTAGAGGCAGAAAGGAGGGTTAGAGACCAATTTCCCGACGTAGCTACTGGAGTTGCTCCATCTAAAAGGACAAGCATTGAACTTGGCTAAGAGAAAAACGTCAGCAAAAATGTTAGCCTACCTATTTTTTCTTTTGTTTTCTTAATAATTTATGAAATAAAGAGAGTGAAAGTGTCTATCGGGTTTTGATTACTCAGATAGAGCTTCAAGTTTTTTTTAGACAAACGTTGGCATGATGGTTTGGATTTGGTGTACGACGGGTTGAATTAGGCTTAGTACGATGTTTGGAAATAGACCCAATATTATTAATGTGCCAGCGAGGATGAAGATTGGAATTAGGATGTTTTTTGATTCTTTTATTGGGGTTTCGTCTTTGGCTTTCTTGCCGTACATTACATAAATTAATCTGAACAGGTATGCGGTTTGTAGGACACTTGTTAAAACTCCGATTACTGCTAGCCAGCTTAAGTTTGCTTGTATTGCTGCTGTGAAGACTAAGTATTTGCCTATGAATCCGCCGAATGGTGGAACACCTGCAAATGATAGCCCAGCCATTACCAAAGCTAAGCATACAAGAGGCATTTTTTTACCTAAGCCTGAGAGGTCGTCCATGCTTTTGAATCCGTGACTGTTAATTACGCCGACTGCCATGAAAGCGAGTGCTGTGGTGATACCGCCGATTAGGAAGAAGTAAAGGTTGCCGAGTAAGCCAAGTGAAGATACACTTGATATTGCTACAAGGTTGTAGCCGACGTCAGCAACGCAGATGTAAGCTATTAAGCGTTTTACATCGCTTTGGATTAATGCAAATAGGTTGCCAGTTATCATTGTTACAGCTGCTAAGGCTGCTAACATCAAAGTCCAATCTAAAACTGCGTTTGATCCTTTTGGAACTACGATGTATAGGAGTATTCTGATGAGGATGTAATAGCTGCCTTGGTCTACAAGAGCTGAGAGGAAAGCTGCTGATGGGGCTGGAGCTGCAGTGTATGCATCAGGTAACCAGAAGTGGAACGGTACAATTGCGGCTTCAATTGCGTAGCCAGCCGCTATGAATATGAATGCTACAATTAGCAGGTGATTACTACTTAGATGAGCTAATGCTTGCCCAAGTGCAAGATAGTTTAGGGTTCCTGTTAAGCCAAAGACAAGTGAATAGCCAAAAAGAATGAATGCTGAAGCAATGATGACCATGATTAGATATTTTAGCGTTGCATTGATAGAGAACGCGTTTTTCTTGTATAACATTAAGAAGGCTGCGCCTGCTGTTGCGGCTTCCCAGAATATGAAGAATGTCAATAGGTCGCCTGCAAGGACTGCGCCAAGTATAGCGGCGGTTGTCATTAGCATGATGGCGAAGTACCGTTCCGATGGTCGCTCGTTTGAGCCAACTGAAAAAACTGTGTAAACAACAACGACAGCGCTGATTGCGATTATGATTATTGCCATGTAAATTGAGATGGCGTCTATCATGAAGGCGCTTGAGAACATATTAGAAGAACTACCGTTCAAGCCCAAACTAAGAATGCCGGGTAATTGTGTACTGTAATAGTTTAATGCTAAATTGGCTACGGCTGCACCTGCAATTGCGAATACAGCGATAAACCAGCCTAAAGTCAAGGCAGTTTTATTGTTACTTTTTCGTATTAGCCTGAAAACTGGTAAAGTTAGCAAAGCGGCGATTACAAGAGTTATAAGCGGCAATATGACGTCTATAAGTGCAACCATTAGATTTTACCTCCGAATGTCACTGTTTGAATTAGATTTATGAAGAACGTTGGGTAAATCCCCACGAGAACAACCAAAACCACCAGAATAGCTAAGGATAGTTTCATGTAGTTGGATACGTCAACGATTTTATGTGGTTCCTCGCCTTCTAATAGTTCTTCTGCTGCGGGTTGGCCAAGATAAATTTTTGATGTGAATCTTAGCATGTAAGCCAGCGAAATCACTGTTGCTATGAGCATAAGTGCAGTGGGTATGATGTAGAAACTGTTAGTTTTTATTACTTGGAAAGCTCCGACGAATATTAGAAATTCGCTAATGAAGCAGGCAAATGGCGGTGCTCCGGCGATACTTAAGGCGGCTATTGTTGATGAAACCGCTGTGAACGGCATTTTGCTGGCTAAACCGCCCATTTTGCGGATGTCTCTTTTTTCTGTTTGATGCATTACCCCTCCTGCGGTGAGAAAGAGAAGGCCTTTGCTTAAGGCGTGGCTAACGATATGCAGTACCGTTCCAGTTATTGCAAGAGATGAAACAACGATGACGGCTGCTCCTGCTGCAACGTTTGCTGGAAAGAGTGATAGCCCGAACATTATGTAACCCATATGGGCGATGCTTGAGTACGCGATAAGGCGCTTTATGTCGGTTGAAACCAGAGCAATAAGTGATCCAAAGAAGGCAGAAAGTACGCCAACTATTGCTAATGCGTATAGGAAGTTTGTTCCAAATGTTATTCCAACGGATGGGAAAACCATTCCAAGTGAGAGACGTAGAATTGCATAAGCTCCTGCGCTAATTATGACTCCACTTAGTAAGGCTGACATAGGTGCTGGTGCTTCCGAATGTGCATCGGGGAGCCAAATGTGAACTGGTATAACAGCCATTTTAACAGCGAAACCCGCGGTTAACGCGATAAGAGCCCACTTAACAATGCTTGAACCTGCGACGCCCACGCCCATCAAGGCTGTTTGGGCTGTGAACATGTCAG
>Ga0182021_10012545_pt1 | contig 10069 bp, 6 predicted proteins | sample 612E3MmetaG_FD_120493 | JGI IMG/M metagenome (GOLD analysis project Ga0182021, IMG submission 120493) | Permafrost microbial communities from Stordalen Mire, Sweden - 612E3M metaG (Illumina Assembly) | ecosystem: Environmental > Terrestrial > Soil > Wetlands > Permafrost | place: Sweden... | reverse complement strand
GTCGGGTCCTCCAGATATGCATCGCAAAATCATGCGCTTGGTTTTGCGTGGCGCCATGACAACCATCTGGTTGAATTCAAGCTCAATTTCCAGAACATTCCCTACCAGGGTTTCCCGAACCAGCGCATGGATATGACGCTAAACGATAACGTACATGCCAATCTTCACTATCTCGGGCAGCACCATTGGGGCGTTTTGGAAGCGCGCGTCTATGGCGATTTTACGCGCCACAAAATGGATTTCGCCAGGGACAAGCAGTTCTTCTACGGCAGCGCGGCAACCATCCTGGCGCCCGGCATGCCGATGGACACGAAAGGGCTAAACCTTGGCGGGCTGGTTAAGGCGGACATCCTGCTTTCCGGTCGTAACACGCTTAGGGTGGGTTTCGAGGCTCAGCGCTACCGTTTGCACGACTGGTGGCCGCCGTCCCCATCCGTCCTGCCGCCTGGTTATGCTACCGGGGGAATGGCGCCGGATACATTCATCAATATCAATAATGGCCAGCGGGATCGTATCGGTGTCTTTGCCGAATGGGAAGCGCGCTGGAATCCGAAGTGGGTTAGCTTACTGGGGGCTCGTAGCGATACGGTGATGACGGACACGGGAACGGTACAGGGCTACAACAGCGGCATGATGTACAATGGCATGCCTTTATACCCGGCTACCACCTTCAATGCAAGCAACCGCCAACGCACGGACAACAACTTCGATATGACGGCACTGAGCCGGTATACACCGGGAGGATCGCTGGACTTCGAGGCAGGTTACGCCAGAAAGACGCATTCGCCGAACCTCTACGAGCGTTACGCCTGGTCGACAAACACGATGGCAATGGAGATGGTGAACTTCGCCGGCGATGGCAATTACTATATTGGGAACCTCGGCCTGAAGCCGGAAGTGGCCAATACCTTCAGCGCGACCGCCAACTGGCATGATGCCGCCAAGGAAAGAACGGGAATCGCAATTACGCCGTACGTCACCTACGTTCAGGATTACATCAATGTCCGCCGCTGCCCCACTACCGTCTGCGGCACTTCCGCAGCCGTCGTTGCCAGCACGATGGCCACGAAGGGATTTGTCTATCTCCAATTTGTGAATCAATCCACCAAGTTATATGGCGTCGACGTTTCCGCCCACTCGGTACTGGCGAAAACAAGCGGTTCCGGCAGCTTCACGGCGACCGGCTTATTGAACCTTGGCAGAGGCGTAAACCGGGCAACCGGCGACAATCTCTACAACATGATGCCGGTGAACGCGAGGCTGGCCGTGATTCATAGTCTGGGCAAGTGGATCAACACTATTGAAGAGCAATTGGTAGGCGCCAAGACACACGTATCGCAAGTTCGCGACGAACTCAAAACCGGCGGCTACGGTTTGCTGAATCTGCGCACCAGCTATGAATTGAAGAAGGTCCGTTTCGATGTCGGACTGGAAAATGTTCTGAACAAGTTCTATGCCTCGCCATTGGGCGGAGCCTATGTCGGTCAGGGTCCAACCATGTCGAATTCGACGATTCCCTGGGGCGTTCCCATTCCCGGCATGGGACGCTCGTTTAATGTCGGCCTGACATGGAAGTTTCTGGCCGAATAGTCCGCTGGCCGCGAGACACGCCCTATTTGAAATCCGCCCCAACATTTGGAATTGCCGCGCATACAGAATCCGCTCGACACTCTGAGCCGGTCGACTTGTCGACTTTTCGCCGGGAACTGGAGGGCCTCGACGGATACGGTACGCGGGTCGCTGGTCAATGAGTGCTTTGAGTTTTCTGCTGAAATAGGAATATGAAACTATCCGCGAGAAACCAATTGCCTGGCACCGTTGAGGAGGTCCACTTGGGTGAGATCATGGCTCGCATCGTAGTGAAGGTTGGCGAGCACGTCATGGAGAGCGTGATCACCCGGCAAAGCGCCGAGGAACTCGGTCTAAAGCAGGGCGATTCCGTGCAAGTGGTCGTCAAGTCCACCGAAGTGATGATTCAGAAATAGCCGTCCTGCGGTTCAGTTCGATTGCCGGATCCTGAGCGCCGTCACCTGCCGCACCCACCTTGCGGCCCGCTTCTCACCCGGCACCACCAACTGAAAGGGGCCGTCTTTGTCCGAGAGCGGCTTGCCATCCCGCTTCGTCACCACGTATACGGCCTTGTCCATGAACGTCGAGTCCAGTTCCGCCCAGGCGAAAACGGCCCGGTAGCCGTCCTTGGCTTCCACCGTCAGGTAATACGACGCTCCCGTACTGTGGAACTTCTCGCCCAACGGCAGATCCACCTTGGCAAGCACGTCCGTCAGCAGGACGCCCTCAAACGTGGCTGGAGTTCCGTGATCCGTGGCCTTCACGATCTGTTGCGGCAGATTCGAGAGATCCGCAACGGAAAGCGTGACACTCTTGCCGCCGATGCCTTGAACAACCAGCGCCGTCTGGCCCTGACACACCGCAATTGAAATGAAGAGGCCAAATACTCCAATCGGCTTGATGAATGTCATACTCACGATTCTCGACTGTCCCGAACATCGTTGGCAAGGGGCTGGCCAGATAGGGTCCCGGTAGATGCCCGACCATCAGCTCTTGCCTCGCGCCTGAACCTCATGTAGCCGGCGCAGTCCCAATGCAACACGTGCGACTTTCCACCAGCAGTCTCGCCTGGCGCTCAGTCGGCGTCGGTTACTACGTAGCCCACACGTTGTTCCGGTTTCGGGGGTGCTGGGCTGAAACACTGCATGGACCGGATTCTGACAGCGCCGGGAATCGCCGCGAGTTGGCTCTCAACCACGCGCCGAAGATCGTCGGGCGAACCGACGGCACGGGCGTTCAGCAGAAGTTCATGCTTCGCGACCGGAGAGGCATCCAGGTTCCCCTGCACGGACCGCTCGCCGCCGTTGCTCACGATCGAAGCCTTGACCCAGCCCGTGGGAGACTCGTCCATCACCTTCAAATGCGCGATGATGAAGCCCGTTTCCGTCAGCGCCGCATCAAGCCCTTCCAGCAGCGGACCGACGACCGACGCGGGCGGCGCCCCGGTCTCCAGTTTCACCGTAGCGCTGCAGTTCAGCCAAGCCAGCGCGGCCTCTGCCCGCGCGTAACGCTCGTAGTCGATCTCGAGGATCTTCCCGCCCGGACGGAACCGACCGCCGAGAACCTCGTCGAGCCAGGCCGCAACCCCCTCCCCGGTGTGCGAACTAAGGAACCGCGCTGAGCCGCCGGGCAGCGACGGGAATTCCGAGAAGCGATCGGCCTTGCTGAAGCACACCAGGTCCGCCTCTTCGATCTGTTTGTAAAACAGAAAAGCCAGTTCGGGGTCCATGCCGGGGTCCATCCACTTCTTTGCACGCTCGGGATCGACCAGAACCGTGTACGGCGCGACGCGGAAGCGCGCGGCGTGCTCCAACTTGAGCGGCTGCAGCACCGTTGCGGAGATGTCTGTGCAACTGCCGACGGCTTCGGCGAAGATGATCTCCGGCATATGGACGCGCAGTCCCTCGGCCGCATGGACCAGGTCGGAGAGGCGGCAGCAGAAGCAGCCCCCGGCCACCTGTCCCGCTTGGATCCCATTCGCCTCGACGAACCGCGTATCCACGAGTTCGGCACCCTGGTCGTTGAGAAGCGCCGCCGGCTTCACGCCGCGCGCTTGCAGCAGCCGCGCGGCCGAGACGATCAAGGAAGTCTTCCCGGCACCCAGGAAGCCGCCGATGGGAACGATGGTGGGGCGAAAGCCCCGGTCCTGCGGTCTCCTCACACGGTGACTCATATCGCCCTCCCGAAGGGAGGTACCATACTACCGGACCATTTCAATCGACCGCTTGGGTCGGGTTATTCCCCACGCGGGCTAGCGCCGTGCGGGTCCAGTTCCGTAAGGGGACGATCCCAGTGCACCAGCGTGAGCCGCCAGCGTTCCTGCTCCTCCTTGCGGAGTTTCTCCTGGTCGGGGAACAACTTCTGTTCAATACCGCGCCCTTGAGTCCGCGCCGCCGCGTCTTTGTAATAAATCAGGACGCGCAGGTCCCAGCGTTCCGACTCGCCGACATGTCCGCCGCCTCGCTGCACGATGTACTTGGTGACGAGACCCTCTTTCTTTTCCTCGTCCAGAATCGCAATCTGATACTTCTTGAAGATCGCATAGAAGTCGTCAAAATAGCCCCACTTGACCTGGTAGACCCATTCGACGATGGGGGGCGCTTCGGCCGCCTGTCGGGACGCGGCATTCTGCGCGAAAGCCGGCCGGACGCCGCCGATGCCGGCGATCGCAGCCCAAACGGCCAGAGATGCGAACAGGCGCTTGGATATAACATGGCTTGTCATTTCTTTCTCTCCTTTAGTTGAGTCGCTAACACTTCTCTCAGACTTAGACCTAAAAACTAACCCGCACACCGAGCTGGATCAGCCTCGAATTGTTGGCTTGGGCCGTAATCTTTCCGAAGTTCGGGCTGGTGAACGAAGTGTTCGGATAGCTGAAGTACGGCGTGTTGGCCGCATTCAGAGCTTCGGCGCGAAACTGCGCCGTCAGCCGCTCGCGAATCGAGAACGTTTTGAACGCCGACACGTCCCAGTTGGACAAACCGGGACCGCGGACGTTGAGGAACGGCGAAGTATTGCCAAAGGTGAATTGCGGAGCTTGCGAGAACGCTGCAGGGTTGAGCCAGCCGTTAATGCGATCGGCGGTGGATCCGGATGTCGCCGAAGAACCGCCTGTCGCGTTGGGCCGCTGTAAGCTGGCGCCGATCACGCTATTGTTATTCGGCTGCGTCACCCCCAGCGGAAATCCCGTTTGCAGGATGCCGAACGCGTTCGCGGACCATCCTCCCGCCACCAGGTCGAGTATACGGCTGCTATTCAGGAAGGGCTTCCCTTTTCCGAACGGCAGCGCATACGTGATTGCCGTAGTGAACCGGTTCGGCGCATCTTGCGTGGCCAGTCCGAACTCGGCGGCCTTGTCGTAGGCGTTCTGGGCGCCGGATAGGGAGGTGATCTGGGCGGCGCCCGCTGTGCTTACGCCGAGAACGTTGGTCTCGGTGCGCGACCATGTGTAGGATGCCAGTGCAGTCAGCCCGTTCGCGAGGCGCCGTTCCGCCCGGAAATACGCGGCATAGTAAAACGCGTAACCCGTATCCGAATTGGCGATCGTCACCGACGTGTACTGCGGAAAGGGCAGCAGCAGTTGGGCTTGGGTAACGGTCGCCGTCCCCACTGTGCCCACGCCACCGTTGTTATAGAACGGATTGGCGACTTTTTGCGTGAGCGCCGAACCCAGCGGGAGATGCGACGGGTTGATCTGGTCGATATTCAGGCCGGTCTCGTTCAGATGGAGCGAATGGGAGCCTAGGCCGCCCACGGTGACGACGAATCCGGCGCGGGTCTGCCTTTGCACTTCGAACGAATATTCCTGAACATAGCCCGCGGATTGCGAGGTGGGCGAAAACACGGTGATCGCCTGGCCGATTCCCGAGAGGCCCCCCAGCGTATTCCCCGTCGGCTGCAACAGCCCGGTTGGATAGGGATTGGAGAGCGAAGCGGCCGGGGTGAAGTTCCCGTTGGTGGAAGTTATGATGGACGTGGTCTGCGAATACCCGCTGGCGTTCTGAAAACTGAAGAACCCCGGCGCCCAGTAGATTCCGTATCCGCCGCGAACCACAGTCTTACCGTCGGGCGAGTACGCGAAGCCGATGCGCGGCGCGGGCTTGACGGCGAGAGCATCGCCGGTTTCCACCGGATTGCCGTTCACTCCGGCATATTCCACTTGGCCTGGAACCTGCAAACCCGCAACGTTTTGTTGCAGCGGATTGGCGCCCGTGGGGTTAAACCCGACGATCAACTTGTTATTCGATTCTCGAATACCGGACTCGTGCTCGAACCGGATTCCGAGATTCAGAGTCAATTTGGGCGTAATGCGGAAATCGTCCTGCACGAAGCCGCCGTAGTAGCGCACGAAGTCGTTGAAGTTGGCAACCACGTTCATGCTGCCGCTGGTGGGATAGCCGAGGAGCATGGTTGCGAGGTCGGAGCCGGTTCCAACGGTCGAGATTTGCGGCGTCGCGCGGGTGAAAACATCGGAAAAACCGAAGCTGGTCGGGCCAACGGCGGGCGTGCCGGCGTCATGCAGGGTGCGGAAGTCGAAGCCGGCCTTGAGGCTGTGCCGGCCGTGATACCTGGAGATCGTCGTGTTCGCCGATCGCGAATAGAAGACGTCGCGGGTGGTCGTGCCGCCCCCGAAGTTCGCGAGTGTTCCCATGGTGACCGCGGGAAATGCCGTATTCGGAGTGGCGGTCGCCAGCGACTGCGGCAGACCCAGCGAGGCCAGGTTGAATCCCGCGCTCGACGTGGGAAAGCTGGTGGTGAAGAAACGGTTGAATCCCCAGCGGGCCGTGAGCACCGTGGTGGGATTCAGCGTCGCCGTGGCATTGGCTTGCGTGGCATCGATCCGCCTATACAGCAGGCTCTGCCCGGGCGACGCCACGTTGCCGAAGGTTGGAGGGGAGTTTGTCTCTCCGGTCTTCTGGTGAACGTAAGACGCCGAGGCGCGAAGCCAGGAGGCGAACTGCTGGTCGCCTTTGAATGTGTATTGGTCGCCACGATTCGGATAACCCCCCGTGACATTGAAATTGGTCGCTCCGTAGTAGGCCGTGGGCGCGTTGGGGAGGGGGTAGTAAGACGCCAGTTTCAGCCCGGCCGGATTCAACTGGCCTTGCGGGATGATGTTTCCCGCAAATGGCGTTCGCGCCCCCGTGGAACTGGTGCTGATCGGGTCGTAGATGATCTGCTTGGCCCCGCTCGGGCTGAGACTCTGGGAGAAATCTCCCACCCGCTCGCGCGCCGTCGGTACGGCAAGCGCGGTGTTGCCTCCGTCCTCCTGCCGGTACGCCTCGGTGGCCACGAAGAAGAATGTACGGTTGTGCCCATCGTAGAGCTTGGGGACGACGACCGGTCCGCCCAGCGAACCGCCCCAATCGCGGAACGGCTGATTCGCAACCGGCAGACCGGCTTGATTCGAGAAGAAATTGTTGGCCAGCCAGTCCGTCTGGCGAACATGGCCCACGCCGCTGCCATGCAGATTGTTCGAACCGGATCGCAGCAGCGAGTTAAACGTTCCGCCCCCGGTGCGAGATGCTTCGGCGTCATACGTGCTTGCCTGGAGCTTCACCTCCTGGACGGATTCGGGCGAGGGAACAAACACAGCGCGATTGTTCGAATCGGTGATCGAGATACCGTCTACCAGAACGTTATTGGTTCGCACCGGGCCGCCGGCGATCGAAACCTGGGAATTGGCGTTCTGGTCCTGCATGCGGCCCATCTTCGGGTTGTTGACAAACACCACCGTTTGCGCCAGTTTGGCGACAAAGAATGGGTTCCGCCCGAGGATGGGCAGGTCCGTGATCTTCTGGCTCTCGATGACTTGCCCGGTGGATGCGTCGGAGGTCTCGAGCGGCGGCGCCTCCCCGGTAACGTTGACCTGCTCGGTGACTTGGCCTAGTTCGAGCGTGAGATCCACTGTGACGGCGGCTTGCGTCGAGATCACGACGCCCTTGCGCTCCATGCTCTTAAAACCGGTGGCCACGGCGCTCACGGTGTACGTGGCGGGGGTGACCGCCGTGAACACGTACTCGCCTTGATCGTTAGTGGCCGTCGTGCGGATCGCCGACTTGGCTTCGTCGGCGATGGCGATCTTAGCCCCCAGCGTGGCAGCCCCGCTTGGATCCGTGACGCGGCCCCGCAAAGAGCCCTGAAAGGTCTGCGCAAATGCCGAACCGGAAATGAGAAGGACGTAGACAAACCGTTTCATATGATTACCTTTCAGTGCCGCGAATTCGCCGGAAACGGGCTCGCTGAAAGCGGAGACACCGGTCGCGACTGATTCGCGGCACTCTCCCTTACTGCAAAACTGTCTTAGGAACCACTCAAGAATAACTTCACATTTGGCTGCTTGGCCCCGTAGCGCAGGCACTCTTGCCTGCCGCGTCCCGACTCATCGGGACGCTTGCCCGGGCGTGCTTTAAAGCGCGTCCCGAGGAGTCGGGACGCGGCAGACTGAGAGTCTGCGCCACGTCGGTGGCTGGGGAGTTATTCTTGAGTGGTCCCTTAGTTGATAAAAGCCAGGGAATGCCTGGCGCCACAGGAGGAAGACCGGAGGCAACAACAGCGGGGCAATCCGGAACCGCGTACCAGCCGGGCGCTCATGACTTCACCTGCGCCGCATCGCGGGGGAACGGGTTGTACGGAAACAGGACCGCGTGGTATTGGTCTTTGAGTGCCGTGTGCAGGTGGAGGAGCGCGCTGCCCACGCCGGCGGCGCCCTGCATGTAGCCGGTCTGGGCGGTGACGATCCACGGTTGAATACGAAACTCGGATTGGTACCACCGGTAGCCTTTGTCGTCGCCGAAAGCACGGCTGACCACATTGTCCAGCGCCCGCCGGGCAAAGTCCAGATACTGCTGTTTCCCCGTCGCCTGGTGCAGGCTCAGGAAGAACTCGGCGATTCCGGCCGCTCCGCAGCACTGGCTGATGTTATTCCAGAAACCAGGTAAGTGGCCGGGCTTGACCGAGTACTCGACGCGCAGCGGAATCTGCGGATACGAGTCGTTCTGCTGCTCGGGAATGCCGCTTTTCAGGATTGCGCCCGCCGCGCGTTCGGTGATATCGAGCCAGCTTTTGTCCCTGGTGTTTCGATAGAGCTCGTAGAACAGCCGGACCGATCCGGCCGGTCCGTTGCACTGGCCCAGGTAAAAGAGGTCCTGGCCATTGGGTGCGCCATGGTGGAGCAGGAAGGTGTCGCGGTCGGCGCGCGCAATGCTCTTGAGATGAGCGGCGCCCGAGAGTGCGGCATCGAGGAACTCCTGCTCCCGCGTCTCCGAGTATAGTTGCGCCAGCACGGTGGCCACACCCGCCGTGCCATGCGAGAAGTTGGGCGTTGCGGACCAGTAGAGGTTGCCTCCGGTATCCTTCCGCGCAATCTCGCGCAGATGCTTGCCGGCGTTCCGCGCCAACTGGCGCCAGTCGTCCCGGTCGAACGTGCGGGCGGCGTAGAGGAGATACGAGATCACCCCGGCATCCCCACCGCTGATGTCGAACGCCGGCCCCCACGTCACTCCGGCGCCAGCCGTTTGCGCGCGCTTCGCTAGCACGCCGGTCGCCGATATTGCCGCGTCACGGTATCGGGAGTCTCCCGTCGATTTCCACGTCTCCAGAATGGCGTAGGATGCCCCGGCAAGCCCCTCGCGGTTGAACCCGCTACCCTGGATGCCGGCAGCGCGGCCGATCACGTAATCGGCGGCTCGTTGGGCGTCCTCGCTGTAAGACGTGTCTTTGGCGGCGCGCGCCAGCTCGATGAAGAAAATCAAGGTGCCGGCGTTGCCCTTATAGATGTCTGGCCCCACGGTTTCCGGTTTACCGGGCTCGGAGGGCCAGGCAATTCCAACAGGCTGTTGGATGGCATTCGCCCGAATCCAGGCTGCCGCCTGTCGAGCGGGTTCCAGGTAATCGGTGGCCGCGGTCGGGCCGCTCCCTCCGCGGCCCGATGCAGCCGCCAGAGCCGGCCGGTATTGAGCGATTGCTCCGCCGGCCGCCATACTCTGCACGAATCTGCGCCTGCTTGTTTGCATGTTCATGGGTTCTCCCCGAATCCAGGCGGCTAACGCGCCGCGCTCTGATTTTGCGAAACCAAGGGCTCTGCCTTTTCCGCCAGCAGGCGCTCGATCTCGGTAGTGAATTCCTCCTTCAGGAGCGTATTCAACTCTCCCGTAGCGGGGCCCGCGAAGCCGACGTGAACCCTGCGAATCCGGCCGCTGCGGTCCTGAAAGAACGTCGTCGGCCAGGAGTTGAGATTGACCGCCTGGGGTAGCTTGGCATTCACCTGGTCCTGCGTGCCCCCAAGCAATACCGGATACTCGATTCCATACTGCTTCACGTAGGCGTGCAAACGGGTGGGGTCCTTCAGTTGCTCCTCTTCCTCGAAATTCAGCGCTACGATTTCGAGCCCCGCTTTGTGGTACTTGCGATAGAGTTCCGCCAGGTAAGGCGATTCGTCGTGGCAGTTCGGGCACCAGCTTCCCGTGACGTTCACCAGAACCACTTTGCCCTGAAAGCG
>Ga0182021_10012543_pt1 | contig 10070 bp, 11 predicted proteins | sample 612E3MmetaG_FD_120493 | JGI IMG/M metagenome (GOLD analysis project Ga0182021, IMG submission 120493) | Permafrost microbial communities from Stordalen Mire, Sweden - 612E3M metaG (Illumina Assembly) | ecosystem: Environmental > Terrestrial > Soil > Wetlands > Permafrost | place: Sweden... | reverse complement strand
GGCACCAGCGACGGCACCGACGGCTCCGGCGACGGTCCGCCCGCGGGCGACGAGTAGCCTCCTTCCGCGGTGCGACACGACAAAGGCAGCGCCGTCACCATCGGTGCTTACGACGGGATCCATATCGGCCATCGCCGGGTCATAGAGCTCGTTCGGCGCCGCGCCGCCGACGCCGGTCTTCGCAGTGTCGTCGTCACCTTTGACAAGAACCCGGCTGCCGTGGTGAACCCCGCGTCCGCCCCGCCCCGTCTCACTGACATCGACCTCAAGATGGAGCTGTTGACCAACACCGGTGTCGACCAGATCCTCCTCCTCGAATTCAACGCCGAGCGGGCCAAGGAGACCGCCGAGGACTTCGTGACCGGTGTGCTCGTCGACGAGCTCGCCACCCGGATCGTCGTCGTCGGGGAGGACTTCCACTTCGGGAACCAGCGCCGCGGCAACGTTGATCTGCTGCGCACGATGGGAGCAGAGCTGGGGTTTTCCGTCGCGCCCGTTCACCTGGTGGCTGACGAGTGGGCGCACGTCGTGGTCTCGTCCACGCGTATCCGGGCTCTCATCGCCACAGGCGAGCTCAACGAGGCGGCCGCCCTGCTCGGCAGGCCGCACGAGGTCCGCGGCGTCGTGGTCGCCAGCGAGGACGCCTTCGAGCACCGGATGTGGCCCAGCGTGTTCATAGACATCCCTGCCGAGATCCTGTTGCCGCCGCCACGTCAATACTCGGGCACAGTGCTCGCGCCGTCCGGGAAGACCGTCGACGCACGGATAATCGTGATCGAGCGCTTCGCCGACGGTACCCAGCAGATAGAGCTCTCGTCCTTGAACGTGCCCTGGTCGCCCCTGCCGATCGCGAGGGCGAGAGGCGACGTCGTAAGGGTCCGTTTCGGCTGACCGCGGCATGCCTGGCGGGCTACGGCCGGTATGGGCGGCCACTAGAGTGGCGCCATGGCGATCTTCCCCATACGCGTCTTCGGCGACCCCGTTTTACGCCAGCGCTCGTCGGAGATCGTGGACATCGACGCCAGGATCGTCCGCCTTTCCGAGGAGATGATCGAGACGATGCGCGACGCGCCGGGCGTTGGCCTGGCCGCCCCTCAGGTGGGCATCGAGCGCCGGATCTTCGTCTACGACATCGGTGAGGGCCCGCAGACGGTGATCAACCCGGAGATCGTGGAGTCCAGCGGGGAGTGGGAGTACGAGGAAGGCTGCCTGTCGGTTCCGGACCTGCACTGGCCGATCATCCGCCCGAAGGAGGTGCATCTCGTCGGCATCGACCTCGACGGCAACGACATATCCGTCGAGGCCGACGAGCTGCTCGCTCGGGTCTTCCAGCACGAGCTGGACCATCTGAACGGGATTCTTCTTCTCGAGCGCCTCGACAAGGACCAGCGAAAGCAGGCGATGCGGGTGCTGCGCACCCGCGCTCTGCCCGACACGGCCGGGATCCCGCTCGACGTCTGAGCTTCGAGCCCGGGGTGAGCGCCTGATGACGGGAACCCGATGACGAGCGCCCGATGACGAGACTCGCCTTTCTCGGCACGCCCGAGGTCGCCGTTCCCGCCCTCCGCGCGTTGCACGAGGCCGGCCACGACGTGGCCCTCGTCGTGACGGCCCCCGACCGCCGCCGCGGCCGGGGGAGCGCACTCGGACCGACGCCGGTGAAAGGGTGCGCTCTCGAGCTCGGGATCCCCGTCTCGGACCGCGTGGCCGACGTCCTCGACGCAGACGTCGAGCTCGGCGTCGTGGTGGGCTTCGGGACCTTGATCCGCGCAGAGGTGCTGCGGCAGGTGCCGATGGTGAACGTCCATTTCTCCCTGCTGCCCCGTTGGCGGGGGGCGGCGCCGGTGGAACGAGCCATTCTCGCCGGCGACGAGAAGACCGGTGTCTGCCTCATGGCGCTCGAGAAGACCCTGGATACCGGGCCCGTCTACGCCCGCGTCGAACTGGCGGTCCTTCCAGGAGAGACGGCCGCTGAGCTGAGGGCGCGCCTCAGCGACATCGGCGCCGGTCTTCTCGTGGAGCGCCTGTCGGGCGGCCTCACCACACTTGGCACCCCGGTGCCACAAGTGGGCGAGGCCGTGTATGCGTCAAAGATCGATCGCAGCGAGCTGCAGCTCGTGTGGGAGCGGCCCGCGGTCGATCTCGAGCGGCTCGTCAGGATTGGCCGGGCCTGGACCACCTTCAGAAGAAAGCGCCTCATCGTCGAGCGCGCGCGGATCGCCGGGCCCGTCGTGGGTGATGAGTCGGCCGCGCAGGCCGCGCCCGGCGCGCCCCCCGCGGCCCCCGCGCCCGTTCCTGGCACTATTTACGACGACGAGGTCGTCTGTGGCATCGGCAGGCTCCGGCTCCTGGAAGTGCGGCCGGAGGGCCGCTCGGTGCAGTCCTTCGAAGCCTGGCGCCGCGGTGCACGTCCTCAACCCGGTGAGCGCCTGTGCGAATAGCGCCCCGTCTGCGAACGCGCCGGCGCGTCGCGTGCGGCCGGGCTGTTCGCAGGAATCGCCGTGACGCGCGCGGCGCCGGTGTGGCCGCAGCGCGCATGTTCAGCCCACTAGCCTTTCGTTCGAGCAAATGATGACTCCGAGGAGCTGAGGTGCCCGGGCAACCACGCACGCGCTGACGCAATAGGTCAAACAACGGCCTGTCATCGCGTGCTGCCGACTGCGGCACAGCGAACCCGTCCCCCGGGCATTTCCGGGCGCTGTTCTTACGCGCCTCGAGCCCATATGGCATCGCTTCAGCGGTTTCGAAGGAGTTCTCGCCGTGCCTCCCCTTCTTCTCGCTTGCCTGGCATATCTCAGCGTCGCCCTACCTGGTTCCACCTTGGGTCTGTTGTGGCCCTCGATGAGGCTCAGCTTTCACGAGCCCGTCGGTGCCCTTGGGATCCTGCTGACTGTTGGCATGGCCGCCTCGGTCGTCTCAAGCGCTGGCACGGGATGGATCCTGTCTCGCTTGCGCGTGGGCGTGGTCGTTCCCCTCGGTACCGCGCTGGTAGGTCTGGCGCTTGCGGAGGAAGTACTCGCGCCGACGCTGTGGGTGTTCGCATTTGGAACAGTTCTCTTCGGACTGGGGTTCGGCGCCCTTGACTCCGCTCTGAACGCGCACGCCGCCGGGCATTTCGGCGCGAGGGACATCAACTGGATGCACGCCAGCTATGGCCTGGGCGCCACCATCGGGCCCCTGCTCGTTACCGGAATCCTGAGCGGAGGGCTGACCTGGCGTTGGGCGTACGGGACCATGTCTGGCGTCCAAGTGTTGGTGGCCCTCGTGCTTGTGTTGGGGCGCCGAAGCTGGGTGAAGTCCGCTTCACCGCCGCCGCGGTCGCCGGCCGAGGCCGACAAGCAGGTGCCCGAAAGCCCTGTCGGACGAGGAAGCGAGCGGCCCGCACGACTTGTCCTCGGCGTCCTTGCCTTCAGCGCCGTCGAGACCGGGATCGAGTCCGGGGCGGGCATCTGGGGCTATGTCTTTCTGACAGCAGGACGTGGGCTGCCTCACGAGGGGGCCGGTGCGGCGGTCGCGGCGTACTGGGCGATGATGTTCGTCGGAAGGGCCGTCCTGGGGCCGGTCGCGGCGAGGGTCGGAGCGGAACGCGTCCTTTCTGGCGCGATCTGGGGTGTGGCCCTGGGAGCCGGGCTGATGACCGTGCCTGGCCCGGGCGCCCTTGCCGTTGGCGGAATGATGATCCTTGGTTTGGCCGCCGCCCCGATCTTCCCCCTTCTCACCCTCACCACGGCCAAACGGCTTCGTACCGCCGACGTTGCGCGGACCACGAGGGTCGTCGGCCTCGAGGTCGCGACCTCGGCCGTAGGCGGTGCGGCGCTGCCAGCGGGAATGGGGCTCGCAATAGGAGCCTTCGACGCAAATGTCCTCGCCCCGTTGCTTCTCGCGCTCGGCCTTACGATGTGCGGTGTGTACAGGCTCATCGCGCGGTCGGCTGGGCGCGACTAGCTGGGACGACGACCGGCGGCCCAGGTGCGTGCACATCGTGTTCGCGGCGGCGAGGAGCTCGCCAGGCTGCCTCGCCAGGCCCTGGCGCATCCTCGAGCGGGGCTCTTGGCTACCGTGGAGCGCGTGGCGGACCTGAGCAAGCGAGAGCACGCCCCAGGCCTTCCCCGGCTGGCCGAAGGTGAGCTGAAGGTCGCGCCGTCGATCCTCGCGGCCGATTTCGGCACCCTCGCGGCCGAGGTGGCGAGGATTTCGGGCGTGACGGACTGGCTGCACATCGACATCATGGACGGCCACTTCGTCCCGAATGTCACCATCGGGCCCCCAGTGGTCGAATCGCTGAGGCCGCATACCGGGATGTTCTTCGATTGCCACTTGATGATGACCAATCCCGGAGAGTTTCTCGAGGCGTTCCGCGACGCCGGGGCCGACTCGTGCTCGGTGCACGTCGAGGTGGGGGATACGCAGTCCCTTTGTGCCGAGATGCGTGCCCTCGGCCTCGGTGTCGGGCTCGTCGTGAACCCGGAGACCCCCTACGAGGCAGCGGCCCCTTATCTCGAGCTCGTCGATCTGCTGCTCGTCATGACGGTGCACCCGGGTTTCGGGAACCAGTCCTTCATGGCCGACGCCGTGAAGAAGGTAGGAGAGGCACGGGACCAGGTCGAGCGCCAGTCCCTCCAGGTCACGCTTCAGGTAGACGGTGGCATCGACGAGAACACTGCACCCGTCGCGGCGTCCCTGGGCGCGAGGTGCTTCGTGGCCGGGACGGCGGTCTTCCATTCTCCCGACCCGGCCGAGGCAGTACGTCGCATTCATGCCGCGGCGGCGTCGGCGTCCTCTGTGAGCAGGTGAGTCGCGTGCCTACGCAGGCGCGAGACCCGCAGCCCAGCGAGCACGGCGAGCCCAGCGAGCACGGCGAGCACGAGGGGCACGGCGACCACGAGGAGCACGGCGAGCACGGCCAACGCGGCCGGCACCGCGCCAGCGGGGCCGGGCTGCAGGCCAAGGTGTGCACCGTCTCCGACGGGGTTGTCGCCGGCGTGCGCGAAGACCGGTCGGGCGCGGCCGTTGCCGAGCGCCTCGAGGCCGAGGGTTACCAGGTCGTCGAACGGCGCGTGGTCGCCGACGGCGTCGAGTCCGTCGCCACGGTTATCGCCGAGCTCGCAGGCGGCTTCGCCGGCTTGATCGTCACCACCGGCGGCACGGGCTTCGGCCCGAGGGACCTCACCCCGGAAGGCACATTGCAGGTGCTCGAGCGCGTCGCGCCCGGCCTGGCCGAGGCGATGCGCCTTGCGAGCCCGCTCGGCCGCCTGTCCCGAGCCGCGGCCGGGACGCTCGCCGAGTCACTGGTCCTCAATCTGCCGGGGTCCACCACAGGCTCGATCGAATGCCTGGAAGCCGTGCTCGAAGTGCTGCCGCATGCGCTCGAGTTGCTGAGGGGCGAGAGGCCTCATTGAGCAATCCGTCCTCGCGTAAGGCCCCGCCGGGCCGCCGACGCGGTGGCGACCGGCCCGGGGCGGACCCCACCGACGAGGTCGTCCCACCCACCGACGAGGTCGCGCCACCCACCGGGGAGGTCGTTCCACCCACCGACGAGGTCGTCCCACTCGACGGACAAGCGCGTGTCGACGAAGCCCACATGGCGCTCGCGGTGCAGCTGGCGCAGACGGTTCGCACGAAGACGTCGCCGAATCCGTGGGTCGGCTGCGTCATCGTCGACGGATCGGGCGAGATCGTGGGCGAGGGAGCGACTTCCGCTTACGGCGGTCCGCACGCCGAGACAGCGGCTCTCGCCGCGGCGGGCGACCGCGCCCGGGGCGCCACCGCGTACGTGACTCTCGAGCCGTGCGCCCACCACGGCAAGACTCCGCCTTGCACCGACGCGCTCATTGCGGCCGGCGTCTCCAAGGTTGTCGTCGGGATCCGCGACCCGGATCCGAAGGTCGCCGGCGCCGGTCTCAAGGCCCTCAAGGCTGCAGGAGTGGCTGTCTCGACGGGCACCCTCGCCGGCGTCGTGAGCGACCAGCTCCGCCCCTACCTGGTGCAGCGATCGACGGGGCGGCCGTATGTGGTCCTCAAGCTCGCCATGACGCTTGACGGCCGGACGGCGGCCCCCGACGGCTCGAGCCGGTGGATCACCGGCGCCGAGGCGCGCTGGGACGTGCACCGCCTTCGGGCCGAGAGCGACGCCGTACTTGTCGGAGCGGGGACCGTGCGGCACGACGACCCCGAGCTGACCGTGCGGGACGACGACCCCGGCGATGGCGGCCCCGAAGGGGAGCGTCGCCAACCGCTGCGGGTCGTGCTCGGCCACGCGCCCGAGGGCGCGCGGGTCCTGCCGGCCCTCGAGCTGCAAGGCGAACTCGGCGCGGTGCTGGACGAGCTCGGCCGGCGCCGCGTCCTGCAGGTGCTGGTCGAGGGTGGTGCGCACGTGGCAGCGCAATTCCACCGCGAAGGGCTGGTGGACCGATACGTTTGGTACCTGGCGCCGGCGTTCCTCGGAGGCGACGATGGGCGACCCGTGTTCGCCGGGCCGGGGGTGGCGACGATGGCCGAGGCGTGGCGGGGGCGGATCATCCTGGTGCGTCGGCTGGGCGTCGACCTGCGCGTCGACGTCGAGCCCGAGGCCACAGATCGCGGCAGAGAGCTTGAGGCAGACCGCTGAGACGGTGCCGCACGGGAGGGGAATCCAGCTCAGCGCGCCTGGCCGATCGAGGACGCAACCGACTCGGGGTCCTCGCAACCCACGATCAGCTCGTCGTACCTGGCACCCTCGAGGCGGACCCGGACACCGCGAGGGGTGTCGTGGTGAACCACGGCGAAGATCTTGTCGTCCCTGGAGGTGAAGGTCCCCACGGCGACCGACCCGGGAATGCCGGTTCCGACGCGAAAACCGTGCACCGCGTGGACGGCGTCGTCGAGCACCTCGACGCTCTGGACCGAAGCAACGGGCACGCGGACCTCGCCGTGCACGGACTCAAGCTTCTCGACGGTGTTCAGGCGTAGCACCAGCTCGTCACCCTCGACGATGAGCTCGGCCATGTTCCCTCCTTCTGTGAGCCATCTCGGCGTTTGCGAGCCATTCACCCTATTTCGGCGAATGGCCTGCTTGGTGCCGGGCAATTGCGGGCCAGTGGCCGCAGGCTCCCGCAGATCGCTCCCAGGCGCTCACCGCCGCACAGGCCCGTCGGGGCGAATTCATGGCCCCATGCCGCGGCCGGTAGGCTCGGGAGGCAAGAAGGAGGCGGAAGTCGTGTCGATGGCAGACATCGAAGTAGCGATTGCCGCGATCGGCCGGGGCGAGATGGTCGTCGTCGTGGACGACGCGGACCGGGAGAACGAGGGTGACCTGGTGATGGCGGCCGAGTTCGCCACACCTGAGAAGGTGGCGTTCTTCCTCGCCCACACCTCGGGGCTGATCTGCGTTCCCCTCACAGCGGACCGGGCCGATGACCTCGAGCTGCCGCTCATGGTCTCGCACAACACCGAGTCGCAGCGCACGGCGTTCACCGTGACCGTCGACTACCGCTACGGGACGACGACGGGCATTTCCGCCGGGGACCGGGCGGCGACGATCCACGCCCTCATCAACCCGGACACCAAGCCGGGCGACCTTGCCCGCCCGGGCCACGTCCTGCCCCTTCGCTACCGCCCCGGCGGAGTGCTGAAGCGCGCCGGCCACACCGAGGCGACGGTCGACCTCGCCCGCATGGCGGGGTGCTATCCGGCGGGGCTGCTGTGCGAGATCGTGACCGAGGACAAGCAGCAGATGGCGCGCCAGCCCGAGCTGGAGCGCTTCGCGGCGGAGCACAGCCTTCCCATGATCTCGATCGCGGATCTCGTCCGGTACCGGCGCCACCGGGAAAAGCTCGTCGAGCGGGTCGCCGCCGCCCGCATCCCGACCGAGTTCGGCGAGTTCACCGCCTACGGGTTCCGGTCGCTTCTCGACGGCCAGGAGCACGTCGCCTTCGTCGCCGGCGAGCTGTCGTCGAAGGAGAGCGTTCTCGTGCGCGTGCACAGCGAGTGCCTGACCGGGGACGTCTTCGGCTCGCTGCGCTGCGACTGCGGCCCCCAGCTCGAGGCCGCCCTCCGCAGGATCGGCGAGGAGGGTGTCGGGGTGATCGTGTACCTGCGCGGTCACGAAGGCCGGGGCATCGGGCTCACCCACAAGCTGCGCGCCTACAACCTGCAGGACAGCGGGAGGGACACCGTCGACGCGAACGTCGACCTCGGCCTTCCCGTCGACAGCCGCGAGTACGGGATCGGGGCCCAGATCCTTGTCGAGCTCGGCGTGACGAAGATGCGCCTCATGACCAACAACCCGGCGAAGTACGGCGGCCTCGAGGGCTACGGCCTCGACATCGTCGGACGCGTGCCGCTCGAGCTGGCCCCGAACCCGGAGAACATCGACTATCTGCGCACCAAGCGCGAACGCATGGGCCATCTTCTCGGCAGCTTCGACCTCGGCGGCGAAGGCGAGGTGGCGCTGGACCCGCGAGAGGCACCGGACGCGCCCCGCACATCGGACGCGCTCCTCGAAGGGACGGACCTCCATGGCGCCGACTGAGAGCTCCACCGGACGGGCACGCGTCGCCAGGAAGGGCGTTCGCCCAGCGGCCCCGATCACGCCTCATCGCCTCCCGGCCGGCGAGGAGTCCGACTGGGAGGGAATCCAGGGCTCCGCAGACGGCACGGGCCTCAGGATCGCCGTCGCATGCAGCCGCTTCAACGGGAACGTGACCCGCCTGCTGCTCGCCGGGGCCCTTGGCGAGCTCGACAGCCGCGGCGTCACCGGGGCGGACAGGACCGTCGTGTGGGTTCCGGGCGCCTTCGAGCTTCCGCTCGCGGCGGCGGCCGCCGCCCGCAGCGGCCAGTACGACGCCGTGATCTGCCTCGGCGCGGTGATCCGGGGCGAGACGTCTCACTACGACGTCATCGCGGGCCAGTGCGCGGCCGGGATCCAGCAGATCCAACTCGAGCTGAGCCTGCCTGTCGTCTTCGGGGTCCTCACGACCGAGAACCTGGACCAGGCGCTCGCCCGCGCCGGCGGGTCGGCCGGCGACAAGGGCGCCGAAGCTGCGACGACCGCGATCGAGATGGCGAATGTGCTCCGCCTGCTCGAGCGGGCGCGTCCCGGCTTTACGGCCGACGACGAGCCCCGCCGAACCACCCGATAGAGAGCAGCGTGCCCTAGCCCATGTTGCGTCTCGTTCTCCCGAAAGGCTCACTCGAACAGGCGACGTTCGAGCTGTTCGCCACCGCCGATCTCGCTGTCAGCCGCGCTTCGGACGTGGCTTACAGGGCCACGATCGACGATCCGCGCGTCGACGAGGTGCACATCTTGCGTCCGCAGGAGATCCCCACCTATGTCGCCGAGGGCTTGTTCGACCTCGGGATCACGGGTCGTGACTGGGTCGAGGAGACGGCGGCGGATGTCGTGAGCCTGGGGGAGCTGCGCTACTCGAAGGTGACGACCCAGCCTGTGAAGGTCGTGCTCGCCGTGGCGGCCGACTCCCTGGTGCAAAAGGTCGAGGACCTGCCCCACGGATGCCGGGTGTCGACGGAGTACCCGGGGCTCACGAAGCGTTTCCTGGCGGAGCGGGGGGTCGAAGCAGAGGTCCGTTTCTCCCATGGGGCGACCGAGGCGAAGATCCCCGACATCGCCGACGCGGTGGTGGAGATCACCGAGACGGGGCGGGCGCTTCGGGCTGCGGGCTTGCGGGTCATCGACACCCTTTTGCTGTCCTACACCGAGCTCATCGCGAATCCCGCCGCCGTCGCCGACCCCGAGAAGCTCCGCGCCATGGGGCAGCTCCTCATCTTGTTGCAGGGCGCACTCGAGGCGCGGGGCAAGGTCCTCGTGAAACTGAACGTCGCGCCCCTGGATCTCCCGTCCATCATCGCCGTCCTGCCCTCGATGCGGTCGCCGACGGTCTCGAAGCTCTTTGGGGAAGCCGGCTACGCCGTGGAGACGGTCGTTCCGAAGTCCGAGATCAACATCTTGATCCCGGCCCTCAAAGAACGCGGCGCCACGGACATCATCGAGCTCCCGATCTCCAAGAGCGTTCATTGAGCGCCGCTGGAGCCGGAAGGCCCGTGGAGCGCGCCGCGCCCGGCGGGGCCTTCGC
>Ga0182021_10012542_pt1 | contig 10070 bp, 7 predicted proteins | sample 612E3MmetaG_FD_120493 | JGI IMG/M metagenome (GOLD analysis project Ga0182021, IMG submission 120493) | Permafrost microbial communities from Stordalen Mire, Sweden - 612E3M metaG (Illumina Assembly) | ecosystem: Environmental > Terrestrial > Soil > Wetlands > Permafrost | place: Sweden... | reverse complement strand
CTGATAACGTCAACAGCAGTTACGAACTGGGTAACCTGGTGAATGACCAAACCAAACCCATGTGGAACCGTGCCACGCAATCCTCTTATCCGCTTGGCTCGGTCTTCAAGATCATTACCATGTCGGCGGCGCTGGAATCTGGCCTGTATACCAAAGATACTATATTCGACTGTACCAGCCAGTGGACGGAACTCCCCGGCGAAACTTTCAACGACTGGACCTTTGATGATAAGCTTCCGCCCTCCGGTAAGCTGACCCTGACCGAAGGGTTAATGCGCTCTTGCAACCCGTATTTCTATCACATTGCGCTCGATCTGTTCCGCAAAAAAGGTGCAACCTATTTGGCCGATTTTGCCCGGAGTTTTGGCCTGGGCGAAGCCACCGGAATCGAAGCCGTTGCTGAGGATACCGGTACCATCAACAACCCCACTGATGACGGCTCTGCTTCACAAATGGGCATTGGTCAGGGTGATATGCTGGTGACCCCGCTGCAGGTAGTGGATTTTGTTGCTGCCGTAGCCAACGGCGGTACGCTCTACCGGCCGCAGATCATTGAAAAAGTGACTGCAAACGATGGCTCCGTTGTCCAATCCTTCAGCCCCGAAATTCGCGGTACATTACCGATCTCAGCCTCTACTTTGGATGCTGTTCGCGAAGGGATGAATATGGTCGTCCACGATTCCCGGGGTACAGCTTACACCAAACTGCACACTCTGGAATTTTCAGTAAACGGCAAGACCGGTACAGCCACTACCTCCACAGATAAACCACACGCCTGGTTCGCCGGTTATACCTTGCAAAACAAAGCAGACAAGCCGGATATTGCGGTGGTGGTGCTCTGCGAAAATTCGGGCGAAGGCGCCATTTACGCCGCACCCATTTTCCGGCGCATTGTTGAATCTTACTTCACCGGCAACCCGGAGACGCTGTATCCCTGGGAGAAACAAATGTATTTGACCAACACACCGACTGTTACCCCGCACCCATGAGCGAATTGCCCGTTTGCACAGGGAAGGTGGTTCGCTATCAATCCGGTTTTTTCACGATCCGGGTGGATGAGAAGACAACGATCACCTGCGGCATACGGGGAAGATTAAAGCGACGCAAAATACAAGGTGACATCATTGCCATTGGTGATGATGTCACCTTTACTCTCTTGCAGGATGGCTCCGGTGTGATCGAGGAGATACTGCCCCGCCACAGTGAACTGGTGCGGCTGGACCCCACTCCGCGTGGAGATTACCGGCAAATTCTGCTGGCAAATCCAGACCAGATCATGGCGGTGTTTGCCTGCGCGGACCCGGAACCTCATTTAAGAATGCTCGATCGTTTTTTGGTCCTGTCTGAAAAACTTGAGCTAAACGCGACCATTGTGATCAATAAAATTGACCTGCTTGACCTGGCCAGTGTGGAAAAGCGCTTTGCCGTGTACCCCACTCTGGGCTACCGGGTGATTTATACATCGGTCAAGGACGGCCTCGGTCTTGATGAGTTGCATGAAAGTCTGAAGGGGAAGATCTCCGCGTTGACCGGCCCTTCCGGGGTGGGAAAATCGAGTCTGCTGAATGCCATCCAACCCGGGTTGGGGTTGGCCATTCGCGATATCAGCGCGCAAACCAACAAAGGCCGGCATACCACTGTCGTGCGTGAAATGTTTCCGTTGGCGGACGGCGGATTTGTGGCAGATTTACCTGGTCTGCGTAGGCTCTCGCTCTGGGATACAGAGCCAGAAGAATTAGACGGATATTTTCCGGAATTGCGCGACCTGGTGATGGAATGCCAGTTCAACGATTGTACCCATCGGCAAGAGCCCGGCTGCGCGGTGATAAGGGCCGTGAAAGATGGCAGCGTCAGCCCGGAACGGTACGAATCCTATCTGCGGCTGCGCTACGGCAACGAAGAATAACCCAGATTTATTTATCGACAAAAAAAACACAAAAAATTGACACACCCTTAAAAAAAAGGTATACTCCCCTTTATATATATTCCAATATTTTATTGGTTCTTTCACTTTTTTACAGTCAGTTCACCCACCTTAGGAATACAAACAATGTATTCTTTTCCAAGCGTGCAGGACCGTAGATCACACAGCAACTTTTGTGACAGGTCCTTTTTTAGTCATTTTAATCCTCAAATGGTATTTTTCTTGTAATTTTCGTATCGAATAATTTTGAAACAAAGAGAAATTCCAATTTCAGGAAGGTAAATGATTTGCTAAAAAACGGATACACAAACTTTCCACATCCATTTGATAATTTAAAAGGTTCTGTTTCTCAATAGCTTGATATTTTATTATAAAAAATCAGAGGTAAGCATTTTTAAAATAGATACTATCTGATATGGGAAATTACGGAAAACAATAATTAGTTGTTTGCTAAGAATTCACAACCACAGATCATTTTCCATGTTGGTAAGGTTATTCAAGTAAGTAAAACAAAAGAAGAGGAGAAGAACAATGAAAAAACTGTTTCCGGTAGTAAGCGTATTAATCGTTGTTTGCATGCTTCTATCTGCTTGCCAAACATCATTGTCAAACCCCAACCATGATGAGAAGACTCGCCACGGCGGTTGGTTGGACGAGATCGTATTCTCGGTCGTTTCACCGGATGCTGCGATCACTCAGCTCAAAGCTGGGGCCGTAGACATCTATGCAAACGGACTGGCCTCGAAGGATCTGCAAGCCATCCAGGATGCTAAATTAAGCTACTCGCCCGCCAGCGGGATGTACTATTCCATTTTGTACAACCCGGCTGTCTTTACAGATGCGAATACGCTTAATCCATTCTCAGATCGAAAGATCCGCGAAGCCACCAACTGGTTGTATGACCGAAATTACCTCAACCAGGAAATCTACGGCGGCGGCAGCCTTCCCAAATGGTTCGTTATCCAGACGAACGGTACAGACTATGCCGACCTGGCGGATGTGGCCCGCGGTCTGGAGAATACTTACTCGTTTAATTTCGACAAAGCCAACCAGACAATTGCTGCTGAAATGAAGACACTTGGCGCCACTCAAGATTCCGCTGGTAAATGGCAATATAAGGGCAAACCGGTTACTTTGAACTTTCTCATTCGTCCAGACGGCGACGGCACCCGCCAACCGATGGGCGATTACGTGGCCGGTCAGCTCGAAAAAGTAGGTTTCACAGTCAATCGTGAATATAAGAAATCCAGTGAAGCTTCCCCAATCTGGGTCCAATCTGACCCGAAAGCAGGCCAGTGGAACTTGTACACCGCAGCCTGGAGCCAGACGGTTATCGAACGTGATGCCCGGATTGATTTCCAGCAAATGTACCTGCCAGATAGTGTCCAAGGTATGTCTGTATTCATGGATAATGTCCCCGATCCCCGCTTCCAAAAAGTGGGCGATGACCTGCTCAACTCAAACTTCAAAGATGCCGCTGAACGCCGCAGCCTAATGGCTGAAGCACTGAAGTTGAGCCTGGAAGATTCTTTGCAGGTCATGTTGATCGATGGGTTAACTTACACCCCGTATACTACCAAGATGTCGGTCACATCCGATATGTCTGCCGGTGTTGAGGGCGGACAGATCTATCCGGAAACGATCCGCTTTAAGAATAAAGTGGGCGGAACATTGAATTGGGGCGACGAAGACCTGTTTGGCGACCCGTACAACCCGGTTGCCGGCAGCAACTGGACTTATGATCAGGCTGCCATCCGTTCTACCATGAGTTTTGCCACTATGAGTGATCCATTCACCGGCTTAAGTTGGCCATGGCGTCTGGAAAAAGCAGATCTCACCGTTCAAAAAGACCTGCAAGTTACACAATCCCTGGGTTGGGTCAACCTGACCAAAGCGGATAAGATCACTCCTCCATCTGATGCCTGGGTGGATTGGGATGCCAAAGCTCAAAAATTCGTTACCGTGGCGGATGCCACCGCAGCGAAGACAGTGGTTTATAAATTTGTTACCGATTTGACCACCGCTGCCGGCACTTCTGATTTTACCAAGCTCACCGCTGATACCCTGACGAAATTTGTCACCGATGAAGCAGCCGCTTATGCAACCGCAGCCAATACCAAGATCGACCTGGACACTTATCTGAAGAATAAAGATAATGCCACCGCAATATCCGATGAAGTGACCGCTATTACAAAACTGGCAGATGCCGACAAAGAAAAAGCAGAGCTGGTCACTTATGTAAAGACTCTGATTGGCTCTTTGGACACCAGCAATACCTTTGAATTAGGTACAAAAGACTTTAGCTCATCCAAGGTGTTGATCAAAGTTTACTATCCTACCGACATGTACAAGAATGTAGTCTGGCAGGATGGCAGTCATCTATCCGCCGCTGATTTTGTGATGGCTATGATCATGAACTTCGATCGTGCCAAGAAAGACAGCGCAATCTATGATGACCAGGCAGTGCCTATTTTTGACTCCTTCATGCAAGGTTTCAAAGCTGTAAAGATCGACTCTGTGGATCCATTAGTGATCGAAACCTGGAACGATACTTATTTTGCTGACGCTGAAACAACTGTAGGTTTGACCACCTGGTGGCCTTCTGCACCGACCTACGGATATGGTGAGACTGGCTGGGATATGATCGCTGTATCCAACCTGGCCGAAGCTGCCGGTGAACTGGCCTACTCGGCTGATAAAGCCACCGCCAAGTCCATCGACCAGACCAACTACGTCAGCGGAGATTCCCTCAAAGTGCTGGACAAATACTTGGTTCAGGCAACCTCTGAGAAATATATCCCCTATGCTCCAACCCTGGGTCAGTACATTACGGCCGATGATGCCGCTGCGCGTTATGCGAACCTGGCCGCCTGGTACAAAGCCCACAATCACTTTTGGGTAGGTACCGGACCGTATTTCCTGGATCAGGTCTCCCCTGTGGAGAAATCTCTGGTCTTAAAGAGCTATGCTGGCTACGCAGATCTCTCTTCCCGCTGGTCTACCAAATTCAGTGAGCCAAAAATAGCTGTAGTTGATGTGACGGCTCCAGCTTCAGTGAAGATCGGCCAACCTGCGACCTTCGATGTGGCTGTAACCTACGCAGGCAAACCATATGCCCAATCTGATATCAAGAATGTGAAGTATCTGGTCTATGATGCGACGGGTGCTGTGGTCGTGAGTGATGCTGCGACTGCTGTAGCGGATGGAAAATATCAGGTCGTCTTATCGGCTGATGTTACCTCCAAATTGGCTGCCGGTTCCAATAAACTTGAAGTAGCTGTAGTGCCTATCCCGGTTAACAATCCTACTTTTGCGTCAGTTGAGTTTGTGACTGCGCAATAATTTGAGCGAACATTAATAATCATAAATAGGGGCAAGGGTCACCTTGCCCCTATTTTGAAACCGAGGTAAAGAGATGGCACTTCCAGCAAAAGCTGAACCTGAAACGAAAAAAGATTCTCCCAAGACGAATACGTTCTTAAGGTTGTTTCGTTATACCGCATTGAGAATCGTTACTCTTTTTGTTACTGTGGTGATCGCGATCTACCTGACCATCTTGATTGCGAACATGGGTGGATACGTTGATACCATGATGCGGACGGAGGCTCAAGACCGCATCACTCAGCAAGTAGCTTCAAATCCAGCTTACAGGGCCATGTCGACCGATGCCAAAAAGAAAATGGCTCAACAAATGATCCAATTGGAAATAAAACGCCTCGGTTTGGATCAACCCCTGGTCGTACGTACCACCAAGTATCTTGTCAATGCCATTACTTTGAACCTTGGACGCGCTCAGAACATGGTGAGCGATACAGGATCGCGTCAGGTTAAAAGTATCATCCTCGAGCGGTTACCGGCAACCCTTTTATTGATGGGATCCTCTGAATTGCTATTATTCTTTGCCAGTCTATTTCTGGCGCTTTCAATTTCCAGAAAGTATGGAAGCTTTTGGGATAAATTTGTGATCGCAATGACGCCAACTTCATCAGCACCCGGTTGGTTTTACGGCATTTTCTTTATCCTCATTTTTTCTGCGGTTTTAAAGATCCTTCCTTTTGGCGGACTTGTTTCCGCTCCCCCTCCTAAGAATGTATTTCTCTATGCCCTGAGTCTTTTACAGCACTTGATCTTACCGGCTGCCTCGTTATTCATCAGCGGATTCTTCTTGAATATTTATAGCTGGCGCACGTTCTTCTTGATCTATTCGAGCGAAGATTATGTAGAAATGGCCAAGGCAAAGGGGTTAACTGCAAAAGACATTGAATCCCGTTATATCTTGAAACCAACCTTGCCGAATATCGTAACCAATTTTGCGCTAACCTTGATCGGCATTTGGAGCGGCGCGATCATCACCGAAACAGTATTCAACTGGCCCGGGCTGGGGCGAATGCTCTACCAGGCCATTGGTCTGTATGATGTTCCGGTAATTGTGGGAGACACCATTATTTTTGCTTATTTACTGGCAATTACTGTCTTTCTCCTTGATTTTGTCTACGCTCTGGTTGACCCAAGGGTCAAAGTGGGCGGAGGGAACTAATCATGCTCAACACAATCAAGAGTTCCATAAAAGAAATAAAACGCTATCCCTCCGCAATAGTTGGCTTGATCATCATCCTGGCAATGATCATTGTTGCGATCGTCACCGTTATTGCCATCCCCTATAACAAAGCCATTTATCTCTGGCGCGGCGGCGAAGACGTCTGGTACATGAATCCAAAATTCGCTGCACCTGCCTGGACAAACTGGTTCAGAGTCAATAAAGAACCGGTCTCATTCAGTGTAAACACAGCCAATGGCACAATGAAAAAAGTGGTCACCAACGTGAGCGCCGATTCTAAAACGATCGAGATCACCTACTCTTTTGATTTTGAAGCAGATGCTTACCCGCAAGATCTGATGCTCTATTTTAATAATACTTATGCGACAAAACAGCCATTTGTAGACATCTCGATAATCATGCCAAATGGGGGCAGCATTCCTATTATGCAGGGCGGAGCATCGGCTCACGAAAATGTGCGTTTTTCACAGGAACAAAAACTGATCAAACAGTTTTCGAACCGCACGCCCATGCAGGGTTTATTCTCTGATCCGACACAGCAAGATATTGAGGTTCAAAAAGGCACCTACCAGTTGGTTGTTACTGGCACTACCTTTGAAAAAGATTCCGATATCAATGCTGAGTTTGTGTTTTACGGCACCGTTTATGGCGCAGCAGGAACTGATATGGGCCGGCGCGATCTGCTTATCCCTTTGCTGTGGGGAACGCCAATCGCCCTCGCTTTTGGGTTGATCGGCTCGCTGGGAACGCTCATCCTAACCATGATTATTGCTGCAGTCGGCGCCTGGTATGGGGGCTGGGTGGATGCCTTGATCCAACGGATCACTGAAATCAACCTGGTATTACCCTTCCTGCCCATTTTGATCATGGTTGGTACGTTCTTTAGCCGAAGCATTTGGGTTATTTTGGGGACAGCAATTCTTTTGAGCATCTTTACGGGGCAGATCAAATCGTATCGGGCTATTTTTATGCAGATACGCGAGGCCGGCTATATTGAGGCGGCCAAAGCCTATGGTGCGAGTGATACGCGAATTATTTTTAAGTATCTCATTCCAAGAATGATCCCTTTGTTGATCCCCGGATTGGTTTCATCCGTGCCTGCATTCGTTTTTCTTGAAGCATCGCTGGCCATTCTAGGCCTGGGCGACCCGGTGCTGCCTACCTGGGGAAAAGTGATCAACGATGCTGATGTAAACGGCGCGCTTTTTAAGGGCTATTATTACTGGATGATCGAACCAGCAGTACTTTTGATGATCACCGGCCTGGGATTCGCAATGTTGGGATTCGCGCTGGATCGTGTTTTCAATCCCAAATTAAGAGAGATGTAGACCATGGCTGACAAACCCCTTCTTCTTGTTGATGATTTGGTATTGTACTTTCGTACAACTCAGGGAGTTGTGCGCGCGGTGGATCATGTCAGTTTCTCACTGGATTACAACAAAGCGGTTGTGGTTGTTGGAGAATCTGGCTGCGGTAAGAGTTCTTTGACCAAAGCCATCTTGCGCCTGTTGCCAAGGAATGTAGATACCTACTCCGGGAAAGTATTTCTGGAAGGAAAAGACATCATGACCTATAGTGAAGAAGAATTCAGGCTCAAGGTGCGCTGGATTGGCATGTCGATGGTGCCGCAAGCTGCCATGAATTCTTTGAATCCAGTGATCCGGGTGGGTGAACAGGTTGCAGAACCAGCTTTGATCCACATGGGCGTGACCAAAACTGAAGCATTTAATTTAGTTCGTAAAATGTTCCAGCATGTGGGGGTCCCCGAAGTTTTCATTGACCGCTACCCATTCGAACTCAGCGGCGGCATGCGCCAACGTGTTGCCATCGCCATGGCGCTGATCACTTCGCCCAGCCTCATCATCCTGGATGAACCCACCTCAGCATTGGATGTATTGACCCAGGCAAATATTTTTAATGTTCTAAAACGCATTAAAAAAGAACTGGGCACTAGTTTTATTTTGATCACCCACGATATTGCCACTTCAAGTGAGATCGCTGACGAAGCCGCGGTAATGTACGCGGGACAAATAGTTGAACTAAACGATGCTAGGGCTTTTTTCAATGAACCCTTGCACCCATATTCCAGAAAATTAATGGCCAGCGTCCCTCACCTGAGAACAGAAAAGGAGCCGGAATTCATCACCGGTCAACCGCCGAGTTTGGTTGACCTTCCCGCCGGGTGCCGCTTTAGAGATCGCTGTCCGCGGAAATTTGAACGGTGTATTCAGGACCCTCCTGTCATCGTCAAAGACGGTCGAATGGTTCGCTGCTGGTTATATGATTAGCCGAAGGAGATCTTATGGCGAATATTAAAAAGGCTGCACATAACAAAGAACCCTTAATGAGTAATGAATTCGCGGAAAGCAGCGAAATAATCTTATCGGTTAACGATCTGCACGTCTGGTTTGAGCTGAGAAGATTTGGTTTTGGGCATGCGGGCTACGTGCGCGCCGTAGACGGAGTGAACTTTGACCTGCACCGCGGTGAAGCGATCGCAATTGTGGGTGAAAGCGGCTGCGGTAAATCGAGCCTGATGAAGACGATCCTGGGCCTCAACCACCCCACCCAGGGGCAGGTGATCTTCAACGGGCAGGATATTTCCAAACTGGACGCAAAAGGGCAGAGTTGGTTCCACTCCAAGGTGGGCTACGTACAACAAGATCCATACGGTGCGCTGCCTCCATTTATGGATGTGGAACATATTTTGTCCGAACCCTTGCTTGTGGGCGGGATCAAGGACAAAGAAGAACGCATGGCCCGCATCCGTAAAAGCATGGAAGATGTTAAGCTAGCCCCGGTAGAAGATTTTTTGCACAAGTTCCCGCACATGCTCAGCGGCGGACAGCAGCAGCGGGTGGTCATCGCCCGCGCCATGATCATGCAGCCAAAATTGATCGTGGCGGACGAGCCGGTCTCTATGCTGGATGCCTCAGTGCGCGTGGAGATTTTGAAGCTGCTGTCTGGGCTGCAGCAATCTTATGATCTTTCGGTAATATATATCACCCATGATCTTTCGACGGTGAGCTACTTCTCGAAGCGAATTTTTGTCATGTACGCCGGTCAGGTGGTGGAAAAAGCGCCGGTGCGTGAGTTACTGGATCATCCGCTGCACCCCTATACCGGTGCGCTACTGGAAGGTACTTCCGACCCGGATGCGAATAACGCGCTTACTTTCAAGCATGTTCCTCCTGGTGAGCCGCCCAGCCTGGTGACACCGCCAACGGGCTGCCGCTACCATCCGCGCTGTGAAAAAATGATGGCAGGCCTGTGCGACATCGAAGTCCCGCTGGAGTTTGAGCGCGGAAATAATCACCTGGTCTCCTGCTGGTTGTATAAATGATCTTTCGATTAGGTCCCAAGCGCTTGATCTGGATTGCCTTTGGCCTGTTGATGGCCGGGGTGATCATTGCATTCTTGATGGTGATGCAGATCTTAAAATCCACCCTCTTCCTCAATTTCCTTTCATTCTTTCTCTCTTTTATTGGTTTTGTTATTGGAATGATTGGAACGTCGCTGTACGTGGCCATCCACCGCAAAAAAGACAAAGATAGATATTGAAAGGTGGAATCTTTTTCTGAAAATTTT
>Ga0182021_10012541_pt1 | contig 10071 bp, 7 predicted proteins | sample 612E3MmetaG_FD_120493 | JGI IMG/M metagenome (GOLD analysis project Ga0182021, IMG submission 120493) | Permafrost microbial communities from Stordalen Mire, Sweden - 612E3M metaG (Illumina Assembly) | ecosystem: Environmental > Terrestrial > Soil > Wetlands > Permafrost | place: Sweden... | reverse complement strand
TCGCCTTTCCGGCAACTATGCCTATCAACGTCCGACGGGATCGACTGGAACAGACGCCAGCGATGCGCCCATGCACCACCTTTACGGCCGTGCGGATTGGACGTTCGCCACCCGCTGGAGCACGAGTGCCCAGTTCAACTGGATTGCCAACCGAGACAGGCTGAGCGGCGACCAGCGGCCGGCAATCGCCGACTACCATACGCTCGACATCGCCGTGCATCGTTTGTCATCGCCCGATGAGCGCTGGGATGTCACCTTGGCGCTGCGCAACCTGCTCAATGCCAAGGTTCTCGAACCGAGCCCGGCGCCGGGCACCATCCCCAATGATTTGCCGATGCCGGGACGCAACTTCTCGCTACAGGCGCGCTACACGTTCTAATCCTGCTAATTCGCCGCCAGTACCGGCTCAGACAACTTTCAGCGTCTCCAGGGCGCGACTCACCGCGCGGTCAAAAATCGGCTCTACCGGAACGACGCGCGCATCACCGCGCTCGACACGCAACACCAGCGCTGCCGGAGCAATCGACAGCGCCCGCGGCGAATGTGGATTGGTGAATAACAGAATGCCGCGCTGCGGGCTGATCCACGACAAACGATAGCGCAGTGCAGTTTCCGCTTCGATGAATTCAACCCAGTCACCGCGCTGCAATGCCCCAACCGATTCCCGAGCCTCGTCACCACTCTCGATGAACGCCGGCGCAGTGCCCTCGGCCAGGGAAATACTGTCAAGCTGGGTATCGCCAGTCTCGAAGTGCTCGCTGGTCATCTCGGCAACGGCCGGTTGCCCCGACGTCGGCGCGGCCGGCCAAACGGTGGTCAGCACCGGTGTCGTCCCGCGCAGCACTGCCGCATGAAGGCTGAATAGCGCGTCGATCAATGCCAGGCGACGGTCTTCGGGCACCGAAAGGCTGTTCAGGTAGTCATGAATCTTGTTCACCAGCGCCGGCAGGTGCGCCGCCAGCAATTTGCGGCCGCCAATTTCCGTATGCGGCTGAACGCTGGCGACCAGCTCACTGACGGTGTTGATCGCCTCGCTCCATGATTCACGATCGTTGACCAAATAGCTGCGCACCAACAGGGCACGCCATTCGACGTTGAGCAAGTCGGTGATTACAGCAGGCAAGGGCATTGCCAGCCAGCCAGCCAGCGACTGTTCGGCAGCCATGGCCGCCAGCTCCTTGTGCTCCTGTGCCTCGACCAGCGGTGCCGCCTGCGCCGCCCGCGCATCGGCCTGCTCCTCCTGATGTGCGAGGAAGTTCTCAAGCTCGATATTCAGTACGTCGAACAACTGCGTATCTTGCGCAAACTCAGTCTGCAGGCGGTCGACGACCTCGGCAATTCTGGCATACAGGGGATCCTGGTGATCGACCTGCGGACCGCAACGAACGGCGGCGCGTGATATGCAGTCAAGCAACCGCCGCGCCGGGTGCGCCTTGCTCGAGAAGAAGCCCTTGTCCAGCATGGCCACCTTGAGCACCGGGATCTGCAACCGTGCCACCACAGCCTTGATCGGATCACCGATGGCGGGATCGTCGAAAATGAAATCGAACAAGGTGGCAACGATATCGACAGTAACCGCATCCAGGTAGCCGAGGTTCTGGCCCGTATCGCTGGCGCGGAATTCGCGCAGAACATTGGCCGAGATTGGCCCGGCGACCGTCGGTTGCGGTAGCGGCGTCCGCTGCAATACGTCAAGCGAAGCCATCACCTTTTCCATGGCGATGGCCATGGTTGCTGCCGCTCCCGCGGCCAAGACGCTGCTGTCAGTGCCACTGGGGAATTGCGGCGACGCCTGATTGGCCCCTGCCGAAGCGCCGGCTAGCGGCATCGGTTGTGCGGCCACCAGGCGCTGCAGCAGGGCGAACACATCCGTCGAATCCGCAACCGCGCCGTCCTTGCCGGTCCCATCGCGCTGCGTCTTGGCGACCGGGGCCTGCGCAAACGAGCGGCGCAGATTCGGCACAATGCCGCGACCAACGAGGAAGGTGTTGAGGTCATGAACGGCGGGTTCGAAGACCGTGGCCGCATGCGCTTGCGTCTTGCGCAGAAGTTCTGCCCGCAGTGGGGTCGGGAACCCGGCGTCGGAAAACGCCGCGCGCAACGAATGAGCGACAATCTCCTCGACGCGCAGGACGTCGTCTGCAAGACCAGCCAAGTAGGTCAGGCGTCGATTCGCCGCATAGAGCCCTTCTTCGCAAGCGTCGCCCAGGGTTGCCGCAATCGCCTTGACCGCGATGTCTTCGTCCATCTCGCCAAAGTCCACCAGCGCCAAGTCGTCGGCATGCTCACCGCCCGGTCGCTTGGGCGCAATCGCGCCACGAATAACCTGATCGAAAAGGCCGAGCCACCGGGCGGCGAATATGCCCTCCAGGCGAAGTGCGCTGGTTGCCAGGAGTTCGCGACCACCATAGTAAAAGCTGCGCTCTTCGCGTTCGTCGGCAATGTCACCCTGTGCCAGCAGTTCTTCCTGCAAACGGGTGAGCAACACCCGAAGCGCCTCGCGCAACCGCTGTGCCATGGTGTCACGGGATGCCGATAAGACCTGCGCGCGATCGTAGTCAGCTACTGAACCACGCGCACCATCCGGAAACCGGATTATGTTATCCGCTGCCGTTGCTGCCATCGCCACTCTCCCGCAGAAGGGCCGAACCAACACACCATCAAAAATCAAGCGGGCGAGACAAAGTCATGGGATCCGCGGCTCAATCGCCGCACGGCAGCCGGCGGGCTCCGTCGTCCGTGTTGCAACGCAAGCATTGCACCCACGATCAACCTGGCGGCCCCGCTGCCCTGGGAGACGAATACTAGAGCTTCGCCTCCTTTAGACCGGTAACTTTGCGTCCCTGCCTTTCGACAGGTTTGCCCTTTTCAGTCAACTATTGCGATCCAAGTCTATGCCAAGATTATCAGTAACGCAAGGCTGACGTCAGGGCGCCCATTTCTTCGCCCGATTGCTCGAGAATTTCGGCGAATATTTCGCTGCCACCAGGCTCGAACATCAAGCTCGGGCTATCCGGCCCCTGCAGCGGTGACAGGATGGGAGTAAGTCCATTGGCCAGGCACAGCAAATCACCAAGATTGGTGGGGGGCAAAGCGGGCGCTCGCTTGGCCCAAACGGACTCGACTGCTACCACCACTTCCGCCGGAACGGCAAGGGCGGCAAGGACGGCACGACCGATGGTTGCCTCGGCGTCGGGCGTCACCAGTGCGGGGTTGTGCAATAGTTCGGGATCGCCTTCGGTTCTCGAAATAAGGTAAAAGCCGCCGACCTCATGGACGATGCCGGCAAACATCGCAACGTCAGAAACGCCTTTCAGGAACTGCCGCGCCAACAAGTGCGCAAGCGCCGCCACATGCGCGGTATGCTCCCAGAGCCGCTCGGCAAGTGCGCGATGCGCCGCCGACCTGCCGCCGGCCGCCATCTGGCGCATGACCACTGCCGTCGCCAGCGCCCGAACAAAGCGGATTCCCAAGCGCGTTACCGCGGTTCGAACGTCGGCAACAGCATGGTTGCTGGGATTGAAGGCAATCGAATTCGCCACAGCCACCACACGCGCTGCCAACAAAGGCTCCGCCTGAACGATCTGCGCCGCCCGAACCAAGTGAATATCGGGATCGTCGAGCGCCAGGCGAACGCGAAAAGCGACGTCGGCGTGGGTTGGAAAGTTGACTTCGCCTTGTGCAACCTCGGCCAGAATCTTGTCCAGAGCATTCATACCACTACATTACAGCAGGTCATCCTCGATCGCCAGTGCGCTCGCACCACCGCCGACGACTATCTGTGCCAGACCCGGTGCCGCAGCCAGCACATGAGCGGCGTAGAAGGCGGCACTGGCGACCTTGGCAGCGTAGAAGGAATCGGCTTCGCCTGCGGCAAGATGAGCTTGCGCCGCCAGCGCGGCCCGGGTCATCAGCCAACCTCCGGAGACGATTCCCAACAGCTTGAGGAATGGAACCGCGCCAACAGAGGTACCGCGGATGTCACTGGCAAAACAAGCGAGCAAGTGCGCGGTCGCCCGTTCCAGCGCATCGACTGAGGACGAAAAAGCGGTCGCCAATTCGCTCAGTGCGGCGTCCTTGGCAGCAGCCTGCTGGGCCTCGCGCATCAGGACGATGACTGCTCTGAGCGTCGCGCCGCCATCACGTGCCACCTTACGACCGATCAGGTCGTTGGCCTGGATTCCGGTCGTTCCCTCATAGATCGTGGTGATGCGTGCGTCGCGCAGCAGCTGCGCCGCCCCGGTCTCTTCGATATAGCCCATGCCGCCATGGACCTGCACGCCCAGCCAGGTGATTTCATTGCCGGTCTCAGTAAGCCAACCCTTGACGATCGGGATCATGAGATCGACGAACGCCTGCTGCCGCGCCCGCTCGGCCGGGTCGGGATGGCGCAGCGCCTTGTCGATCGCCGCGGCGACGGTGTAGGACAACGCCCGCATCGCTTCCGTCTGCGACCTCATCAACATCAACATGCGCCGCACATCCGGATGGCGAACGATTGCCACGGATGCCGACGAGCCTTCTATGGCCCGGCCCTGGATTCTCTCTTTAGCATAGGCCAAGGCCATCTGATAGGCGCGCTCGGACAAGCCCAGGCCTTCCAGGCCGACCGAGTAGCGCGCCGCGTTCATCATGATGAACATGTACTTCAGGCCTTCGTTTGCCCGGCCAACCAGATAGCCGACGGCACCACCATGGTCGCCGTAAGCCATCACGGCCGTCGGGCTGGCGTGGATGCCCAACTTGTGCTCGATCGATACGCAATAGGCGTCGTTGCGACCACCGAGACTGCCATCGGCATTGACGAGGAACTTCGGCACCACAAACAGCGAAATGCCTTTGACGCCTTCCGGGGCGTCCGGTAGACGGCCGAGCACCAGGTGGATGATGTTCTCAGCCATGTCGTGATCGCCGTAAGTAATGAATATCTTCTGCCCGAAAATGCGGTAGCTGCCGTCGGCCTGTGGTTCGGCGCGCGTCCGCACTGCCGCCAGATCGGAACCTGCCTGCGGCTCGGTCAAATTCATGGTGCCGGTCCACTGGCCGCTGATCATCTTCGGCAGATAGGTTTCCTTCTGCTCTTGCGAGCCAGTCAGCTCGATCGCCTCGATGGCGCCGCGGGTCAAGAGCGGACAGAGGGAAAAGGCATGATTGGCGCTCCGCCACATTTCACTGACGACTGCCGCGACAAGCTTCGGCAAACCCTGACCGCCGAATTCGACTGGGCAGTCGAGCCCGCCCCAACCATTGTCGGCAAACTGCCGATAGGCGCCCTTGAAGCCGGCCGGCATGGTCACGGCATTGTCCGACCAACGTGCCCCTTCGCGATCGCCGGTCGCGTTGAGCGGCGCCAGAACGTCACTGGCAAGCTTCGCCGCCTCTTCCATGATCGCATCGACGACATCGGCAGTCGCTTCCTCGTAGCCAGGTAGCGCCGAAACCTCGTTCAGCCCGGCCAGCTCGTTCAAAACGAAGCGCATGTCCTTCAGGGGTGCAACGTAATCTGACATCCTTGTTCTCCACTCATTTGTTCAAGAGATAGCGTTGATCGTCGACACTGCCGACCCAGTGAGGGTAATAGACAATCATCAGCGTGATGGCAGCACCGGTAAGCCATGCTTCGGCGAAAGCAAGCAGGATGTACGACATGAAGAAGTCGCCGAACAGAAGGTCGACCGGATAAATATCGGCAACCGCCAAGAGCGACGTGGCGACCAGCCCGGTCAGCACCGTGTTGATGGCAGCGCCAAAGAAAGTCATGACGAACAAATAGACAAAGAAATGCGGCGGCAGCCAGCGTTCGACGGCCCGCTGGATCGCCCAGGCAAGGAACACCGGCACGACGGTCATGGCCAAGGCGTTGAGTGCAAACGTCGACCAGCCGATGGTGCCGCCGGCAGCGCTATTGAAGGTGACGGCAGCCAGCACTGCGGTCAGACCGAGAATTGCCAACTGTCGGCCGAACATCAGAGTGAACATGGTTGCGCCCAGCAAGTGCATGTTCATGCCCGGCCGCACGCCAGCTCGCATGCTCCACATCAGCATCAGGACGACGATCGTGCCCAGCCAGACATTGAGCTGGCTCGAATCGAGCAAGCGCCGCCACGGTGCCGTCACGACGCACCACAAGACGATCGGCAGGAAGACGAAATAGGCCCCGAGCACCCACGGCAAGGCAAACAGGTTGTCGGGGAAGTTCATCGTCTAAAGGGCGGCCGTCAATTCCGGCACTGCCTGGAATAGGTCCGCGACCAATCCGTAGTCGGCGATCTGAAAGATCGGTGCATCCGGATCCTTGTTGATGGCAACAATCACCTTCGACTCCTTCATGCCGGCAAGATGCTGAATCGCCCCGGAAATGCCGATCGCCACGTACAACTGCGGAGCAACGATCTTGCCGGTCTGACCCACCTGGTAATCGTTGGGGACAAAACCCGCATCGACCGCAGCGCGCGACGCACCAAGGGCCGCGCCGAGTTTGTCCGCCAACGGTTCGAGCAGCCGATGATAGTTCTCACCCGAGCCAAGGCCGCGACCACCGGAAACGATAATACTTGCAGCCGCCAATTCCGGGCGTTCCGACTTGGTCAATTCACGCCCGATCAGGGTGGTCTGTCCTTGAGCGGAAACTGCCGCAACCGGCTCGATTGGCGACTCGCCACCGTCACCGGCCGCATCGAAGGCGGTGGTCCGGACGGTAATGACCTTGATCGGATCTGCCGACTTCACGGTCGCCAGCGCATTGCCGGCATAGATCGGCCGGACAAAAGTATCGTCGGCAACGACCTCGACGATGTCGGACACCTGGGCCACATCCAACAGTGCGGCGACGCGCGGCAGCAAGTCCTTGCCGAACGTCGTCGCCGGCGCCAGGATATGTGAATAGCCGGCGGACTGGGCGACAACGAGGGTAGCCAGGTTCTCCGCCGTCTGATCGCCATATTGCCCAGCATCGGCGATCAGCACTTTGGCGACGCCGGCGATTCTTGCTGCCGCAGCCGCCACCGGCGCGCAGGCGCAGCCAGCTACCAGGACATGCACCTCCGTACCAATACGCCGGGCAGCTGTCACGGTATTCAGGGTCGCCGCCTTCAAGGCAAGGTTGTCGTGTTCCGCAATGACAAGAATGGGCATGATCAGATCACCTTCGCTTCGTTCTTCAACTTGGCCACCAACTCCGCCAGGTCGGCGACTTTGACGCCACCCTGGCGCTTCACCGGCTCGACCACCTTCAATGTGGTCAACCGGGGCGAGGGATCCACGCCCAGTGCTTCGGGCGTAACGGTATCCAGCGGCTTCTTCTTCGCCTTCATGATATTCGGCAGCGTCGCATAACGCGGCTCGTTCAGGCGCAAATCGGCAGTTATCACCGCCGGCAGACTCACTTGCAGGGTTTCCAGGCCGCCATCGATCTCGCGGGTAACGACCGCCCGCTGCGGTTCGATATTCAACTTGGAGGCAAAAGTGGCCTGCGGCCATCCGAGCAACGCAGCCAGCATCTGGCCCGTCTGGTTGGCATCATCGTCGATGGCCTGCTTGCCAAGAATCACCAGCTGCGGCTGTTCGCGGCTGACGATAGCCTTAAGCAGTTTGGCCACCGCCAGCGACTGAAGTTCCACAGCGGTTTCGACCAGGATGGCGCGATCGGCGCCCAATGCCAGCGCCGTGCGCAAGGTCTCCTGACAGGCTGCGGCACCACAACTGACCGCCACAACTTCGCTTGCCAACCCTGCTTCCTTCAGCCTAACGGCGGCTTCGATGGCAATCTCGTCGAAGGGGTTCATCGACATCTTGACGTTGGCCAAGTCGACACCCGTACCGTCGCTTTTGACGCGCACCTTGACGTTGTAATCGACCACGCGTTTTACCGCCACCAGAATCTTCAAGTGTCAGCTCCTTATCCAAGATTGAACAGTTTAACGGCAACCACTCCATACGGCATCGTATGGAGTGGGCTATACTAACCGAACCGCGATCACCATTCAATACCGTACCGTATGGAGACCAGCCCTGGCCAAAAGCCGCTACCGCTCGATCGCAACACCTGGATCAAGGGTGCGCTGACGGCGCTTGGCGATCAAGGCCCCGCCGGCTTACGGGTCGAGGTCCTGGCCAAGCGTCTTCATGTCACCAAGGGCAGCTTCTACTGGCACTTTCGCGATCGGCGCGACCTGCTCAATGCGGTGCTCGACGAGTGGAAAGATGGCCGCATCCACGATATCCGCAAGCAGACCACCGCCGCCGCCGGCGGCGAGCGAGCCGCGCTGCGGCACACCATCGAAGTCTATTCGGCCAGCCGCAACCGCAAAGGTCTGCCGATCGAACTGGCCGTACGCGAATGGGCGCGCCACGACGCCCGGGCAGCAGCCGTCGTCGAGGAGGTCGATGCTGAACGACTGCTCTGTGCCGAGCGCCTGTTCCAGCTCGTCGGCATGCCCGCCGGGCAAGCCAAGGCACGCAGCATTCTGCTCTACGCTTACGTCTTCGGCTTCTCGCTCATGCGCTGCGATCGTTTTGCCGGCGACATCGACGCGGCCAAGGACTGGATCGTCGACGCTGTCGCCGGCACCACTCCCTGACTAGTATCCGACGACAACACTGGGCGACTGATCGCTCAGGTTAGAATCGACTCGCCGTCACGTTACGAAACCCCACCGCCCCGGGGCCGGACATGCCGGCAAGGCGTTTAGCCACTATCAAAGCGGGGGATTATCTTGCACCAAATTCTGGATTCGGCCTGGCGCCGCAATTCGTGCTGCTTGTCGCCGGTCCGTAGCCGCGCGTCGCATTGCCGTACCGGGAGTCGCCGTTGAGAGTTGGTGCGGCAGGGTTGCAGCTCGATCAACAACGTCTGTTCAAGGCGTTGCTCTTGTCGTTGCTCGTCCACGCCTGCCTGCTGGCCATCCGCTTCGCTCTGCCCGACCAGTCCCCGAGCGACACCAACTCGGCGACCGCGGAACAAAACCCGAATGCCAGCCTGAACATCGTGCTGGCCGCACCAGGAAACCGTGCCGCGGCATCGGCAGCCGCTGGTGCCGCCGGCGGTGCCGCAGCGCCAGCTCAGACGATGGCTGCCAATGCAATCGCAGTGCCCCCGCCGCCGCCACTGCCCCTGCCACCGCCACCGCCACCCCACTCATTCGCTGGTTCGCTGCCAACGGCAACGAAGTCAAGCCCGCCACCGGAGCCAGTCCCGGCAAGGCCCCGCGCCAGGCAAGCACCACCGCCGCCCATCGTGCACAGATTGAAGCGACCGAAAGTCATTGCCCAGCGCACACCTAATCTGACGACCTTTTCTGTAGCAACAGCAAACAATGATGCGACGACCGAGGGCAAAGACAGCGAATGGGATACACCGACTCCAGAGCCGGCGATAACAACGCCGATCCAGGCCGAGAGACCTGAGCCCAATGCAGACGTCGAAAACGACAAGCGGCTTGCGGCGGAACGCCTGATCCAGGAGCAACAGGCGCAGGCCGAAAAGCAGGCCAGAGAAGCGGATCGGCAAGCAGCAGTCGTGGCCGAACTGGCGCGCAAGCAGGAACAGGAAGCAGCGGTGCAGCGCGAAGCCGAGGCAGCGCAACGGCGCGAACAAGAATTTGCCGCCCAGCGCCAAGCTGAGGCAGCCCGGCAGAAACTGGCTGAGGAACAGCAGCGAGCCGAGCAGACGGCCCGGCTCGCTGCCGCGGAGGCTGCGAAGAAACAGGCGGAACTTCAGGCTGCCAAGGAGAGGGCCGAGAAAGCCGCCGCCGCACTTGCCCAGGCAGCCGCTCAGGCATCTGCGCAAGCAGCCGCGCAGGGAACAGGAACTGCAACCGGAATTGGCAGTGGCAGTGGCAGCGGTGATGCAAACAACGCCTCTGCCGCCGACGCCGGCAAACAATCGACGGCGGGGCGGGGCCGAGCCGAGAACGGTGACAGTGCCAGCAAGGGGCAGGCTGCACTACTGGCGAGCCCGGGCGACCAGACCGGCAAAGGCAGCAGCAAGGGCAAAGACACCGAACAATCCGGCGGTGGCCGACTCGAACAGGGCCGGGGCGCGGCCGGAAGCGGCCAGGGCCAGCCCGGGGG
>Ga0182021_10012540_pt1 | contig 10072 bp, 8 predicted proteins | sample 612E3MmetaG_FD_120493 | JGI IMG/M metagenome (GOLD analysis project Ga0182021, IMG submission 120493) | Permafrost microbial communities from Stordalen Mire, Sweden - 612E3M metaG (Illumina Assembly) | ecosystem: Environmental > Terrestrial > Soil > Wetlands > Permafrost | place: Sweden... | reverse complement strand
TATTATGAAGCTTGCCCGGGAGCGATATGATGTGCACGCGGTCATGCCTAAAGGCTCTGACGAGAAAATTGTGGGCTATCTGCAGCGTCTGGGAGTAGCTTGTGAGTTTTTTGACGTGCATGTGGATTCATCGCCTGCTAACTCAGTTTGGCAAAAAATCACGCGTCGCTTACGAAACGTCTATTGTCAAATTGCACTTGCCTGTTACTTGAACTCCAGGCCGCTGAAACATAGCATCCTCCATTTGGATATAGGCCCATGGGCGTGGTTCGGATTGCTTGCGTATCTTTCCATGCGCAGCAACGTCTTTGTGACTTTGCATATAGCTGTTCTGAAATTGTCATGGCTACGCCGAATGGAATGGAAACTCAAGTTTAGAGCTCTGTCCTTGATCCCTGGTTTTCATCTGCTGGCGTCTAATCGAGACATGCTTAATAGTCTCAAATCCTACTTGCCAGATCATTTCCTCGCTTCTGTGCCAGTTGCCTATACAGGCATTGATGTAAGTGAGATTCAACAGACATTGGAATTGAAACTTGACCGCGAGGATTTGCGGGAAAAGTATAACTTGCCTGCAGAGCGATGCTTCGTTTTCAGCTTGGCCCAAGTCATTCCAAGAAAAGGCTGTCTTGTACTTTTGGAAACTGTGAGGAAACTGCGCGAAACCAATCCGGCGTTGTTTTTTGTTTGGATTGGCGATGGCATTCTGCGAAAGGAAATCGAACAAAGGGTAGAACAGGAGGGTTTGCAGGAATCTTTTCGGATTATCAGACCGGCCGAGATCGGACCCGAGCGATTGGATCTTTTGAGCCTGGTGCGGCTCGCCGACATCTTTGTTCACCCCAGTTTTAGTGAAGGTTTGCCAGGGGCAGTATTGGAGGCTATGGCGCTTGGTAAGGCGTGTGTTGCTTCTCGGGTTAATGCCATTCCCGAGGTTATTCGAGACCATGAAACGGGATTGCTCGTCCCGCCCGGTGATAGCACGGCATTAGCTGGCGCCATCTGTGAATTAATTTTCGATCCTGCATTGCGGGAGAGACTGGCAAAGGCTGGGCAGTCCTACGTACTCATGCATTTTGATGAGCGGAACGCGGCGAAAGTGACTGTAGACTATTATGACAGATGCCGACGGGGTTTATGACTTGAAAAAAACCAGCGTGTCTCGCAATGTTTTATTTAGTTTCCTGGGCTGGGTCCTGCCTCTGTGTTTTACCTTTGTGCTGACGCCATTTATTATACGCGGCTTAGGCTCCGAGTCCTTTGGTTTATATCTGCTCATTATGGGAGTGGTCGGTTACCTCGCGTCGCTTAATTTCAATGTGGGACGCGCGATCACCAAGTACGTGTCTGCCTTCCAGGTTAATCGGCAGACCGAGCAAATCAGCGAGGTGCTTTCCACTACGCTTGGGCTGTATTTGTTGATCGGTATTGTGACTGCGGGAGGCATGTTGTTGTTATCCAATTGGCTGGTTGTGGATGCCCTTAAGATCGCGCCGGCCCTACAGCCAGTTGCGGAACTCTCGCTGACCTGGGCTGCGGCAGGGCTATTGTTCACCTTGCTCAGCCAGGTCTTTGGCGCGATCCCCCAAGCACTCCAGCGCTTTGATCTGTACGGCATCATCACGATCATTAGCGGGATTGCCTCCGTCGCAGGAAGTGCTTTGATCGTATGGCTGGGACTCGATGTGGCAGCCTTGACTGCCTGGGTCGCACTGGTGAGTTTCTTTACCAGCGTGGCCTTTATAGTCGTTACCCACCGTCTCTTACCGGGGGTGCGACTCACCGGACGCGTCCAAAAACCATTATTGGTCGGATTACTCAAGTTTAGCGGCGCGGTGACGGCTTATCAGATTTTTGGGAATCTATTGGTGTTGTTCGAGCGAGGTTGGCTGACCCGCAGCCTTGGGGCAGCAGCGGTGACCTACTATGTAGTGCCGATGACAATCGCAATCTATATTCATTCGTTCATTACAAGTCTCACACTCGTGATCTTTCCCATGGTGAGCGAGGCTGGTGCTCATCGAGATACCTTTCGCCTTCGGAAAATCTACACGCGCGCCTACAAGTACGTCAGTGTGCTGGCGGTGTTTCCGGTGATTACATTGGTAGTCAATGGTCATCAGTTCTTGTCCAACTGGATGGGAGAGGACTTTGCGTCCAAAGCAGTTGGGGTGTTAGAAGTACAAGCTATTGCGTTCGGCTTGCTGGCATTGTTGATTGTGGCATGGCAAGTTGCAGATGGATTAGGATTCCCAAGCCGCAATGCGATTCTGAGTTTGATTTGGTTAGCTATTGTTGTGCCAGTCGGCATATGGCTCACACCACGCCTAAACATTCTTGGGCTGGCCTGGGCGCGGCTCTTGGCGATGGGCAGTGTGCCTGTTTATATAATCTATATTGAGCGTCGGGTGTTTGGGCATTGGTTGGCGAGTTTCTGGGCCCGAACAGGAGTGTCACTCCTGTTCGGTGGTGGATTGGCAGCCATCGTACAAGTATTCCTGCTTAATCAAATGCAAGTTGGTTGGTTGTGGCTATCTGCAGAGATAGGATTCAGCGGTGTTGTATACCTAAGCACTTTGTGGGCGATTGGATACTTGGATGAAGATGAAAGAAAACGGATCAGGGAGTCGGTTGTTCGAGCCGCTGTCTCCGTTATTTCGATAATGCGTAGGTCATTTGAGCCAGGCCATTCTGGCAAGTGATGAGCGTTATTCAGTGAGTGAGGAGCCATGCTATGGAAAAAACACTCGTTGAGTTGATTCGCTTCTATACACTTCATTCTCCCTTTCGCAAAGGCAAGTCGCGCGCTATGAGTTTGGCTTTGCGACTGTCAGCGGGTCTGCCCGACGAAACTGTCGTGACAATTCGTGATGGCCGGCGAGTCTGCGTGGACTTGCGTGGAGCACCGGGAATGTATGAAACAGTCTACTTCTTGGGTGAATACGAGCGAATCATAACTCGAATTATTAATGCCTTAGTGAAGCCTGGTGATGTATGCCTCGATATAGGCGCTAACTTTGGCTGGTATACAACACTTCTATTCCGTTTGTGTGGGACAACTGGTCAAGTGCATGCTTTTGAACCCGTACCTGAGATTTTTGCAAGGTTGGAGAAAAACATCGGGTTAACTGAGAAAGCTACGAGTGTATTTATCAACAATCTGGCACTGGGTGACAAGCCTGGTCGGGCACGCATGCATGTTTTCGCGGGTCTTCCGAACGGACATTCATCTCTTTCAGCACAGGGACGCGCTGATTATTTTTCAGTCGAGGTGTCTGTCAGTACGCTGGATGCATACCTAAATAAGCATGAACTTAATCAAGTGAACATTGTGAAATGCGATGTGGAGGGCGCGGAACTGCAAGTGCTCCGAGGAGCCCAGGGACTTTTTCGGCAAGCTATTCCCCCAATTTGGATCATGGAAATGTCAAAAGGAACGTCGACCTCGTTCGGTCACTTGCCGAATGATCTCATCGTCCATATGAAAGCACAAGCGGATTATGAATTCTACAGGATAGATGAATTGACCGGAGCGTTGATGCCTTTCCAAAGTTTTGCCCAAGAAGATCCTGGAGCTAATGTCCTGTGTGTCCCGGCTCTACATTATCGAGACCGGCTTGCGTCTGCTACGCGCGCGCTTGCCTCAAAACATTCACTATGAGAGGAGATCAATGCGCATTCCATTTGGTCTACAAGGTTGGTCTCGGGTATTACGCCTTTGGACGCGCCATCCACTACTTGGTTTGGGTCAACTCTCGGCGCATGATTACTGCTCGCCAGGGTTGGGCGATCTACCCGGAGACATCGAACGGTACTTCCCCAGTGTTCACCAAGTGATGTCGTTTAATCCTCGCGTTCCACACATTTCACGCGAGGATAAACGTCAGCCCGGTGTGGGCTTTGTGACATGGGATGAAAGCACAGTTCTAATGAATGTGGCAAAGAGGTTCTCGCACGGACTTGGTCTCGAGATTGGGTGCTGGATGGGATGGTCGACGGTATGTCTAGCATTGAGCGACATTCATCTGGACGTCATCGATCCAGGTCTAGGTTCCGGTATGCAGGCTGACACAGTCCGTTACGCTCTTCAGGCGGCTGGTGTTGCAGAGAGAGTCAACCTGGTTAAGGGCCTCAGTCCCGAGGACGTACATGTGCTCGGCCAAAAGGGCCACCGTTGGACGTTCTGTTTTATTGACGGTGACCACGCTGGCGATGCGCCTCGGCGGGACATATCGGCGGTCTTGAACTATTGCGAGCCTGACTGCGCTATCATGTGCCACGACACAATCAACGAGAATGTTTATGAGGCCATGTCCAATTTAGCGCAATGCGGTTGGCAGGTAACTTTTCTGCAAACTGCTGTGGGGTTGGGAATCGCCTGGCGAGGGAAGATCGACCCCCCTCAACACATCGCTGATCCGGCTGTGAACTGGCGCGCGGTCGGGCTTTATCCGGATAATTGCTACGACCCTTAAGGAGTGGATTGATGGGAGCAACAACCGATCTTGACCTTAGGCTGGAACATGAATTACGCCTGTTCAATGGAGTATGGCGAGGAGGATACTATGAAGGGGATCCGCTAGACCCCGTTGGCCAGTCCTCATATGGTGCAATTGGCTATATGAGTGTGCTCCATGCGACGTATCTCGCATGTATCAAGCCATACATTACTCCTCATGCATCGGTTGTGGAGATCGGACCGGGAAGAGGTGCCTGGACCAAAGCTTTTGTGGAATTGGGTGCAAAGGAGATTTGGTGTTTGGACGCGTTATCCAGAGAGTATAACCAGTTTGATCTCTATGTTGGTGCGCACAAGGATGTTCACTATTTTCAGGTATCCGATTTCAGTTGCAGCATGCTGCCCGAGAATCATTTCGACTACATGTTTTCTTTTGGGTGTTTCTGCCACATATCATTTGCGGGGATCCGGGAGTATATGAAGAATCTGCATGCAAAGCTAAAACCTGGTGCGCATGGATTTATTATGGTTGCCGACTATGACAAATACAATCAAGCCATACAGGCTGAAAGTTTGAGGATTTTACGTCCGGTTTTCTGGGGAAAACGGAACAAGGTGCTCTACTGGGTCTACAAGCTGTTGAATCCGTCCAAGCCGCCGGAACTTGTGAGTAAAGCAGAAGATAATACTCCGAGGCCAGGACGTTGGTACCACGCGGGGATTAGAGAAACCTGCTCAATGTTGCAGGAATTGGGCTATACCGTGATTAGCCCGGATGTGGGTACTTCCCTTAGAGATCCAATCATTCATTTTGTAAAGTAGAGAGGAAGTCCGTTCCGATCCAGAGAATCTTGAGTGCTGGACAATACTTGGCCGGAGAGTTTGCATGAGCAATAGATGCATCCACGTCGAAGTCGTTGCGCCTGTTCGTAATCACAAGGCGATCACGCTCCAGTGCCTGCGTAGCCTGTCGCGTATTGATCGCACAGGGTTGGAAGTCCATATCATCATCGTGGATGACGGTTCGACAGACGGCGCGAGCGATGCGATTCGCGAACAGTTCCCGGAAGTGCAGCTTGTGCCAGGGGATGGAAATCTATGGTATACCGCTGGAGCCAATGTCCTTTGTATTCCGGCTGAACATTATCGAGACCGGCGTGCGTCTGCTACGCATGCGCTTGCCTCAAAACATTTACTATAAGAGGATCAATGCGCATTCCATTAGTTCAGCGGGTCGAATACTTGAAGCAAGCCTGTCGTGGTAAAACAGTTCTACATCTCGGTTGCACTGATTGGCCATATACAAACTGGCGGTTGAAGTTGGGCAGTTTGCTGCACCTTGAACTGCAGGGTGTCGCGCGCGAGATATGGGGGTTTGATTACGATCAGGCCGGATTGGACGTACTTGCCCAGAGCGGCGTCTCCAATCTTCGGCGCGTTGATCTAGAACGTCTGGAGACGCTAGATTTGGAGAAGCAGTTCGATGTCATCCTGGCGGGTGAAATGATTGAACATCTGTCCAACCCAGGGTTGTTCCTACATGGGATCCAGCGCTTCATGAGGACTGATAGTACATTGGTGATCACTACAATCAACGCTTACTGCGGTATGCGGATGTTCATTTACGCGCTGCGAGGACGCGGCGGCAAGATGGAACCTGTGCATCCGGATCACGTGGCGTACTATTCGTACTCGACCCTTCATCACCTTGTATCGCGTGCGAATCTTTCCGTTAAACGCTTTTTATTTTATGATATTGGCTTTGAGCATCGCCCGCACAACCGCTTTTATATCAACTGGATCAATGATGTGTGCGTCCGGCTTTCGCCACAGTTAGCTGATGGAATTATTGCAGAATGCGCTCTGGCAGAGGAGTCTGTGGCGTGAGCGATCAGATGATTCATGTCGAGATAGTGATGCCGGTCTACAATCGCAAGTCTATCACTTTACAATGTCTGCGAAGCCTCTCGCGTATTGACTGTAGAGGCTTGCAAGTCCATATCATCGTCGTGGATGACGGTTCGACAGACGGCACGAGCGATGCGATTCGCGAACAGTTCCCGGAAGTGCAACTAGCGCCAGGGGATGGAAATCTCTGGTACACCGCTGGAACCAATCGTGGCATTCAAGCAGCGCTGCACCGGGAGCCTGATTATATCCTGGCCATCAACGACGACTCGATCTTCCACGACCAATTTTTGCAGCGTTTGGTGCGCTGCGCAGAAAATCATCCTCGATCAGTAGTCGGTCCCCTGCTGCTGCTGTGGGATCAACCTCACAAAGTGTTTCAGGTGGGCGCGCGCTGGGATACCTGGTATGGAGGTTGGCGGCAGCCGCGTCAGTTGACTGTTTGGACTGTTCCCCGGCAACCGTGGGAAGTTGAGATCATTGTCGGAAATTGCGTGTTATATCCTGTTGAAGCAATCAGGCAATTAGGGCTTATGAATGAAAAGGCTTTCCCATACGGCTTTGGCGACGCGGAGTATACTCCACGGATGCGTCGAGCCGGGTGGAAATTGCTCATAGAGCCTGGCGCCTATGTTTGGTGTCAGCCCAATATACTGACTCCGTCAATACGCACCCTCTCCAAACGTGAGCTGGTGCGTGAATTGTTCTGGGATCGAAGTCGGCGTCGCAATTTGTTGCAGTCCTTTTACGCAGAATGGTATTCCGCACCTTCTCGCTGGTTGGGGTTAGCGGGATTCAGTATTGCTTCGGTGCGACGTGTGCTTAGGATGATGCGGCTGGGTGGTTCGTGGCCCGATTGGCCGGACCCGCAGAATTATCTTGGCGAGAAGCCATGAAAAAATTGACTAGCCATAGTTCCGTTCCTACGATGTATTTTGCTATCGTCCTCTCGGTATTCATGCTTTTCTGGCGAGGTGCGAGCTGCCTTCCTGATATGGCTTTTGCCAACTATGTCGCATTACATTTGACGATGGCCTTAACGCCACATCCGGTCGGATTTCACCATCCGACAGACGTCACTAGCCAACAGCACCTGGCAGCGGCACTATCCGGAGTAGACCAAACGCTAGGGCGATCCAATAATTCCAGCCGGCTGCCTTGCTTGTTGCTGCGCGCGAGTTTGGCGAAAATGGATTGGGAACATGCCTCCGATCTTGAGGCTTTTTGTACGCACGATATCATTCGAGGAGCAGCGGCGTGGCGATCTGATTTCGACGCCTTGCGCGGATTTGCCGCGCAAAAAGATGGCAGGTCTGACGAGGCGCGCGTTTTTTTTAGGCAGTCGCTTGCCAACGGGGATGGCGTGATAGGTGTCTCGTTAGCATCACCGTTAGCCCAATTGACTGACACCCAGGAGACTTGGCGCTGGTGCCAGGATCGGCAGGTGTCTCTGCCGATGACGCCCCAATATCTTTTGGGGCAGGTTTCAGAAGGTCGCTGGGTAGATGAACCGCAGCCGGTCGGATCGGCCTGGCTGCTGGCCGGTTTCTCGCCAGATCAAAAATCTCTCGAAAATGGATCGGTGTTTGCTGCTTTGCTATACTGGCAACCTGTTCAACCCGGAGAAAAACCACCCGCTGCCTGGCGTGCTGTGGGCAACTATTGGGTGCAATGTGTCTCGCTATTGAATTTTGTGCCCAATTCGGGATTTGAATGGTCACAGACAGGTTTGCCTGGCGTAACATCGGAACAGCCGTCTCAAGCGAATGCGCGGATTGAATGGTCTACCGAAAGAGGCGATGCGACGCAGGTGTCGAAGCTCCTGGAGGATCCAACATCCACCCCAAGAAGTTTGAGCTACGGACCGTACCCTGTCGAAGAAGGTTGCTACTATTTGCAGGCGGGCTGGTTAGCGAGTGATCAGGGTTGGCCTGTCTTTGGACGTGTCTGGCAAACTCGCGAAGGACAGGAATTGCTCTCAGCGGCTGATCAGCGCTGGATGTTCGGTGGTCTTTATGGTGGAAATTTCAATTGGTTACATTTTGCCAGTGTTGTTTCCGTTCCGCTTGACGCCCAGGGCGTACAAATCCTGGTGCTTGATTGGACTGCGCCAGGCTGGGTATCAGCAGATGATTTACTTTTTGTGCCACTTGCGCCGCCCGACGCTCCCACCCGTTGTCGTATCGCCTACGAAGCATCACTGCAATCGAATCCTTAACAGTTGACCGGTGAAGGGAAAAATGGCAATGTCGATCTCTGTTTTTCTGATTCCGTTATCCTTGCCGGATTCCCAGGAGGGCAACATCAATGGGCGTTAACTCGATCCTGACTGCCGAACAAGAGTCAGTCGTCCCTTCAGCCCGGCAACTGCAACCGCAGCGCACCGGTCTACTTGCAGTAGGATTGATTCTCTGTGGAACCGCGTTGCTTTTGCTCGGGCTAGGGTTTGGGGGGCAGTCCAATGGTGTGCTCGGCTTTTACCTATTGCCCTGGATGGCGCTAGTGGCGGTGATTGCTTTGACGCCGGCTGTTTATCTGTACTATAAGCGTCGCCTGGTGTTTTACCATCCATTGGTCTATGGCGTGGTACGGTCTGTTATTCCCGAGTTTGTGATTGGGCCGATTGCGATTGCGCTCAATATGCACGACACGTACGCCTATTCATTAATCTCTGACCCTCAATTTTATTTGCCGCTGGCGCTGATCTATGTAGCGTTAGGCCTGGCAGGATTGGCGGTGGGGTTTGCCTTGCCCATTGGACCCCGAATCGGGCGAAAGGTGTTCGCCAAAGTGCCCGCGGGGGATTGGTCGTTTGAAGAGGTTTGGGTACCCGCGTTGCTACTCCTGGCGATTGGCCAGGTAGGGACACTGGCTGGATTGCAGGCCGGATCCGTGGGTTACCAACTGACGGAAAGCCCTTCGCTGTGGGGGCAAACGCTAACGAGTTTGAGTGCGGTAGGCGGTTTTGCTCAACTGGTGTTGTGGTTCACCATTTTTCGCGCGCGGCGGCGCACGCCCGTACACTGGCTGGTCATCATTATTCTGATTGCCTACGGGGGCCTTAATGCGTTGTTGAGCGGGGGCAAGGGTGGTGTGTTTGAGCAAGTCTTCGTTGTCTTGGCGGTGTATTTTCTAGCCGGACGCCGGTTACGCTTGCGCTACGCGATAGTGGTTGCCGTGATTGCAGTCCCTCTAATTGTTCTTGGCGTGTCTTATGGGAATACCTTCCGAGGTCTCAAAGGCTCAGAGAGCACAGTTGACGTTGCAGACTATGCCGGTTTCGTTTCTGACGCAACCGGCGCGCTCTTCGCGAGCGACTTAGGAGATTCTCTCGCGAGTGGCGCGGAGAGTTTTTTCCAGCGCATGGAGATCATCACCCACCTGGGTGTCATTGTTTCAAAATACGAACGGTTAGCGCCGTTAGAAGAGCAGTACGGTCTGGCTAATAACATCATGATGTACACGCTGACAGGGTTTATTCCGCGCTTTGTCTGGCCCGAAAAGCCGGTTATTTCGGATACTCGCGCAGTTGCTGCTTTGTACTTCAATCGGCCAGACACCTCTTATGCGATCACACCGTTCGGTGATTTGCTGAGAAACTTCGGCCCGGTAGGCGTTCCCGTTGGAATGGCAATTCTTGGCGTCGTATTCGCGGCCATCTATCAACTGGTCGCCAGACAACCCACTACCGCATGGCGCGCCGGG
>Ga0182021_10012538_pt1 | contig 10072 bp, 9 predicted proteins | sample 612E3MmetaG_FD_120493 | JGI IMG/M metagenome (GOLD analysis project Ga0182021, IMG submission 120493) | Permafrost microbial communities from Stordalen Mire, Sweden - 612E3M metaG (Illumina Assembly) | ecosystem: Environmental > Terrestrial > Soil > Wetlands > Permafrost | place: Sweden... | reverse complement strand
GCTCCGGCGTGAGCTCGGCCTGGGCGTAGTCTGCGGTGCCGGCGTGATCGGCCTTGAACTTCGCCACGCGCGCCGCGTCCACGGGGACGATCTCGGGGCCCATGGGGCCGAGGACGTCGCTGCCGACCACGAAGCGCAGGTCCTTCCCGTCGCGCCACGCGCGGTCGTAGTAGTCCTGCACGCGGACGGTGCCCTTCTTTCCGCCGGCGACCCACTCCGAGAGCGCGCAGCGTGGCGTGTCGAACGAGCGCGTGGTGCCTGCTTCGACGACCTCGGCGCGGAACGCGCTCTGGGGATCGATCTTCATCCCACAGTGGGCACAACGCTGCGCGTCCTTCTTGCAGGCCACGACGAGAGCGAGCCCGAGGAGCAGGAAGGCGCGGCGGTCGATCATGGGAAGAGCGGCGCTCCTCCGCTGACGACGGCGTAGCGGACGATGGGTGCGACGCCCAGGACGAGGACCGCGAGCCACGCGAGCGCGCCGAGGCGGAGGCGCCTGGCCGCGAAGGGGCCGAGGGCCGCCCTGGCGCCGGGCGCGCGGGCGACCACCGCGGCGAGCCCCGCGCCGCCGGACCACACGACGGCGAGAAACAGCGCGCCGAAGAGCGCGTAGCCGAGCCCCCACACGTCGGCGCGCAGGAGGCAGAAGGGACAGTGGTGCTGCGGCACCTCGAAGGCGTGCGGCGCGACGTCGAGGACGATCGCGGCGACGGCGAGCGGGAACGCTGCGAAGCTGAGCGCGCCGGCGACCGCGATCGTCGGAGCCCTGGGACGGCGTGCGGCGAGCCAGGCGACGAGCACGCTGACGGCGATGGCTGCGGGAGCGAGCACCGAGGCGAGCACGCGAGGCCCCTCGACGTAGCCGCCTCCGGCCGACGCCACCGGATCGAGCTGCACCGAGCAGCACGACGCGACGACCGACAGATCGAGCCCGAGGAGGAACTTCGCCTGGAGCGCCAGATCGACGACGGCGAGGGGCGCCACCAGGAGCGTGCCCGCGGCGAGCGTGCGCACGAGCTCCGGCCCGCGAACGCGCATGTCGAACAGGTAGAGCTGCGAGAGGAGCGCGGCGGCGAAGGCGGCGGCGATGGAGGCGTAGAGGGCGGGGAACCCCCACTCGTTCGCGTGGAACGTGCCGTAGGCGCACATGGCGCCGCGGATGCCGTGGCTCAGCTTGTCGGCGCCGAGCACGGACAGCACGAGGGCGGCGAGCTGCGCCACGGCGCCGACGCGCACGAAGGTGGAGGCGAGCTCGACCTGCCGCTCGAGGGCCAGCTGCCCCTCGGTCGCGCGCATGGCGTCGAAGCGCCGCAGGACGCGTAGCGACGTGTATCCCGCGCGGACGAAGAGCGCCGTCGCGACGAGCCCCGCGAGGAGGCGCAGCAGGATCCACGGTTCGAGATGGGACACGGGTATCGAACAACCTAGGACGTTGGGGGAGATTCGCCAGCCGCGCCTTCGAGGCGGCCGTCGTGGAGGCGGAGGATGCGCGTGACGCCCTTCCCTTCGGATACGCGCGCGTCGTGGGAGGCCACGAGCACCGCGCGGCCCTCGGCGGCGACCTCGTCGATGGCGTGCGCGAGGGCCGCGGCGCGTTCGTCGTCGAGATGGGCCGTGGGCTCGTCGAGGAGGAGCAGCTTGGGGTCCATGAGCAGCGCGCGTGCCAGCGCCACGCGCTGCCTCTCGCCGCCGGACAGGCGTTGCACGTCGGTGCGGGACAGCCGCTGCACGTCGAAGCGCTCGAGCAGCGTCGTTGCGCGCGCCTCGTCTTCCTTGCGGACCCCATCCGGGACGCGGGGCAGCAGCACGTTCTCGAGGGCGCTCATGCCGTCGACGAGCTGCAGATCCTGGAAGACGAAGCCGACCTTGCGGCGGCGAATCTCGGCGCGGTGCTCGTCGCGAAGTCGCGAGGTCGCCTCGCCGTCGAGGAGGACCTCGCCCCGGGTCGGAAGGAGCATCGCGCCGACGATGCCGAGGAGCGTGGTCTTGCCGCTGCCGCTGGGCCCCTGCAGGACGACCAGCTCACCGGGCTCGATGTCGAAGGTGATGCCGTCGAGAATGGCGCGGCGGTGCTCGCCATCGCGCACCCGCTTGCTCACGTCGCGCACCGAAACGGCCGGGGCCATGCGGGAGTTCGTAGGCTCGCCGGGCACCGGGGCGCAAGCCCCCTCGCGCGCCATGGCGGTGCCACTTTGTGCCACTTTGCATGCCCGTGATCGCGGAGTCACGGCAAAGTGGCGCGGATCTGGCCATATTGGCCGCTTTGTTCGTGGCACTGGATGTGCAACCTTTGATCCCGGACCGATGCGCCGCCGAAGCTACATTCTGGGAGCCGTGCTCGCCCTCGCCCTCGCGGCGACGGGCCTGGCGTGCTCGCTGAATCCGCAGCCCTATCCGCCGGGAAGCAACCTCGCGAACGAGGACGCGGGAACGAACAGCGATGCGGCCTCGCCCTTCGGCGATGCGTCCTTCGGCGAGGCGGGTGGAGGAGAGGACGGAGGAGCGGACGCCGCCCCGCCGAAGGGAGAGGCGGGCACCGACGCCGGGAGCGATGCCGCGACCGACGGAGGAGGAGACGCGGGAGACGCCGAGGCGCCGAGCGACGCTGCGCTGGCGGAGGGCGGATGAGTCGCCTTGCCGTTTCCGCGCTCCTCGTCTTGGGCTCGCTCGCCCTCGCGGCGTGCATCCTCAATCCGCAACCGTTCCCGCCCCAGAGCACCGACTTCGGCGGCACCGAGCCGGACGCTTCGAGCGATGCGGCGGTGCCGCCGCCGATGGGCAGCGATGCAGGTGCCGACGCCACGGCGACGGCACCCGACGCGGGCGGCGTGGACGCCAGCGTCGACGGCGGGACGGACGCGAAGCTCGACGGCGCCCAGGACGCCAACGTGGACGCCGAAGGCGACGCGGAAAGCGACGCCACGGGCGACTGAGTGGCCTAGGCTGCGAGGCGATGGCTCGGATCGAGCGCAAAGACGTCGAGGCCATCTTCGGCGCGGACGTTCTCGAGGCCTCCGTCGATCTGCTGGACGGGTCGGCGGAGCTCGTGCGCGCGGATGCGGGCGAGAGCTTCGTCCAGCAGGATGATCCCTGCCAGCATGCGTTCGCGTTGACGCGAGGTGCAGTGAAGCTGCTTCGCACGACGGAGGGCGTGCCGCGCCTGCTCGACGTCGCGCGCGGGCCCGTCCTCGTCGCCGACGCTGCGCTGTTCGACGGGGGGCCATGGAGCGCGAGCGTCGTCGCCCTGCGCGCGTCCTCTGCGTTGCGCTTCAGCCGGATTGCCCTCGTCGAGGCGGCGGCGCAGGATCCGCACCTCGCACGCAGCTTTCGCGCTGCCGCCGCGCGAACGGCCCGAGCGCTGGTGATGCGAATCGACACGATCGGCGCGGGAACTGTAGAGATTCGCCTCACCCGCTTCTTCGACGATCTGGCCGCCCGCTACGGCACGCCAATGGGCAACGCACGCTTCATTGCGCTGCCGTTGCGACGTCGTGAGATCGCCAGTCTCGTGGGCGCCGAGGCCGAAACCGTCAGCCGCTTGATGGCGCGGTGGACGCGCGAAGGAACGCTCCGTGCCTCCCGTGATGGGATCCTTTGGTCTCGGGGCACAGTTCTGGCAAGATAGGCGGCCATGAGAACTCGGCACCTCCTGGGCCTTGCGACGTTCCTCGCGATGGGGACGCTTTCAGCGCACTCCTTCGCCGACTCCACGATCCGGACCCCCGGGGATCACCCGGACTACGTCGTCGACATCGAGCCGAAGGGCAACTTCAGCTGGTTCGGCGGCTTTGGCAACGCGCTGGGCTTCGGCGCCGGCGTGCGCTTCTCGATCCCGGTGATGAAGAACGGCTTCATCCCCAAGATCAACAACAACGTCGCCATCTCGTTCGGCGCCGACTGGCTGCACTACGCGGGCGGCTGCGGCTATTACTACGCCGGGTACGCCGGCGGGAGCTGCGGAGCCGACTACCTCTTCTTCCCGGTGGCGCTGCAGTGGAACTTCTACGTCGCCAAGCAGTGGAGCGTCTTCGCAGAGCCGGGTCTCGCCATCTACCACTCGTTCTACGATGACTATTGCGGCGTCTACGCCGTGGGCTCGCCGGCCTACAACGCCTGCCAGAATGCCCAGCCCAGCCACACTTACGTCTGGCCCGTGTTCGAAGTGGGCGGCCGGTGGCACGCCAGCGACAAGATCGCGCTGACGCTTCGCGTCGGGTACCCGACCGTCGACTTCGGCGTGTCGTTCTACCTCTGACCTATTCGCCGAACGGGTAGCCCACGGCCACCACGTCGGGATCGGTCCACACGTCGTAGGCGCGGTCGATCCGCATGAGGAATTTGTAGAAGAACGGTTTGTCCGCGCTCTCGAGGATGCGGACGACGACCCACGTGTAGCCACGCGGGCCCCAGTTCTTGTCGTAGTGGATGTCCTTCGGCGCTTCGTCGCTCATCTCGTCCTCCTCGAAGAGGAACACGGGGCGCTTGGAGAGCGTGTAGTCGAGCGGTGCGTGGCGCTGGTGCCCGGGGCGCGTCCCGTTCACGTCGCCGTGCCGCGCCACCCACGCGTCGCAGAGACCCAGCACGTCGGTGCTCGGGATGCCCGCGAAGTACGGCATGGCGCCGGCGGCGCCGATGGCCATGCGATCGCCGGGCCTCGCGTGCGCGGCGATCCATCGCCCCGTGGCTCCCCAGCGCAGCGCGTAGGTCCGTGTAAACTTCACGTATTCCACGCCGGCATCGGCGACTATCTGCCGGTGCGCCGTCCGCTCCCAGTGGCCGACGCGCTGCTGCTGCATCGCGAAGATGGAGAGGGTGAAGACGCCGGCCAGGACGCCGACCAGCCTGCCCCGCGGCGAGCGGTGCTGGCGCTCGACGAGCAGGACCGCGCCCTGCGTCCCGGCGAGCATCCCCAGCACGACGAGGGGGACGAAGAAGCGGTAGAGCGGCAGGAAGTCGCCGCCGACCGAGACGGCGTAGAGGAGAAAGAAGAGGACGAAGACGCGCGCGATCCAGGCCAGCGCGCGGCGCGCACGGTACAGCTCGTTGCCGTCGAGCCCCGGCGGGTGACGCACGGGGACGAGGAGCAAGAGGCCGGCGATGCCCGCGATGGGGAAGTGATCGCGAGACGCGAGGACGAGATAGGACCACCCGCGTCGCCAGCTCTCGGGGCCCAGACCGGAGGTCTTCAGGTAGAACGTGTTGGGGAGCGGCGCGCCGTAGTACGAGTAGCGCCACACGAAGAACGGCACGAGGATCAGCCCCGCGGTGCCGACGACGACGAGCGCGTCGCGGAGGGCGGCGCGGCGGCGGAGCGCGACGAGCACCAGGAGCGCGAGGCCCATGCCTGCCACCCCTTCGGGGCGCGTGAGGGAGGCCAGCGCGAAGAAGACGCCCGCGTTCACCGCAGCCGCGGACGAGGAGCGGCGTGCCAGCGCGATGACCGAGTCGACCCCCCAGAGGAGCAGCGCGGCGTAGAGCGTGGTCTCGAGCCCACCCAGCGTCCAGCAGGCGACGGCCACGCTCGCGGCGACGCCGAGGAGCGGGAAGAGCGCGACGAGGCGCGCCCGGGGCCAGAGCTGCACCCACACCCGCCACACGCCCCACTGGAGCAGCACTGCGGAGGCCGCCCCGAGGATCGCGACGAGCGCCGGCACGGTCGCGCCCGCGCGAAAGAGCGCGGCGGCCAGGATCATCCAGAGAAAATTCGTGTAACCCTCGACGCGCTCGTCCAGGTTGTAGAGCGGCGCGCCGTGCTCGGCGAGATTCCGCGCGTAGCGAAACGTGATGTACGCGTCGTCACAGATGAAATCGAAGAGCCTGGCGTGCGCCAGCAGGAGCGCCGCGCCGAGGGCGACGAGCAAGAGACCTTGCACGGGACGCGAGAGGGTCATGGGTGCGTCGCGAAGCTATCACTGTCGGAGGACGGGACGACCCTCTCGTGCGGTGGAACGGGCTACTTTCGCGTCGGGCGCGGGACGCGTGCGCGCGCCGTGGGCGCCGGCGCGGGCGTCGGTGCTTCCACTTCCTCGATGATTTCCGCCTCCTGCGTGCTGTCGGCGCGAGACCTCATGGGCATCTGGAGCGTCTGATCCACGCGCTCGGCCACCTTCTTCAGGTCACTCCCGAAGTCCGGATCGTCGTCGGCCTCGAGGAGACCTTCCTCGACGGCGCTCGCCGTGGCCCCGCGAAGGACCTCGTAGCCCTCGGCCGTCGGCCGCCGGAAATCCTCGGCGCCGAAGATGCTCCCGATGAGCTCTTTGCCGCGCGGGTTCTTCGCCAGCTGCACGAAGGCCTTCACGATGCGCTCGCGCACGCCCGTCTCGAGATCGCTGCGCGCGGCGATGACGTCGGAGGGGATCTCGCCGAAGGTGGCGAGGACGCGGAAGCCCTCGGCGTACTTCGGTGCCATCGCCGACCACGGGCCACGCTGCACCGCGCCCTTGCGGTCGAGGCGAACGTACGTCGCCCCGAAATCGACGCGCTCCTCGACGACTGCCCGGACGACCGCCTCGTGCGTGCCGTAGAAGCGCTGCCCGCGGAACGCGGTCCGTACGTCGAGCCCCATCGCCGCCATCTGGATGCGCGGCAGGGCGAAGCCGCTGGCGCTGTAGCGGTCGACCCAGCCGGCGCGCTTGCCGGCGAGGCCGGCCACGGTGCGCACGCGCGACGACAGCGGCACGATGACCGCGGCGCAGTAGCTGGTGCGCCCTCCTCGGTGGTGGCTGACGAGGGGGACGATCCGCTTGCTGCGCTGGAGCGAGATGAAGGGGATGGGCGAGAGCCACGCGAGGTCGATCTCGCGCGTGTGGATGAGCTGCGCCACCCGCTCGTACGACGGCAACGCCGTGACGGCGAGATCGATCCCGGCGAGCTTGCCCAGGAGGATGGCGAACTCGGTCATGCGGAGCTTCGCGTCCACCGTGGCATCGGGGGCGGCGTAACCGAAAACGACGAGCGGGAGGTCGGGTCGGGTCATGCGCGTCTCAGTTCACGCAGCCCGTGCCCACCACGTCGCTCTTGTCGTTGTCCTCGCGACACTCGTGGAACTTGGGGTTGGCGACGTTGAGCAGGATCTTCGCGTAGTAGCTGTTTTGCGGCGTCGCGGGCGCCGTCAGGGTCAGATCGAGCGTCTGGGTCTGCCCGGGAAGGAGCGCGAGCGTGGTGGTCACCTTGCCGACCTGCACGTCGTTCGTCGCGATGAAGACGCCGACGTCGACGCCCGCGGGCAAGCCCGAGGTCCCGATGTTGCGCACCGACACGTGGGCGACGACGGGCTGCGTGCAATCGGCCTTGAGCGACACGATGGCGTCCGGGGCGTTGAACAGGCCCTTGTCCTGCACGTTCTGCCGGAAGTCGTTGAGCCACGGCACGGTCCAGTTGCGCGTCTCCACCTTCGGGATGCTGCCGTAGAGGTTCGGCGCGGCGCACGCCTGGTCGCGCGCGTCGCACACGTTCGACACGTGGTACGTGTGCTCGTTCCACAGGGTGCGGGTGCCGACCCACGAGCTCGCGCTGTCGCCGAAGAGCGAGAGGCCGCGATAGGAGTTGCTCACCGCGGGGCCGGGCACCCACTTGTGGCCGTTGACCGTCACGGGCACGTTGTTGGCGTCCTTGCACTTCCAGCCCGCGCTGCTCGGGTCTGCGCTGTTGGACACCATGAGCATCTCGGCGTGTCCGTCGCCGTCGACGTCGGCGACGAGCGAGGCCTCGGTCCCCGTGAACGACGAGTGCGGCGCCGCAAAGCGCACGGCGCCCGTCGTCCCGTCGAAGACCCAGAGGAAGCACTCGTCGCCGTAGACGACCTCGGCCTTGCCGTCGCCCTCGAAGTCGAACACGGTGGAGCCGGTGACCGACGAGCTGAGATCGTGGTTGGGCGTCTGCCAGAGCACGTTGATCTTGTTGGCGACGAAGTCCGGCTTCATCACGCTGTAGAAGGTGGCCATCGCCACGCCGATCTCGGGCTTCTTGTCGCCGTCGAAATCGGCGACCGTGGGCGGCCCGCCGCTCCCCGTTCCGGGCAACGCCACGGGGCCGAGGAGGGTGGCGCCGGTCGCGCCGTTGAGGATGTAGAGCTGGCCGTTGGCGACGAGGACCGCCTCGGGCTTGCCGTCCTGGTTGAAGTCGCCGATGCCCGAGAACCCGTCGGGCAGCGCAGGACGATCCCAGAGCATGGTCCCGTCGGCTTTGTACGCCGTGCGGCCGGCGAGGAGCTCGAGGTGGTTGTCGTTCGCGCCGTCGAGGTCGACGAAGGTGCTCGTGTACTCGCTGACCGAGCCGCCGCCCGCGCCGCCCGTGCCGGTCCACTTGAGCGTGATGGCGTTGTTGGTGGTCGAGAAGACGGTGGCGCCGAAGGCGATCTCCGGGTGGCCGTCGCCGTCCATGTCGGCGAGCGCGAGGCCGCCTCCCCAGCCGAAGGATACGTCTGCGGCGCCCGGAATCGGCTTGTCGCTGGTCCGCAGGACCTTGCCGGTCGAGTCGACGAGGACGACGTAGCCCTCGCCCGTGACCGCCACGATGTCCATCACGCCGTCGCCGTCGACGTCGCCGATGGCGTTGGAGAAGCCCGCGAAGCCGGACGAGGACGGGCTCGCCTTCGCGAGCGACCAGATCTCGGCGCCGGTGGCGCCGTCGAGCATGCGCAGGACGCCCGTGTGGCACGCGCTCGGGGTCCCGCCGTTGCACTGGCAGCAGGTGCCGATGCCCGTGTTCACGTCGAGCGCCTTGCCCGAGACGAAGACGACGACCGGCGAGTCGAGATCGTCGACCTTGCCGTCGCAGTTGTTGTCGTGGACGCGGCCGATGTTCGGCGTGGACCACACGTCGGAGAAGGCGGGGAACTGCTTGGCCGCGGGGCCCCAGGTCCACTTGGTGATGGCGTCGAGCTGACCGCCGCTGGGCGGGTGGTACTCGCACGCCGAGATGCACGCGCCGCCGTCCGGGGTGGTGCCGGCGTCCCCCTGGCACGTGGCGGGGAGCGGGATGCACCGACCCGGCTTCGGCGGCGCCTGCGTGCAGCCTCCGTCGTTGGTACCGCCGTCGGGCAGACCGCCGCCGAGCGCGGGCTCGCAGTAGTCGCCGGGGTTGCAGTCGTTGCTGCTCACACACGGCTTGCCGGGCACCACGCATTTGTCGAACAAGCACACGCTGCCGCCGCCGCAGCACGCGCCGCCGCACACGTGGGTCGGCGAGTCGCAGCAGAGACCGCTCGAAGGGATGCAGACGCCGCCGTCGCACTGCGCCGACGAGCTGCACTTGTCCGGAAAAGGATTCCCGCCATCGCCGCCGTCGACGAGGCCACCGTCGACGTTCGCCACGGGCGTGTCGTCGCCGCCGCAGGCCACGAAGCCGGCGGACGCCAGCACCGACACCACGACCACGCCACGCAGCAACGTCTTCTTCATGGGATGGGGCCTCGCGAAGCTCTCATGATCGCAGAGGTGGGTCTGCGCCGCTACGGGGACGGGGGGTGCTCTCGAAGACCCGAGCCCGTGACCGTGACCGTGACCGAGCCCGAATCACGGGCGGGCTCGGGCTCGGAAGGGACCGTACCGCTCGCCGAACATCGCCGGAGTTACGGGTACCCGTAAAAAATGGATTTGTGGGAAATCATGCTCGATTTCTCGCCGGCCACCCTCGAGGACCTCGTGTTCGGCCGGGAAACGCGGTCGTGAGCGCGCGGCACGGAGCACGCATCCGCCCTTCGCGACTTGACGCTCGCGAGCCCCTACCTCCCGCGCCGCCCGACCGAGACGGTGCTCTACCGCGCCGTGCGGCAGCACCTGGAGACGTTCCTCGCGCACGCCGAGGAGAGCTACGCCGCGCCGCTGCCGCGTTACGTCGCGCCCAACATCCTGTCGGTCGCGCACTGGGAGCGTCTACACGCCGGCGCGCTCTTCGCCACTGCCCCGCGCGTCGACTGGGCCACCCTGCTCCGCCGCACCTTCAGCGTGGACGTCCTCTCGTGTGCCAAATGCGGCGGCCGCCTCCGCGTGATGGGCATGGTCGACGAGCCCTGGTTCGTGAGCCAGCTCCTGGGCGAGCTCGGCCTCCCGACCGAGGCCCCCCGCGCCGC
>Ga0182021_10012537_pt1 | contig 10073 bp, 9 predicted proteins | sample 612E3MmetaG_FD_120493 | JGI IMG/M metagenome (GOLD analysis project Ga0182021, IMG submission 120493) | Permafrost microbial communities from Stordalen Mire, Sweden - 612E3M metaG (Illumina Assembly) | ecosystem: Environmental > Terrestrial > Soil > Wetlands > Permafrost | place: Sweden... | reverse complement strand
CCGACAATATGTTCGGGACCGCGCTGCGGATCATACACCGGGACGCGCGAATGTTGTTCTTCGACCACGCGCGACAGCGCTTCGTCCAGGTTGAGGTCGGAGGGCAAGGAAAAAATTCTGGTGCGCGGCACCATCACTTGACGCGCGGCAATGTTGTCCAGTTCGATCGCATTCAGCAGCATCTCTTCCTGGTTGGAGGAGAGCTGTCCGGAGCTGCGGGCCGCGGTTACGATCAGCTTGAGTTCGTCGGGGGAGTGCACCGAACCGTGGCGGATCTCGTGGGTTCCGAAGGCGCGCAGGACGAACCCAGCGGCGCGGCTCATGCCAATGGTCAGAGGGGCGGTGACGGTCAGGAAAACGTCCATGGGCGCCGCGACCGCCAGTGCGACGCGCTCGGCCCGTTGTAACGCGAGCGACTTCGGAACCAGTTCGCCCATGATCACGAGCAGGCTGGTGATCATCACAAAGGCCACGGTCACAGCCACGGCATGGGCGTAGATCGCCGCATGTGGCACGCTTCCGATCCAGTCCTCGAACAGCCGCGCCAGAAACGGCTCACCCAGCCAGCCCAGAGTCAGGCTGGTAGCGGTGATTCCCAGTTGCACGCCGTTCACAACGCGGCCGAGTTGCTGGTGAAGTTTGAGGACGGTGCGGGCGCCCGCGCGGTGGGCTTCGATCAGTTGCTGGATGCGGGTTTCGCGCACGCTGACCAGCGCGAACTCGGCTGCGGCAAAGAAGGCATTGGCCGCCACCAGGAGCAGGATAACGAACACCCGCAGCAGCACATACGCAATCATGGAACTCTAATTCTAACATTCCAAAGGAATAGCCGTTCGGTCGATCAGATTCCCCCGGAGCGTAATCGCGGGCTTTTCGAACGCGCTGGCAGTACAATCATAAGAACCCTTTGAGTGCTATCGCAAACTGATCGCTTTCTTTTTCGTTACCCGGCGGTCTAAGTACATGTATGGCGCGGGGCAGGCACCTGATTTCCCGTGGAGGCGCGGCTTGCCGCGTCTCCTCTAGACCGGCCAAGCGCCGTCTCTACAGCTGGAAGAACTTGACGAACCCTGACAAATTTTTGAGGAACTATTCCGATGTTTCCTTCGTAACAAGAGGTGAATGCCAGTTCTGAGATTTGAAATCAAGCAGGAGGCGGTCGTGGCAGGCAATGGCAATGGCAATGGCAAGAAAAAGCGGCGTAAGCGAATCATCTACGGCTCGATCGCAGCCGTTCTGGTTCTGGTAGTTGCCGGCGTGCTGATCGCAGCCACCAGCGGCGGCACCAAGATCGACCCCTCGAAGCTTGCCAAGGTCGAAAAAGGAGATCTGGCGAAAAGCGTGGTGGCGACGGGCAAGATCGAGCCCATCACCAAAGTCGAGATCAAGTCCAAGGCCAGCGGCATCGTGAAGAAACTCTACGTCGATTACGGCGACAAAGTTAAGAAGGGCCAAATACTAGCCGAACTCGACAAGGAAGAGATTCAGGCTCGCGTCGACCAGGCCCGCGCGCAATTGGAGGGCTCGAGCGCCAGCTTGAATGGCACGCGCGCCGACTTGGAGCGCGCCAAGGTCGACGCCGAGGGTCCCGACGTGCCGCTGCTGAAACGCGCCTATGAGCGCGCCCAGGGCATGGCGAAGGACGGCGTGGTTTCCGCTTCCGCGCTCGACGACGCTGAAAAAAATTACGAGATGGCGCTGAACAAGCAAAATGTGGCCAAGGCGCAGTTGCAGGTTTTGCAGGCCAAGATTGGTCAGGCCCAGGGGCAGTTGTCGCAGGACCGTGCCAACCTGAAGCAACTGGAAGAACAACTGGGCTACACCACGATTGAATCGCCGATTGACGGAATCGTCCTTTCGCGGGACGTGGAAATCGGCGATGCGGTCAGCTCGATTCTGGTCCTGGGCTCGACGGCCACGCTTGTCATGACGCTCGGCGACACCAGCGAAGTTTATGTCAAAGGCAAAGTGGACGAGAGCGATATCGGCAAGGTTTATCTGGGACAACCCGCCCGGATCAAAGTCGAGTCGTTCAAGGACAAAACCTTCACCGGCAAGGTGACGAAGATCTCTCCCATGGGCGTCGAAAAAGACAACGTCACTACGTTTGAAGTGCGCGTCTCCATCAACAATCCCGAAGGCGTGCTCAAAGCTATGATGACGGCCAACGCCGAGATCATTCTCGAAGAGCACAAGAACGTGCTCCAGATCCCGGAAGGCTCGATCATTTACGACAAAGATAAGAAGGCATCAGTCGAAGTACCGGATCCGAAAGCCAAAGAAGGCAAGAAGAAAGTCGCCGTCAACATCGGCATCTCGAACGGCGCCAAGACCGAACTGCTGCAAGGTCTGAAAGAAGGCGACCAGGTTGTGTTGCAGTGAGAAAGCGGCTTCTAGCTTTTGGCTCTTAGCTTGGAAAAAATGCGCTGACCTGACATCCTGGACCTGCTTATGGAGCTGGACCGCTATGACTAACAGTTTCTTGATTCGGCATCGAGCCGTTAGCACGCTGGTTTTTATTCTGGCCACTTCACTGGCCGGCTTCGCTTCGGTCATCGGAACCTTTGACCGTTCGTTCCAGGTCAATGGCAACGTCGATCTCGAAGTGCTTACCCGCTCCGGCGACATCACCGTTCGCAACGGCGCTGCGGGGACGGTCTCGATTCATGCCAAGATTCACTCGGGCGATTCCTGGTTCGGCGGCGGCCACAAAGCGGAAGTGCAGGAACTGCAGAACCACCCTCCCATCCGCCAGAACGGCGACAGCATCCGCATCGATTACGTGAACCTCCACAACATTTCGATCGACTACGAAATCACCGTCCCAGAGAACACCGCGCTGCGCGCCCATACCGGCAGCGGCGATCAGAAGATCGAAGGCCTCAAGGGCAACGTCGATCTCGAGAGCGGGTCGGGCGACATGCAACTGGCGCGCCTCACCGGTGAAATGCGCTTCCAGACGGGCTCGGGAAACGTTAAGGGACGCGAGATTTCCGGTCCCGCAAAGGTCAAAGCGGGCAGCGGCGACATCGAAATCGAGGAAACAGGTGCAGGCGACGTGGATATCCGCACCGGATCCGGCAACATCACCGTAAACGGCATCAATGGTGGATTTCATGCCGAGGCGGGCAGCGGCGACATTCACGGCAAAGGCTCGCCCAGGAACATGTGGAGTGTCCGCACCGGCTCGGGCAACGTGAACCTGCATGTGCCTTCGGACGCCGCCTTCGACGTCGACATCTCCTCGAATTCCGGAACTGTCACGCTGGGCCATCCGGTGACTACGACCGTCCAGGGCCGCATCCAGGATTCGAAGAAGAGTGTGGTGGGCAAAGTGCGCGGCGGTGGCCCCACGATTTCCGTTCACACCGGTTCCGGCGACGTGCAAGTGGACTAAACAGCAATTAGCAATTAGCAATTAGCATTTAGCCAAATCGATCTCGGGCGAGTTTTGGCTAAATGCTAAGTGCTAACTGCTGAATGCTGAATGCTCCCTTGACGCGCCATCGTGCCGCGTCCGATACTTCGTTGGGGTTTCCTGAAAATTTGCAGGTTCCATGAGGTAACGAATTGGCACGCCAACCGATCATCACTCTCACTTCCGATTTCGGACTCAACGATCATTTCATCGGCGCCATGAAGGGGGTCATCCTGGAGATCGCTCCCGAGGCGCAGATCATCGACATCAGCCACGCCGTACAGCCGTTCGACATTCTGGACGGCGCGCTGACCATTTCGCAGGCCTACTCCTATTTCCCTTCCGGCACTGTGCACATGGTGATTGTCGATCCCGGCGTGGGGACGGCGCGGCGCCCCGTGCTTATGGTCGGCGAGCGCCACCTGTTTGTGGCTCCCGATAACGGCGTGCTCTCTCTGATCTACGACCGCGAAGAGCGCATCTCCGTCCGCCACGTCACCGCCGAACATTATTTTCTGCAGCCGCGCAGCAACACCTTCCACGCGCGCGATATCTTCTCGCCGGTCGCCGCTTATCTCTCCAAGGGAGTCGAGCCCGATCGCTTCGGCGAAGAGATCACCGACTACGTCCGCTTTGGCGCGCCCCGCCCCAAGCCCGTGGATGAGCACACGCTGCGCGGAGTTGTCCTGAAAGTCGATCGTTTTGGCAATCTCATCACCAACATCACGCCGCAGGATGCGCCCCAACTTTTCGAGGCCGCGCCGCCCGCTTTCAAGATCGCGATCGGAACCAAGGCACAGGCATCGCGCATGTGCGCAAGCTACGCCGAAGGCGCTCCCGGCGAAGTCTTCGGAATCCTCGGCAGCATGGGCTTCCTGGAAATCGCAACCAACCGGGGCTCAGCCTATCAGCTGCTGGGCGCAGGCAAAGGCAGCGAAGTCAATGTGGTGATGGGCTAGCACTCAGCACTCAGCACTTAGCACTTAGCGTTTAGCACTTAGCATCCAGCCATTGGCTTACGAGCAACCAGGTCACGGCCCATGGGGTTTTCACGCGTGGAGTTTTCACTCGTCCGTGCGGGAACAGACCAGCGTCGAAGTGCTCTTGGCTAAATGCTAAGTGCTAATTGCTAAGTGCTGCTCTTCGCCTTGGGATGGACGTAGCGATCCATCTCCGCTGTCCACTTCAGGAACCGCCACAGGTTGCTTCGCTCCGTCCACACGAATCCCCAGAATTCCAAAAATCCAATCTGGGTCATTTTGACGCCGGTGTAAGTCTCGATGCGCCATAGAAGATAGGGACTGCGCCAGGGCGCAATCCGGTGGCCGCGGGTGGAGTTCCAAAGAAAGCGCAGCATCGGCCGCATCGGGTTCCAGTATAGCGCCGGGACATGGCGCGCGGAATACTGCCTGATTTCCCGGTAGAGACGCGGCTTGCCGCGTCTCTGGCCGCGTCCGGAGAAGACGGGGCAAGCCCCGTCTCTACAGAGGCATTAACTCATTTCCTACTTTGTAATCTCGACGCTGGCGCGGGTGTTTTCCCACTCCATGCGCAGCGTGCATTTGCTGCCAGCCTGATCGAAAGCGATGGTGAAGTTCTCCACCGGCGCCGGCGTTTTCGAAACCTGCATGTCAACTCGGGCCAGTTCGTCGGCTTCGTACTTGTACGGAATGCCCCACTCGGCGTTCTTCTTGTTGATAATCAGTGTCCACTTGTCGGCCTTAGGGATGGTGAAGATGGTGTAACTGCCCGCCAGCACAGCCTTCCCACCTACCGTCAGATTCGTATCGCTGACGAATGTAGTCGCTTCATTCGCGCCGGTGCGCCAGATCTCCCCGTACGGCACCAGCGCCTTCTCGCTCGCCGTGCCGAAAATCTTCCGCCCTTTCGCACGCGGACTGGAATAGTCCACCTTGATGGTTGTGCCATCGGAAAACTTGCATTCCGCGCTGGCCGGCGGACTGGGCCGCTTCGATTTGTCCTGCCCCATGCCCATTTGGGCCGAGGCGAAGGTTGCCACCGCAAAAAGTGATGCTGCAATTAACGCAAATTTCTTCATGACTTGTTCCTCCTGAAATAGCATTTAGCACTTAGCAATTAGCGTTTAGCCAAAACACTTCGAACGCCGCGCCGGGTCTATGTTCCACACCGCCGACTCAATCCCCATTCGCCTGGGACTTGATTTTTTGAGCTAGCGGCTAAGTGCTAATTGCTGACTGCTGAATTATACTCACATCCCCGCTACAATCTGTTGATGGCCGTATTCAACGAAAAACAGGAAGAACTCGAGCACTTCGAAACGCGCATGGGCGTGCCCCGCGGACGCCTCGCGGTCACCATGGACCTGCTCACCGACGCCATGGCCCTCGTCGGGCAGCATGGCGTCTACTGCCAGAGCCAGCGCTGGCCCGGCAAGCCGGTTGTGGATGTACAGCTCATCATGAAAAACCTCACCGACGCCAAAGAGTTGCTCCAGAGCGTGATGGAAGAACTCAAGCCCAAAACCTGATTTTCCCGTAGAGACGCGGCTTGCCGCGTCTTGGCGTCTGAGACGGGGCAAGCCCCGTCTCTACAGCGAAACCATAGTTTTTCCGCAGACTGTTGTGCGGGATCGCAAGTAGCCGGGAAAGACTTACAATCCAGAGTATGGAGCGCAAGATCTTCTGGATCTCCTTCACCGTGCTCGGGCTGGCTGCCGATTTCGTCCTGCCGATCTGGTGGGCCCTGGGCGCGACCATTCCGATCGGATACTTCTCCTGGTGGATGGCTTACCGCAGCGGCTGGTTCGAGTGAGCCCTAACGAAACTGTCACCCTGAACGGAGCAGTTGCTTCGCTCAGGATGACAAGGCTGTTAAACACTCTCGATTCCTACGCCAGCGTGTACTTCCCCGCCTCAATCGTCTTCTGCGCAATCTGCTGCCGCAGCGCAATCGCGTTAAACGGTTCGCGCTTGGACAACCGCCGCACGATCGCCAACTGCGTCCGCAGCATGTCGCCTTCCGCCACGTCGGCAATGACTTTCTTGGCCGACGCCTCGACCTTGTCCAGGGCTTGCGTCAGATACACTCGCGTCATTGCAATCGGCAGCGCAGCCGACGCTTCCCCTTTCTGTTCGGCCATCTTCTGCGCGCGCAGCACAGCCGATTCCATGGCGTAAATCTCGATCGTCATATCGGCGATCGCGCCCATCACTTCTTGCTGCTCCTGAATCGCCTGCATGTATTTCTGCGTGGCCGCTCCGGCAACGAACAAGCCAAGCTTCTTCGCCTGCGCGACCTGCTTGCGCTCTTCCGCCAACGGCCCCTCGATCTCCTCGCCGGCAGACGGCCCGCTCAGCACTTCGTCCATCAGCTTCTTGATCGCCGGCATCAGCGGCAACTGGCCGCTCATCCCGCGCTTCAGCAGGAATCCCGTGATGATCAGCCGGTTGATCTCATTCGTGCCCTCGAAAATGCGGTTGATGCGAGCGTCGCGGTAGGCCCCCTCCGCCGGATACTCTTCCACGAAGCCATAGCCGGCATAGATCTGCAGCGTCTCGTCGACGACGTAATCGATCATCTCCGAGCCCCAGACTTTGAGGATCGAGCATTCCACCGCGTACTCCTCGATCGCCTTGCGCTGTTCTCTGGCTACAGCGGCGGCGTCGCGGCTCGCAGAATCGATTTCGGAGAGCAGCGCGTCCATCATTCCAACCGTGCGATAGACCGCCGATTCGCCGACATAGATCAGCGTGGCCATGTTCGCGATTTTTTCCCGTATCAGCCCAAAATCGCCGATCGTCTTGCCGAACGCCTTGCGCTGCTTGGCGTAGGCCACAGCACTCTCGATCGAAACCCGCGCCCCGCCCACGCACATCGCGCCCAGTTTGAAGCGTCCAACGTTCAGAATGTTGAAGGCGATGGTAGCCCCTTTGCCAATGTCGCCCAGCAGATTCTCGACCGGCACCTTGCAGTCGTTCAGGACGATGGCGCAGGTGGAAGATCCGCGAATGCCCATTTTGTGCTCTTCGGCGCCGACGGAAAATCCCGGGAAATCTCTTTCCACCAGGAACGCGGAAAACTTCTCGCCGTCAATCTTCGCGAATACGGTAAACAGGTCGGCAAAGCCCGCATTGGTGATCCACATCTTCTCGCCGTTCAGGAGGTAGTGCTTGCCGTCCGGCGAAAGCACAGCCCGGGCGCGGCAATTCAGGGCGTCGGAGCCGGAAGTCGCTTCCGACAGAGCGTACGCGCCAACCATTGTTCCCGTGGCCAGTTGCGGCAAGTATTTTTTCTTCTGCTCTTCGGTGCCGAAATAAACGATGGGCAACAGGCCGATGCCGCTGTGCGCGCCCCAGGTGGTGGCAAAACCGGCGTACTTGGCGATGTTGTCGGCGATGATGGCGGCAGTGACCTTGTCCATTTCTAGGCCGCCGTAAGCCTCCGGAATTTCAACTCCGCTGAGGCCAAGGTCGCCGGCTTTTTTCAGCAGTTCGCGCGAAATCGAGAAGTCCTTGTGTTCGATCTTCCCGGCCTGGGGCAAAATTTCGTTCGTGGCAAACTCTTCCGTCGTCTGCCCGATCATCTGGTGCTGCTCGGAAAAATCTTCTGGGGTGAACACATCGGCAGTCTGCCGCTCTTCCAGCAAAAAGCTGCCGCCGGAAATCCTGGTTTTGGGAACTGCTGTCGTAGTAGCCATTTCTTAGACCTCGAAATTTAGACTGCTAAATGAAGACTGCTGAGTGGACACAAGACAAGCGATAACCCCATTCTAACGCGGGAGGCGCCGCCAATGCAGACCCTTGCCTTCGAGCGGCTAGTAGTCGTCGCGCGGTCCGATTAAAGGCGCATCAAAAAAGGAATGCACTGCTGTACCCGTGAAAACGGGAACGCTCCAGGCACTGTTCGTATTGCTGCCGCAGCGACTGATAGCGCAGGGATTGGCCGGGGTCATTTTGCCCCCGCATCTGTCGCTGCTGCGCGGCCAATTCATCCAATAAGGCGCGGCAATCGTCATTAAACCGATATTGCGTGCTGCCGCAAGCAAGGCCGTTCCAAAATTGCCCGGTCGAACACACGTTGCTCGCCACCACGCACGCGCCGTTGCCATTGCGCGATTCTCCTGGCGGGCACACCGCGCAGGGTTCTTTCCGACATGGCGGACGCTTAAATTCCGCGGTCTGAACCGGGCTTGGCCTTTTGAAAGGATGCCGGAGGAACGAGCGGAAACCTTGCTTTTCCGGCATAGCGTTTACCTTCGCGGATGGCAATTTGGAGGATGACGGAAGATGCGATGCCGCTACACCCGTACCGGCAACATGCGAAGCCGAGCTTCTGGAGTTGTGGCTGCTCGCCGAGTGAGCCGATGAACTGGAACCGCCCGAGGAACTGCTGTGCGATCCACCCGTACTCGATCCACTTGCTCCAGAGGGATGCTGTGCCAGGAGAGCTGCTGAAACGAACAGGATAGCTGCGACGACAAGACCGGAGAGCCGCATAAAGCACCTCCCAACCGACTGAGGCGAACCAGGCGAATTTTATGTCATTCTACTACTTGTTGATGCTACAGGAGCATTACAAGAAACGCGGCTAGTCCGCTCCCACAGTTTCGATCGAATTGCCGGTTAGATCGCGTTTGGATCCAGCAGCCCGATCCGGCATTCGACCGGTACTCCGCCCAGAAACGCCTGGTACTCGTTGAAAACTGAGAAGTATTGCGTCTTCGCCTCTTGGCAATCCTGCATCGTTGAGTTTTGCCGGCAATCATCGTCCCTCCGCTGTCGCGCGTTTCTGAGTCGCGCGATAACGTCCTGTGCGCTGGCCGTAGGAGTTGCGCAATCCGTCGTCTGACAGGAACTGCCGATCCGGGTCTGGCCGGGCTGGCACTGCTGGGCGCCGGCCATCACACCCATCACACATTGATTGCCGCTCCAGACCTGGCCAGAGGGGCAAGACTGCGGGGCGGTTGCTTTCGCACTTGGCGGGGGCGCGCAGGATCCGTCCTTGCCCGCCGACTGTCCGGGAGGACACTGCTGGCAAGGTCCGTCTTTGCAGATTTTGCGGCGCGGGTCAGGCTCCACCGGCTTTGGCTCAGGCTCCTTACACCGTCCGTTCTCACAGATTTTGCGGCGCAGGTCGGGCTCGGAGGGGCTCGATTCGTGGTCCTTTGCCGCGGTGGCGTTTACGACCGGCGCAGAAGGCTTGAGCTTGCCCTCGACGCCAGGGGTTTGGGTATCGGATGTCGCGCGTCTAACGTCGGATACGGGCGGCTGCGCCGTGGGGCGGGAAGCTATCGAACTCGCATTCGAACTCGGAGCGGCGGAGTCGCTGGAAGCGTGCTCTTGTTGCTGTTGCGCGCGTTGTTGCTGTTCTCGTTGTTGTTGGTCCCGTTGCTGCTGATCGCGTTCCTGTTGCTCTCGTTGCTGTTGTTGGCGTTGTTGCTGGTCTCGTTGCTGTTGGTCTCGCTGTTGCTGTTCTCTTTCCTGCTGTTCCCGTTGCTGTTGGTCTCGTTGTTGCTGTTCTCGTTGCTGTTGGTCTCGCTGTTGCTGTTCTCTTTCCTGCTGTTCCCGTTGCTGTTGGTCTCGTTGTTGCTCGTCTCGTTGCTGTTGGTCTCGCTGTTGCTGTTCTCGTTCCTGCTGTTCCCGTTGCTGCTGGTCTCGTTGCTGTTGGTCTCGCT
>Ga0182021_10012536_pt1 | contig 10074 bp, 12 predicted proteins | sample 612E3MmetaG_FD_120493 | JGI IMG/M metagenome (GOLD analysis project Ga0182021, IMG submission 120493) | Permafrost microbial communities from Stordalen Mire, Sweden - 612E3M metaG (Illumina Assembly) | ecosystem: Environmental > Terrestrial > Soil > Wetlands > Permafrost | place: Sweden... | reverse complement strand
TTGGGCGGCACGGTAGGCATACGTCCTGCGTAGTGGGCGCATGCCCACGTGCCGATCGAGCAGTGGTTAAAGCGAGCGAGAGGGGTGGGCTCGGTGCCGACCGGGGTGACCCTACGCGATGCGCACGAGCAACTGTTCGCCGCCGCCGAGCGCGTCCTGCTGCGGCGCCCCGGGCGCAGGGTTGGCAGTGAAGCTCCGGCCGACCTGCTGCTTGACGGTGTCGATGCTGGATACCGAGTCGTCATCGGAATTCGCAACCACGACGGTCTAGCCCACTGCAGGCATCGCACTGGGCTGCAGGCCAACTGCGCAGGTCCTCACCTGTACGCCACTGGCCAGGTCCACCTCGGACACCGTGCCGGTGGAGGGCACTGCACTGTTGTTCTCTGTGACTATCGGGGTGCCGTAGGAGTTGTCAGTCCGCTCGCCCGGCTGAGCCGGCCGCCCGCCTTGGTTGCTGACGGAGGCCTTCCCGTCGACGACCACGACACTGTTAGGCACGTTGCCTACCGCAACCTGCCTGACAAGAGTGTTCGTCGTGGTGTCCAGGACGCCGAGGGTGTTGTTAGCACTGAGAGTGAAAGCAGATCGGTGCCGTTCGCTGCCCAAGCCAGTCCGGCAGGCACGGGCGCACGACCCGACACTCCCGGCAGCGTCACGACCAGCTGGTTGCTCAATATGCCGCCTGCCGCGACGTCGAACCGAGCCAGGCCACCGGGCTGGGCGACCCATAGGGTTTTGCCGTTGGGTGTGTAGAGCACGCCACCGTTTCCCTTGCCGCCGGTGCCGGTCTGCTGCAGCAACTTGTGGTTGACCAGATCGAAGACGGAAACCATCCCGGTAGTGGCCCCGCCGTTGTTCAGGCCGTCCGGCCGTCCGGGTTCAAGGCCAGACCGAAGGGGCGGCGGTTCTCAGTGATCACGTCGCCTGCAGGGGTGACGAACTGGTTGGTGTGCATCAGGTACGAGCCATCTGCCTGCGCACCCACGGTCTTGTTACCGAAGGTGTGCTGCCGAAGATCGCTTCAGCAGCGGCCACGGTGCTGGCGGTAGCGATGACAGTCACCGCCGCAGCCACAGCCATTACTGGCCGACCGAGCTCTTTCCTGATCATGGGCGGGATCCTTATCCTCGTTAAGTTGGCCTTCACGCCACCGTGACTGCCGGAGTTTGACACCCAAGAAGGCAGAGATCCGGACGTAACAGGACGCCAATGGGCGGTAACGGTCGACTGAACAGGCAGCCAAGTCAGCATCCGTAACGCACCCGCGCCGGCGCAGCCGTGACCCGAGGGTTCGATCCAACCTGGTGATCGCTGTTTTGAACGATCCGCGGTCCGGTCCATGGCGAGCCTGCTGCGGTAACGGCGAGGGACACCCGGTTCCGCCGAGCGCGATTCACTGCCCAGTTGCCGCCAGTACGTGTGGGTCACTGGAGTCCCGCATTACTGTGGCGCGGGGTGTCCAAGGCGCGTCGAAGGGTGTCGGGTGGGTCCTGTTCGGCTTTTGTCGGGGGTACCGATTACGCCGGGCCCATGGTCCCTATTGCCCGAGTTCTGCAGGATGCCGGGCGCACGGTGGCCTTTGTAGGTCATCCGCGCTACCTGCCGGTGTTGGAGACGCGCGCGTTCCTGTGCTTCCAGGCCGATGGCCACCTCGCGGGCGCTCCGCTGGGAGCGGCGGTCGTTGCTGGAGGCAAGCCACCTCGACGAAGACCGTGTCTTGCGCAGGCATTACGCCACAGAGGTCTCGCGTCGGCGCGTTGGCAGGTACAGCGAGCTATACGATACGTGGGCGCCCGACCTGGTGATCCGTGACGAGGTCGACTTCGGGGCGACGGTGCTCACTGAAGAGCTCGACATCCCGTACGCGGTCGTCCCGGTCCTGGCGCTGCACCCGGTCACCACCACGCCGGCCGAGATTCGCGACACTGTCGCAGCCCCGCTCACCGACGATGGGGCCCAGTCGGCGGCGCAACGTATGCAGCTCGAGAACACCGCACTTCCCGGTCCTGACAGCGCACTCACCCTGCTCGAAACCGAGGCCCGACACTGTTCAAGGCCAGGCGACGCAACTGACGATGGCGATCGTCGCCGGTCCTAGCTGACCCCTCGAGACCACCCGAGTCGGGCAAGTGGCCGTTGCATAAGCCGATCGGGATACGCGACCCGTCGCGGGCCGGTCGCTGACTCAGATGAACGGCTACAGCGGCACGACCCGAAAGACCGGGTAGTTTGAGGCGATCCTCTCGAACGCTTCGACGGGCTCATGCTGGTCGACAGGGATGTGCGGGCGGCCTCCCGGCACGCGCCCGACGTACCGCCGGATCACCGGCGCCCGCTCATTCACTGGCACCTCGAAGAGTCTGACCGCACGCGCTCGGCGTCGCCGCAGGGTCACGCGCCCCTGCGCTGCACGCACGTTCCTGACCCAATTGCACTCGCCGAGCATCGAGACGACGTACCACTGGCCCCCGACGTCTGCCATGCCGAGAGGGAACCGAGCGACCGTTCCGGTACGTCGACCGCGCACCTCGAGTGTGACCCAGCGCCGCGGCAGAAGGCCGAGGCGAAACGCCCTACTCCAGAACCACGCGTACCGTCGGGCCGTCGCGTTGCCGCGCCCGCCCACGTACATGGCTCGCAGCCTGTCGTACTGCCGCCTGCGCACAGCAGAACCTCTCGAACGTCGGTGCCCTTTCATCCGCTCAGGCTAGCCACAGCTTGGGAGCCAGCTCGCTAACACACCTGGGATGCTGCTATCGATGCTATCGGCGGCTTGCGGCCCCGCGTGGTGATCAGGCGTTTGTGCTCTTGGTCGCACCGGTAGCCGTCGAGCCCGCGGGCGGGCACGCCAGCAATGTTTGTGAATATGGAGCGCGACCTGGTAGAGCCAGACACGGAGGCTTGGGCCTCGCGAGCTCGACGTGGCCGCGCCCGCGTTTGCCGTGATGTGACTGACGTCCGCAATCAGCGCGGGACCCTCAGCTGTCCATCAGGCTCACGGAGCATGTGTTCGAGCACCTGGGCGACGCCGTCGTCACCCGCCTTGGGCGCGAGGTGGTCGGCGGCGGAAATCGCGTCTGGATGACCGCCTGACATCGCGTAGCTAGTCCCGGACCAGGTAAGCATCTCGATGTCGTTGGGCATGTCGCCAAAGGTCACGACGTCTGCGGGTGCGATACCCCACGTGCGGGCCAGGTCGGCCAAGCTCGAGCCCTTGGTCACCCCCAGCGGACCCATCTCCAGAATGGCCAGGGTCGGGCTGGAATGCGTCGGCATGACGAGGTCGGCAACGTGTGCCTGCCCCGCGGCCAGCAGTTCGTCGGGTGTGGATCTTGAGCTGAGCGCAATCATCTTGATCAGGGGCTCGTCGTCCAGCAACTCCTCCAGGCACAGCGCTTGGCGCCGGGCACCGACCTGCTGCGGATCTGGGACGAGGCCCTCACCGCGCCCCGACTCGCGCACCGCCTCGTACCCCCATTCCGCGCGCAGCTCGAGGGGTGTCTCCACCGCGAAGACAACGTCCGGAACGGCGACTCGTAGCCTGCGGGCCACCTCCGTTGCCACCCGGTTGGTGATCGAGTGAAGTGCGACAATCGAGTCGGATTCAAGGTCCAGGGTTATCGATCCGTTAGCGCATATCGCGAATCCCTTATGGCCGGTGGCCTCCACAACAGGTGTGAGCCAGCGCGGAGGGCGCCCAGTCACGAACACCACCCGCACACCAGCCTTCGTGCACGCCTGCATTGCGGCGCGGGTGCGAGCCGAAACCCCCTGGCCATGGGGAATGATCGTCCCGTCGAGGTCAGTCGCCACCATGCGCAACGTACGTGAGGCCAACAATGGGTACAGCACGAAAGATCCAGCTCCCTCTTTGTATGAACCGCAGAGCACAGATCCTGGCGGCGACTGCGGCGCGGTGCCCGCGTGGAGCCAATGACGACCTGTAGCGATGATCACTCGCGCCTCTTGCCCGATACCGGGAAGCTAAGCCTCGCAGCAGCAGTGGCCGCATACACTCTAGCCGGATCGTTAACCGTTCTTCGCTTCGCCAGGTGCACGGTGCACCGATCCCCTTACGCACGATGTTCCGCCCGCCGTGCTGGCTGCCTGCTACGGCTTCACGATCTGGAAGTTCACGACGTCGATCACATCGTTGTCCTCGAGATCGGGGTAGTGCTCTGACAGGGCGGCAAGTACGAGGTCTCGATCCTCGACCTCCTGGCGGTGGGCGTCGGCGTCGGTCAGCGTTGCGACTCTCCGGGTAATGACGCGCGTCACTTCTCCGTCCAGGCGCCGGACGGTGTACCCGTGGTCGAACACGAACACCGCTGGTCCCACGTGGAGGGGATCGCGGAAGCCGACCGTAGCCGACTTTCGCCCAGCGACGATGCTGTCGAAGTGGCGGAAATGAAAATAGACGACCTGCCGTCGGTCAGTGGTGTCGTCGCGGTGGTAGGCGCTCGGGAGTACATCGCGGATGGGCCGGGATCGCAGTTCACCGTCGTCGGGCACGATGGCGTAAACGTCCGGGTGCAGGTCGGACCGGATCTGAGGCAACGTCCGCAGGGCGCGATGAGGCCACGTTCACCATCGCCAGCGGTGACGATGGTGATCAAGGGTCCGCAGTCCGCCCCGCCGCGGCGCCGATGGCCACCAACTCAGCACAGGGGCCACCTGTGAAGTGAAAGACGTTGACCCCGGTGTGCATGCCGCCGTTGATGTCCATCGCTGCCGATGCACGAACCTGACCAACGGTCCCAAAGCCCAGACCAGATACCGGCGTACACGCACTCATCTGTGCTACGAGGGGTCCTGTTGTCTCGACCGTCCATCGTTGCGATGGCGGACCATGACCGAGCGCATCTGAGCCGAGCCCGGGTGTGCGTAAGTCGATCCTTGGGTGACACAGAACGCGCGCCGTATGTGGCTGACTCAGAAATCGGCACGGGATCGCTGTCTGGCCGGACTCGGTCCGGGTGCTCGGCGCAGGGCCCTCTGTCGCGGCTGCAGCTGTTGTTGGTGTGGCTCTCATTTGGACTGCGGTCCGCCAGAAACCCAGCTCAGCGGATGAACATGCCCCTGAAACGCCAACGAGAGCATACGGTCCCACACGACCATGACTAGAGGGCATCGGCCAAGAGACGCCGCAGCACCTTACCTGTCTCGTTGCGGGGTAGCTCATCGTGCAACAAGACCTGACGTGGCCGCTGGTGGGGTGCCAGGCGCTCGGCAGCCCACGCCAAGAAGGCGGACTCCCAGTCCGACTGCGCCGACACTGCCGCATCCTGCCGCTGCTCGGCTGGCACCGGCACCCGGCGCACAACATGGGCCACCACAATCTGGCCGAAGACCGGGTCCGGTGCCCCGACGACGGCAACGTCGGCCACCTCAGGATGCCTGCGCAGTACTCTCTCGGCTTCCTCGGGGTGGACGTTCTCCCCGCCGGAGATGATGACATCATCTGCCCTGCCGAGCACCCTCAACCGTCCCGCTTCGTCCCACGCGCCGATGTCCCCGGTCCCCACCAGCCCTCGGTGCCGGGCACGGTCGGTGCCGTCGGTGTAGCCACCGAACGAGGTGCGTGACCCGACCCACACCATCCCCTCGACCCCGGCCGCGCAGCGCTCCCCGCTATCGTCGAGAACCTCGACCCGAACCCCGGACAGCGGACGGCCGGCAGTCGCTGGGTCGGCCCGCAGGTCGCCGGGGCGCGCGCAGGTGGCAAAAGCCGCCTCGGTAGAGCCGTACAGGTTGTGCAGCACGTCACCGAACGCCGCGACGAAGGCCGTGACTTGATCCGGGGGGATCAGCGCACCCGAGACTGCAACCACGCGCAGGGCGGACAGGTCCAGTTCCTCGCGCACCGCCCCCGGAACTTCGAGCATCCTGCGCAGCACCACCGGCGTGGCGATGACCACCTCAGCGCGATACTGGGCCGCCAGTCGGAGTACCCGCTCACCGTCCGGGCGACGAACAAGAACCTCGGTGGCGTCGTACAAAGGGCAGATCCGGTGGTTGAGCCAGCCCCAGGCATGGAACAGGGGCGCAGCAATGACATGGGTCTCTCGCTGGCGGAACGGGAACACGTCCAGCAGAGCTACCGCTGCCTCGATCGGAGCATTGTCACGTGCTACTCCGCGCGGTGTGCCAGTGGTCCCGCTGGTGAGAATGACGTGTCTGGAAGGCCGCCGAAGCTCCGGCGGCGGTCCTGGCCGGCACAATGCCAGCTCGGCAAGGCTCAGCGTCCCCCTCCCTCCGGGGTAGACGCCATCCAAGCTCACGAGCTGCAGCCTGGTAGGAACGCGCTTCGCCAGGTCGTCGTCACAGAAGACCCAGCTGATGGCCTCCCGAGTGGCGATCTCGTCGATCTGGGCGCAAGTGAAACCCGTATTGAGATACACCACATCGGCGCCGGTACGCGACAGTGCGGCCAAGGCCTCGGCGTAGACGCGGGAGGTGCGGCCGAGCAGACCGACTGACGTCCCCGCCCCGATGCCCGCCTCGATCAGCCCCGTCGTGATCGCCGCCGTCCGAAGCTCAGCCTGCCGGAAGGAAACCACAGGCAATAGCGCATCGTCGGCGTCGATGACAGCCGGGGAGTCCGGGTGCCGTGCACTGCCAGTCGACCAGCCCAGTGCGGGAGTTGTACCCCACTGCAGGAGAGCCCGGACGAGCTGCGAGGCCCGAGCGGGACTGGCCGGTGGGCTGAGTCTTGCCCGAACTCCCCCGCGCACTGCGATGCCCGCCAGCGTCGCCGCACCGAGGAGATCCAATGGGTCTATCACGCGCAACAGAGCCCGCGCGTCCCATCGGAGCGGGCCTAAGCCAGACACGAGGCTGCCATCACAATCCCACCCTAGCCAGTCCAGACCAAGGGACCCGATCGCCTCCCGCTGACGAAGTAGCCATCCGTCTCCAGCCCCCTGCCGCCCAACGCCCCGGCGGACGTGAAAGGCCGTGAGCACCACTCCAGCTCTTGACGACCTGGGCGGCGCGCACATCGTCGTCATCGCAGGTCATCAGCACGCGCTGCAGACCAAGCGAGGACACGAGGTAAGCGAGGCCCGCAAGCGGAACAGCCAGCCTGGCATGTGGTGCCCGCTCATTGCTGGCTCAGGCCATCCCGTAGCCAGATCGGCGAACGGACGCTAGCGGCGCATGTTGCGAAGCTGTACGATTGCCGACCAGATAGGGCAGCGCCAGGCCGTGACAGCACCGGGCAGTGAGCCACCCTTGACGAGCCAATTGAGAACGAGTTCCTGATCGGCGGGAATGAGCGGCGTGCCGCCGTCCTGGTGGACTACGACCCGACCTGGCCGGTGCGCTTTCAGGACGAGCGGGCGAAGCTCACGACGGCCCTTGGCACGGTGGCGATCAGGATCGAGCACATCGGGTCAACGGCGGCACCGGGCCTGCCAGCCAAACCCATCATCGACGTGCTGCTCACCGTCGCTGATATTGAGGACGAGCCCCGCTACCTGCCCGCACTGCAAGGGGCTGGCTACGTCCTGCGGGTCCGTGAGCCCGGCCACCGCATGGTGCGAACGCCAGGGCTCGACGTCCATGTGCACCTCTTGCCCGACGGCGACCCTGCCGTCACGGCATACCTGGCCCTCCGCAATCGGCTCCGCTCAAGCATCGCCGACCGCGACTTCCTTGCGGCGACCAAGCGCCGGATCACCCAGCAAGACTGGCCGACGATGGGCCACTACGCCGATGCCAAGAGCGACGTGACTCACCAGATTCCCAGCCGCACCAACTCATGATCACGATGGCCGCAGCATCGCCTAGATAGCCGATCCCCGTGCGCAGATCGATGCGAGGCTCGAGCAGCTCGTGATCTTGACCAGCGCGAGGATCCTGTTAGGGCACGCGCGGAGGGCTGCGTCGACCTCGCACCAACAGATCTTTGTCATTGCGTGGCCGTTAGTCTTGCCGTCACATCGCCTACCCCATCAGCCAGGGCGACCCCGGACCCCGACCCGCTAGCGCACGCGCACGTGGCGGGCCCAGATCGCGCAACGAATCCAGCTACCCACCGCCGGAGTGTCGCTTCCAGCGACAGGCCAGATGGTGTGCGACGGTGAGAAGAACAGTGCCGCGGCTGACATTTCACCTCGCACATTCCACCAAGGACCACCGGCCGCTGTGAGAGGGCGGGCGGATATCCGTGGATGACTCGCCGGCTGACGACATCGTGATGCTCGTCGGCGGCTTCAAGGACCGCCCACACCAACAGCGGCGAACGACGCTTCAGCCAGGCACTCAAGGAGAGTCATGCAAACAGATCCGACCCTGAGGGTTCTCATCGTCGACGACAGCCGGGTGCTGCGGGAACTTCTGGCGCTCACAGTCGAGAACGATGACCGGTTCTGCGTTGCTGGCTGCGCGGCCGACGGCGGACAAGCAATCCGGCTCGTGGAACAGGACCAGACAGATGCCATCATCCTCGACCTGCAGATGCCTCAGATGGATGGCCTGACTGCCCTCCCGCGCTTGCGGCAGCTTTGCCCGGACGCTGTCATCGCCGCGCACAGCTTTGACGGCGACGCCCTGGCGCAAGCCGTGGCTCTCGGGGCTGACCTGTCGGTGGCTAAGGGATCCGGACTGGATGAGCTGTTGGACGCTATCGTCGTTTACCGGGAAACGCGCCGTCGGCTCCACTCGAGCCAGAAGAACAGCGCTGCCTGAAGAAGAGATCCCGGACCCATGGCGGCGAAATATTCTCCTTATCGTCGGGTTTCAAACGGCCGGACTTTGTCACGTGTGCTTGCCGGTTTCCGCAGACTGTAGGTTGCGTGAGTCCACTTGACGGTTCGTGCTCACGTCCCGCCGGACACGGCCGGATCGGCCTTGGCCCGGGCTGAGGTAGATCACCTGACGGATTGCGTGGATCGTGAACGTCGCGGTTGCCAGCCCTGAGCCGGCGCGACCGGTGAGGGCAACCGGCTGAGGCGGGTCGGCCACGAGCCAGGGTCGGGCACCCACCGCGATCCACATGCCGGCGCGGACACTCTCGGCGAGCAACAACGCTCTCGGCAGCGGACGCAGCCAAGGCAGCGTGCCGGATGCGATCATCGCGACGTCGCGGGTTAGCAGGGCTGACACTCCGGCCAGGAGCAGGCCACCACAGGCTCGTCCCCAGCGCTGTGGCGCCTTGGCGCCCAGCGCCGCGCCGGTGACGGCGACCACCGGAAGGATGTACCCGCTGGCTGGCTCGGCGTTCAACGACGGACGCTACCTGCGATAGATGCCTTCGTTCAGGGCGGGGAGCGCGGGTCTGCTTTCAACTGACGATGGTGTGGCCCGGGAGAACAACGGTGGCTGAGCGGCCACGGTAAAGGTCAGGTGGCCTTCTTGTACGTCCTCGGCCAGGTAGAGCTGAGCGGCGAGTTGACTAGCGTGCTCTTCGCGGCCAGCGAAGATGTACTCCGGCGGTGTCGCGTCGCGGTACATTGCGCCCGATGCGGTCCCGCCAGCGGTCTGCGGTCGCAGTTGCATCGCGGCCGCGGCGCCGGCATGTTCGGACTCGGCCACGTCGGCGGAGGTGGCCTCGTCATCCCCAAAACCGAAAGCGACGGCGTCGGCGTCCGAGAGAGCGTAGGGAATCTCCTGACCGACGCCCCAGTCGCATCCCTGCGGGTAATAGATAGTCGGATCCGTACTGCTGTAGTAGATCGCGCCGCTCGGCAGACCGTCGGGAGTCTTGTACGTATTGCAGGCGGTGTAGCTCACCGAAGACTGCGCCCCATAGACCGGTCCCAAACCGAAAAGGCTCGACTGCGGAGCAGTCTGACCTGCGAGCGCAGACATCACCACGGAGTCAACACTCTGGTAGGCGTTGGTGGAGTAGTCAGGTGCAATCCTGCTGTGATTGACAACTACCCCATTGGCGTTGACGTTGGAGCCGCTCAGCCAACTGGACAGCAGGCGCCCGTCCACCAGCTGGCTTGATGACACATCACCTGGTCGCGCCCATGCAGAGATCTGCATCTGTCCCTGCTGCTGGAGCCACAGCGCCCGGTCGGGAGCAGCAGGCATCACGGCGTTGGCCAGCGCCGGCGCCAGGGC
>Ga0182021_10012535_pt1 | contig 10075 bp, 7 predicted proteins | sample 612E3MmetaG_FD_120493 | JGI IMG/M metagenome (GOLD analysis project Ga0182021, IMG submission 120493) | Permafrost microbial communities from Stordalen Mire, Sweden - 612E3M metaG (Illumina Assembly) | ecosystem: Environmental > Terrestrial > Soil > Wetlands > Permafrost | place: Sweden... | reverse complement strand
TATTGCTTTGCCCGTCCTTCTCGGAAATGAAGCCGTGATCCGATCAAAAATTGAGTCGTTGGGCTATGATCTTCAAAGATTCGAGATTATTGATCCGGAAACCTCTCCCAAAACGAATGTTTACGAGGAAGCGTTTTACAAAAAACGCCAGCGTAAAGGCGTTACACCGCGCGACGCAAAGCTGCTTATGAAAGACGCAAACTACTTTGCTTCAATGATGGTGGAATCGGGTGATGCCGATACTCTCGTGGGAGGCATTACACAGCACTATCCGCAGACAATCAGACCCGCCCTTCAATGTATAGGAGTGAAAGAAGGCCTGAAAGTTGTATCCGGGATGTATATGATTATCATAAAACGAAAAGTCTATTTTTTCGCTGATTGTACTGTTAATATTGATCCCGATCCGGAGCAACTTGCTGAGATTGCAATCTGTGCGGCCGATACCGTAAGACAGTTTGATATAATTCCAAGGATAGCGATGCTTTCATTCAGCAATTTCGGCAGTTCGCCGTATCCTCAATCGGTCAAAGTTGCCAAAGCGGTAAAAATTGTAAAAGATAAACGCCCCGATCTTATAGTCGACGGTGAAATGCAGGCTGATACGGCGGTAGTTCCGGAACGGCTTGAGAAGGACTATCCTTTCTCGTCTCTCAAAGGGGGAGCAAATGTGCTGATCTTTCCGAATCTTGAAGCGGGTAATATTGCATATAAACTGATGCAACGTCTTACCGGCGCATCGGCTATAGGCCCGATTCTTATGGGAATGAAAAAACCGATTCATGTGCTTCAACGCGGTGATTCGGTCAATGATATAATTGATATTACAGCCATAGCAGTAGTGGATGCCCTGAAGAATAAATAATCAGGCACCGGTTTCCGTTTCCTGAATTCCAGAGCACGAAAGCCGGTTTTTTTTCATTATTTATACCGCTAATTTATATTTGCATAGATAATATGAAGCTCCGGAACGGTGCTTTATCTTAGCAAAGGTTTAATCGGCAAAATCAAGTGTTGAAAAACGTATTATATATTTTCGGAAGTGTAATAATCTTCTTTGCCGGCGTCGTGCTCTACGGAATAATTCTTAACTCCCGCGAGTATACACTTGCTGAAGCACTCTCCGAAAAAGGATTGACAGAACTGACCGATGTCCATTTGATTGTGGACAGAAAAAATTACAAGATTGAACTCTATTCCGGTAAAACTCTGGTGAAAACATATAAAGCAGCATTCGGAAAAAACATAAACACGCTCAAAACGGCAGCTAATGATGATGTTACACCGATCGGTGAGTATATTATATGCTCAATTGATACCGTATCCAAGTACCGGAAATTTTTTCATCTGAACTACCCCAATGAACATGATGCCGCCGAATCGCTCAAAGAAGAGTATATTAATAAAGATGAGTTCGATGCGATAATACTGGCGCATAAAAAAAATGAGTGTCCCCCCAAGGAAACACAACTGGGTTCCGATATAGGCATTCATGGAATTGGAAAATATAATATTATTTTTAAGAATCTTCCATTCTCGTTTAATTGGACCAACGGGTCGATAGCAGTTAGTAATGAGAATGTGGATGAATTGTATTCTGTGGTCAAAATCGGAACTCCCGTAAAAATATCATATTGACGGATCATCAATTGAAAATTATATTTTCCTATATCTTCATTCTTTTGCTTTCGGCTTCTCTTTTTGCCCAACAGGCTAAAAAATTCGAACTGGCAGACATTGAATTCAAAGGCAACGATGCCATCTCCGAATTTGATCTGAATCAGGTAATTCTTTCCAAAACTTCTCCCGGATGGTTGATGCAGCTCCTTAATAAGGTTTCCTCATTCGGCGGTAAAGCGGTCTATTTCGACTCTCTTCTGATACCAACCGATATCACGGCGATTAAAAACCTGTATCAATCCAGAGGCTATTTCAAATCAAGAGTCAAGGCGAGATATTCGATCGATGCCGCTTCGGAAAAAGTTAAACTTACTTTTGAAATTAATCAATTTCAGCCGGCGCTCATTAAATCGTTTACCGCGAAGGGACTCAATCAGATCGACCCTGACTTTTTTCTGCTGCTTTCCCGTTATATAAAGACCGATTCAACTACTATTTATAAGGATGCTCTTGTAGAAGAGAAAAATAATTTTATTGTTAACTTTCTGCATGATCACGGTTTCATGCTTGTTAAGGCCGACCGCCCGACTATAGTTGTGGACACCCTGAAAAATAGCGTCGATATTTCGCTCGGTTTTAACACCGGCATCAGATATAAGATCGGGGAAATAAGAACGAGCCGCACCGGTAAAGGAGCCGATCTTGTTGAAGACGATCTGCTGCGGGACATTATAGGCATTAAAACCGGTTCATGGTACAGCTTTTACGATATACAAGTCGGCACAACCCGTCTATACCGCACGGACCTTTTTCAGTCGTCCACGATCAATGCGGTTATATCGGATACTGTAAAAAATGTTGTTCCCCTGAATATCAGCGCCGATATAGGTCAGATGCACGAGCTCTCTCCTGAATTGATTGCCAATAACGAAGACAATACTTTTAATCTTGGTCTCGGGATGAATTTTATCAAGAAAAATTTTCTCGGGGAGGCCAGGAAATTCACGGTCGGTGTATCTGTCCTTGCCCAGAATCTCTCCGAGTTCATTCGGCACCCGTCATTTGCCGATTCTTCTTTCTACGGATTAGCCGATACCCGCATCTCGATAGAACAGCCATTCCTGTTTGGCCATGCCATCAATACGAAACTTGAATCCTACTTCACATTTCAAAAAAGAAAAGATGAATATAATTCAAAACTGTATGGCGCTAAACTCTCATTCGAATTCGAATTGGCACAGTATGCCTATTTTACTTCATTGGGCACATACGTCAACCTGGAACACGCCGAATTCGATTACCAGCCGACTTACCTGATCGGACTGACGAGTACTGCTTACCAGCAGGAAGGGCATGATATCCATACATCGGATTCACTTGCGACGATTTATGTCATGAACCAGCTCCACGGTCATATTATTTCCCAAAGCTTAAACGCGATTATCGGCATGAATCTCAACGCCAACAAATCGAACGACGTTTTATTCCCAACTTCCGGCTACACACTCTCGATGCAACTGGAAGATGGAAATTTTTTCCCATATGCTTTCAGCAAAATATTCGATTTATCCCTTCGACAACCCGCTTTCTTTAAAACTGTAATTACGGGTACGATTTATCCCCATGTATATGACTCGAAGCTTAATGCGTTGGGATTGAAATTCAAAATCGGTCAAATATTTACTTATCATGGGGATAAAGCGGATATCACTCTGAACCAGAGATTATATGCCGGAGGAAGCAACTCAGTAAGAGGCTGGGCTACGCGCGAACTGGTACCTTCTGAAGGGGAGCTCAATATATCCAATATCTCTCAAGAGGATCTCGAAGGCGTTCTTACAAAAGTCGCTGCCACTGGTGGTTTCTTCCTTATGGAGGGATCGATTGAAACTAGAAACCGGCTAATCGGCAGGATCGGTTCAGCCCTGTTCATTGATTACGGCAATACATGGAATTCTTCCCATGAATTCCATTTAAATGGAATAGCGGTTGCTGCCGGATTTGGTCTTAGATACTATTCGGATATGGTCCCGTTCAGAATCGATTTTGGCTTTAAGGCTTATGACCCGAACGACCACCGGCCGATATTACATAAACAGTTTTGGAAGGAGCTTCTCCAAATTCACCTTGGTATCGGAGAGGCTTTCTGATTGATAGAGCCGACTGACGCTGCTCCGCCTTCTAAATCGTAAAGCGGACCTTCGGTAATCAGTTTATTTTCTTCTTTGGGGACCCTTATTATATCTTCTCGCATGGAGGCTGCTGTTCTTCCTGGGTTCACGACGAACTTTTTTTGGCACCGAATCCGGAATAGGAATAAGCAGACTTTCATCAGGGAAGATATATTCAATCTTCTTACCGAGGAATTCTTCCACTTTCTGCAATTCATGCGAATCATCTTCATCAGCGAAATTAATAGAAATTCCCGTCGCTCCTGCTCTGCCTGTTCTGCCAATTCTGTGAACATATTCTTCAGCATCCTGAGGCATATTATAATTAATAACGTGCGAAATTGCTTCAACGTGAATTCCGCGCGATGCAACATCGGTAGCTACAAGAACACGCACTTTACCGTCCCGGAAACTTTCGAGCCGTTTGATACGCTGGGTTTGTTCAACATCGCCGGAGAGGAGCGCGCATTTTATTCCGTAAGTCTCAAACGTTTCTTTCAGCCATCGTGCATCGCTCCGGCGGTTAACGAAAACGAGAACCCGCTTGAGGTTTTTCTGCATTATCAGGTTGTAAAGCAAAGTCGGTTTTTCCGCGATCGTAGTAATATATGTGATTTGTTCAATGCTTTGAACGGCAATTTCTTCCGGTTGAACCGTTATTTCAATTGCCTGCTTGGTCCACGACGCCGAGAGATTTTTTACGTCGGTAGACACAGTCGCGGTAAAAAACATTGTCTGCCGTTTTGCCTTCTGAGGTGTTTTCAGCACAATCTGCTTAACAGAAGGGATGAATCCCATGTCGAGCATCCTGTCGGCTTCGTCGATAATTAAAATCTCTACTTTACCCAAATCAACCAGTCTCTTCTTCATGAAATCGAGCAATCGGCCCGGAGTGCAGATTAAAATATCGCACGGTTCATTTCTAAGAATCCTCTGCTGCTTCTCATAATCCATTCCGCCGAGAAGGGACAGTATTGAACAGGGGACATATTTCCCGAGACCGCGTGCGTCTTTTTCTATCTGGAGAACAAGCTCGCGCGTAGGAGCCAGTATCAGAGCACGGGGCGTTCCGTATCTGCGTTTCTTATCTGCCGGATTCTTTAAAAACCGGTCGAAAATTGTAATCAAAAATGCGGCAGTCTTCCCGGTTCCTGTCTGAGCTTGAACAGTTACGTCCTCATCGGCAAGAGACCTTGCAAGAGTTTCGGCCTGCACCGGTGTGCAGTAACGAAAGCCTAAATCGAAGACGGCATGAAGAATTTGATCCGAAATGTCGAAGTCCTGGAATCGTGTTTTCCCGTCGGCAACCGGAACTTTGAATAACGAAGCGTCCCACGGGTCAGAAGGAATAATCCGCTCGGGACGCGGGTTACGCGGCTGTTCCTGTTTCCGTTTCTCGCGGCGCAGACGGTATTCTTCAACCGTCTCTTTCTTACGCTGCACGCGCGGATGATTAGTACCCGCCGATGTTTCGTGCGCGGGCACCTTTCTTTCTATTGATTTTGGTTTGAATTCCTTTACTTTGACCGCAGGTGAGGCCGGAATAAGTTTTGATTTTCCACCTAAAATACTTTTTAATTTTGCTACATAATGTTTAAACAATGTAAACCGCTCATTTTTTGTATAATGTTAATTTGATATCCTAATATACGGAAAAAGGAGAGGAGAGATATTATATTTATATGGTTAAAATGAACCGGGTATGATCACATTAGAAGCCGTATTGGAAGAGTATATTTATAAAAATGAAGCTACCGGATATTGCGTTGCTTCATTCTCTGGGGGGCTGAAGGCTGTCGGAATTTTGCCCGCGATAAAAGCGGGTGAAAGACTTAAATTGACAGGCCAGTATGAAAATCATCCGAAATTCGGTGAGCAATTCAAGATTGAATCTTTTTCAATCGTTTATCCGACAACTGCGGAAGGTATAGTGAAATATCTTGGATCCGGATTGATAAAGGGTATCGGGCCGGCCACAGCCGGGAAAATTGTTGATTTCTTCGGCAATGGCGCTCTCGATATCCTGGACAACGATATAAACCGGTTGACGGAAATCGAAGGTATAGGGAAAAAAAAGCTTGAACAGATAAAAGAAAGCTGGAGTGAGCAGAAAGCAGTTAAAGAAATAATGCTCTTCCTTCAATCGTTCGATGTTCCTCCAGCTTACGCTGTCAAAATCCATAAAACTTACGGAAAAGATGCGGTTAAGATAGTTCAGGAAAATCCGTATCGCCTCACTTATGACGTCGTCGGTATCGGGTTCAAAATTGCCGATTCAATTGCCAGGAAGATTGGTTTCAGCGACGACCACCCCAAAAGAATTAAAGCGGGAATAATTTATGTCCTTAATGAATCGGCAAACGATGGTCATGTCTTCCTTGCTACCGAAATCCTTCTTAGAAAGTGTTTTGAAATATTAGAAGTTGACCTCTCCGATTCACTTCTTCTTTTCCGCGAGATGGAGGACCAGGGCTTTCTGAAAATTGTAAACAACCATGTTTATCTCTCATATTTTTTTGAGGCTGAGAGAAATATTGAGAGCAGAATAGAAGCACTCTGCAGAGAACAATCTTCATTTACGGAGGCGGAATTTAATTCGGTAGAACAAAATTCCGGTTATTATTCAGGAGAACAGCTTATGGCTATCCGGAACTCCCTCAGGTATAAAATTCTTATATTGACGGGTGGACCCGGAACCGGGAAGACTACCGCTCTTAAGGGAATTATCGATTCTTACCGGCAACTCAAAAAAAAAATCATGCTTGCGGCACCCACGGGAAGGGCGGCCAAAAGAATGAGTGAAGTGATCGGTATGGAAGCCAAAACCATCCACCGGTTGCTGGAGTATAACCCTCAGGACCGGATCTTCCAGCGCGATGAAGATAATCCGCTCGAGACTGATCTCCTCGTCGTTGATGAAGTCTCGATGATCGATACTCTACTGATGAATAATCTTATCAATGCGGTTCATCCCAGAACAACGCTGGTTCTTGTTGGTGATTCCGATCAGCTTCCATCTGTAGGACCCGGAAATATTCTTAACGACTTGATTGAATCCGGGAAAATCCCGACTTCAATGCTTACTCAAATTTTCCGTCAGGCAGAGGAGAGTAAAATCGTTGTGAACGCTCATAAAATAAACGAGGGTTTATTCCCCGCACTGCTGAACAACGAACAATCCGATTTCTTCTTTATCCAGGAACCGGATGACTCAAAAATTCCCGGATTGATAATTGAATTATGTACCCGGAGACTCCCGGATAAATATGGATTCGACCCTATGAAAGAAATACAGGTCCTTACACCGATGCACAAAGGTGAAGCAGGTGCCGACAACCTTAACACATTGTTGCAACTTGCCCTGAATGAGAAAAAAATCTCTATGACGCGCGGCGGCAGATACTTCAAAATAGGTGATAAAGTCATGCAACTCAGGAATAATTACGACAAAGATGTCTTCAATGGTGATATAGGATTTATCCACCGGATCGATACCGAAGATCAAAAGGTCGAGATAAATTTTAACGGACATCCGGTGCCGTATGAGTTTACGGAACTGGACGATATTACTCTTGCCTATGTAATTACAGTTCACAAATCGCAAGGCTCGGAATATCCGTGTGTTATTCTTCCTGTAACCAAGGCGCATTATATAATGCTTCAGAGAAATCTGATTTACACTGCGGTTACCCGCGCCACTAAAATGATGATTCTTGTTGGATCAAAACAGGCTCTGGCAATTGCGGTTGCCAATAAAAAATCGAAAAGAAGGAACACGTCCCTCTTTTCACAATTTTGTTAAGCCCGGCAATTTTAGTAAATTTAAGATCAATTTTTCAGAGAATGTATGATTTTAAGCATGACAGGTTACGGGAAGGGGATTCTTAAAAACGACGATCTGACTATTGAGTCCGAAGTCAAAAGTCTTAACAGCCGATACCTCGATCTTTCCTTCAGGCTTCCGAAATTTCTTCTTAACAAGGAATTCGAGATAAGGGAAAAAATGAAATCCCGTATCCGCAGAGGGAAGATCTATCTTTCCGTAACGGTCCGTAAAGGTGAATTAGAAGAAAAATTTAATGAAATTGATCCTTCTGGAATTAAATTCGTTGCAGGGCTTCTGGGAGATATCAAGAAAACTGCCGGAATCAGGTCTCATACTACTTTGAATGATCTTCTCCAGTTCCAGAATTTCCTTTTTAAGGACGATAATGAGCAGGCGAGTGAAGAATTCGACCTGGTAATGAAAGCCATTGATCTTTCTATTGATGAGATGAATAAGATGAGAGAGGCCGAAGGACGGGAGCTGGAAAAAGACCTGAGAAAAAGAGTACAATTAATTGGTGAATCGCTTTCGAACATTGAAACTAATTCCGCTGAAAGTGTAAAAGTGTATTTTGATAAAATCGTGGAAAGAGCCAAGTCGCTGGTTTCCGAATTTACGAATAACCATGACCGTCTCAATATGGAACTTGCATTGCTGGCTGAACGGTCGGATGTTACCGAGGAATGTGTACGCCTTCACAGTCATATTAAAATGTTCCTCGACACATTGGAAAAATCCGAGGATGCAGGCCGCAGGCTTAATTTCATCCTGCAGGAAATGAACCGTGAGGCTAATACAATTAACAGCAAATCGGTATCGTCGGGTGTTTCTCAAAGCGGAATATTCATCAAGGAAGAGATTGAAAAGCTTCGTGAACAAATTCAAAATATTGAGTGAATCGTGGCAAAAGGTAAGTCACGGCTTTTTGTCTTCGCGGCTCCGAGCGGTTCGGGTAAAACTACTATTGTTAAGGATGTCTTAAACCATTTTAACGGATTTATTTTCTCGATTTCAGCTACGACGAGAAAAAAGAGACCAAACGAAGTTAACGGTGTTGATTATTTTTTTATCTCCGAGGATGAATTTAAGCGGAAAATTGATACGGGTGAATTTATTGAATGGGAAAAATTTTACGATTATTACTACGGTACTCTTAAATGTCTTGTTGACGGCAATATAAGCAGGGGACTCAATACGGTATTCGAAGTCGATGTTAAAGGTGCCGTTAGTATTAAAAAAGCTTATGCTGATTCCGTTCTGATCTTTATTGTTCCCCCAAGCATAGAGGAATTGAAAGAGCGATTGATTAAAAGAAATACCGAGACTGAAGGGGATCTGAAAAAGAGGATTGAACGGGCTGAAATGGAACTCGGTTATAGAGATCAATTCGATTATGTAGTAAAGAATATTGATTTGGAAGAAGCAAAAAAAGAAGTAAGACATATTATAGAAAAAGAAATATCTAAAGAGGAATAAAATGGCCATTAAACCGGTTAACCTAACTACGATTAAGGAGAAAACTCCCAATCTCTACGAAGCCGTTATCGTTATCGCGCGGCGGGCGCGTAAAATCAACGATGACAATAAACTAGAATTTAACTCGCTGCTGGGCACTATGACCTCCGGTCATGAAGATGAATTCGAAGACCGCGAAAATCCGGAACAGCTGAAACTTGCCGCCGAATTCGATAAAAGAGAAAAACCTCATATACAGGCGATAAAAGAGATGCTCAAAGACGGAATTGAATACCGCTATAAGGAAATAAAAGAATTGTAATCTGTTATTCTGTGTAAGAATAGTCTTCTTTTAACGGAAAAATTCCTAAATTCCAGCTGCCAATCAAAAATATCGGTATAACTTTGGCTTCGCGAAAGAGCAAATTGTTAATAGAAGGGCTCATAGATCAGCAGCAGATCTTCGGCGATCTTTTTCTTCAGAACCTCGACGAATCGTTCGATTCGGTATTCATTAAGGAAAGGATGAAACGGAATTCCAAAGAAACCGGAGACGGATCAAGCAATAATCTTTTCCACATTCCATTTCAAGACGCGGATTCTCTCGACGAACTTAATTCGCTTATCTGCGGGTGCCTTAATTGTCAGTTGGGAAAAACACGAACTAAATTTGTATTCGGCGTTGGTAATCCGCACGCAATAGCTATGCTGGTGGGCGAGGCTCCCGGTGCCGATGAGGATGCGAAAGGTGAACCGTTTGTAGGACGCGCGGGTATGCTTCTCAACGATATTTTAAAAGCGGTTAACTTGAAACGGGCTGATGTTTATATCGCAAACATTCTTAAATGCCGGCCGCCTAATAACCGCGATCCGCTTCCTTCTGAAGAAGAAACATGCAAGCCTTATCTGCATAAACAGATCGATTTGATAAAACCGAAAATAATTTTATGCCTGGGACGAATCGCGGCCAACGGTCTTCTTAATTCAAAGTTATCCCTTTCCG
>Ga0182021_10012534_pt1 | contig 10075 bp, 8 predicted proteins | sample 612E3MmetaG_FD_120493 | JGI IMG/M metagenome (GOLD analysis project Ga0182021, IMG submission 120493) | Permafrost microbial communities from Stordalen Mire, Sweden - 612E3M metaG (Illumina Assembly) | ecosystem: Environmental > Terrestrial > Soil > Wetlands > Permafrost | place: Sweden... | reverse complement strand
TGCGACGTGAAGACCTGCAACGGGACCCCCACCCCGGACATGGAAGGCGGCCTGGCCATGCTGGCCCGCCAGACCCGCCGGAAGTGCTACGAGCCCGCCCTGGGCCAGGATCCCACGCTTCAGGGCAAGCTCACGGTCAACATCCGGGTCGGTGCGAACGGCCAGATCTGCGCCGCGAACGTCACCACCAACAACATGTCCATCCCGTCGGTGGGCGAATGCGCGGCCCGCATGATCGCCGCCTCGGGCCACGTCCCTGCCCCCAAGGGCGGTTGCGTGAACGTCGACTTCCCGCTCAACTACGTCCCCGCCGGCGGCGCGCACTGAGAAAGACCATGCGACTCCCCGCCTTCCTCGCCCTCGCCTCGGTTCCGTTGCTCGTCCTCGCCGCCGCATGCGTCGACGGCGCCACGCCGGACTGCAGCAAGCAGAACAGCGGGTGCTTCGTCGTGCCGACGGATGCTGCGACGACGGACGCAGCCGACGCGGCGTCGGAGGCCTCCGACGCTTCCAGCGGCGACGCGACCGATGCCACCGACGCGGCCACCGACGCCCTCAAGGCCGACGCAGCCGACGCGAAGACCGACTGACGTTGAGGCTCCGCCAACGCGGGCCGACCGCACGACGGAACGGAATCGAAAGGGGGGATCAGCCTATGGCGACCGAGGACGACCGAAAGGGGCAACCGAAGCCCCCCTCGCGCCCCGTTCCGCGCATCGATCCCCGCGCCGAGCCCGTGGGCGACCGCGTCACGCTGCGCCCCTCGGGCAACAGCACCACGCCGCCGGCGCCGCCGACCCGCATCGTGACGCCGCCGAGCCGCCGTCCTTCGTCGAAGATGAGCATCGCGACGATCGACTTCGACATCGTCAACGCTGCCCGACGCATCTTCGAGGGAGCGCTCTCGCTGGTTCCCGGGGACCGCGTGCTCCTCATCCTCGATCGCGAGCGTGAAGGGCTGGCGACGGCCCTCGCCGAGACGGCACGAACGACGGGGGCGCGATGTGACGTCGTGTTCCTCGAAGACTTCGCGATGAGGCCGATCACCGAGCTCCCCCCGCCGGTTCGAACCTTGCTCGAGCAGGCGCAGGCCAGCGTGCTGCTCGTCGGCGTCGAGCGCGGCGAGCAACCCATGCGCATGGAGCTCATCGAGCACGTGGTGCGCCTGCGCCTGCGCCACGCGCACATGGTCGGCGTCACGCGACGCTCGCTCATCGCGGGTTTCTCCGTCGATCCCATGCGCGTCCTCGACGCCACGCGCGCCGTCCGCATGCGCCTCCGGCCCAACTCGGTCCTCCACCTGAAGACCACCGGCGGGTCGGACCTCACCGTGAAGCTCACGCCCAAGTACCGCTGGGCCGAGCACGTCGGAGTGATTCGACCGGGCAGGTGGGAGAACCTGCCGGCGGGTGAGCTGGTCACGACGCCCGATTCCGTCGACGGCGTCTTCATCTGTGACGCGAGCATCGGCGGACACTTCGACCACAAGGGCCTCGTCGACCGTAATCCCGTTCGCGTCGAGGTCGCGCAAGGCGCCGTGACCCGCGTGAGCTGCCCGGACCGCGCCCTGCACCGGCTCGTCGAGGAGTACCTGAGGAGCGAGCCCCTGGCCGCGCGCGTCGGCACCGTGGTCATCGGTACCAACGTCGGAATGCTCACGCCGATCGGCGAGATGGTCTCGGACCAGAACCTGCCCGGGCTGCACCTCAGCCTCGGAAATACCTTCCCCGACATCACCGGCGCCGAGCCCGGCGCGCTCTCCCAGCTGACGATGACGACCAGCGGCGCCGACATGGATCTCGATGGCGCCCAGCTCCTGCGAGCGGGACGCTACCTCGTCTGACATGGCGCCTACGACGGGAATCCTCCTCACGGTGGCCTACGACGGCACCGCCTTCTCCGGTTGGGCCGCGCAGCGCGACGCGCGAACGGTGGAAGAGGTGCTCGGCGGCGCGGTGCAAGCCGTGGACGCCAACGCCAGCCACGTGCGCGGCACCAGCCGCACGGACGCGGGGGTTCACGCCGAGGCGCACCCGGTCGCGTTCGATGCCGTCCTTCCCATCGAGCCGCGCGGCTGGGTGCTCGCGCTCAACGCACACCTCCCCGACGATCTCGCGGTCCGGACCGCGCGCTCCGTTCCCGTCGGCTTCAACCCGCGCTTCGCCGCGAAAGAGAAGCGGTACCGGTATCGGCTGCTCCTGGACGTCGTTCGCGACCCTCTCCACGCGGCACGCAGCTGGCGCGTCGGCCACGCGCTGGACCGCGGCCGCATGCGCGAGGCCTGCGACGCGCTCGTCGGGACGCACGACTTCGCCGCGTTTCGCACCTCGCGAGACGAGCGCCCGAACACGGAGCGGACGCTGAGCCAGGTCGTCCTGGAAGAGCTCTCGCCTCGCGTCCTCAGTGTCGTCGTCGACGGCAACGCGTTCATGCACAACATGGTGCGCATCCTCGTGGGGACGCTCGTCGACGTCGGCCGCGGTCAGCTCGACCCGAGCTGCATCGTCCGGGCCTTCGAGACCGGCGAGCGCAAACACCTGGGGATCACTGCGCCGGCGCAAGGTCTCACGCTGGAGCGGGTCGTGCTCGACCTGCCGGAAGGAGTGTCCGACCCGTGGCCCCCGTGAGCAGCCGCTTGCAGATACGCGGGCCGTTGCCGGGCGACGGCACGAGTGTGGCAGGCCTCTGGCGCGAGTTGTGGGACGCTCACGAGGCGTGGGGCGGCTACGTGGGAGCCAAGGACGAGGACACGTACGCCGCCGTCGCGGTCCGACTCGACTCCGACGCGCAGGCTCGTCGGGGCAGTCCCGTCATGGGACGACACGTGCACCTCGTCGCCGTCGCCGAGGGCCGCGTCGTGGGTCAGGTCGAAGGCTGGATCGATCGCTACGGGGTCGCGCCCACGACGCCGACGACCTGCGAGGTCCGGTCGCTCATCGTCACCGCGAACGCGCGCGTGGGAGGCGTGGGCCGCGCGCTCCTCCATGCGCTGGGCGAGGTCGCCACCGCCGTGGCCCAGGGACCCGCCGCGCTCGCCGCCGAGGTGCTCGAGCCGAACCCCGCCCACGCGTTCTACGAGAAGCTCGGCTTTCGTCCCGTGGCCTGGACCACGCGCATCGACACGCGCAACGCGCGCTGGCCGGAGCACGCGAGGGTCGCGGGCCCGAGGGACGCGCAGGCCGTTGCCGCGCTCGACGTCGCTTTGCTTGCACGGCGAAGGCTGGCCCACGATCCGCGCTTCGATCCGCCTCGCTCCATCGACGCCACGATGCTGGGGGCCCTCTCCGCCCACCTCGCGCGCTCCCCGGGAGAGATCCCTGCCGAGCTGGTGGCGGTGGACGCCACCGGGACCGTCCGCGCTTCGGCCACGTTGCTCGTGATGCATCTCGATCCCCCGTTCGTGCCGGTGGAGCGTTCGGCGCTCGGCCGCGTATCCGTCGACCCGGCGGCCGATCCCGCTCCGCTCCTTCGCGCGCTGATCGAGCTCGGCTCGCACCTGGCGAGGCAGCACGGGGCGCGGTCGCTCGAGATCACCGACCTCACCTGGCCGCGCTCGCCGCTCCACGATCGGACCATCGAGCTCGGCGCCGTGCCGTGGTCACGCATCGTCACGAAGGTCGTGAGGCCCCAGAGATAGCGGCTCAGCGTCTCGCGACGATGCGCCGAGCCGCGTCTTCCAGGTCCTGCGCCGTGCGCACCTCGAGGACCTCGGTGCACAGCGGCTCGTAGCGAGCCATGGCGCTGTCTCCGATTCCCCAGGTCGCGCGCGCCTCCGGGCAGAGCCACACGACCGCGCGAGCTCGCGCGGCAAGCTCGCCCAGGGCGTCCTCACCGGCCTCGTGGAAGTTGCTTCGTCCGTCGCCGAGGATGACCACCGTCGTGCGCCCGTCGATCGCATCGAGATAGCGAGCGGAGAAGGAACGAAGCGCGCGACCGTAGTTCGAGTTGTCGACGACCGACACGACACCGCCGCCGTACGTCTGGGCGATGGCCGCCTCCGGCGTTCCCCGCTGGAAGAGCTCGGTGCTCTCGCCAATCTCGCTGACGAACACGAAGCTCCTCGTGTGGTCGAAGAGATCGTGCGCGGCGTACACGAACTCGAGCAGGAACGTCGCGACCGCGCGGACCGAGTCGCTCACGTCACAGAGCAAGACGAGCCTGGGGCGATCACGACGGCGCTTGCGCCGCATGGGCGCGAAGGGGACGCCCGCCGTGCGGAGCGCGCGGCGGAGGGTACGGTGCGGATCAATGCGACCGCGGAGGGCGCGCCGCCTGCGGACGCGCTCGGCTCCCCGCAGGCGCGACGCGAGCTCGCGCACCGCCCTCCGCACCGCGAAGAGCTCGGCCGCGTCGAGGGAGACCAGGTTCGACTGCAGGAGGCGCCGGCGCTCGCCCGTGTCGCGCTGTTCGCGCTCCTCGGCGACGCGAGACACGTGCGCGCGAAGGTCACGCTCGCTGCGATCGAGCTCGGCGAGGAGGGCCTCCACGAGCGCCTCGCCGCGGCCCCCCAACGCGTCGATCAGCACGGTTCGCAGCGCGCCGAGGCGTCTCCGTGCAGCCGGCAGCCCCACCTCCCCCGCCACGCGGTGGGTGAAGAAGCCGATTTGCATCGGGCTCGCCAGCTGGCGCAGCGTGCGCGCGACTCCCGCCATGAGGAGCAGCCGATCGAGCTCGGCGCCTCCTTCGAGGAGCGCGCCGAGCGGCACGTGCTGGCCACCGGCCGCACCGTGGTCCTCGAGCGCGCTGCGAAGGGTCGCGAGCTCCTCCGGCGAGAAGCCCTGCGCCTCGAGGCGCGCCCAGAGATCTCCTCGGGTGCGCGGGACGAAGAACGCGTCGAAGGCCCCGTCGAAGCGCCTTCGATCCGCTCGTCGCGTCACGAGCACGCACGCGAGGGCCTCGCGCAACGTCTCGCCATCCTCGAACCCCATCGCGGCGGACGCGCGGGCGGCATCGATGGCCTGAGACGGCGCGACGGCAACGCCCGCACGTCGCACGGTCCACAGGAACTCGTCGATGACGCGGAGAACGGCGCGCGGATCCGCCACGACGCCCGGCTCAGGGCTGGGCGCCGCTGGCGGCGCTGGCGGTCGTGGGCGCAGGCTCGGCGAGGAGCTGCTGGATCACGCGTTCGACCTGCGCCTCCTGGGCGGGCTCGTAACCCAACGCAACCTCACGAATGACGCCTCGCTTGTCGATGACGTACAGCGCCGGAATGTTTCGCACGCCGTAGCCCTGCGTGGTGGTGCCGCTGACGTCCGAGGCGGTGGTGTAGTGGATTCCGTTGCGCTCGGCGAAGACGGCGGCCTTGTCCGCAGGGTCGGTCGTGATCCCCACGACGGACAACCCCTGGGCGCCATACTTGCCGTGCCAGCCTTCCAGCGTGGGCATCGTCATGCGGCACGGCCCACACCAGATGGCCCAGAACTCGAGCACGACGACGCGGCCGCGGAGGCTGCTCAGCGCGATCGGGCCGCTGCCCGAGGCCGCGGTCAGGCCCGTCCACGAGGGGGCGAACGTCCCGACGAACTCCATGCGCAAGACGTCGTCGGGGCTGGGCCTCACGGCCAGGGTGGCTTTCACGGTGCGCTCGGTCCCCTCGCGGACGAACGTCACGTCGACAGCGAGCCCAGGCGCCTTCTGCGCGACGAGGCGGCTCACGTCGGCGGGTGCATCGACCTGCGTCCCGTCCAGCTTGAGCATACGGTCGCCGTCTCGAAGGCCCGCCAGCGCGGCCGGGGCGCCACGAACCACGTGGACCACCCGGACGCCACCTTCGTTGGCGTTGGCCATCTCGATGCCAAGCCACGGCGGCACGGAACGCGCGGGCAATGGCCCTGCGGGCGCCTGCGACTTCGCGCTCCCCGCGGGCGGAGCGCCGGCGAGAGCCGCGGCGGGGGCCAGCGCCAACGCGGACACGAGGGTCATGAAGGCGGCGCGGCGCATCGTCATGACTTGTACCACGGGCGCCCGGGAAAGCTTTGCGAGGGCCCGAAAGCCCGGGCCACAAAAGCGACGTAGCGCGAAGGCCGAAGCCCACGCGCTACGCTTGAAGTCCCGGCGCCCTCCACCGCAGTACGACGCCACACTCACCCGGATATGCTCCCCGTTTCGGAGAGGGAACCCGTCATCGCGGGGGCTTCCCGCCAAGCGAACCAAGCGAAATCAAGCGAAGTTTCTCGAGCAAAGCCAGGCAAGGAAGAAGCAAACAAGCCAAGCGGCCAAGGAAGAAAGCTCGCAGCGCGTCGAAGGGAATAAGGACGCGCTCAGCACCGCAGCCCACGGCGCGTCTCCCTCTAGAGCAGTAGACGTGCCACGGCCGGTCAGCTCGGGAATAAAGGGCGAATTTGCGCGTTTCTTCGGAGATGGGGAGCTGGCGCGCGCGCCCGAGGGTGACATCCAGGTCGTGGTCGCTCCATGGCCATGCAAACTTTGCATAGACGAAATCGGCGCCAGCCGACCGCACGGTCGCCCTTGCGCGCGGAGAGGCCGCCAGCTTCCCCTCGGGGCCGATGTACCGAAGGCCTAACCTTGCGATTGACATGGGTAACGAGGCGGGTAAGTTTCGCCGCCGACCTCTCGGCTTCGCCGCCAGAGTTCGGAGCCTCGCTTCGGCGCCCATAGCTCAGCTGGATAGAGCACTGGTCTACGGAACCAGTTGTCGGAAGTTCGAATCTTCCTGGGCGCGCCCTCCCCCCCTTCACCCGCTCGTGGCGTGCGTGCATGGCCAACGACGAAACCTGGATGGAGCTGGCTCTTGCCGAGGCGGACGCTGCGTCCGCCGCCGGGGAGGTCCCCGTGGGATGCGTGCTCGTCGACCGCGACGGCGAGCGAGTCCTCGGCCGTGGCCACAACCTGCGCGAGACCCGCAAGGATCCGACGGCCCACGCCGAGATGGTCGCCATCAGCGCGGCGGCGCACGCGCGCGGTGACTGGAGGCTCGACGGCGTCACGGCGTACGTCACCCTCGAGCCGTGCCCCATGTGCGCGGGCGCCCTCGTTCACGCGCGTGTTGCGCGCGTGGTCTACGGGTGCGCCGATCCCAAGGCGGGCGCCGTGACCACGCTGTTCAGCATCGGCCAGGACGCCCGCCTGAATCACCGCTTCGAGGTCACGGCCGGCGTGCGCGCCGACGAGTGCGCCGAGCGCCTGCGAACCTTCTTCGCGGCGCTCCGCGCCCAGGGCAAGAAGTAGGCGTCACTTCACGGCGAAGGTGACCCGATAGGCCGCGCGCTCGTGCCCGTGCGCGTCCTTCTTCTGCACGGCGGCCACGGCGTCCATCACCTGGACCAGCTCTTCGTAGCGCGTGCTGTCGTCGGCGTGGAGCACGAGGACGTCCATGTCCTCGTCGTTCGGCGCCTGGTGCGCGCCGCTCGAGCGGAAGAGCTCACCGAGCTTCGTGCTGAGATCGGGATAGCGCACCACCTCGTGGCTCTTGCCTCCCGAGCGCACGGGCACGCGCGGCACGTCGAAGCGGTCGACGACCGCGCCGTCCTGCTTCCAGGTGAGGTGGAAGGCTGCATCGGTCCCGACGTCCAGGTGCAGCTTTCGCTCGTCCTTCGGCGGCTCGACCCTCGTCGGATCCGGCGCGCCCGGCACCTGCGCGCTGGCCTCGACGCGCCCCATCTGCGTCCAGACCGCGGTCAGGAGCAGGAACGACACCGTCACCATCAGGAGATCGATCATCGGGATCATGTTGATCTCCGAGTCGACCGACTTTCGCCCGCCGTGCCCACCACCGTCGACGCTGATACCGGCCATCGTGACCTCCTTCGCGACGTTGGAGTCGAACGAGGTCCATTCGATTGGGTGCGCGCGGTGCTTTCCGCAGGCACTGCAAGGTTTCACTCCACCGGTTCCCAGTCGTCGCCTCCCGTGAGGTGCGCGCCGGTGATCGCGGGTCGAGGCGCGGGAGGCGGATCCGTCTCCTTGTGGAAGACGATGACTTCGCTCATGCCTTCGTCAAATTCCTTCTTGGAGATCTTCCCATTCTTCTGGGCCACATCCATCAATTGATGGATGTTCTTGTCCCACGAGGCGGGCAGCTCGCCCTTCTCCCAGATCTTGTGGTACTCGCGCGGCCGCGGCAGAAGCGACGATAAAAACAGGCACTCGGCGAGGTTCAGCTCCTCGGGGCGGCGCCCGAAGTAGTGCATCCCGGCCGCCCGAACGCCGTAGAGGTCGGGCCCGAACTCGATGACGTTCAAATAGAGCTCCATCAGCTCTTCTTTGCGGAAAGTCTTCTCGAGATAGGTCGCGAGGATCAGCTCCTCGAGCTTCCGGGACACCGTCTTCTCTCGCGACAGGAAGAGGTTCTTCGCCAGCTGCATCGTGATCGTGCTCGCGCCGCGGACGAAGCGCCCGGCCTTCAGGTTGGCGATGATCGAGCTGCGTATCGCGGCGTGGTTGAAGCCACGGTGGTGGAAGAACGAGCCGTCCTCGGTCGTGAGCACGGCGACTTGCATGAACGGGCTGACGTCGTCGATGGCGGCCCAGTCCTCCTCGCCGGGCCCCGTCGTGCGTTCGTCGGGCTTGTCGTCCTTGGTGACGATGGGGTGCGTGAAGCGCCCATCGAAGCGATCCTTCCGCAGCTCCTGCGGGACGACGATCATCTCGCACAGGTCGTCGAAGTCGTACTTGAGGAGCAGGTCGTCGATCTTCCGCGTGTCGAACGCCACCAGGCCGCGCGCGCCCAGGGTCCCCTTGAATCGCGCGCCGACGAGGTGCGGCAGGAGCGCCGAGGGGATGCTCTCGAGCAACGATTGGCAGCTGGCGACCGGGAGATCGAAGCTCAGGTTCGCGGCCAGGTACTCGGGGGCCTGCTCCACGGTCCCGTGACCGCGCACGTGCAGGGCGCCGAACTGGAGCTCGCCATCGTCGAGCCGCAGGTGACCGTCGGCGTCGAGGGTCCCTCGAGCCATCGTGCGAAGCGCGACTCCGCGCACGACATCCCTGGCGATCTTCGGCTGCAGAATCGCGAGATCCTTCGCGGAGACGTCCACGTCGAATACGACCGAGCTGCCCGCGTCGTCCAGCGAGATTCGGGCCTTCCCGCCGAGCGTCGCGCGCTTCGTGTCGGCGAGCCCCATGGCGCCTTCCTTCACGCCGAGCAGCTCCAGCGACACGGGGCCACCCGAGAGCGAGACGAGCACATCGCCATGGGAGACCGGCACCGAAGCGTGCAGGGTCAGGGGCGTGGAGCCCGTGCTCCCCTGGCCCGGAGCAAAATCCGCCGTGAGCTCGTCGCCCTTTCGACCGAATGAGGCCCGGCCGGGACCGACGGTGATCGTGTCTTTCCCGCGCGAGAGGGCCACCGCGAGCTCGTCGACGTCGATCGTCGCCCCCTCGGGCAGCTTCGGAGCCACGCGCTCGACGCCCGCGCGGATCTTCGCCCGTGCCCCATGCAAATCAGGCCACTGGAAAGGTGAGCGGAAAGGCATCGTCTTCGGCGCCTTGGTCTTCGGAGCTACCGGAGCCGGGGGAGGGTTCAGGTCCGGCACGGCCTCGGGCGCGGCTGCGCTCGGCTCGGGCAGCGCATAGCTCACCGTCGCCGATCCGGCGTGAGCGGAACGCAACGCGTTTTCGCGATCGAATTGAACGGTGAAGGAAGCAACATGTGCCGAGAGGCCCGCCACCGAAGCGTCCAACCCCGCCAACCCCAGCTGGAGCCCGTCGCCGTCTCGCCGAAGGTTCGCGCCCGAGATCGAGGCCTTCGCCTCCTCGGTGACCCCATCGAGCTTGGACCACTCGACCGAAATCGACTCGGCCTCGAGCGCCGTCCTCGCACCGCCGCCCGGCGCCGCCGACCCACGATGCCGCTCCCGCCAGGCACGAAGATCCTCGGCCAGCACGTCGGGAGCGCCCGCGATGCGCGCCCGCCCTCCCACCGCGCGGACGCGCTGGGGCGAAAGCCCCGCGGAGAGCTCGACCTGAACCTCGTCCAGGTGGAGTTCGACACCCCCGACCCCTTCCGGGGCCGCGTCGACGTCGAGCAAGCGCACCGAAAAGAATCCCGGGCGCACGCCCCCGATGGCCAGCGTCAAGCCGCGGCGCTCCGCCTCCGCCCCCGCGCGGTGGC
>Ga0182021_10012532_pt1 | contig 10076 bp, 10 predicted proteins | sample 612E3MmetaG_FD_120493 | JGI IMG/M metagenome (GOLD analysis project Ga0182021, IMG submission 120493) | Permafrost microbial communities from Stordalen Mire, Sweden - 612E3M metaG (Illumina Assembly) | ecosystem: Environmental > Terrestrial > Soil > Wetlands > Permafrost | place: Sweden... | reverse complement strand
CTGAGCCCCTGCCTGAAAACCGTACGAGGCCGCAAGCGATCGATAGTAGCCAACCGTCTTGCCGTGCTTGCGCAGCGCCCCATCGCCATATTGCCCAGCGACGATAAAGCCACCTTTGACGATACTGGGAAAAACAAGTATTGCCCTTGATTTATCGGCCAAAGCCTTTGCGCCAGGCGTGTTTTTATAGAGGGTTGTCAACGCCTGGGTGGCGTTACGGTTAATTTCGCTTGCGCTCGCCGCCTGAGCAGGTGCTGGCAGGGCGAGATACAAAGTCACCAAGACCAGAATAAGGCTAAGTACCGTGAGTAATGATCGTTTCATGTGTGTCCTCCTTGTGTTTGTGATAAAATTTATATTTTTCTCTTTTTTCCTCAGGGGTGTCATAAAGGCTTCAAACGGAAGCAATGACCACGATAGGATCCACGATCAACGTCTTTGCGTTATGGTTCCCCGCCGTGTGCCTTTCTGCCAATGAGCAAAAGCACCACACCATAAAGGATAGCAAAAAGGCTCAGGATCCCAGCATTCCCTAGGGCACCTTGAGCATGGCGAAAAGCCAACAGAACACCAAAAATAAGACAAAAAGCCGCGTTAAGACCCATATACAAAGCATCTGAACCCTCACCGCGGAGCCGGATGAGCGTTGCTACGGCCACCACCCCGGTCACCACAATCCAGGAAACGATGTAGATAAGAAAGATCACATTGCTGACGCTTGGCCAGATAAGAGCTCCGGTCGACGAACCCAGAAGAATGAAGAAAGCAACCAGGACTCCCATCACCCCCTCGATTCCGGCCAAAAACGTTCCCCTCGACCCCCCAGTAAACGCCGGAAAGCCGGAAAGAACGCCCTGAGAAAGCGCGAAGATCCCGAAGAGGTAGCCGAGGGAACTGACACTTCGGCAGAAAAGCGCACTTACTCCGAAGACAATGGCCAGGACACCCCGCAGCATCAGGGCCCACCAGAATCTTGACAGTATTTGAATCATCGCCTTACCTCCAAAAAAGCTGATCTTAGGATTTGAAATGAATAACGAGTGTTATACCCGTGGACACAATACTGGTTTTTCATAAAACGCTTTCCTTTCTGAAGAATTCACATTGTGTCTACAACGGTTCTCTATCGGCCAACAAAATAAAACATGCCCAAAACATACAAAGCTGCTATCACCAACTGGCATAAGGTGAACGGTACGCCGTAGCGCATGAAGGTTACGAATGAGACCGGCTTGCCGTGGGATGCACAGATACCGGTGCTCACCACGTTGGCTGAGGCACCGATCAGGGTGGCGTTGCCTCCCAAAGTTGCAGCGAACATCATGTCTACGAAAACCGGGATCGCCCAATACCGCAACTGCTACGGCCCGGCAAAAATCCACATTGAATCCCCGCCAGCGGCCATTTTCATCCTGAAAGGAAAACCCCAACAGCTTCTCGGTCACCCCGCAGCGGAGTTCATGCTGGGCGCGAACACGTGTCAAGGTTTCACCTGCCGTGGCAGAGGGGGTATGCAGCGCCCCTATCATCGCGCACAGGCAGACAACTACGATTATCCACATCACGTTTGAATGATTTTTAATCTCATCCATCGTTTATCTCGGATTATTTACCATGGAATTCGTCTAACCGGGTTCGCAATCTCTGGGCCCAAAATTTAAAGGAATCTTCCGCATTGCCCAACTTGCTCATGCTGTCAATCTTGCCCCCTGCTCTGCGGTCAACCCCGGCAGCCAGCCGCTCATTGCTCTGCGAATCCAGAAGCTCAAACTCCATGCTGATCTCTCCGACACCAGGGCTTTTTCCGGTAATCCCTTTCTTGATTAGGCCGATTCCAATAGTCGCAGGCGAAATGCTGCTAACCACGTTAATGGCCCGGTTGGGAAGTTGCAGATCGGTTATGGCCACCCTCACCCTCATGACATCCGGACCAGATTCGCTGACGAGCGGATAGGCATTCCCCAGAGCGTCGATCACTGCCCGGTCATATTTATCGGCCAGTTCTTTCATTTGATCAGGATCGATCGCTTGGTTTTCCGCATCTTTCTTGAAATAAAAGACCACCTGGTCCACCATGATTTTGTTGTATTTCTTGAAATCAACTCCCTCCTTCATATATACCTCGGCAACCCCACCTTTGGCCCCTGGCTTTAACTGGGAATAATCTCCCAGGAACCCCGAATATTCCTTTACCTTTAATCCGGCATAAGAGACGCCAATTGCTAAGCAAAGGCTTATCAGCGCTATTAATAAAATCTTCCTTGCGCTTTTCATCATGTAACCTCCTGTTTTGAAAATTAATGATTAATTTTGTCTACATAACCCTTATGGTATTAACCTGTTTCAACTTTTTAACGAAAGAACCATTTTTTTTCATGGTTGCCCCTTTTTGAGATTTTATCATTTTCCCCTAAAGCCGAATGTTAGGACTACCCACACTCTTTTTTTCGCGCTCATCATCTTTCGGTCTCATCCTCCTCCAAAACTTGGGTTGAGCACTTATTTATCTCTGGGTTTTTGCTGAGCACATTTATTGCCCCAACCAAAACCGCATATTTGTCCGACTGCAAATGCTTGTCGAGTGTCTGCTGGTTAGCCCACTTTTCTTTCAGGGTGAAACGGTTTTCATCCTCTTTATCTTGAAAAAAAGAGCATTCCCGACACCCCATTTCATTTAGAATTTCACTGGCCAAAGCCTTTATAGCCTGGATAAACTCCTGACGTTTGGCGGGCAATATATCAACTCTGGTGAGCCTGATGATCATAAATGGTTTTCTCAAAAAAAGAGGTTTAAACAATGTTTGGAAAAGAACAAAATTTTGGGTTCCCAAAGCCTTATTTTTTGGGGAAAATGGTAATGGTTCTAATTGACTAATACATATTGCGTGCCGGGTACAAAGATTTGATGCTAAGATAATAAGCATTTAATTTCAGCATGTTGTGTAAAAAAGAAAACGAAATTTATTATTGAAAGCAGAGCATAGGCGCGATATTTCGTAAAAGTGCGAAATATCCTATTGACACGACGCGGAAGTAAATATACAAATACTTATAGTTTCATCTTTATCGTCCTTTGATAAAATGAGGGGCACTTTAACTGCTCCCTTTTTGTTAAAAAAGTTTAAAAGGGATTTTTTACTAGGCATCCCTTTACTCCGTTAAAAATGTCCCGCTTGCCCCGTTAGATATCAAATATCTAATGGGGTGAAGAAGCACGGGGTTAAATTAAAAATTCTTACGCTTTTTCAAACGGGTAAATGTCGCGGAGGAAGCTCTCTAAGGGGATTAACCTCTACCAGAGCATTTTATGAATCCTACATCAGCAAGAGTCGGTTCTCGGAACACCCTCCCCATAAACCATTTGGCTTTATCCTCAGTAACACCATCGTGCAACAAGCGGAGGCTTGTGTGCCGGTAAAGACCAGATGGGAACCCACCTTTGACGTTATCTCTGACCTGATCGTAATCCTGGATAAGGAACATCGGATTGTCCAAGTGAACAAGGCCATGGCAAAACGTCTGGGGGTTACGCCGGAGAAATGCATCGGTCAGTATTGCTATGCGTGTATTCATGACGCAGCAGAACCGCCGGCGTTTTGTCCCCATACCCAACTGATACACGATGGTCAGAAACATACCGCTGAGGTATATGAGCCACATTTAGGCGGTCATTTTCTCGTGACGGTCTCGCCCCTTTTTAATGACCAAAGAGAGCTTATCGGCAGTATTCATATAGCCCAGGACATTATGGAGCATAAGCGGACAGAGGAAGCGCTGAAAACGGTTAATGATGAACTGAAACAAAAAATACACGTGGGGACTGCGGAGCTTATAAGAGTAAACATGCAACTGGCGGAAAAGATAGGGGTACTTACCCTGACTGAGAAAACGTTGCGGGAAAAGGAGACAACTCTGTTATCTGCGCAGCGAATCGCCCAGGTCGGAAACTGGGATTGGAACATTGAGACCAACGAGCTCAACTGGTCTGACGAAGTCTATCGAATCTTCGGCTCCAAACCCCAAAAGTATGGCGCTACCTACGAGGCCTTCCTCGGAATGGTTCATCCGGATGACCGGGAGGCGGTGATGGAGGCGGTCATACGCTCCCTGAAGGACCCAAGGGAGCCCTACGATATCGAGCACCGGGTTGTGCGGCCCGATGATACTGAGCGTATTGTCCATGAACGAGGCGAAGTAACGCTTAATGAAGATGGCAAACCGATTCGCATGTTCGGTGTGGTGCATGACATCACTGACCTGAAGCAAACGGAAAAAAAACTTCAGCATGCGCTGCGCGAAATTCAGAGTTTAAAAGAGAAGGTTGAGGCAGAAAACATTTACCTCCAGAAGGAGATCAGCCAGGAGAGGGGCTTTGACGAGATTATCGGAAAGAGCAATGCGTTGAACTATGTCTTTTTCAGGGTCAAGCAAGTGGCGCAAACTGTTTCAACCGTTTTGCTCCTTGGTGAGACCGGCGCGGGAAAGGAGCGAGTTGCCCACGCCATTCATAACCGAAGCCTGCGGAAAGAAAAAATCTTTGTCATTGTTAATTGCGCTGCGCTTCCGTCAAACCTTATTGAGAGCGAACTTTTTGGTCGTGAAAAAGGGGCTTTCACCGGATCACACGCCAAGCAGATCGGTCGGTTTGAATTGGCGCATGGCGGGACGATCTTTCTCGACGAGATTGGCGACCTTCCCTTGGAACTGCAATCCAAACTGCTCAGGGTGGTGCAGGAGGGCCAGTTTGAGAGGCTCGGCAGCCCTCACCCTACCAAGGTGGATGTTCGGATTATTGCTTCCACCAACCGTAACTTAGAAGATATGGTGCAAAAAAGCCGGTTTCGGGCGGACCTTTACTATCGCCTCAATGTTTTTCCCATCACCATACCACCTCTCCGGCAGCGCAAAGACGATATTCCTCTGCTTGTCGAACATTTCACGAAATATTTTGCCCAAAAACATGGAATAAAAATCGAAAAAATCCCTCAGGACATTTTAACAACGCTCAAGGATTATCCGTGGCCAGGCAACGTGCGGGAACTGCAAAACGTGATTGAGCGAGCAGTCATTACGAGTCCAGGGGATGTCCTGCGGGTTGAAATGCCAGGATTTTCTAATTCCGAGCCAGAGGACATTAAGCCCCTTGATGCCTTGGAACGGGACCACATTCACAAAGCGTTAGAAAAAACTAAAGGAAGGATTGCGGGGCCTCAGGGTGCCGCAGTCCTCTTGGGAATGAATCCCAGTACTCTTCGTTCACGGCTTATCAAACTGGGGATCAAAAAGCACGGCTTTCGGTCAGCATAACGCGGCACTCCTTACTTCACGACCTTAATGAAATCCTGATTTTTGCAGGTGCGGAATACTCTTGGGCGGGATGCGATATTTCACACTTTTACACAATATCGGTTTCCTTCTGCTTTTTTTGGTGAGAACAAATGCATTGCTTATGTGTATAAACCATGTAAAATTATTTACTTAGCCACTTACACCAGAATGCTCTAGGGGATGGCACAGATATTGATTATAATATTTTGGGTAATTATAAAAAACATTAAAAAATCATCAGCAAATTTTCTGGTAGAAAAAGACTTCCTTTAACTAGGTGAATCAATGGAGACTGTAAACTCAGAAAAGACAGGCTGGGGTGAATTAAGCCTGAGTCAGCCGACTCACGACGTGTTGCTTATAAGCTTTTCCGGAAGTTGGAAAATGGGTCATGCCCTTCCCTCGGCAGAAAAGGTGCTAAGGGACATGGAAGCATCATCAACTATTCGGCGTATTGCTTTTGATACCAAAAATCTTACGGGCTGGGATAGCGGACTCTTGACGTTTCTCATTAAAGTGATTGACCAGTGCTCTCAGAGAATTCTTTTGGTAGATAAGGCTGGACTCCCGCAGGGGGTACAGCGGTTATTAGCTCTTGCCTCTGCAGTTCCCGAGCGAGCGGGAGCGCGCAAGGAAACCACCCAAGAACCTTTTTTGAGCCGGGTAGGAGTGGCAACCATTGAAGTTGGCCGGTCTTTACCGGAACTATTGGCGTTTATTGGGGAAGCGTTCGTAGCGTCCCTGAAGTTGTTTACCGGAAAAGCCCGCTTCCAGCGACATGATCTCTGGATAATTATTCAACAAACCGGGGCTCAAGCTCTCCCCATTGTCTCGTTAATTAGCCTTCTTGTTGGGTTGATCCTCGCCTTTGTGGGTGCGGTGCAACTGCGCGTGTTTGGCGCCCAGATTTATGTTGCTGACTTGGTGGGTATCGGGATGGTTCGAGTACTGGGGGCGATCATGACGGGCGTTATTATGGCTGGTCGTACGGGTGCTGCTTTTGCTGCTGAACTAGGCACGATGCAGGTAAATGAAGAAATTGATGCTCTGCGAACCTTCGGGATTGATCCCATGGAATTTTTAGTATTGCCGCGGATGGTGGCTCTGGCACTTATGATGCCACTTCTTTGCCTCTATGCCGATCTCATGGGTATCTTAGGAGGTCTCATTGTTGGGGTAGGGGTGCTGAATTTAAATATGATGGAATATATTAATGAAACCCAGAGTGCGGTTGGTCTCAAAAATCTTTGGATTGGTCTTTTTCATGGAAGTGTATTTGGAGTGCTTGTAGCGCTTGCGGGTTGTTTTCGGGGTTTGCAGTGTGGAAGAAGCGCGTCTGCCGTGGGTGATGCTACTACCTCGGCAGTAGTAACCAGTATTGTGAGTATCGTTGTGGCAACAGCAATTATCACATTTATCTGTGAAGTGTTGGGCTTCTAAAAGGAATATTCAAGGATGAATGCTCAAGATGCTCAAATATCCGTCCGGGATCTTGAACTGGCCTACGGAAGTTTTGTCCTCCAACGGGATATAACCTTTTCTGTTAATCGGGGTGACATCTTTATTATCATGGGAGGAAGTGGGTGTGGAAAGAGTACCCTGCTGCGAGAATTGGTAGGTCTTAAAGAGCCGTCTCGAGGCGAGGTCTTCTATGATGGGGTGAGTTTTTGGGGAAGCGATCCTGAAGAACGAGATCGCATCATGAGGGGATTTGGCATCCTTTATCAGAGCGGTGCCTTGTGGAGCTCAATGACCTTGGCAGAAAATGTAGCCCTTCCCTTGCGCGAGTATACTGACTTACGTGAGACCGAAATTCGGGGGATTGTCTCCCTGAAACTTGCATTGGTAGGCCTTTCGGGTTTTGAAGACTTTTATCCTTCAGAACTAAGCGGGGGTATGCGAAAACGCGCTGGACTTGCCCGGGCGATAGCACTTGACCCAGCGATCCTCTTTTTTGATGAGCCTTCAGCTGGGCTTGACCCCACCAGTGCCCGGTTGCTGGATGACCTTATCTTGGAGCTTCGAGAAAGTCTCGGCGCTACCATAGTAGTAGTGACTCACGAACTGGCAAGTATTTTTGCGATTGGCACCAACTCGATATTTCTTGATTCCGAAGCTAAGACCATGACCGCCAGTGGACCCCCGAAGAAACTACTTGCCGAATGTCACGATCCAAAGGTTCGTGCTTTTTTAACCCGTGGCGTGGAAGAGCAAAAAAAGGGTGAAGCGAAACCATGTTTTTTTTGAGAGGTGTAAAAAATATTTTATATATATAGGAGTAAGTATACCTTATGAGCAAACAAGCAAATAAAACCATCATTGGCGCCTTTGTTGTCGGTGCACTGGCGTTGGTTATTATCGGCATCATGATTTTCGGGAGCGGCCGGTTCTTCAGTGCGCGGGGAAGGTATGTGCTTTACTTTGGGGGATCGGTTAAGGGTCTCAATGTAGGTGCACCCGTGAGCTTCCGGGGTGTCAAGGTGGGACAGGTAACCGACATCAAGGCCATTTTTAATCCCAAAGATTATTCGGGGATCATAGAAGTTTTCATCGAAACCGACCCCGGCCGTATTTCCGTGGTTAAAACGGCAACCTCGATAACCACGATCACCACGGCATCTGAACGGGAGGACATGATCCAAGAACTTATCACAAAGCGGGGGTTAAGAGCACAACTGCAATTACAAAGTCTAGTGACCGGGCTGCTGGGAGTGGAGTTGGACTTCTATCCGGGGACGCCGATTAGATTGGTCGGTACTGACCCGACCCAAATTGAGATTCCAACGATTCCATCGGATATGGAAAAGCTGCAGATGACGGTGAGCAATGCTATTGCCAAGTTTGAAAAACTGCCCATCGACGAACTTTTGAACAACCTGGTCAAGGCGGCGAACGGGATCGAGCGTTTGACCAATTCGCCTCAGATAACCGAAACCCTGACTTCTTTAAACCAAACCATCCAAACCGTCCAAGTACTGGTGAAGAACCTTGATAGCCGGGTAGGTCCCCTTACTTCAAATATTGATAGTGGTTTAAAGTCCGCCCGGGATGCTCTTGAACAAGCCAATAAGACGCTTCTCACGGTCGAGAAAGTGGCAGGGGACACCACCACCCTGCGTTATCAACTGTCCGAAGCACTTGAACAGATTTCCGATGCGGCACGTTCTCTCCGTGTTACCGCTGATTTTATAGACCAACATCCGGAAGCATTCATCCGGGGTAAGGAAAAACCAGGAGGAAAATGATATGAAGATAAGACTAGGTTTTCAGAAAGTACTGGTGATGTTTTTTGCTGGAGCAGTGCTCATCAGCGGATGCGGCTACAGCCCGCCTTCAAGCTTCTATCTTTTGCAATCCATGCCGGGCATAGAGAAGGTCAAGCAAACCTCCATTACGGGGCAGGGACTTGCAATTTGCGTCGGGCCAGTCATGCTTCCCAAATACCTTGACCGCCCCCAAATCGTAACCATTACCAGGACAAGCGAGGTTAAGCTGGCTTCGTTCTATCGCTGGGCTGAACCCTTGCAGGACAATTTCATTGGGGTGCTAGCCGAGAATCTTTCGCAGCTCTTGGGGACTGACCGGATCATCATCTTTCCCCGGGAAAGCGCTTCATCTTCTGATTATCAAATAATGGTAACGGTTATCCGTTTTGATGGTGAGGCTGGGGGCAATGCGGTTTTAAGTGCCCGCTGGAGTATTTATGGAAAGGGTGGAAAGCAAGAACTGGTTTCGAAAAAAACGGATCTCAGCGAGCCAGCAGGGGCGGAAGGGTACGAAGCATTGGTGTCTGCCCAGAGCCGGGCGATTGCGGGGTTGAGCAAGGAAATCGCGGGAGCGATAAAAGCGTTTGGGGCAAGTGAGGCTCGTTAACGAAGGCTAGGGGCTAAGTATTAGTAGGGCGGGAGGAATATGAACAATAAGAGCAGAAGTGATTTTACTGATACCCAAAAAACTACCTACTGATAAATCTTGATAAGGTAAGAGGTGGTGATTAGGGTGCAGATTCAGGAGACGCGAATAAAAAAGGGAAGTTAAGAGGCAATAATACATCAATGGATTTTCGAAAAGGCTTTGCAACAATTTCATTTTGGCTTGCGTTACCTTTTGGAATAGCCTGTGGTATTTTCATGGCCATTAAAGCAGGAAACCCCTTTGTGTTTATTCTGGGTCTTATGGTGGGACTGGTCTTTATTATGGCGGTCTATGTTTTACTTGCCCTTATCTTGGTGCCCGCGATAAAATTTTTTTTGGAAAACCTTAAAAGGGAAAAAGAGCCTAAATTTTAAGGTGCCGCTCTTTTTTGGTGTGATTTATAGGGTTATTATTTCGTTTATGGGAAGAGGAGCGTTCATGAAAGCAATTCTCAGCATCGGCAGGCATATTGCTGCTAGCGGCCTCCCCAGTCGGGAACATTGCTAACTTCTTCATGCTGATCGTCAACGCCAATTTCGCTTTGTCAGTCAGCCTGAACACCCTCTCCTGTTTACTGTCATTTGTGATTATGGAAGTGCCCTTCGAGCTTATTGGATGAATATCTCCCGCAAATCGATTGCCCTTACAGAGGGAAATACCCTTCGTTTATTTTTCTTTAATTTTTAAAAATACTGTGGTATCATACCAAAAAAAAACACGATTACCCAAATGATTTGAGTATCCTTTCCGCGAATGTGAGGTGACGTGCATCAAAGATTTTTTGTTTCTAACGGGAAGAGATCGCAAACCGCGACCGAGTCTTTCATGAGGGG
>Ga0182021_10012531_pt1 | contig 10076 bp, 7 predicted proteins | sample 612E3MmetaG_FD_120493 | JGI IMG/M metagenome (GOLD analysis project Ga0182021, IMG submission 120493) | Permafrost microbial communities from Stordalen Mire, Sweden - 612E3M metaG (Illumina Assembly) | ecosystem: Environmental > Terrestrial > Soil > Wetlands > Permafrost | place: Sweden... | reverse complement strand
GCCGTTGCCGTTGGCAATGAAGAGATTGCCGCCGATCTGGGAATTGAGGCCCGTACCGCCGGAGTCGCCGAGGGCGAAGGAATCAGACCCTTCACCATTGAGGACCGTAACGTCGTTCTGGACGGAGCTATAACGGATCTCGGTCTTGGAGCCGCCGTCGCCGTTGTTGATGTAGAGACTGCCGAGGACGCCGTCGCCCTCGCCCCAGTTGCTCTGCTTGTACTCGTCCTTGCCGGCGCCGTTGAGCACGGTGACGTTGCCGGTGACCGTGGTTTCCTTAATCTCGGTCTTGGAACCTCCGTCGCCGTTGGCGATGAAGAGACTGCCGCCGATGCCGTCGCCGGAGCTCCAGTTCTTGAGGGTGAAGTCGTCCTTGCCGGCGCCGTTCAAGACCGTCACGCCACCGGCCACCGTGGTGTTATGAAGGTAGGTGTTGGAGCCGCCGTCGCCGTTGAGGAGGGTAAGACTGCCCCAGATTTCACCGCCGGTAAGCGTGAAGTTGTCGAGGCCGAGGCCGTTGGAGACGAAGACGCTTCCGTCGATGCTGGTGGGGTCGATGGCGAGGGTGTTGTCGCCGTCGCCGCCGAACACAAACAAGGAACCCGGAATCATAGCGTCACTCACCGCGATAGTGTCATTGCCGTCGCTCATGAAGGCCCAGATATCGCCGTCCACGCCGGGGAATGAGACGGGCGTGCCGGCGGCGACGCCGTTGACGGTGGTGCCGGACTGGCCTGTGATGGTCAGACCGGAGGGCGTCTGGATGAGGATGCTGTTGTCGGCGGTGTCGCCGTTGATGAAGAGGCTAGCGCCGATGGGGGTCACAAGGACGTTGCCGCTGAGGAGGAGTCTGGGTTCGAGGGGCTCCATCACGGGAAAGGCCCCTTGCAGAGACGGGCGATTTTTCATGCTACCTCCGTTGATCATGATGCGACCTCCTATCGAATGTTGGTCCGCGGACCTGTCCCCCGTGCAGCGTGACGGAACGCACGACGTGCCTGTGCAAGAAATGTTGTGGTGAAAATACCTTGTTCGGGTCGCGGGTGCAAGCGAAACCTCTTATTTCTTTCTGGAAATCGGGCGTTCGCCCGCATAGTCCCGAGACAAATCTTTACAAACGGGGGGAGTTCTGCTATATTAAGCGTCTCGCAAATGACGTTGGCGCGGTGTAACTAATGAACCAGCAGAGAGTTAGGGCGGACAGGGCGTGACGATGGACATGCAAAGGACGACAAACGAGTCGCTGGGGAACCAGCCGAGCAAGATGCTAGCGTGGGTTCGAGCGGTGATGTTGGCCGGGTTCGTCGCGCTGGCGGCAGGCATGTATTGGCTGGACTGGCGAGGGACGTCGCTGGGACACATCTCGGAAACGGCGACGGTGGCGTATTTTCTGTGTCTTGTGTTCACGTCGGCGGCGGCGTTCGAGTTAGCGGCGCTGATCATCCAGGCGATGATCCGGTTCCAGCGCGGGGCGGTGGGCGAGGTGAAGATGCTCACGGGGTTCGCGCGGGTGGTGACGGCGCTGATCGTGGCCGTCGTGTTTATATCGGTCACGGGCAAACTGCAGGCGATCGGGGCGGTGGTGGGGGCGTTCGCCGGGATGCTGCTGGGGTTTGCACTGCAGGCGCCGATCAGCGGGATGGCGGCGTGGGCGATGGTGACGATCAAGCGGCCGTTCCGCGTGGGCGACCGCGTTCTCTTCCCGTCCATCACCCTCTTAGGCGACGTGCTGGAAGTGGGTCTCATGTACACCAAGCTGGACCAGGTGGGAGGGTCGATCGGGTCGGAGGAGGCGATCGGGCGGCACATCCTGATCCCGAATGCGATGCTCTTCAGCCAGGTGGCGATCAACTACACCCCGCAGCACCTAGCGGCGTATTTCCTGGACGAGGTGGTGATCCGACTGACGTACGACTCGAACTGGGAGGCGGCGGAGAAGATCCTGCTGGACGCGGCACGGGCGGTGACCGAGAACATCATCCGCGAGACCGGGAAGGACCCTTACATCCGGTCGGACATCTACGATTACGGGGTGTACATGCGCCTGAGGTACATGACGGTGGCGATGGACCGTCCGCGGGTGTCGCACGAGATCCTGAAACGGGTGTTCCTGGAATTCCAGCGGAACCCGCAGGTGGACTTCGCGATCCCGTTCCTCTATTCCTACCGCAAGGGAATGGAGATGGCGACGCGAGGCACGATGGGGCCCGAACCGATCGTCGAGATCACGATGGACAACATCGACGACGCGCAGGAACACGTGGCGATATCCGAGGAAGAGCAGAAGGGGATCGAAGAACTAGCGCAGCGGATCCAGAAGATGGGACTCTTGCAGCCGATCGTAGTGCGACGGGTGGGGGCCGGCCGGGTGGAGCTGGTGGCGGGACGATTCCGACTGCTAGCGTGCAAGCGTCTGGGATGGAAGGTGATCCCGGCTATCGTGCGAGGGGGGAGACTCGCGAGCATGGACTCGCTCGAGGGGACGGAGTAGCCCCTTTGGGGAATGACGAAATCCGAATGACTAATGACGAATCAATGACGAAACGGCAAATGACGAGTAACCCCCTCACCCTAACCCTCTCCCGGAGGGAGAGGGAAACAGTAGAAACAACTGCCCTCCCTCACCCTGACCCTCTCTCCCGATGACATCGGGACTCGGAGGCCTCGCCGGAGGAGGGAGAGGGGAAAAAGCAACCCCTATCCCCCCTACCAACCGAAGCAGGAATAGGCGCAGCGCCATTGGGACGGACGCTCGGCGGCAATCTTCGAGAAAGCAATCAAGGTGTAAGAGGTGGTGCGCAGGTCCACGTAGTCGGTGGGCACGGTGGTCTTGTCGCAGCGCTTCGCCATGTCCTCCCCGATATACCCTCCGTGAAGCAGCGGTTGCTTCGGGTCCCGATATTGCAGGTCGAGGACCGCGCGGGTGAAGCGGCGGATGGCCGGGAGGTATTTCGGGTCGCGGGTGAGACGGTAGACGCCGGCGAGCTTGTCCGACTGGTCGACGTGGTGATAGCCTCTGAGTCAGCGGCCCACCGAGTGGCGCCACGTTTCGATGAAGAACAGGGGGCATTTCAAGGAATTTCGGAGGAGGCCGGCGGGCGGGAGAGCGGCCGTGGGTCGTTTTCGCTTGACAGGAAGAGGGGTTTCGGATAGATTTGCGGTGTTGCGCCGAGGTGGCGGAATTGGCATACGCGCTAGGTTCAGGACCTAGTGGGGTCAAACCCGTGCAGGTTCAAATCCTGTCCTCGGCACCATGAGAATCCAAGACACCCGCCTTCGCCCGGTAGCGTGAGTCCCTTGGGGCGGGGAGGAAGGGCGCCTTCTTCAACCCCGACTAACATTGGGGCAGAGGCTTCCGCCTACGCCAAGGCTACGGCGGACAAGTCGGCGGGTTTCGCCTTTTTTTAGAGAAGCCTCCCGACGGGTCGGGACTGGAGGCTTCACTGTTGCGAAGGTCCCTTGTAGTTTCGGTCCCGCCGGCAAGGGGACGGAGCGGAATTCGCAATAGCGCCTACCGGGCGTTCCGATGAGTCGGGACGCCCGGTCTGTTTTTGCCGGTCTGTCGGACTTGACAGAAAGCGCACAGACGCCTATAGTACCCAGGCATGGAGGAGACCGGATGAGCGTTTCCGCCTGGTGCAAGGCGACCGTTGGGCTTTTGTGGACAGTGGTCCTGATGGGCGCGGCGTCGAGCGTGAACGCCCAGGCGGCGGAGACTCAGGCGGCGCGGCTCTTGGCGGCGGCCCGGAAAGCCATCCACGCGGGCTCCGCCACGGACGCCATGCAATCCCTCGAAATGCTGAAGAAGCTCTTCCCTCAAACCCCCGAAGCGGACCAGGGCGAGAAACTCCTCACGCAGATTTCGTCGCTCGAAGTGCTGATGGACTGCAGTCACGAGTGGCGCGGCGACGTCCAGACGGTGGCGTCGTACCTGAAGCAGAGCGGAATCGGGGTGACAATCAGCGACGCGTCGCTGGATCACATGAAGGACCGGTTAGCGGATTACGAAGTGGTGCTCGTGTGGCAGGAAACGGCGAGCCTGTCGTTCACCGACCCTGAAATCCAGATGCTGAAGGAGTACGTCAATAAGGGCGGACGACTGCTGGTCATCGGGACGACCCAAACGCTGGCGCCCTACCCGGTGAGGAAGGTGCTGGACGCGCTGTCGTGTCCGCTGCGCAGCCCGCAGACGCAGGCGAGCTACGGGGACGGAAAGGTGAAGTTCTTCGATAACACGGGGCTATTCAAGCAGCCCCGCCTGGGAGACGCGCGCGAAAGCCAGGAGGAAGTCGTGGAAGTCTTCCAGCGGCTGATGCCCTACGAGGCGGTGAACAGGAGCAAGGTCGACGATTACGTGAAGCCCGAGGAGACGGAAGAAGCGGGGCCGATCCGGATCGAGGCGAGTTGGAGGCTGAGGCCTTCGGCGGACCGCACGAAGGAACTGCTGGGGAAGGTGCTGGAACAGGTCCGCGTGACGTACAAGGACGAGTTGGCGGAAGGGATGACGGTGCGGCTGTTGCCGCGGGCGTGGTCGGGGTGGGCGGGCGGGATGGTGTTCTCGTCGGGGGCGTTCGAGGGACTGCCGGAACAGGCGCGACAACTGTCGAAGGCCGTCGCACTCTACGGGCTTTTCCCTGAGGGGAAATGGATCAGTTATCCCCCGTGGATCACGAACGGATGGTGCGACCTGGTGGGACTGCGGACCTGCTTCAAGGTGGGGTTCAAACTGGAAGCGGAGGCGATGCGCAAGGAGCTGATGGACGCTTACAAGCCGAACCCTGCGAAGCCGGACGGCATCGACCTGTCGGTGAGCGCGGCGGGCGAGTCGAGGCCATACATCGGCAAGGCCCAGTGGGTGCTGGAGACGGTGGAGACGAACCATAGCAAGGAGACGCTGGCCCAACTGCGTCGGACGCTCAAGAGGTATGCGGCCGCCGGGAAGATGCCGGAGTCCATATCCACGCGCAACATGATTTTCTACCTGAGCCAGGCGCTGGGTCGGGACCTGTTCGGCTTTTTCCAGGCCATCGGGACGAGCGTGATAGCGGTCCCGCTGGATTATCACGAGCTGGAGAAACCGGAGAAGAAGTGAAGAGCCGCCGGGAGGGAAAAAAAGCGATATTTCCGGCTCGGGGATTTGACCAAGGGGCCGTTCGCGGGGTATAGTATAAGTGGAGCCCGATAAGTCCTGCACAGAAGGAGGGGCTGATGAAACTTGGGAACAGGGATGAAGAGGCGATGCGGCGCAAATTTTCACAGATGATGGTTGCCGGACACGTGGACAAGCATAATGTCCAGCCGGCAAAGGGAAGCAGCAAACTACCCAACATAAGGAGGCTGCCGAGGCATTGATCTAGAACAATTTGGGAGTTGCGTCACGGGACGCTTCCAGGCTACCCCCTAAAAGCAGTGGTTCCAGAAGAGCCATACGGGCGAGATGAAAAGCCCACAGGTGAAGCGATAGGGCGGGGACCTGAAGGCGTCCCGGATTTTTTGTACGGAGAGTTGGCTCTCTTGAACACATGGCAAGAATGCGAGAATCCTTCGCGTTGGAGGCGCGCCCCCTCACCCTTTCCCTCTCCCGGAGGGAGAGGGGATCCAAAAGGAATCAACGCCGATTTGGCGGCAGTCGTCATGGGGAGAGCGGGGTTTCGACTTTGCCCGGGATCGTTCCGGGATGGTCGCCCGCGGGGTAATCGAAGACGTCGTCGGCACCTTTCTCCCGAACCATGTTCGCGAGCATCCAAGAGACCTTGATGCAGAAGGGACCGGCACGCTTGCCGAAGTAGTCCTGAACCCGCTCACCGAAGGTGAGGCCGGGCCACATCCCCCCCATGTCGTATTCCTCGCGTGCGAGGACGTATCCGAGGGAATAGTCGTTGGAGTGTCCGAGGATGAAGACGTGGTCGCGGCGGACGTAACGCTTGAGCTCCCAACCGAGGCGGTTGGAGAGGTCGCAGGGGAACATGAAGAGATAGGCGTGGTTGACGCGGGTGGCCTGGAAGACGGTCTCGCGGGGCAGCATCACCCAGTTTGCGACGCGGGAGAGGCACCAGTCTGGGATGATGGAGAGAATGCGGGCGAGGAGCCACGGACGCTGCTCGGGGAAGAAGTGCGCGTCGGGGGCGGGCAGCGCGACCTTGACGAGCGCCGACGAGAGGTCGATGGTGTCCTCGAACTTCATTCCCGCCTCGGCCTGGGCGACGAATTCATAAAGCATGTCGGCCTGCATGGCGACCTCGGCGAAGGCCGGGTCTTTGATCCCGCGGTAATTCTCGCGGGGCCGGGGGCTCGTGGACCGGACGCTTCCGGCGGCGCCCTGGAGGAAGAGGGCGACCGCGCCGGGGTGCCGGGCCTCGAGGAGCCGGGAGAGCGCGCCCGGATACTCGCCCGAGAGACGCTTGGCGGTTTTGTGCATGAGGGTAGTGGGATGCGCGCCGAAGTTGACGACGCAGGCGATGGCGCCGCCGTCTTTCGCGTTGACACGGATGACCCCCACCTCTTCATCGACGGGCGGGGCGAGGCCTGTGACGGGGTCGGCGTATCTGCGCTGCTTGAGCACGTAGCGGGTGGGAGCGTCGCCGATGCCGATGAGCGCGGGACGCATCGCTTCGACCGAAGCCTCGACCGCATCCGCCGCGCGAGCGATGAGAAAAGCAAAGAACTCGGGACTGTACTTGCCCATGAAGGACCCGCCAAACCAGAGGTCCCAGAAGTTGCCGGGGCCGGCGTGGGTGTGCGAGGCGTTAAGCGTGACATGGACATGTTTCAGGCCGCGGCGGGCAAGCTCCTCCTGGACCGCCGGGAGCATCGTCGGAGGGATAACGAGAATCTCCATGCTGACGACAGACACAACCTCGGGCGAACCGGATGCGCCGAGGGCGAGGGACCTGGCGTAGATATCGTCGGCGACGCCCTCGATGGGGCCCTTCTCGTCGTAGAGATTGAGCGACTCCCACATCTCCCTGGGCGGGGTGATGACCCTCTTGGCCGCGCCGGCGAGAAGGTCGCCGGAGAAGTCCACGCGCTCTTCCTTCAGCACATGGACGCTCAGCGGGCGCTCCGGGATGAGACTGAGCGCGATGCTCACGAGGAGGTAGACGAGGAAGACGCGCCAGAGACGATGGAGGCAGCCGCGGCGCGGCCTGGGGGATTTCGCAGGCGAAGCGACATTCTGCGAGGCTTCAGTCATTTTAGTTCTCTCCATGCGAGTTTAAGTTTCCATCGCGAGGCATTATGCGAACTCGCGATGAAATAGACCTGAATCCGGGCAGAAAAAACGTCCGTCACAGGGCGGGGGCGTCATTCGCCGGTCAATAGCCCGCCAGGTGCAGGGCCATCGCAACGGCGGCGGCGAAGAGACAGTAGAAGCCGAAGAAATGCCACCGTCCCCGCTCGAGCCAACTCGACAGCCATTTCAACGCAAGCAATCCCGCCGCGAAACTGCACACGAGACCCAGCAGACCCGGAAGAAAGAGGTGTGCGAGCGACCCCATGTCGCGGGGTGTGTCACCCTGCGACGTGACGAGGCGACGGGCCTCCCAGACAAGCGCGGGCGGAGTGAGGATGACGGCGAGCGCGAAGCTGAACTCCTCGATGCGTCTACGAGCTCCGCCCAAGACCATCCCGGTTGAAATGGTCGCTCCGGAGCGGGAGAAGCCGCGGAAACAGACGCTCAGACCCTGGACGGCTCCTATCCACGCCGCGTCACGGGTCCCGATCGTTTCGTCGGGGGCTTCGGCGGCGGCCAGGCTCTTCCGTCCCGCATAGAGAATCAAAAGGCCGACCAGGGCGAGGGAAAGAGCGATCAGGGGCAGGTTGCCGAACAGCGTCTCGATTTCGCCCTTGGGTGCGTTCCGCAGAAACCCATATTTGATGAGGGCCATGATGGACAATGTCACGACGGCGGTCAATGCCGTGGAGAGGACAAGGGGCACGGCGTGCCGCCAGGCCGCTGAGCGCGAGGCGAAGTAGGTCGCCTTCCAGCTTTTCCAGAAGTATACGATGACGGCGAACATCGTCCCGGTGTGAAGCATGACGAGGAGCATGGTCATTTCGGGCGAGCGCGGGTCGAGGCCGAGGAGTTTACCCACCATGATTACGTGTGCCGAACTGGAGACGGGAAGCAACTCCGTCAACCCCTGAACGACCGCCAGGACGACGATGACGAGAATCGACATTATGATGTTCTCCTTTGGGAAACAACCGCGCTCAGAAAGTCGCAAGTCGACAAGTCGACAAGTCGACAAGTCCCCCCTCACCCTACCCTCTCCCCCTGAAGCGGGAGAGGGTGAAGAAGCAAGTGGATCCGCCCTCCTCCGCCTTTAACCACCAGCGGGGTTGTTCTGATATTCGCGCGGCCCAGGTCAGGTTTCCTTCAACCATCGAGCGACGTCGGCGGCCCAGTAGGTGATGATGAGGTCAGCGCCGGCGCGGCGAATGCCGGTGAGGACCTCCATGACGACCTTGCGCTCGTCGAGCCACCCGCGCTCGGCGGCGGCCTTGACGGCGGCGAACTCCCCGCTGACGCTATATGCGGCAAGCGGGACGGCGAAACGGTCCTTGGCGCGACGGATGACGTCGAGGTAGGCGAGCGCGGGCTTGACCATGACGATGTCGGCGCCTTCGTCGATGTCGAGGGCGATTTCGCGGAGCGCTTCGTCGGCGTTGGCGGGGTCCATCTGGTAGTCGCGCCGGTCGCCGAACCTGGGAGCGGACTCGGCGGCTTCGCGGAAAGGTCCGTAGAAGGCCGAGGCGTATTTTGCGGCGTAGGACATGATGGGGGTATCGGCGAAGCCGGCGGCATCGAGGGCGCGGCGGATGGCGGCGACGCGGCCGTCCATCATGTCGCTGGGGGCGACCATGTCGGCTCCGGCGCGGGCGTGGGAGACCGCCTGCTTTGCGAGGAGTTCGAGCGTGCGGTCGTTGTCGACGACCTTGCGGCCGCGGCACTCGACGACGACGCCGCAGTGCCCGTGGTCGGTGTATTCGCAGAGGCAGACGTCGGTGATAACGAGCATGTCGGGGGCGGTCTTGCGGATGGCGCGAAGGGCCTGCTGGATGATGCCGGCGTCGTCGCAGGAGGCGCTTCCGGTGTCGTCCTTGGTCTCGGGTATGCCGAAGAGAAGGACGGCGGGGACGCCGAGGGCGTCGAGTCCGGCGACCTCCTTGGCGAGCTCATCGACGGAGAACTGGAAATTGCCGGTCATGGAGGGGATGGGCCGGCGTAGTTTCTTGCCGGGCCGCACGAAAAGCGGCATGACGAGACGGCTCACGTCGAGGGTGGTTTCGCGGACGAGCGCCCGAAGACGCTCCGTCGCGCGCAACCGCCTCATCCGGCGCACCGGAAATCCACTCATGCCAACTCCTTGCTCATCGGGCAAACCATATTAACCACAGAGGACACAGAGGTCACAGAGAACAAAGGCAAAGGCGGAAAATCCAGGGGGAAGAAACAGCAGGAACAAGCCTGGGGTAGACTCACGTTTCCACCGTTTCTTTGACCCCAATTCTCCGCTGTTCTATTCTCTGCGTCCTCTGCGACCTCTGCGACCTCTGCGGTTCCAAAGTATCCTATAGCAGTGACGGGCCCAAGCAGGCTCCACACTGACTGTAGCACAAGCCGACGGACATGTAAACGGCTAATTCGGCGGATGACGGCGAGAGGCATCTTGCGCAACCCGGTGGGGCGTTTGGCGTTGAAACGTGCGGGAGGCGGTGGGATTCGATGCAGCGCTGGGGAAGGAGGGGAAGTTTGAGAAGAAACCAGCGGGGAAGTGAAAAAGCAGTTTAACCGCAAAGGTCGCATCCCGATAGATCGGGACGCAGACGAAGGACGCAAAGGAAAACAGCGGCAATTAGGGTTCAACAGCAGCACAGAGAGCGGCAATCCGCAGGAAGAAAAAGAACACTGGCGGACAAGCCGCCAGTGGCACAAAGAGAAGACGCCCCCTTGTCGTCCCCCGACAAGTCGGGGTCTTCAGAATGACATCCCCATCCTCCGGCGCACGAGGCGTCACCTGGGCGCGGAGGTGGCGAGGGGGGATTCGAGCAGCACCCTCACGATGTTCGCCGGC
>Ga0182021_10012530_pt1 | contig 10076 bp, 8 predicted proteins | sample 612E3MmetaG_FD_120493 | JGI IMG/M metagenome (GOLD analysis project Ga0182021, IMG submission 120493) | Permafrost microbial communities from Stordalen Mire, Sweden - 612E3M metaG (Illumina Assembly) | ecosystem: Environmental > Terrestrial > Soil > Wetlands > Permafrost | place: Sweden... | reverse complement strand
TTTAATGTTTAATGTTTGTTCTGGATCTTTTTACAAAATATCCGGCGGCAAGAAAGCGGCGGCGACGTCTTTGGCGATTGCGCCTTCTTTTATAAGGTCGCGTAAATTTTGCGAAAGGGTGAACATGCCGGATGACAAGCTGGTTTGCATGACGTTGGGAATTTGCGCCACTTTGTTCTCGCGGATTAGGCTCCCCACCGCCGGCGTGTTGATGAGAATTTCGCGAGCCGCCACCCGCCCCCCGCCTTCGCGCGGCAAAAGATGCTGGGAAATGACCGCCTTTAGCGAGAGCGCCATTTGCGAACGGATTTGCGACTGCTGAAACGGCGGGAAGACATCGATGATGCGATCGATCGCCTGCGCGGCCGACGGTGTGTGTAGGGTCGAGAGCACCAAGTGGCCGGTCTCGGCGAGGGTGAGGGTCGTGGCAATGGTCTCGGGGTCGCGCATTTCGCCGACCATAATCACGTTGGGGTCTTGGCGCAGAACATGCTTGAGGCCGTCGGCAAAAGTATGCATGTCGCCGCCCAATTCGCGCTGGGTCAGCTTTGCTTTTTTGGAGGAAAAAAGAAATTCAATGGGGTCTTCGAGGGTCGTGATCGAAACCGGCTGTTCGTTGTTAATGCGTTCGATCATTGAGGCGAGCGTCGTTGATTTTCCGCTCCCGGTGGGACCGGTGACGATCACGAGCCCGCTGTGGCCGAGAATAAGGTCGGCCACAATATCGGGGAGGAGCAGTTCGCGAAACGACGGAATGACCGACGGAATAACGCGAGCGACCAAAGAAACATTGCCGCGCTCATAGCAAACATTGACCCGAAAACGCGAGCCGCTCAAATCGTAAGAAAAATCCAAATCGCGGTCGCGTTCAAACCGTTCGCGCTGTTCCGAGGTTAAAACGCGCCAAAGCAGTCCCTCGATCATCTTAGTGTCAACCGCCGGTTCGTCGGTGCGCACCAAAATGCCGTCGATGCGCAAGACCGGCGGCAGACCGACGGCCAAATGCAGGTCGGACGCCTTGTTGTCTAAAGCCAATTTTAGGATGCTTCCAAGCTCGATCATAGTTCCTTTTTATTATACCCCATCTACCAGCCTTTCGCCTTAATCCCGTTTTCCGCCGCCTGAACCTGGGCTTCTTGCTTCGAGCTGCCTTCGCCTTCGGCCACCAGATCGTCGTTCAGGTAAACCCCAATCTTGAACCACTTGTTATGATCCGGACCTTTTTCATCGACAACACGGTAAGTCGGCGTAACGCCGGCCACTTCTTGCGACGCTTCTTGAAAACGGCTCTTGGGGTCGAGGTAAAGTTTATGTTCGAGAATGTACGGCAATTTGACCAGCACGCGCTCGGTGATGAATTTCTTTGCGACGTCGTATCCCCCATCGAGGTAAATCGCGCCGATGATCGATTCGAAAGCGTTCGCCAAAATATATTGCCGCGCCTTGGTGCCGGTATCCTTGCTCTCGCCGCGCGAAAGAAAAAGATAATCCTCGGCGCCCATGTCTTTGCATATCGCCGAAAGGGTGTTGGCGTTTACAAGCGCCGCGCGCCAGTTGGTCATGTCGCCCTCGGGGTTGGGATAATTGCTGTAGAGATGCTCGGTTACGACGAGCTCAAGAACGGCATCGCCCAAAAATTCCAGCCGCTCATTATGCCCCAAGCGAAAATCAGGGTGCTCGTTCAGGTACGAACGATGGACCATCGCCTGATTCAACAAATCGATGTTCTTGAATTTAGCTCCAAGCTTTTCTTCAAGCCCGGAAAAATCTTTGTCTTCGGCCATACCGTTTGCCGAATGTCGAATATCGAATGTCTAATGTCGAATTACCGGCGCCAGGCGTCGGCGAATTAGTCATTAGTCATTAGACATTAGACATTCAAAAAAATAATAAGTAACTATTCAGTTGGTGTTTGCAACGGCGCCTCATCAGCGATAACCGGCGCATCTTCCTTTTTCTTCGGCACTGATTTGTCGATCTCTTTCAATTCGCCGCCCGCGACCATGTCCTTGAAGATCGCGCCCAGCACGCCGTTCACGAAACGGCCGGATGATTCGCCGCCAAAAGTTTTGGCCAGCTCAATCGCCTCGTTGATCGCGACTTTCGATGGAATGTTGGGCACCCACTTGAGTTCGTAAACGCCGATGCGCAGAATATTACGATCGACGACCGTGATCTGCTCAATGGGCCACTCGGGCGCGTAGTGCGTAATAATCCCGTCGATCTCCGCCTGCCGCGCCAGCACGCCGTCGATCAGTTCTTTGATAAAGCCCGGGTCTTCGTAGGTGGGCGCAAATTCGCTAATGCTGTGGCTGATAATTTCAGCCAAAGCCTCCGGAGCATTTTTCCGGAAGTCATACTGGTAAAGCGCCTGCATGGCAATTGTGCGGCCGAGATGTCGATTGGACATATCACGAAAGAGCGAATGACTAATTTCGAATGTCGAATTCTTCTCCCCCTCTCCTTATCAAGGAGAGGGTAGGCCCGCCCCGCGAAGCTTCAGCGGAGTGGGGGAGAGGTCGGTTTCTACTTCGCAGCCTTCTTAACCCCCTTGGCTTTGGTCACTTGGCGCCCTTGATAAGTGCCGCAAAAAGCGCACGCCGTGTGCGGGCGCACCGGTTTGGCGCACTTGGGGCACTTGGTAAGCTGGGCCGGCGTAAGCGCAAAATGCGCCGCGCGGCGGCGCTTGTGAGACGATGTTCGGCGATGGCCTGGTAATCCCATAGTTTTAGTTAATCATAATACCGCATTTCTGCGGTTTTGTAAAGTGTCTTACTTATACTATATAAGCCCTTTTCTGGCAACTCCACCCCGTTTACGAGGTTGAGCCTCGAGAAAACAATGGATACATATCTACGAACCGAACACGCCGTCGACGTATTGGGCGAGCTGTTCCAACTCTTGATGCTTTGAGGCTTTTTGCGCGTCGTCCATGTTCTCTTCGGGGCCGGAAGACTCTTCGACGTAAGAACGCAAGAAGGCTTGACTTTTAACATCAATTTTAAGCCAAAAATGTAGGATATTCTTCGAGCGCGGTCGAGAAGACCTTAAATTCGATAAATTCTCGACCTCGCTTCGGCTTCGCTCGAATAATATATATTTTCATGCTATGATGAATATATCAAACAACTCCCTGCGATCTGACTGACTATGACGCCTTGAGCGAAAAAACGCTTGGGGCGTCATTTTTTATGCGGTTGCTACAAACCTGCTTATAACCTAAACTTTATTCATCATTACGAACCAATATGTCAGAAGAAAATAATAAGTTAATCGCGATCTTTGAGGATCACCCCGTCCGCCGGGCGTGGGTGGAAAAAGAGGAAAAATGGTATTTTTCGGTTGTGGATATAATTGCCATTTTGACCGATAGCATCGACCCCAGAAAATATTGGAACAAACTATCTCAAAGGCTTCGTGACGAAGGCAGTGAGGTGGTGACAAAATGTCACCAACTGAAAATGATGGCTTCGGATGGTAAAAAGTATCTAACGGACGCCGCCGATGTTGAAACCGTCTTTCGTCTCGTCCAATCAATCCCCTCGCCCAAAGCCGAGCCGTTTAAACTTTGGCTTGCCAAAGTCGGTTATGAACGAATGCAAGAAACGGTCGATCCGGAACTGGCCGTGGCGCGCGGGCGAAAAACATGGCAGATGATGGGTCGAAGCAAAGAATGGATCGAGCGACGGATGCTTGGCGTGGAGGTCAGGAACAAATTGACCGATTACTGGGCCGGACATGGAATAGACAAACGGGAGGAATTCGCCATGCTCACCAATATCATTCATAAAGAATGGAGCGGTCTCTCGGTTAAGAGCCACAAAAATCTGAAGGGGCTCAAAACGCAAAACTTGCGCGACCACATGGATGAAGCGGAAATAATTTTTACCGCGCTCGCCGAACTTTCGACGCGCCACATCTCTGAAAAAGAAAAGGCCGATGGCTACGCCCCCAACGAAAACGCCGCGCATAAAGGCGGCCGAATTTCGGGCGACGCTCGCCGCGCACTCGAAAAACAGACCGGGCAAAAGGTGGCCAATTCCGGGAATTTTTTATCGACAAAAGCGCCAAAAGAATTAATCTAAATAACAAACATTATGACTACAAAGAATAAGGTTCGCCGCGCGGAGAAAAAAACTAATTATAAAAAGAACGAGTTTTATTTTGACGATTGCGTCATCTGCCGCGCCATGGCCAAAGCCGACGCAGAGGATCGCACCATGACGCTCGAAGAAACAATAGCGCTGTTTCGCAAGGCGGGCGGAACGGTCATGGCGGAATAATTTAGTATATAGTAAGGTAGTGCCATGAAAATCGCTTTGGTGCATGACCATTTGGTGCAGGATGGGGGGGCGGAAAAAGTGCTGGCGGCGCTACAAAGTTTGTATCCGCAAGCGCCGACTTTTGTGCTTTTTCACGACGAAGAACGCGCCAACCCCGCGTTCCTCAAAAAAGATATTCGCACCAGCTGGCTCCAGAAAATTCCCGGCGGCGTCGAACATTACCAGTGGTTCTTGCCGTTCATGCCGCACGCCGTTGAAACCATGGACCTCTCGGGGTACGACGTTGTTATTTCTTCGTCATCGGGTTTTGCCAAAGGCGTCATCACGCCCGAACATGCGCTCCACTTGTGCTACTGCCACACGCCGACCCGCTACCTGTGGAGCGACACGCACTCGTACCTTGCCGACCTTAAACGCGGGCCCATTGTCAAAGCCGCCGTGCGCTCGCTTCTGCCGCGCCTGCGGCTGTGGGACAAAGCCGCGGCTGACCGCGTTGACATATTCATCGCCAATTCGCGCGCCGTTGCCAAGCGCATCGAAAAATATTACCGCCGCCCCTCCGAAGTGATCTACCCGCCGGTCGAACTGGAAAAATTTAGCGTTAGCAACAGGCCGGGAACATACTATTTGATCGGCGGACGCGCCACTCATTACAAACGGTTTGATATTGCCGTTGACGCTTTTTCCCGACTCGGAATTCCTTTGAAGGTTTTTGGCGCCGGCCCGGCGCTCGACAATCTGCAACGCCGCGCCAAACCATGCGTGGAATTCGTCGGTGCGGTCAGCGACAAAGAAAAATCCGATCTCTACCGCAACTGTATCGCCTTCATTAATCCCCAAGAAGAAGATTTTGGCATTACCGCCGTCGAAGCCATGGCAAGCGGCCGGCCGGTCATTGCCTACGCCGGGGGCGGCGCGCTCGAAACAGTCGTGCCGGGCGTAACCGGCGAACTTATCGACGAACAAAATTGGGAAACCTTGGGCGACCGCCTCCTCGACTTCAAACCACAAAACTTCGACCCCCTCATAATCCGCCGCCACGCCGAAAATTTCTCGACCGAAAAATTCCAAAAAAATATATCCGATCTCGTTAATCGGGAATACGCCCGCTTTTCCACTACTTGACGCGCAAAAATCGTGTTAGAATGACCGACTATGCCAAGGAAGGACGCGGTTAGTCCAAAACCGCGAGTTTCACGAGTTAAAAAGGCGGCAAAAACGGCTATGCCGATGTCTTTTTTCGTCGCTCCAACCACACCTTTTATCCCCAAGTTCAAGCCGCGCGATTCGTTCATGATAAAAACCGCGGCCAATGCCCCCTCCCCCCATCTCGTTGACCTGCGCGCCATTACCGCGAGCCGGCCGAACGGAACTTTGAAGAAAAAGACCAAAGGCGGCGACCAAAGCTTGACGAGCGTAAATATTCCGCGCACCATTTCCGGCCGTCCGAACGCCGCCCGCTCGTTCAATGAGCTCACCATGGTCGCGTTCGGCCGCTTTCTTTTCGCCATCGCGAAAGCGCTCGTTGTCGGCGCCGGACAGCTCGTCATCCTGCCGCTCACTTTGGGCATGGCGGCCGTGGATCGATTTGATCCCGATCAGATCGTTGCTGAAAAAAAAGAAACCGCTCCGGAAAAAATCCCGGAACGATACGCGCCAATCGAAACGCAACCGGAACCCGCGCGCCGCGCGCCGCGAGCGCCGCGTAAATTCAACATGCGCCGCGCCCTTGTCTCGTTCGCCGGCACTTCGCTCGCCATTATTTTGCCGCTTCAGGGACTGAATGCATGGCGCGCTCTTGAAACAATAAAGGCGCAAGCCGAGAACGCCAACACGACCGCGCTCGGCGCGCTTAACGGCACTTCGTCGCTAAGCGAGGCGCAAACCGCCATCACCGAGGCGCGGCAATCCGTAAATGATCTGGGCAATGTCGCCAATGCCCTGCTCGCGAACGCGCCGGTTGAGGGCGGCGTCTTCCGTTCGGGAAAAGCGCTCTTGGACGCCGGCAGCGATCTCGCGACCGCCGCGACCCTGCTTACCAGGTCGCTCGACTTTGTAAATAATCCTTCACTCGACCTCACGGAAAAACTCGCGCGCGCCGCAGACCTCGCGACCCAAGCGCAACCGCTCCTTGCGTCGGCGCAAAACAAGCTCGCGAGCGCCGATGCGCTTCCCATGGGCGTTGGCGGCAGTCTTGCTTCGCTAAAGGACAAGGTGGCGGCGCTGAACAACCTGACAAACGCGTTCCTCAAAGTCGCGCCCGCGCTCCGCAACGCCTTGGGCGAAACCCAAACGCACCGCTATTTGGTCATCTTCCAGAACAATGCCGAACTCCGGCCGACCGGCGGCTTTATCGGCTCGTTCGCGCTTGTGGACATTGACCGCGGCGCGATTAAGGCCGTCGAAGTTCCGGCCGGCGGCTCTTACGATCTTCAAGGCTCGCTCAAAGCAAGCGTGCTTTCGCCCGAGCCGTTGCGGCTTGTTCGCGCCAAGTGGGAATTTCAAGATGCTAATTGGTTCCCGGATTTTCCGACCAGCGCCAAAAAGCTCATCTGGTTCTACAACCAAAGCTCCGGGCCGACGGTTGACGGCGTGATCGCGATCAACGCCCCCGTGCTAGCCGAACTTCTCGACGCGGTGGGGCCGATCAACATGCCGTCCTACGGCGTGGTCGCGACCAGCACGTCCGTTCTCCAAACGGCGCAAGAAATCGTTGAAAGTCCGACGGCGCGCTCAAGCGGCAAACCCAAACAATTTATCGCCGATCTTATGCCGCTGGTTCTGCAAAAGCTCATGTCCGCAAGCGGCGACCAAGCTGTTAGCACCTTGGCCATTTTCACCAAAGCGCTCCAGCAAAAGGACATTCAGGTGGCGTTTTCCGACAATGCCAGCGAACAAGCCTTTGACAGCCTCGGCTGGACCGGCAAGATCGACCCCATACCGGCCGGGTTTGACTCGGTTGAACTCGTGCGCGCCAACATCGCGGGCGCCAAGACCGACGCGGTCATGTCAACAAAAATCAACCACGAAAGCGTCATTGCTGAGGATGGCAGCGTTACTGATCACGTCACAATAACGCTCACCCATAACGGCCATAAAGGCGATGCGTTTACCGGCGTGCGCAATGTCACTTACCTGCGGCTGTATGTGCCGGAGGGCAGCAAACTCATTCAGGCGAGCGGCGACATTAAGCCGCCGGCGCCGTCGTTTTTCGACATTCCGCCCGAAGGCTGTGCTCCTGATCAAACGCTTGCTACAGTCGAAGGCGCCATTATGCACGATCCCAATAGCGGCGCCGACGTGAACAACGAATTCGACCGCACTGTTTACGGCGTTTGGACGCAAACCGATCCGGGCCAGACCTCGACCGTTTCCTTCGACTATCAACCGCCGTTCACGGTCAACCCGGTCGAGCTCAGCTCGATGACGGTCGCGGAACGACTTGGCTTTGCCGCGATCCCCGCGCCCACCGCGCCCTTCGGCTTGGTGATCGAAAATCAATCCGGCGCCGCGGCAACTGAAATAAATTCAACGCTCAAATTGCCGGTCGGCTGGTATCCGTCGTACGCCTCGCCCGAAGGCATTGCCGCGCCCGACGGCTGGTCGTTCACCTCAAACCTTAATGCAACGAAAGTCATCGGCGCGATAATTTCACGTTAGGTTTCAGGTTTCAGCTTACAGGTTTCAGGAAATCATAAAAATATGGAGGAGAACATTCCTTTGAAGAAAAAACGCGTTGCCACAAAAACCGAGATCGGGCGCGAGCTAAAGGCAATTTACGCGAACGATGAAAACGACGAGCCGGTTGATTTTAAAACCTTCAAGCGCGTCGCGCGGCAAAGGCGCTGGCCAAAGGTGGTCGCCGCCGTGCTCGGCCTTTTTGTTTTAGCCGCGATCGCCTGGGCCGGGATCATGCGCTTTGGCGGCAGTGCGCGCTACGCCGACAATGTCACGCTTTCAATCGACGGCCCCGCTTCGGCGCCGCGCGCCGGCGACGTCAGCACTTGGACGATCCGTTACAAAAATAATGAGGATATCCCTTTGGCCCGCTCCGCCCTTACACTCAACCTGCCGGTCTCGATCACAATCCTTTCTTCAAACCCCACGCTTGTTGACATGACGTCGCGCTCGCCTTCATGGAACATTGGCACCGTCGGCGCGGGCGAAAGCGGCGCGGTTACGGTGAGGGGCCGCGTCCTCGACGCCGTTAACGCATCCATCGCGATCCAAGCGTCGCTTACCTACCGGCCGGCCAACTTTAACGCCGATTTCGAGAAACCCGCCACATGGTCGTCGAAGATCAACGACGCGGCAATCACGGCAACGCTCGCGGGACCCGACGAAGCCGTGCCCGGCGACAACCAAACTTTTATCCTAACCGTTTCGCGCCAAACCGATCTCACATCCGACGCGCTTATTCCCGACCTTAAAATTCATTTTGATCCCGACAATCTTATTGTGATCAAAACGGCCGTCCCGGCTTTTGCCGCGAACAATGACCGAACATGGAGCGTGCCGGCGCCCGCGGCCGGGAAACCGCTGACCTTCACCGTTACCGGCAGCTTTGCCACCAACACGACCGGAAACCAAACGGTCAAAGCCGATGTTGGCACCCGCGCGACAGACGGTGGCTTTATGGAATTCGTCCCCGCCGCCGCATCCGTCAATGTTTTGCCGGGCGATTTGGTGCTGACGATAATTCGAAACGGTTCAAGCGACGATTCAACCGTCGGCTTGGGCGCCGACATGCACGTGTCGGTCGATTATGAAAACGACAGCGTAAAAACAATCACCGATGCCGAAATTGCGCTCACGGCTTCCGGCATGCCGTCCTCGGGCGGGGTTTCGCCGGTCGATTGGAGCACGCTTAACGATATTCGCGGCGGCAAGCGGAGCGGCAATACGATCACCTGGACCAAAAAAGAAATTCCCGACCTTGGCTCGATCGCGCCCGGCGCCAAAGGCTCGATCGACATAAGCTTTAAAACTGTTGCGTCGGTCTTTACCACGAGCGACCGAAATTATGATATTGATCTGTCGGCGCAGGGGCTTATTGGAACGATTGCCGGCAAAAAAAGCGGCAAGACCGTTTCCACGCCGGTCATGCGGACGTTAATCAACAGCGATGTGCGCGTGAGCGCCGCCGCCGGACTTGTCCCCGATTCATTGCCAATAGCCGCCGGACAAACTTCCACCTATCGCGTGGTTTGGGTTATCTCAAACTCGCTTCATGAGGTAAACGGCATCAAGGTAACCGCGCAACTTCCCGACAACGTTTCATTCGTTGCCAAAGGCAATGTTGAAGCCGGTGATCTTGAGCCGCCCGACTCATCGGGAAACATTTCATGGACCCTTGATCGCCTCCCCACTTCATTCAAATCAATCTCCGCCGATTTTACCGTCAGCGTAACGCCATCCGCCGCCGACAAGGGAAAAGACCTGCCGCTCCTCGGCCAAACAACATTGACCGCCACCGACAAAGCCACCGGCGGCTCGCTCGCCAACGCCGCGATCGCGCTCACGACCGCGAGCGGCAATTAGTATCATCGTTGAACGAAAAAACATCTCGCAAAACGAGATGTTTTTTATTGCGCCCGCCAAGAATTCCCGCTCGGCTCGGTTCGTCCGCGAGCGGGTCCGCCCAATCCCGCCGCAGCGGGAGGTGGGCGAAGAACGTAGTATCTACTTTTTGCGCCCATCAAGAATCGAACTTGAATCTCAGGCTTCGGAGGCTTGCGTCCTATCCGTTGGACTATGGGCGCAAAAAATAGACTACGGGCGCATGCGACGCGC
>Ga0182021_10012529_pt1 | contig 10077 bp, 10 predicted proteins | sample 612E3MmetaG_FD_120493 | JGI IMG/M metagenome (GOLD analysis project Ga0182021, IMG submission 120493) | Permafrost microbial communities from Stordalen Mire, Sweden - 612E3M metaG (Illumina Assembly) | ecosystem: Environmental > Terrestrial > Soil > Wetlands > Permafrost | place: Sweden... | reverse complement strand
GTGGTGGTGAGGGCGGAGGGTTGGGTTGGGGGGTGGGGGTGAGGGTGGGAGTGGGGGTTGGGGTGGGGGTGGGGGTGGGTGTTGGGGTGAGGGTTGGGGTGAGGGTTGGCATGTTGAAACAAGTTTTTGATTTACTTGTCGTCCCTCATCCCCAGCCCTTCCCCCGCCTGCGGGGGAAGGGTGCATGCCAGGTTTTTTTACTCCACAACGGGCCGTGTAAACTGAAACTTGCTCATGGCCACGGTTAATAGTGCCGCAGCAATCGACAAAGCCAGCCGCCCGCCGCCGTTGAGAAAATTCATCCAGCCGACAAGAAACGAACTCGCCGTGGGTGCAACGTTGGCCAGTATGATGTCTTCATTACTGCCGAGCAGGACGAGCGGCACATCGAGCATTTCCACCAATAGCAGAAGCGGCACAGCCAGACAGAGCAGCGCAACGCGACGGGAGATGCCGGCAACTGGCCAGGCCGCCAGCAGGCTGAAAATCAGCAGCGCATGCTGCAGGGAATGTCCGGCCAAGGTCGAACTGGTGATGTCGCCGCCCGGATGCAGGAGTTGCCCTGCGACAAAAGTGTATTGCACCAATTTGAGGTTTAGTGAGACGACCGCTTCGCCGCGATTTTCCCGAACCGCCAGACTCTGGATGCGATACTCAGGAGCACACCAGCCGATTTCCCAGCGGTAAAGGGGGAGTAGCGATTCAACGTATTGACGCCCGAATTGCAGCGACAGGGCAAGCAGCACCACGTAGGCTAGCATGAACAGCGCTGCGAATTTAAACAGCGCTTTTTTGTTCATTGCCGCCGGACGCGTTTTCGCTGGTCCACCACAGGAAGAATAGAACGCTCAGCACGATGATCAGTGTAGGCGCGATGATGCCGTGCAACAGTTCGAACCATTTGCGGTCATGCTGGGCGGCAAAAAACAGGGCAATGATACGGCCCTGATTCAGCGCGTAAACAACCAGCGTACCCAGCGCTGCGCCCTTCAGCTTCTGCAACCAGGGCGCATTAAAAGCGACGATGGCGGCCAAAAGCAGGAACACGGTTTCCGTACCTTCGCAGCCGTTGAGTACCGACAGCGATCCGTGCGGCGAGACGATGCGATTCCCTTTGGCTTGAGCACTTGCGTCGGGCGCGATCAGGTTGATGGCGGCGACACTGGGCTGTACGGTGGCGAGATCAATTACCAGATGCTCGGCCAGACTGCCCCGGCTCGCCGAGTAACCGAATTGCATAACAAAGAAAAGCAACAGAAATATCAGGGCGAAGCGCAATTCCCTGGCGCGCAAAAAATACGCCGTGAGTTGTTGTGGCTTGGAGTTGGGAGGATTATTCAAAGTTATGGCAACCTGCGCATTTGCGAAATCGGCCAACCGCATGTGATGAGCTTCAGTTGGAGTTAACTGGAATTTTGATTATCACTGGGTGATGTTGCCGTTACATTGCAGAGCGGGATTGAAATGGGCAAAAACAACTGAGCGCACACTTCGACTTTCAGACCGTAGCCCGGGCCCACCAGCTTATGCTGGTGGGGTTTGCGAACTAGTCAAACCGAACCGGAAATATTTCGATCAAACGCCATTCTTTCGGCGTCGCGCCATCACACCCATCATGCCCAGGCCAGCCAGCATCAGGGCATATGTCTCTGGTTCGGGCACGGCCGACACGCTAAAGCTGACGTTATCGATGGCAAGACCGTGGTCGTTGCCTACGTCGTTGCGCTCAACCCAGCGAATCCACAAAGTGTCGCCCGCGGCCCAGGACGTTGCGACAGTACCGCCCAATCCCAGTACGCTATTGGCAGGAGCGTTACCATCGAGCGCAGCAGCAGTCGTCGTTGCAACCGGTGATATCCAGTTGAAGCTTCCAGCCGGTGCTGTCCAGGACGACACTGATGCAAAGCTGCTTCCATAGCCGTATTCAAGCACCATGGGTTGAGTGCTGGCGTTGCCGCCGTTGCGCCATTGCTCGCCGTCAAAACTGACAGTGAAGTTATTCAGTGCTGAACCGCTATTGTTTTGAAATGCAACCGCAATCCAGCCCGCGATATTGCCGCTGGCCGGTGCACCGAAGTAGGCTCCGGCTGACCCGACGCCACCCAGGGCGCGGTCTGTGCTGCCGGTGGTGCCAAAGCTGTAGAAACTGCCGGTATTGCTGCTGCCGTTGCCGGTACTGTAGGCGGTGATTGGCGCGTTGTTCGACGCGAACAATGACCAACCTTGCAGCGTCGAGTCGTTTGCCCAAAGGTTAGCCGTTCCGGTTGTCGCCAGAGAATCGAAGTTCTGCGTATAGGAAAATGCGCCGCCTGACGGCACGCTCACAGAAGCATTTGCCTGGGTGGGTACGGCGATGACACCGATTGTCGCGGCAGCGACTGAAAGTGCAAATAGCTTCTTAAGCATGGTATTCCTCCATAATTCAGTAGTAGAACGGTAGCGTAAATAGGTGCCGTTCCATTTCATGCGATGCTGTACTTGTTTCGCACGCGAAGCAATTGTTCATGTATTCATGATTGGTGAGGGTAATGAATGTTGGTGACAACGTTATGAAGTCCTTATAGTCCGAACGGACTACAAGGTTGCGATCTGCAGCCTGCTTGCCAGCGAACAGATGAATGGGATTCAATTGCCTGGGGCGCGAATCCTGCTGTCAAGAGCGGCAACGATACTGCGCAAATTTGCCAGCATTGCCCCAATATCTGCGATCTTGTCACCGGCGCATCGCGCCGCTCCCCGCCTGATTCTCCCACCTCATTTCATCTCGCATGAGGTAGCTCCACAAAAACGTAACAATCTTGGCGGATGATGGCACTCCCGCATTTAGGGGAATTTAATGTTGCAGCGCCTGAGTTCCGGTGCCTCCTGAGTGTTCAAGCGTGGACAGCACCGAATTTTTCGCTTGGGAATTCAAAACAATTTCGGTATCGGAAATGTTCAACTGGCTATCATGACAACCCAAACCAAAGCACCACCGTCGTTTCGCCACACCACATCCATCACGATAGATCGCTCGAGTATTTTGAGTCTGATCGGCGCGTTCGTCGATCCGATGACTGTCATCTTTTCACTTTATCTTCTGGTGCTGATCAAGCAGTCGGAACTGACCCCGCCCTATTTGATTCTTTCGTTGTTGATGTTCGCCATCAGCTTTCCCGGCGACGCGCAACTGAATTTGCCGATGCTGCGCAAGATCACCCATATCTATTTTGACTGGGCTGTCAAAGTCATGTTGTTGGGCTTCTTCGGTTACGCCAGCCGTTATCTGGAATATTTCGATGCTGATATTCTGATCACCTGGCTTTGGCTGGCCCCCACCAGTCAGGTGGCCGTTCATCTACTGGTACGCCAGGTCGCTCCCGCGATTCTGAAACTCCAGGGAGAAACAAAATATGCCGTTGTTGTTGGTGTCAACGAACAGAGCATGGAACTGGCATTGCGGTTAAAAGGAGATCCTTATTCGAACATCAAGATCCTGGGATTTTTCGATGACCGCGCCACATCCCGCTTGAAGCATCCTTATGAGCGCGCCATTCTGGGCAAACTCGCCGAGTTGCCCCGCTTCGTCAACGAGAACAAAGTGCCACTGATATATCTTTCGTTGCCGATGTCCACCCAGCCACGCATTATGGCTTTGCTGGATGGGCTGCGCGACACTACCGCCTCGATCTATTTCGTACCGGATATTTTTGTGACCGACCTCATTCAGGGGCGGCTGAGCACGGTGTCCGGACTGCCGGTTGTGGCTGTATGCGAATCTCCTTTTACCGGATTCAACGGTATCGTCAAACGTTTGAGCGACCTCATTTTGTCGCTGCTGATTCTTGTTCTGATCGCGCCGGTATTGTTGCTCATCTCAATTGGCATCAAACTCTCTTCGCCGGGGCCGGTCATTTTCAAACAACGGCGCTACGGTCTGGATGGACACGAAATCATTGTCTATAAATTCCGCTCGATGACGGTTACCGAGGACGGCCCCAACATTCCGCAAGCGCAGAAGAATGACCGCCGCATCACGCCGCTCGGTGCCTTTTTGCGCAAGACCTCGCTGGACGAGTTGCCGCAATTCATCAATGTGCTTGAAGGAAAAATGAGTGTCGTCGGCCCGCGTCCGCATGCAGTGGCGCACAACGAACAATACCGCAAGCTGATCGACGGCTACATGGTGCGGCATAAAGTTAAACCGGGCATCACCGGATGGGCCCAGGTCAACGGCTACCGCGGCGAAACGGAAGTTCTCGAGAAGATGAAAAAGCGGATTGATTTCGATCTGGACTATCTCAGGAACTGGTCTCTGCGCCTCGACCTTTACATTGTTCTCAAGACAATTCAAGTGCTGGTCAAAGACCGGCATGCTTATTAGCCGCTGCACTGTTGGCGCAGCTCCGATTGACTTACGCGAATTTTCAGAAAGATTAATCATGCATTTGCTTCCAGTAATTTTAAGCGGCGGTTCCGGCACTCGCTTGTGGCCTTTGTCACGCGAGGAGTATCCAAAACAGTTGTTGGCACTATGCGGCGATACCACCATGCTGCAGTCCACTGCTTTGCGCCTGGATAATTCCATTGATTGGCCGGACGTTCAGATAGAACAACCATTGCTGATCTGCAACGAGGCATCGCGTTTCATTTCTCTGGAACAGTTGCTTCAAATCGATGCGCAACCGCAGGGCATCATTCTCGAACCCGTCGGCCGGAATACGGCACCGGCATTGACTCTGGCGGCACTGTTTGCGCTGGGAAAAGCGGACGACCCCATTCTTGTCGTCATGCCCGCCGACCATGTCATCGCGCAATTGGATGTTTTCCGTCATGCGGTCAATTCGGCACTTGCATCGGCGCAACAGGGCAAGGTGGTCACTTTCGGTATCGTTCCCGATGCGCCTGAAACCGGTTATGGCTATATCCGTGCCTCGGATCAATTGTCCGACGGTCTGTTCTCGATTGCCGAGTTCGTCGAAAAGCCAGACCTGAATACCGCCGAGCGCTATCTGGCCAGCGGCGAGTATTACTGGAACAGCGGCATTTTCATGGTCAAGGCGTCGACCTGGATCGAGCTTATCGGGCAGTACCAGCCCGATATTTTGCAGGCTTGCCAGCAATCCTTTGCAGCTGCCACTTGCGATCAAAGATTCTTGTGCATTCCCCGCGAGTCATTTGCACGGTGCCCTTCCGATTCCATCGACTACGCTGTCATGGAAAAACTCACCCGTGCAGACAACAGCGAATCACGGGCTGTGGTGATTCCGATGGATGCGGGATGGTCGGATGTGGGCGCATGGGGCGCGTTGCTGGATATCGGAAAAAAAGACGCAAACGGCAATTCGCTCAGCGCGAACGTTGTAGCGGTGAAAAGCAACAACAGCCTGGTCATGTCGAAAAGCCGGCTGGTAGCGTGTATTGGCCTCGACAACATGATCGTCGTCGAAACGCCCGATGCGGTGCTTGTCGCCAGCCGCGAGCATATCGATCAAATGAAAGATATGGTGTCAGCCCTGAAAGCTTCCGGACGTTCCGAGCCTGTCACCCACCGCAAAGTGCATCGCCCCTGGGGTAACTACGACAGTATTGATAGCGGCATTCGTTTTCAGGTGAAACGTATTGTCGTCAGGCCAGGGGCCAGCCTTTCCCTGCAGATGCATTATCACCGTGCCGAGCACTGGATCGTGGTTACCGGGACCGCACAAGTGACACGCGGGGATGAGGTGTTGATTCTGGCGGAGAACCAGTCAACCTACATTCCGCTGGGCACACCGCACCGCCTGAAAAATCCCGGTATCGTGCCGCTGGAAATCATCGAGGTGCAGTCGGGAGCTTATCTGGGTGAAGACGATATCGTGCGTTTTCAGGATCATTACGGTCGCGATGTAAAAGACGCAATCGGGCTGGAGTGAAGATCAATTCTCACTTGGCTGGTGACAGCCGAATTTTTCGAATCGCTTGCCTCGCTGGAGCAATAATCCTCATTGCCTGTCTATTCTGGCTGGGTGCGAAGCCCATCGCGGTTGGTTTGTTTCCTGCACCGCTGGACAAGGTTGCTCACTTTGCCACCTTCGGTCTGCTCGCTTCCATGCTGTGGTTATCCATTTTGCGCGGGCGACCTTTTCTGGTGATTGTGCTTGTGAGCGTAGTAGGCGCTGCGGATGAGTTTCACCAGGTGTTTTTGCCGGGGCGCTCTGCCGGTTTGGATGATTTGGCTGCCGACATATTTGCAGCGCTGGTGATTACCTCTTTGCTTGAGTATGCGCGGCGGCGTGCCAGTTGACGTCATCGACCTCTCGCATCGCCCCGGCGCAATTGCGTACGGTTGTCGCCGAGGTAGTGGGTCTCACCGCTATGGTGTTCAACACAATTTCCAAACGGCCAGGCTGTCCAGCTATGACAGCCAGATCGCTGGTTATAGTCCGAACGGCTCATGCCGCGCATGTCACCCGACCGAACAACCGTAATATTCTTCGCAGATAGTGCCTTCCCTTCACCGAAGGTGGTGTCAGGTGCAGGCATTTTTACCTTTTTGGTCTAATTCGTTTATTCCTTTGGAGACAACCATATGAAACACTGTACAAAGAGCGCTGTCGCAATAGCTTTGGCGATTGGAATGGGATTTGCCAGCATCAACGCCACTGCCGCCACTTCAATACTGGATTCTTCACTGACTTTCAACAATCAGGGCTTGGCCACCTTCAGTCAAAACATCGGCCCGGGCTATTCCGATTTCAACGCCCAATTTACTTTCACCACCAATGCCACATCCGGTGGCGCCACATCCATTTCCAGCTTTAACGGGAATTACTTTTCTACCGGATTCACTTCGTTCAACCTGGTCGATGTTACAAACGGCAATTCAGTGGTTTCTACAGGCACGGTCGGCCCGGGCTTTGTCGGCCAGTTGGGTTTTTCAGGCCTCAACTCAAACACGACCTATGGCTTGAGCCTCACCGGCACTGTAACAAACCCTAACGCGGGGGGATTTTTCATTGGAACCCTCGCCGTAAATCCCGTGCCGGAGCCGGGTGAGTATTTGCTGCTGCTGTGCGGTTTCGCTTTGCTTGGCTTCATTGCAGCGAAGCGCAGAAATGCCGGCGGATTTGCAGCTGCGTGAAATATAGATCGCGCCCGACAAGATCAGGATTAAACATACCCTTGGGGGTTTTTTGATTGCCAGCGCCACGCATCGCGGCACATCGTCTCCAGATCGCGTTCTGCTTGCCATCCCATCAACTCGGATGCTCGCGCCGAATCGGCGTAGCAGGACGCGATATCCCCGGGCCGCCGCTGGGCAATACTATACGGCACGACTCGATTGCTCACCTTCTCAAAGGCCCGAATAACATCCAGCACGCTATAGCCGCGCCCCGTGCCGAGGTTGACTGTCAGAATTGCCTCTTGCTTATCCAGCGCTTCCAATGCGGCCAGATGACCAGCCGCCAGATCCATCACGTGGATGTAGTCCCTTACCCCGGTGCCGTCGCGAGTGGGGTAATCGTTGCCGAACACCGATATTTCCTCGCGCCTGCCCGCCGCCACCTGACTAACAAAAGGCATCAGGTTATTGGGAATGCCGTTCGGGTCTTCGCCGATCAGGCCGCTTTCATGCGCACCGGCCGGATTGAAATATCGTAGCAAGGCTATGCGCCAGGACGGATCGCACTGCGCCAAATCACGCAGGATGTTCTCAACCATCAACTTGGTGCGTCCATACGGATTCGTCGCATCAAGCGGAAAGTCTTCCCGTATCGGTACCGCATGCGGATCACCATAAACGGTGGCGGATGAACTGAAGACCAGCCGCTTTACACCAAACTCGACCATCGTTTCAAACAGGGCGATGCTGCCGCTGACATTGTTGTAATAGTAATCCAGCGGCTTCATTACCGATTCGCCAACTGCTTTAAGACCTGCAAAATGAATTACTGCTTTGATGGGGTAGGTAAGAAATATTTCCCGCAATGCAACCCGGTTGTTTACATCTGCAATGACATACGCAAACGACTCACCGGTAATTTTTTCCACGCGTTGCAATGCTTCAACCCGGCTGTTGCTCAGATTGTCGATCACTACCACCCTGTGTCCCGCCTTGATCAACTCAACACAGGTGTGTGTGCCTATATAGCCTGCGCCACCGGTTACTAAGATCATTTCGCGATTCCAAATCAAATATTCTTCCTGGTTAACCGCAAAACTCAGCCTCTCTTCCACCTGTGGGAGAGGGGAGTAATACGGTGAGCTTCAACCTGCCAAGCTTTATGGCTAATCAGAAAATCGTCTATACCTCAGGCTTGAACTCTTCCGGATAGGCGACTGGAGACGCGGGGGAAATTAATATTCCTGAAAGCATGCTGCAGCAATTGCATGCTCGCTCTGATAATGAAAAGGGTGTTGGTCACCAGATAGCGTTTCCATAAACGGCGCGGATCCGAAAGCAAACGGTAAGACCATTCCAGGCCGCTGCGCTGCATCCATAACGGCGCACGCTGCACTATTCCGGCGTGGTAATCGAACGCTGCACCGACGCCAATCATCACGGCGTGAATGCGATTGTGATGCGCCGCCATCCATTTTTCCTGTTTTGGGCACCCCAAACCGACGAACACAACACCGGCTCCGGATTCATTGATGGATGTAATGATCGCGTCCTCTTCCACTTCTCCTTCAGCGCGGAACGGCGGTGAATAGATGCCGCCAATTCGCAATCCCGGGAAAGCGGCGCTTAATTTCACAGACATCCGGCACAGCGCTTCAAAAGAACTGCCGTAGAAATACACCGTTTCACCGCTGCGTGCTGCCTGCGCGCAGTATTTCCACATCAGATCCGGGCCGTTGATACGCTCTTGTCCGGCAAATCCCAGCTTGCGCAACATCCATGCAACCGGCATGCCATCGGGCGTGGCCATATCCGCATGCCGCAACACTTGTTTGAACTCCTCGTCCTGCGTAGCGGTGATCACCGAATGAACATTGCATATGCAAACGTAGCGGGATTCGCGCGCCCTTGCCCAGACGGTAATACGCTTCAGCGTCTCTTCCCATGAAAGCGCATGGATAAATGAATCGATTACGTTTGCGCCTTCGCGGTATACGCCGTACATCCCCGACATTTCCGTCGCACTATGCCTTCCGCGACGAACGGCAACAAAACCCAACAATCCGAAGCCGGTAATCAACATCGCCCATTCTGCGATTTCAGGAACAGGTGAAATATTGAGTACCCCTGCGTAGCTTCCCCCGGCTGTTCCGACCACATCGCCCCTGACTTGCAGAACGTAACTGCCCGCACTCAAAGTAATTGGCGAGATTACAGCAATCGTTCCGTTGTATCCCGGACCGGATAGCGGTATAGCGGTGCTCCACGCCTGTAACAATCCGCTGGGCTGGCCGTTCGTGGTGACTGTTCCGCTGTAAAGCCTGGTCTGCAGATTGTTTATCCCCAGCAGGCTTCCCAAGTTGATCGTCGACGTGATCGAATCGACGGTGTTTGTCTGAATACTGAACAGGAATTCGTCGTAGAACTGGTTTTGCGCCGCGAAATAAGTGCCCCCGTAACTCAGGCTGACCGGTGCCGATTGCGAGCCCAAGTCTGTCGTTGTTGCCCTGGCCTGCCCCGAAAACGCGAACAAGGCCGCCATCCCGAGAACGATGAGTTGTTTTGTGAGCAAAAAATTAAAACCCATGGCGTTCTCCGGTAACGTCTTGAACATTGCGAATAGGGGCATCCGATTGGATGCACTCTACAAAGGCAATGTGAAAGAATTCGTACGGGGGTGTACCAAAGTACTAGTCCAAACGGACTAGCTTGCGGGTCTGGGGAAATCAGAAAAAGTGGAGACTATCGGGATATGCGCCCAAGGTACTGGCAAGCCGGAAAAGCCCTGCATGAAATACGGGTTCCTGCGGCACACCAACAAACTCGACGCCGTAACCCCTGATTCGCTTCAGTTCAAACATCAGTCCTGTCTCGTTGCCACGCACCGGGACAATAAGCACTCATTTCGGGATGCACTGGCGCAGCCATAATTCAGTGCTGAGTAAACGATACAGCGAATTTTCGGACTGGCTATTCCCGGCCAAATAGCGATT
>Ga0182021_10012528_pt1 | contig 10077 bp, 8 predicted proteins | sample 612E3MmetaG_FD_120493 | JGI IMG/M metagenome (GOLD analysis project Ga0182021, IMG submission 120493) | Permafrost microbial communities from Stordalen Mire, Sweden - 612E3M metaG (Illumina Assembly) | ecosystem: Environmental > Terrestrial > Soil > Wetlands > Permafrost | place: Sweden... | reverse complement strand
ATTGAGCCTCCATATTGTGGTGCTCCCAGAGGTGTCCAAAAATTCCCTGCCACCGATGTAGTGGTTGCTTGTGTAGATGTTTTTGTGGTTCCTGTTGAACTTGATGAACTGCAGGATGATAAAACCAATAGTGTTACCATGAGACTAGTTAGTATTATCCAGATTGCTCTTCTTTTCAAAACGACCTCCTTTTTTATTAGAAGACTTCTGTAACAGCGGTTTCGAAACGTACTTTTAATTTACCTAAATATATATTCTAGGTTCCAACACACCAAAGTTTGCACTTTCGCCAGAGATCTCAAATCCAAATCTCGTTGTAATAGACTCCATGGACATTCAAATAATCGCTGAAAAATGACTTACTGTCAGTTCAAGGGTTCTTCTCGTAGATAAAATATAATTTATGTATTTACAAATACTCCTTTTCGTCCTAGAATTTCATTTGGATGTCGATATAAATATCTATGCAGATATTTATCTAAAATTAGGTGAATAATAACATCGATATTTTAATTTGTCAATACTGGGGATTGATAGTAATAGTTTGTAATATATTTATATAATTGTTTCTCACATCTTACAGAATCTTAAAGGAATTTGCGTTACCGCATTTTCTTGAAAAATAATCAATTATATTATATTAAATCAGTAATAAGAACTGGCTATTACTTCCAGGACTTGATAAAATAAATCGTGCATATAATCTAATTAAGTGTACAATTCCGGACATTCAGGGAAAGGGAGCCACCCCACAAAGTTATCACAGGTCTGTATTCATCCCGAAGCTTGCTGTCGGGTATTCACCGCTGGATAATAGGCTCAGTTTTTGCATAATATTGGAGAAATCGGTCAAAGAACAATTATGTTGAGATATAAAGTTGTTAAATTTGAAAAGGTTCCCCGAAATTAAATGGGACACAAAAACGCATTTTGTTTAACTGCAGGCAAGTATAATTTATCACCACTAAAATATTAAAACAGATCTTGATTCAACTAAATGTAGGAGATCAAGCAATATGCCAGAAACAACATCAACGGATAATATTCTATATTCTAGGTTATTACTTGGAGAAGCAAGACACCTGTTGGTCAGAGCCCGAAAAAAAGAGTTGGCTCCGTATCGTGTTTCTCCCGAACAAGCTAATGTTTTAACTATCATCAACGATCTTGGAGACAAAGCCAATTTTACCAAGTTAGTTAAGCTTACAAATAGAAAACAAAACACACTCTCAATACAAATGAAAAGGATGGAAAACGATGGATTAGTGAAAAAGGGCCGAGAAAGACCTAAATCAAGGGAATTGGTATTTGAATTAACAGAGAAGGGTAAGATTATCTGTGATGCAGCGAAGAAGATAGAATCAATTACCACTCTTATGTCCGTTTTATCCAAAGCAGAACGCCAACAATTAATTTCTTTATTGGAAAAAATAATCAGTAAGGCAGAACAATATCTGGACTAACGAAAAGTGAATAACCCACCAGCAAGCTGTGAACATCTCGGGACTTATCGAACACGGTTAATTGGAGGGATTGTCTTCATGAGATTAGTCAACCGCTTCTGACAAAATAACCATCATTCCACAACTCTCCCGCCCAGGGCTGTTTCCTAATCTTGGGAATTTCTTAAACACCTCGCCCATATATGCTTTTCATTATTTGTACTATTGTCTGCTGGAGCATACCTCGGCGGTGCTTCCAAAAATATGTGCACATGGACCTCTACGACTTACATTTGTACCTATGGCAACCTCATATTTCCCTGCTATATGATTAAACACTTTTTCATGTAACAAGCAACACCCCTGTCAATATGTGCTTTCTATTCCATTCTGCAACAAAGACTATACTCAGGTGTCCATACCACGTAATATTTCAAATCATATACGGCCAACCTGTTTAAGCCATAAACACCACCTTTTTGCTTCTGAATTGGTCATATTTACGAACTAAGATTCCCCTAATTAATTTAATTTGCATTTTGTAAAAATCTCTACCCCAAAATCCCTACCCCTTATTGACAAATTTTATTTTCGATGTTACTATTCATGTTAATTTAGTATGTATCTATATAGATATTTATACTGATATCCACATGAATAATTATTCGAATAACGAATCTCTTCGACACAAGCATCGAGGTATAATTGGTACCAGATTACCCAACTTTGTAATTCGCCGCAACCGGCGGGATACTAAACCCTAAAAGAGAATAAATGGATAATGATTAATACCAACTACATAGAAAGGTGTGCCCTAAATAACTAGTGTCAGATTTAAACTCTCTATAGAATATTATTGGAAAACGCTATCAATTAAACCAAAGAGGCAATACCTGCTAAAAGGTATCGTTAGATGCGCTTACTGCGGTTTACCGATGTCATCACAAACCTACAATTCAGGATTTTCCTATTACCGAGAACATAAGACTTCACGTAGCAGCGGCGCTTGTATGGAAGGAGGGTCCGTAACCTGCCCGAATATTGATAATCAAGTTGATAAACTGGTCTGTGCCATTGAACTTGGCCCGCAATGGCTTGAGGAAGTTTTATCCATCATCAGTCTGAAAGACAAAGTAGCGAGGGTTAAGAAAAATCGAGTGGCTGTCATTGAAAAGCAGCGCCGGATGGGTAAAGCCTTTGTCGATGGTTTGTTTCCTGATGAGGAATATCATCGCCAGAAGAAACTTCTTGAAATGGAGTTGGAGTCGCTGGTGGTACCGGCTGCCAACGCCGCTGAAGAAGCCGGAAATCTCATCATGAATTTGAAAAACCTTTGGGCGGAAGCAAATCTTGAGGAAAGAAGAAAACTGCTGCTCACTATGCTGGACGCTGTTTATGTGGATGCAAGGAAGACCAAATTAATAGTAGCGATCCGGCCCAAGCCCCCATTCAAACCCGTTTTTCAGGTAGCGGCAGCACAAGAGGGGTCGGAAATTCGTATCATTAACGAGCCTCTTCAGGGCTCATCCGTGTTTCTGGTGGAGACGGGGGAGGAATCGGCTCTGTCGTCCCTCAGAGTCGAGTTACTCGTTAAAGAACGCATGGCTTATGGGGTAGAATTTACATCCTTTTCAAGTGATGTGAGAAAATTTTAAGGTTATAATGTCTTAAGAACAGCCCCATCTTTAACTACAATTACAAATTTGGAATTTAGCCCACCCGATTAACTTCTTCATCATAAAACACTTGAAATAACTGGCGGTTTATCAAAATACAAACGAAAATTAGAAAGTATTCTGAATCCATTAAATTAGTGTTATTGTATTTCTTGTTTCTTTTGGAATATCCTTTGATCATTCGACGATAATTTGTCAAGAAATTGTTTTGAGTATTTGCGAGCGAGCGTGTCACTATCACTTTTCCAATATCTATACTTCAAATCATTCCGGCCTCGATATTTTTTAGCTAATTCATGTTTTCGACTATCATCTTTATAGTAAAGGCATAGCACATATTCACCTGACGCTGGAGTGATACCGGACATAGGAGTCTTTGCAAAATGAAAACCATTATTTTCTAATTCATTAATCGCAATTTCAATAAGAAGATCCCTATTCCCGGAGAAAAACAAATATTTCCCAGTTATTTCATAAGGTATGACTGGCGCGTCCGATCTTTCAAACCATTCCCAGTATCCATCACAACTACTGATCACATTTGTGCTCAAGACGTTGATCTTCTTATTCTTACCCTTGCCCAAAAATAACTCCTTTAACATGGATGGCGCCCGTTTTAAAGAGGAATTTGGACGGAAGTGAAGCGGGTACTATGATATACGTTTAACTCTCGGTCAAACTATCCCAAAGCGAAGGTGTCGAAGTCTTTGACTTATCATACTCAAGGCTATTTTTATTGGTATTGTCAGATTTTTCCAGTTCATAACCCATTGTTCGGTAGCCCCGTAGTCTCTTCTGGAACATTTTTACGAGCATTGGCACATTCCGATCCACATAGTCATATATTCTTACATTTGTTTTACCAGCATATAGCCTGTGTAGACGTCCCGCATATTGGACCAGGGTCCCCTTCCACGAAACGGGTAAAGCCAAAAAAAGAGTATCTAGCCGAGTATCATCGAAACCTTCGCCGATATACCGCCCTGTGGCTAACAATACTCTCTTTTCGCTTTCGGAAATAGAGGATAATTGCTTCGCAATGGCACGCCGCTGTTTGACGCCCATGCCACCCTTAAGAACAATAACGTTCTTCACAACCTTGGTCAATTGGCTGGAGAAGTATTCCAAGTGCTCTCGCCGCTCGGTAAGTAGAATCGGTGAGCGTCCGCCCTCAACCGATTTAAGGATGTCATCCAAAATGAGCTTATTTCGTGCTTCATCAGTCATCAACGCTGAATATATTTCATGGATATGCAGTTCGTTTTCACTCATAGGCGGCGTAAAGTTCGTATTGCGGCAAATCAAAACGTGATGCAACACCGTTTGAGAATTCATCTCATTTTGCCGGATCTCGTAGCGTACTGGACCGCATTGCATGAGGATAATTGGCTGGTGGCCATCGCGACGATATGGGGTTGCCGTGAGTCCCAGAACATAACGGGCTTTTGCCTGGCGCAGCACTTGTTCGAAGGTGAACGCTGGAAGATGATGACATTCATCTACTATTACTTGACCATATTCAGCCACAAGATCAGACACTTGTTTATTTTGAAATAAGCTTTGGAGCATCGCCACGTCCAGAAGACCAGTGCGCTTGTCTTTACCTCCGCCTATTTGGCCTATTTTCACAGGATCCATCTCCAAAAAGCGAGAGAGTTGATTTCGCCATTGGTCCATCAAGGGACGACGATTAACTAAAATCAGAGTATTTACGGCTCTTTCAGCGATTATTGAGATACCGACCACAGTCTTGCCTGATCCGGAAGGTGCTACTAATATACCTCGATTGTGCGAGAGTATGTTTGAGGCGGCTTCTTTCTGGATCGGTGATAGCTGCCCGTGAAAGGCGACTTTTAGTTCCGTACCTGAAAAACTTTTATCTGTAATTTCAGGCTTGATACCTATTTTCGTCAATAACCCGTGTAACTCATCCATGAGGCCTAATGGAATGCCAAGGTGCTTAGGAAATTCTTCGGCGCAACAGATTATTCGGGGAGTCAGCGCGGTCGATAAGCGAAGTTTCTGTTTCTTGTAGAATTCCGGATTTTGAAAAGCTGCGAGACGTTTGACTTTATTAAGTAAAGACGATGGTAATCCAACTTTTTCCATATAAATGAGATTACTTACTACAAGATTGACTTTATCAGGGAAAGGACCGGTAAGAATCTCAAGGGGTGATTTTGAAGGCGGAATAGCCCAGGGACTATCATCATCTTCAGTTGGGCTAAAACGTACCCCAAGCACCTGCCCGGTTCGCATAGCATCTCGAACAACATTCTCCAGAACCGAAAATGATACCATTTTAATAGATGCTAAATACTTCCATTGGTCCGGATATGGTTTGAAATTATTATCTAAAAATAATGTGTTTCCTTTTTCAACGGGTACCTTTTGAAAAGGAAGAGCGATAAGATTCCCAAAGCCCCCTTTCGGAACCGTGTCTTGGTTGGGAAACAACCTATCATAAGAATCCATACTTAGCTGATGACGTCGGGACATGGTCCGGGTTACCAAATAGCAACCGAGATTACGTGCTAATGAAGCTGGTACCGCTTCAGAAAAAAATATCCAGACATGTCCTCCATTTCCGGAACGTGATCGCTCCAGAGCCGCTTGAATACCCAGGTTTTGGCACGTTTCGCAGAAAGCGACGATATCTTCTACCCATGATTGTTTATCAAAATCAACAGCTAAAAAATAACAAGAATTGTCTTTTGATAAAGGATAGATTCCAGCGGTGAATTTACCATCCAAGTGATTCTGGATAACTTGATCTGTTATAGGTGCTAATTCACGGTTAGGACAAACAGTGCATTTTATCTTGAACTTCTGACACAAGCCAGGGGCCCATTCATTTTTACATACCGGACTGTAACCTGATTTAAGAGTAGTCTTATTTTGCCAAAGAATTGCGTAGACATCTTCGCGTCCGTGAAATAAAGAACGGAACTGCCTTATCTTTTCTGCTAACGGGGACTCACTATTGAGCGACGAAATGGGATCGGATCGATTTAGGCCTTTTACTGACGAGACTGATTCTTTGACCAACTCATTAGCTATTACCCGGATTGGGGTCTGTTTATCTTGAGAGGTCTTAGTCAGACGACGATTTTCGACCAATAAATGATCTCTCTGAGCAATTATTTTCTTCAGTTCCAGCCTCAGACGTTCGATTTCGCTCGGATCATCGAAAGACATTTGTGCTCCTATTAAATATATATCCCGATAGTTAATTTTAAAATCGGTATGGTATTTATTGTCTCGGTTGCCGGATTATTATTAACTGGCGACTAAGGTTAATCCTCCTTCAAATAATGGAGATATGGCACCACAAGATTCGTCAGCATATTCTGAAGTTCCTCTATGACCGCATTTAGTGACGGAAGCTGATTAATTTGCTGCTTAAGTTCACTCCCCCAATATTGATTTAGTTTATTGATGTCTTTTGGGAGGAAATCATTAACACTTGTGAAAACGATATGCTTGTGTCTAAGCTTTTTAGCTAACACGTCGCCTAGAACCTCGAAGTCTAATTTAGAAGATTTTTCCTTAAGAAGCCTCCAAACATCATAATAGTCGCGGGACTTACCCCTCTCAGATAAACTCCTTATTTTCTCGGCAAGCAGCTCTTCAAGGGGATATGCAAGCACTTTCTGTCCCTCGGATAAGAAAGGCTCGGATAGAATCGGTCTCTTTTCAGGATCAAGACACAGCGGTTCATCAAAACTCAAGTCCATGAAAATCATACCGGGATATGCTAATGGTCCGATGAATTGTGCCCTGACACGGGCATATCCATTCGGTTTGTGCAGCATCTTAGTGGTAAGCCTTATCTGGACTGTCTGCTCTACCTGCGAATACCACTCGTCAAGCAACAGACGTAATTCCTCTTCCTTAATGTCATGTTTAACGGTAAAATCCAGATCTTCTGAATAACGCCAGTCAGTAAAATATATTTTGCGTAGTGCTGTCCCGCCTTTAAATACCAATATGTCATTCAGCGAAATTACCCGGGATAGAGCTTTCAGTACTTCGGTGAGAACATAATCTTTTTCTAGCGTACCGAGGGCCACCTTCTCTCGGTTGGCCAGTCGTTGCAGTTCAGACCTCGATATCATCCTTGTTCCTTCCACTGGGAAAGCTCATTATCGGGAATATTTACGATTACTTTCCACCTATCCATGTATTTTCCCTTTGGTTCCGATAAAGTATCAAGCGAGGTATATCTGGTGCTCGTACTTTGAAGCAGGATTTCAACTGCTTTATCAGCCTTAAAGCCAAGCGTTTCGATAAGATATCCCAGACGCTGGCTAGCCGCTTTGTTACCGTTTCTCATAGAGTATTCTGCCATCTTGGTAAATTCCAATTCTTTTTGGCCATAACGGAGCGCCTTCGCTACTTCAGATATGCCTCCGCAGTATCGCGGCCGGTCAAGACAATCCACAATGGTTTTTTCGGGTTCCGAGATATTTACCTGACCGCCATCAATGGATATTTGTTTATATCCGAAGAACTTAGACTTGGACATAAAAACGAAGCGGTAGGTCACGCCCGAAATTTCTAACGATGATTTCAGCTTCCTGCTCGTAGATGCAATGAATATCGTCCCACTGATCTGCTCCGTGTAACCGAAGTAATTAAGAGCGCTGCGAAACCCAACGTAATATGGCTCAATAAGGTAGGAAGCAATGATAAATTCATGTTCGGTCCATTCTCGTTGCCGTCCGGCTTCGAGTGGTAATATAAGATACTTGCCCTTTTCGATGCGTTGAAGCCACCCTCGTTTTACCAGAGTAGATAATAGTTCGCGCAACCGACGATTACTACTGCCGTAAGCTTTAACAGCATCCGCGTAGTTAAATATTCGCTTACCCTGGCGGGTCATCTCCGTCAGCAGGTCGCTTCCAGCCTTACCAAGCGTTCTAGCATTACTTGTCATGTTTATCGTCTCTTAGCCGATTATTATAGCATAAAACGTCATACTTCAACTACTCTGAAAAATCGATCACTTTCGGTGCGGGAATACTATTGCATTTTTCGTTGATAACACTTTTTGACTATAAAACGATTGCCGCCACCGGAAATTACGTCTGAAGCTAATCGTACTTTGTGCAACCGGAATTATTCTTGACATAGCCGGATGAGAATACGTTGACTTTATGACCGTTTTTCCGATTCCAAAAATCTGACAGGGGACAATTATTATTTGAGATCTTGATGTGGAGATGGGGCTTTAATAATAGGTTGAACTCCCCATACCAATTAATGAAGCTAGATTAAAAACATAAAGAACTATACTATACATATGATGTATAATTCGAGGCTAATTTAGGTTGGTGGAGACGGGGGAGAATCAGACTCCACGGGAAACACGGAATATTACGAATTTGCCTTGTAATTATATAAAAGCCTTTATTTAAGTTATATAAATTGGGCCCCAATCAAATGATTTCCACCAGCTTCATACGACAACTATTTCCCCGAAACGAATCTTGATTGAACAATCTTCAATTTTTAGGTTTATTCGGTTCGTATACACTGAGTGTATACGAACCGAATATATTAGGACCTTCTTATATTATTGATTAATCGAAAATCAACTGTTGCCTTTAGAACAATTCTGCAAACAGCGCGGGTTTGAGGTTGTCAATGTCTACGCAGAAAACGAAAGCGCCTGGCAAGCCGGTCACCAGCATGAGTGGGCGCGGCTTATGCATGATGCGGAGTCCCGGCGTTTCAATGTCGTCGTTGTATGGGCGCTGGACCGGGTGACGCGTCAGGGTGTCAGTTCTCTGTTTCTGCAAATACAAGCGTTACGACGGAACAACGTTGGGCTGATTTCGGTTCAGGAACAATGGTTGGAGGGGCTGGGGGAGTTTTCTGAACTGTTTGTTTCAATGTGTGGCTTCATTGCCAGTTTTGAGAGTAGAAGGCGCTCAGAACGGACCAAAGCGGGATTGGCAAGAGCGCTCAAAAATGGTAGTAAGTTGGGCAGACCATCTGGCAGCAAAGACAAGATACGGCGGAAACGCGGCGGATATTTTAACAGGTATGCAAATAAACCATCGGTGAAAACTGGGACGATTCCCACATTGTCCGACCGAGGTTGACGCGGTAACAAACAAAGGAACCTTTTTATACTTTCTTATATGTCGGCCTGTTCTAAAAAGGTTATGTCTTGTATGAACTCTAAATTCGATGTATAATCAGCCTAACCAAAAAGATTTTTTTGGGTTAGGCTGCCGTTATAAATCGATGTATTGATGTGATAAAAGCGATTAGCAATCTAAAAAGTAGACTGGGCTACAACGGAGTTCCTCTTTTTATTTAATTCAGATAGTTTATAATAACTGACTGATGACCCAAGATGGATTATTCCAATGTTAGAGTCATTGTGACTTATCATTTTGGAAAAAGAAGACGAAAATAAATTTGTATGAGAAACTTGAAATATGAAAATAATCATGGAAAATAATATTCACGTTAACCACATTCAAAAATACGATTTGGAATCAGAGCAACTGGGAGAACTCCGCGAACGGCTTTTCCAAGTACTCAACAGTTCTAATGGTAAGGAACGGACAAAAGAGAGTATTAGGGAATTACACATTCCTCAACGCGAGGAGAGATCTCATGCTGAATTTTCTTTGTTGTCCAAATATGGAACTAACTATATGGTTCCACATTGATGCTATAATCAAATCGAAAGATACGAAATGAAATCTTTTCTTTGCGTTTGCTTAAAGAAGGATAGTATGGAAGAGGAAGCCTTATATAACTTAGATTTAAAAACGTGGACATTGATCGGCAACCTGCATCATAAAATGTTTGGGTTGAGACAAAAAGAATTGAGCCAATATAATATCACTGCTCGGCAACTTCATATTTTGCGAGTCATTGAAGGTCTTGGTACAAATGCAACGATAGCCGCAATAGCGAAGACAGTGGACAGGAAACTT